>Ga0209118_1001198_pt1 | contig 12524 bp, 12 predicted proteins | sample BlaSpr_A8_Ref_M1_FD_187988 | JGI IMG/M metagenome (GOLD analysis project Ga0209118, IMG submission 187988) | Forest soil microbial communities from Thunder Bay, Ontario, Canada - Black Spruce, Ontario site 2_A8_Ref_M1 (SPAdes) (version 2) | ecosystem: Environmental > Terrestrial > Soil > Boreal...
ATTGATTCGTGGGGCAATGGTCGAGGCGACAAGAGCGCCGGTCAGATATGGAGTTGGCATCCAATGATTGAGTACATGAAGGCATGGCAGTGCATCGGCCGCGGAAAACTTGATGGTCCACATCAGTCAACTCGCCCGACGACGCGTGATGGATAGCCATAGATGTTCGGAAAAGGAACAGAGTTCTTGGCGATACGCCTCTCGGCGCCGCGCAGCAAAACACTCAATGACGTTTTCTCGGCCGTATGCCTGCCGCATGATTGATTCAGCCTCCATCACGGTGCGTTAGCGGGGTCTGTTGCTTTCCACCAGCCCGCCTTGTGGCAAAGCGTGTTACGAGGTCACCTGATCCGTGTGATGGGCCAACACCTCCAGCGCATGACGGGCCGGATCTTGCAAGGCACGATAGCTGCGTTCCCATGCCCCGTTTCGCGGCATTTCGTCCATTTCAGGCAAGATTGAGAGCGCGCTGACCAAGGCGCTCTACAGCTCGAAGCACCTTGAAGTTTCCGGATGTTTCTTGTTACTGCTTCCCGAACATCAAGTGCCGGGAGAAACTTAACGACGTGAGACAGGCATGATGCCGCCAACCACTTCGCTATCGTGTTTCCGCGAGTCGCTCTGGCCAAAGGATTGGCCGAAGCAAGAAATAGCCAGCTGGAAACGTCTGCAGATTTACACCGGTACCACTGTGAATCATGTCGTGCTGAAACGAGAGCAACCGTAAGCAGATCCAACGTCTCGAGGACATTAAAGCGGGGGGCGGCGGTTCGCCCAGGGACTGGTAGACTCGTATTGTGCGGCCACGGCGCACAAGAGACCGTCACATCCCGTTGGTCCGACTAACTGAAACCCGATCGGCAGTCCGTTAGCCGAAGGTGTGCAAGGAATATTGATGCCCGCACAGCCGCCCATATTCGCGAAAGCGGTAAACACGGCATGCCCTCGTACGCCTACCGCTTGACCCGCTATTTTGGGGGGGTATGGCTCCGCCGCAGGCCAAGGCAGGGCGGCCGCTGTTGGCGTCATGAGTAGATCATAGCTGCCGAAGAAAACACCTAGGGTACGTTGCAGCGCACTGATAGTATTCAAAGCCGCAAAATAGGTTGTCCCCGTCAATGACATGCCGGCGTTTGCCATCTCTTCCAGCGCAGACGTAACTCGGCCGTGGTAATCGCCATGTGATTGCATCAGCCACGCCAATCCCACCTGACTGATGACCGGCCAGGCACGGTTGAGTGCATCCACATCGAACGGTGGGCCGCCCACGTCCACTGTGTGGCCCAGGCCTTCGAGCACACGCGCCGCGGCTGAAGCGCTCGCAGCGATTTCCGCGTCGACAGGTGATTCACCGAAACATGGAACATACAAGATTCGACATCGGGGGGTGGACTCGACGGCGAAGGGGCGATTTTCGAATGTTACAGCCGTCGGATCGCGCGAATCATAGCCACTGATTGCATGCATTACGACGCCCAAATCATCGACCGTTCGAGTGATTGGCCCAATCGTTTCGAAGTCCAGTAATATTGTAGGGAATCCGTCGCATCGAGGAACTCTGCCCCGTGAGGGCTTGAGTCCAACTAGCCCGGTGTGCGATGCTGGCCGTCGGATCGACCCACCGCCGTCGGTGGCGATTGCAATTGGGCCGAACCCCGCGGCAACCGCGGCAACTGCTCCACCACTTGAACCACCGGGAGTCAGTTCAAGATCCCAGGGATTGCGGGTCGGCCCGAATAGCAAATTGTCGGTGTAACCCTGCAACGTAAATTCCGGGCAATTCGTCTTGCCTAGAATCACAACCCCGGCTGCGCGAAGACGCGCTATAGGTAGCTCGTCAGCCCCGGGGACGAAATCGGCATAAAGCTGGCTGCCCCAAGTTGCGCGCAGGCCGCGTACCGGAATATTGTCCTTGACGGTTATCGGAACACCGTCAAGAGGGCCAAGCGTGGTACCGGCGCGCCAGCGTGCCTCGCTCGCCCGTGCCGCGCTACGGGCGCCTTCGGTATCAAGCGTGACAATGGCGTTGACAAGCGGATTGACCCTTGCGACCCGGTCGAGAATGGCATCGACGACCTCCACGGGTGAGAACTCGCCCCGCCTGTAGCCGACTAGGATCTCGCTCGCGGATCCTTCCCAAAGCTCCTTAGTTATCGCAGCCAAAGCTATGACACCACGCGGGCAGAAACAACGTTTTCAGAGGCTTCGTCCAGCGAATTGGAGGCAAGAAACTCGAGGGCGGCCTGTACACCACCCTTCCGGTGCGGAACACCGGCAATCTCGAGACCCATCTCCACGCCGGATAGCGTCCCGGCAAGCATCAAATCATTGAAATGACCTAGATGGCCGATGCGGAACACTTTGCCGGCGAGCTTGGTCAGACCCGCTCCGAGCGACATGTCGAAGCGATCCAGAATCACCCGCCGCAAGTGGTCGGCGTCCTGTCCAGCCGGCATCATTACTGCGGTCAGCGAGGCGCTGTATTCGGCGGGATTGGCACAGAGAATCTCCAATCCCCACGTCCGTATCGCGCAGCGAGTAGCCTCCGGATGGCGCGCGTGCCGCACAAACACATTCTGTAGACCCTCCTCGGCAAGCATAGTAAGTGCTTCGCGCAGGCCGTAGAGCAGGTTGGTGGCGGGAGTGTAGGGGAAGAAGCCAGCCGGGTTGTGCTTGATCATGTCCTGCCAGTCCCAGTACGAGCGGGCATCTTATTCGCACGCGAGGCCACAAGGAGCTTCTCGGAGATGGCGTTGAAGCTTAGCCCCGGCGGTAGCATGAGACCCCTTCTGCGACCCGGCAACCGTGACGTCAACTCCCCAGTCGTCATGCCGATAGTCAATCGACGCGAGCGAAGAGATCGTGTCCACGAGCAGTAGGGTCGGGTGGTTCACGCTGTTGATCGCTTCGCGGATCAACGGGATCCGGCTGGTGACGCCGGTAGACGTCTCGTTGTGCACGACCATCACTGCCTTGATACGGTGCTGCTTGTCCTCCCTCAGCTTCGTCTCGCACATCTCTGGGTCTGCGCCGTGGCGCCAATCTCCAGAAACGAATCCCACCTCGATGCCGAAGCGCTTTGACATGTTTTGCCATAGGGTGGCGAGGTGGCCGGTTTCGAACATTAGCACGCGGTCGCCGGGCGATAGCGTGTTCACAATCGCGGCCTCTCATGCTCCCGTGCCAGATGCCGGGAAGATAATGACTGTATGCCGGGTTTTGAATACAGTCTTCATACCTTCGAGCACGGCCCCTCCCAGTTCGGCGAAGTGCTGGCTGCGGTGATCAATGGTCGGACTATGGATTGCCCTTAGGACTCGATCCGGAACGTTGGTCGGACCGGGGATTTGTAGAAAGTGCCATCCGCTGCGAAATGCCATAGGTCGTTCCTTGCAGTTCAGCAGTAATGGTCGTACATCGCACCGCTGGCACATCCACTCTACCTGTGAATGGCAGGATTATCGCGACGTTTTCACGAAGTGGGAGGAAATGACAATTGGCCTCTACGACAATAAGTTGCGACACAGCCGAAGCGGGAGGGCCCATGCCTCATCATCTGGAACCTATCTCCAAACAAGTGGCAGGCGTCGCACCCGCAACGAACGCATGTCGCTCCTCATGCTCGCGTGCCGGCGACGTCGATAAGCGCGAGGCGCCTCTTCCTCGCCAGACTGCCAACGAAGCCACATCAGACGCCAACAATCGCGGCGATGGGCGCCGCCCCCGGTCCGCACTGATGTTCAGTTCCGCCCGATACGAAAATGGCGGGGTCACCAGTGATGGATGCAATGACTGCACCTACTGCAGCGCGCGCATGTCGCTCGTAGTTGATGTCGGCATCCGAAAGCATGGTATTGCGGCGCCCGCGGACCGCGCCGGTCGGACTGGCTTCCGCTTTTGCGAAAATCGCCACCACGCGACTTGCCTCTTCCGCCGTGGGACTACCATTGAACAACAAACCGGCGTTGCGCAAGGCTGCACGCACTCCGTCTGCATCGATCGCATCCTGGAGGATCGCGTGGCCAATACGGTAATCGCTCAGCGCGGTGGGTGAGTTACCGAACAGGAGTACCTCGCAATTCTTCAGCTCCCCGCCTGCCGATGTCGACGCCACCGATGAGAACAGGTCGAAGCGTCTAGCAATCACCTCATCGGTTACATCCCGCGCTCCGATTTCGCCCAGCCCGAGCGCGACGCCCAAGGCGGTTGCGCCCCGCGCATATGGCTTAGATCCGTTTGGATCCCGGGTGACCAACTTCTTTCCACGGCGGTCAGCGTCACCAATGCTCGCGGGCGTCAACAACGGTCCCTTGACCTGAACATAGTGAACGTCCGTGGGATCATTGATGCCCACCTGGCCGAGGCACCGCCGCACGGCAGCGGCCACCTCGCGCACTTGCGCCATCGTGCCGACCTCTTCGGGCAGGATGTCCCGGGTTACTTCGATGCCCATCGCGAGGCGTGGTTCAGCGGGGCGACCGTTCGCATCCGTGCGAGTGAACACCGTCGCGTGCGGTGAGAGAACGCCTTCGCAGCCGCCGGACCAGACGAATGCCACCCGTTTGCCGATCTCCTCCGGGGACGCGCCGAGTCGCTTCGCGAGCAAGAGTTGGTACGACAGCGTCGCAAACCCGCGCGTAAAGTCGTTCGCTCCGCCGTTTCCTTCCGTCTTGCCGATGAGTGCAACGATCTCGGCGGGATTGATTTGTCCAGAATCGATCAGCTTCGCCAGCTCAGAGACGTCATTGGGCGCAGCCATCGCCACTTTGTAGACACCAATCTTCATAGTGATCCTCTCTTTTCTTACGCGTTAATACAATCTGTCGGAGCTATTTGGCCCGAGCGATTGCCGCAATCCGCGAAGTGCCTCCAGTAATTCCGTAGCCATTGACCCACTCCTTGCTGGGCTTAACACTCGTGTGATCGCGTCTGTGCCGCCACAAAAGGACGCCTTGGTGAACCACGGGGAATACCGCATAGCACCCCGCACCAACAACGAGAATTGGCCCACAACCCCAGTTCGAGAGCACCGCGTTCTATAAACTCCCCCCGCTTAACTCCGAGTGAAGGCGGTGCCGATCGCAGCCGGCAGTCGTGCCCCACGCCCCATGCCAGCAAGCACAGCCAGCGCTATCAAATAGGGCATCATCTGGATAACGTACGAACTCACCGGCAGCCCCCAACCTTGGATTCGCAACTCGAGGGCCGTGGTGGCACCAAACAGCAGGCAGCCGAGCATTGTGCCAAGCGGCATCCAGCGGCCAACGATGATTGCTGCTAGCGCCAGGTAGCCACGCCCATTGGTCATACCATCGGTGAAAGTGCCAACCTCCTGCAACGACAATACCGCACCGCCCAGACCCGCGAGCGCCCCGCCCGCGATGATGGCGGCCATTCGCACGCGGATTGGATCGGCGCCCGCCGCGAAGGCAGCCGCGGGATTCTCGCCGACAGCGCGCAGGGTGAGACCTTCCCGTGTCTTCATGAGGAAGAAATACATCGGTAGGGTGAGGATCAGTGCGGCATAGGTCAGCGCCGGTTGGTGGAACAAAACTTGTCCAATCACGGGCAGCTGCGCGAGATAGGGCACCGGGAGCGACGCAAGTGTCGGCAGCTGGATGACCGGGGCCTGGCCATTGAACATGCCTCGCAGCAGGAAACTGGTAATCCCCACTGCGACGATGTTCACCGCGAGGCCGGTCACCATCTGGTCAGCACGAAATCGCGCGGTTGCCACGGCGACCACCGCACCCAGCCCCGCCCCGCTAAGTGCACTGACGGCCAGACCCAAAGCTGGGCTTGCGAACACGAAGCTCGTCACCGCGCCACCGAATGCTCCCGCAAGCATCATGCCTTCGAGGCCGACGGCGAACGTTCCAGCACGCTCCGACAGGATGCCGCCGAGGGAAGCGAAGAGTAGCGGTGTGGCGATGCGGACCGATGCCGCAAGTAGCTCAACAAAAGCTGTGCTGTCCATGACAACCTCTCAAACGCGCTGCTGCTTCATGCCAATGCCCATCGCGCAAAGCACAAACACCATGGTCAACCCCTGGATGACGAACACGAGAGAAGAAGGTATGCCAACTTCGCGTTGCATCGCGAGCGCGCCCGCGTCCAGGAACCCGAAAAACAAACCGGCCGGCAGCACCGCCGCTGGAGTAGCGGCGGCCAGCAGAGCGATGGCCACCGCGTTGAAACCAAAGCCCTGCGAGAAGCCCTCGATCAGACGGTAGTGAACGCCCAAAACCTCCACCCCTCCGGCAACCCCAGCCAATCCACCCGCGATCAGCATTACCCCGAGAAACCCGTGCTCGAACGAAGCCCCCGCATAGGCGGCGGCTGAATTGCTGCTCCCGAGCAGACGTAAGCGGAACCCGAACGGAGTACGCCACAGGAGCACATGGCCGGCCAAGACGGCAATGACCGCGATGATAATACCCATGTGCAGGTCGGTTCCTGGCAAGAGTCTTGGTAGCCATGCGGCATCAACAAACATGGGCGACTGCGGAAATCCGGCGCCCAGTTCGCCCATCGGCCCATTTAGAGCTTCGCTCACGAGCAGCGTACCGACAAAGTTGAGCAGCAAGGTGCAAAGCACTTCGTGTACGCCACGCTTTAACCGGATTGCCGCGGCGCATGCTGCCCATGCAGCGCCAGCGACCGCACCGGCGACCAACGCGGCTGCGATTAGAAGTGCGGATGGCAGACTGGACAGGTTGAGTGCCACCCAAGATGTTGCGAGTCCCCCGACTGCGATCTGCCCCTCGCCCCCGACATTTATCACTTTGGCGCGGAAGCACAGCGCAACACCTACTCCAGTCAGGATGTAGGGTGTGCACTTGTTCAGTGCGAAGGCAATACGATCCAGCGAGCCGAACGCCCCGGTGAAGAGCGCCCAGTAGGCGAGCAGCGGGTTCTTACCCGCCACCAAGATGAGCATTGCTGTGACGGCAAACGCAAGCGCCACAGCCGCGGCGGCGAGAAGCGCCATCCGCAACCCGCCAGGTCCCACAAACGCGCCACGCAGCCCTCTCCGGCGAGTCTTGACTGGACCGTCATCGACTGCTTTCGTAATCGTATCTCTATCCTGGCTCAACGCGGCATCGTCACGACGCAGCGCCACTGCGAAGCTGCGAACCTTCGTCGGCACCCGCCATCATCAACCCGATCCTCGTCACGTTAACATCTTCGCGGGACACTAAACTGGAAAGCCGTCCGTTGTACATGACGCCAATGCGATCGCCGAGCATAAGTACCTCTTCGAGTTCCGAGGAGATGTACAGAATGGCCCCACCGGCATCCCGCAATGCGAGTATCTGGTCGATGACGAAGCGGGTTGCACCTGGATCGAGCCCCCACGTCGGCTGATACGCAAGCAGGACTCGCGGGCCTCGACCGATCTCGCGGGCGACCACGATTTTTTGCTGGTTGCCTCCTGACAGCGTTCGTACGGGCGCGTCAGGGCCGATCGCGCGGATGTCGAACTGGGCGATACGCGAGATCGCCAGTTCGCGAAACGCGGCTTTATCCAAGGTGTATCCGTGACACAGCGGCGCGCGATCGAAATCCCGCAGGGCAATGTTGTCCTCGATGGTCATATCCGGCACTAGACTCGTGCTCGCACGATCGACGGGGATGTAAGCAAGCCCCAAGGCAAGGCGGCCACCGACACGCAAACCGGTGATATCCTTGCCACCCAGTGTAATGCTTCCCCGTGTCGCGGCTTTAAGACCAGCAATCACCTCAACGAGGTCAGCCTGGCCGTTTCCATCAACCCCCGCCACTGCGAGGATCTCACCCGCGCGCAATGAGAACGAGACCTCCCGCAGCCGCTCAACACCCGCCGCATCGAATCTAGACAATCGGCTTACAACCAACGTCTCGGTGCCTGCCTCGCGCTCGGCACGATGGGCCGATGTGCCAATTTCACGCCCGACCATCATGCGGGCAAGATCCGCTCTTGTTGCCCCCTCCACGGCGCAGCGACCTATCGCTTGCCCGTCGCGGAGCACGACAACCTCGTCGCAGATCTCCAGCACTTCGCCAAGCTTGTGCGAGATGAAGATGACTGAGTGCCCTTCCTCCCTCAACCTCCGCATGACTCCGAGCAGGCCCGCCACCTCCGGCGGACTCAGGTTTGACGTCGGCTCATCCAAAATCAGTAAATCAGCGCCGCGCAATATCAGCTTCATGATTTCAACCCGCTGGCGCTGGCCAAACGGCAGTTCGCCGATCATCGCGTGCGGGTCAAGGTCAAGCCCATAAGTCTTACTCGCGGTCCTGATCATCTCGGCCGTGTCGTTCGGCCGCAACCAGTGCCCAACCCGCTCCCAGCCGAGCATCACGTTTTCGGTGACAGTCATCGCCTCGACCAGCATGAAATGTTGATGGATCATGCCGATCCCGGCGGCAATAGCCTCGCGTGGCGTGTGCTGGGCGAGCAGGTTTCCTTTGAAAGTAATACTGCCGCCATCGGGCCGCACCATGCCAAAGAGCACTTTCATCAACGTGCTCTTTCCCGACCCATTCTCGCCCAGCAAGCCGACGATCCGGCCTTGGGGTACCGTCAGATCTATGTCTCGGTTCGCCTGAACCGAGCCGTAGCTCTTGCAGATGCCGTGCATCTTCAGCAGGGTCGACAAGTAACCTCCCCTACTCAGGCGATGTGCGCAACTCAGATTCCGCCGTGCGCGTCCTCACGGGTGACAGCCACCTTCAGGTCTCCCGACGCAAACTTCTTCTTGAGTGCCTCGATTTCGGCAACGACCGGAGCGGGCACTACGGGATTGAATTGCTGGTCGTTCGAGTAACGTAGTTCGGCACCTGTGCTGCCCTTGCTGTTCAGGCCGTAAAGTTCGTACTGCCCGCCAATTGTGCCGGCCTTGCTTTCGACCGCCGCCGTAGCGTACATGTCCGCCCATTTCTCAACGATATTGGTGAGTACGTTGTCAGGCGCGATGGCCGTGTGACCGACCGAGCGGCCATTGGCGTAGATGCCCTTTTCCTTCGCAGCCTGGATGATGCCGGTCTGTGCAGCATTCAGCTTACCGCTGATGAAATCGGCTCCCCCGGCGATCAGCGAGAGGGCCGCCTCTTTGGCTGCGGCCGCGTCCTCCATGCTCTTGATGTAGATGACTTTGACTTCTATATCGGGGCGAACGCTCTTAGCCCCCTTCCGGTACGCGCCGACTTGAGCAACCACGTTAGGCAGCCCCTCGAGGCTATTTACCGATCCTATCTTGCCTGTCTTGCTCATACGAGCCGCGAGCACCCCCATGAGGTACCCGAATTGAGTATTGTCAAAGTCGACGGAGGCGACATTCTTGCCGAATCCGGCCGAACCCGATCCAACAACAAACGTGGTCTTCGGGAATTCTGGCCCTACGCGCTGGGCAGCAGATTGAAACCTGCCTGTGTGGCCTATTACCAGATCGTATTTGCGCCTCGCATAGTCCCGCATTGCCTCAACTTCATCGGCGGCTTGCACATTTTCCGAATACGCAACATCCCAACCCATCGCTTTGAGCTTTTCAACTCCGGCGTAACCCTGCGCATTCCAACTCTGGTCGTTTATGCTTCCTGGTAGAAGTACGGCTGCCTTACCTTGCTCCGCCGCGCCGGCTGGCAAAACGCACAGCGAGAGAGCTACCCAGGTCGTTACCACTGCGAAACTGCTCAATGCTCTGCAGCGCTTTATTGGACGTGTATCGACACCGACTACCATCATTGCCGCTTTCGTCTTGAACATCACTAGTCTCCTGTTTGTGATTGCACTCGGTCACCTCGGTCGAAGCGGGCTTGCAGTTGCATATAGTTATGGGCCAATCGATGGTCTGCGCAATATGTGCGCTTCATCGCTTGCTCACCGTCAATGCGGTGTGTTGCTGATATTGGATCAATACAGGCGCACCGGATCGTGAATTTCACGATGCGGCAGATCTGCGAATAATGTAATAGATACCAATACTTACTGGCCAGCACCAGTGAAATTTCCTCCCGGGGGGGTGAAGTTGCAGCGCACCTTTGCACACGGGAAAAGCGTCGTGGTGCCCCGCCGGCGACTTCGTTATTGTCGATGCGAACACACCTAGGTACGCCGGGAGGGTAGACGACCACCAATGGCCCGCGTAATCTCGCGGGCCGCGAGGACCACATGCTGCCCCAGCTCGGGTATGCGATGCGGGGTCACCCGAACCGTAGGTCCGGCGACCGACACGGCGGCAATCGGCGCGGACATCTCGTTAAAAATAACGGCGGCGACGCAGCGGAGTCCGACCGAATTTTCCTCGTTGTCTACCGCGTAACCGACTGTGCGGATCTCGGCTAGTACTGTGTGTAACGCGGTCGGGCGTGCAATGGAATGTGATGTGAGCCGGGGCAGACCTCGCTTCTGCACGATTTCGGCCACCTCGGCATCCGTTATTGCTGACAGAACGGCCTGCCCCAGCGCCGTGCAAGGGAGAGGAGTACGGGCTCCCGGGCGCGAAATGGCGCGCATCGGCTCGCGGCTTTCAACTTGACAAAGGAGCAGCATCTCGTCCTGGTCAACCAACCCGAGGTTCACTGTCTCGCCGCTAGCATCACGTAAGCGACGCATGGTTGGCATCGCAAGCTCAGCGAGGCCGCGCCTGCGCGCAAACGCAGCACCAACGGAGAAACACTGCGCCCCGATGAACCAGAGGGCGTGCTCCTGATCGAAGAAGACAAAGCGCTTTTGCTCCAGCGTTGTCAGCAGACGATGTACGGTGGATGTTGGAAGGCCGGTGCGCTCTGCAAGATCGACGAGCCGATAACCTTCATCATCTTCAGCCAGTATTTCGAGCAAATATAAAGCTCGCAAGAGAGACTGCACCGAGGTTCGGTCTTCGCGACGAATGCTTTCGACGGTGCCGTGGCGGGCCTGCGCATTGCCCGGCTGTTGGAGTTTCATGAGACCTCCACGCTGATTTGAGATTACAGCTTACTCAGATTCCTGGAGTTTAGACAGAATATTGCCTGCCGCCTACAGGGCCTGCTCCTGCGAAAGAGACATTGATTGGAGCATGGCGTCTGGCTTGGATGGAAGAACCAGGGGCGGACGGGAAACTCCATCGCATCACCAATCGCAAGGGCGTGCTGATCTACACGCCCGATAGCCACATGTCCGTGCAGGTCATGTACCCGAAGTCGGAGTCGGCTGTATCCAATGATTACGTCCAGAACGGGTATAAGGCTTCCTTCGGTAGCTACGATGTGAACGAAGGCGAAGCAGACGGTCACACATCACGTAGGGGGATCGCTCACGCGGGGACTCGTGAGCAAGGACCTACCGCGCGTGTACCAGCCCGAAATCATGGATCTTTCTGAGCATCGCTTCCCCTTCTCTTTTGGTCCACTACCTCGCTCTCCCGACTGCCAGATGACGAGTCATGCGTTCATCTCAACTGGAGAACCAGGCTGTCGAGCCCGAGGATCATATTAACGACAGCGCTCAGCATGCTCGCGTGCGTGAGCTTGACGATAGTGATGACGGTCATGCAAACGCCGCGCATCGTGGCCGAGGTAGGCAGAACATGGCTGGAGACACCGCCGTGTTGCACCCGACATGAGAGCCCATTTGCGAAAAAGACTCCGCCACTTTATCCAAACACTAAGCGTGAAAGTGCAAACTTAAAACAGCCTTAACGCGCTTTCTGACGATTGGGGCTCCCCATGCACGGAAGTCTTGCGCCGCTCGGCCTAAGTGGCGCGGTACCCGAAGGTCTTACACTGGAGTTCTCACGCAGCAACCGCCAAGCTGCAGTAACGCCCCTCAACCCCGACAGATAGCGCCGTTACCCCTCTCGATGAGGGCTTCGTTTTGGTGCGCTCGTCGCAATCCCGATTTCTATTCGCGCTCGGTCGGTGAATAACCGACTGCGCGCTCCGATCGTGGCGTGGCGTGTCACCACGCCGCTCGCTACAGTTCCTAACAGATATCCCCTGCATTTATGGCGAGCTGCGATTCGTTTCACTCGTAACCACTTCTCGATGAGTTTGAAACGTAGAAGCAACAAGTGAACTTCACAATACGTCTACCTGTTCAACCCAACGTGAAAGGAACTGCAAATGAATGCAAAACCCAATTGATCACCACTATCGGCGCGCTATTTGCGGCTAGCTAGCGCAGCAGTCACTGCCAGTGCTGCCGACCAAACCAGATTCTTCGAGCAGCAAATACAGTTGACCGACGGTTATGTGCCCAGCGCATACCAACGTCTCCGACAATGCGCTCGCCGCCAAAGGGACGAGGCCGGCAAGGCGCCCGAGAACAAGGTCGCCACCACGGCCAAGCCCGCCAAGGGCTAGCTAGGCAATAGGCAGAGACACGACGAATGACGTCGGCCCACCCATCCACGATTCAAAGGAGATCGACCATGCAAGCAAAGCTCAAGATATCCGCCGCAGTGCTTGGCACGCTGTTGTGTGCCGTGGCGCCTGCGATCACCCATGCCGAGAGTCAACAGGAGTGGTTCCAACAGCGAAAGCAGATCATCGATGGTTGT
>Ga0209118_1001199_pt1 | contig 12519 bp, 11 predicted proteins | sample BlaSpr_A8_Ref_M1_FD_187988 | JGI IMG/M metagenome (GOLD analysis project Ga0209118, IMG submission 187988) | Forest soil microbial communities from Thunder Bay, Ontario, Canada - Black Spruce, Ontario site 2_A8_Ref_M1 (SPAdes) (version 2) | ecosystem: Environmental > Terrestrial > Soil > Boreal...
ATCACTTCGGCGCCGGCTTCCCGGTCCCAGAAGTAGTTGCCGCAGATGCCGTGCACCGCGGGAGTCGCGCCCGTGACGATCGAGAGGTTGTTCGGATTCGTGAAGCTCGGAATGACCGCGGCGCCCAGCAGGCTCCAGGCCGAGAGCTTGCCGTCGGCGGCCAGCGCTCCGGCAACGACCATCACCGGCATCGCCGGCACCGGCAGCCCCGCCTGCTCGACCAGAACGTTGCCGAACACGAACCCGACCCCGTACCTCGCGAGCTGCGCACCCAGATCGATCATTGGCTCACCTCTTCTCAGGAGTGGCCCGGCGGCGAGCGGACCGAGAGACATCTTAGCCCTGGTCGCCTTTATGGTCTCGACCGCCTCGGTCGCTCGGTCCGCGGAATGGACTCACCTCGCGGCTTCTGCTAGAAGGGCGAACGGAATCCACCCATGCCAAGGCTGCACCGCGTCCTCGTCATCACCGGCATGCACCGCTCCGGCACGTCGCTGCTCGCGAGCGTGGCCGCGTCAGCCGGCATCGACATGGGGACGCGGCTGCTGCCGCCGAGCAAAGGCAACCTGCGCGGGCACTTCGAGGACCTGGACTTCGTCCGCTTCCACGAATCCTGCCTGGACCGGCGCGGGGCCGGACCCTTGCAGCCTCCCGCCGCCGGCGTGCCATGCCTCGAGGACGACGAGGCGCGCGCCGCCGGAGCGCTCCTCGCACGGAGGGCCGGCAAACCGATCTGGGGATGGAAGGACCCGCGCACATCGCTCTTTCTGGAGGCATGGGACGGGTTGGTGCCAGAGCCCTTCTATCTTCTCGTCTACCGCCATCCGGTGGAGGTCGCACTGTCGCTGCTGCGGCGGGGCCTCGACATCGAGGTACAGCTCGATGCCTGGACGGCGATCCGCGCCTGGACGATTTACAACCGGCAGCTGCTCGCATTCCGCGCCGCCGTTCCCGAGCGCTGCCTGCTCTGGTCGATCGCCGGCGCCACCGACCGCCTCGCCGCGGCGCTGGACATGGCCGCGGAGAGGTCCGGTCTGCCGCTGAGCGGCCGCGGCCTCGAGGAGCACTTCGCGGACGGCGAATTGCGCAAGGGCCTGCTGGCGCGGAGCATTGAGTGGCGCGCCTTGCTCCCTGAGGCGATGGAGCTCTTCGCGCGGCTCGAGATGGCGGCCGACCTTCCTGGCGGCGAGGCTGGCAGGGGCAACGATCCGGGCCGCCTGGCTGCTGTCAGGGAGCGGGAGCTCGAGGAAGCCAACGAACACTTGCTGGCGGTGGCGTTGGCCGCGACGGCGGGCCAGAGTGCCGTGGCGGTGCCGGCTCAGCAGCGGATCGCCTACTCCGATCTGCAACTGCAGATCGCGCGTCAACCGGAAAGGATGAAACAGCTCGAGGAGATGGCGAGGCGGTCCCTCGCGCAACTCGAGTTGCGGAACGAGGAGCTGGCGCGGGTCGAGGCGACGAGGGGGTGGCGGCTCATTCACGGCTACTGGGGAGCCGCCCGGCGCTGGCGTGGCCTCAGGCGGCAAAGCGCCTGGCGGCTGCGCCGGCTCTCGGGCACCCTGCCGCGGCTGCGGCCCGCGGAGATCGTCCTCGGCTGCGTGGCGGAGAATTGCCCGCGTCATCTGGCCCAGGCCCGGCGCCTGGTGCGCTCGCTGCGCTGTTTCGGGGGGTCGCTCGCGGGCGCCCGCTTCCTGGTCTGCATGGTCGGCGACATCGCCTCCGAGGCGCGGGCAACGCTCGAGCGCGAAGGCGCCGAGGTGAGGATCGTGGAGCGCTTCGACCGCCGGAGCCCATCGGCCAACAAGCTGCAGCTCTATCCCGAGGCGCTGGCCACCGATGCGCGCGGGATCTTGCTGCTCGACTGCGATACGGTGATCGTCGGCGATCTGCTGCCGTGGTTGATCCCCGGCGCCCTGCAGGCGAAGATCGCCGACGTGGCGTCGGTGACGCACGACGCTTTCGTGCGGCTGTTCCGCCACTTCGGCCTGCCGGTGCCGGCGCGCCGCTATCGCACAACGGTGCACGGCGAGCCGACGATCCTCTATTGCAACACCGGTGTCGTCTTCCTGACGCGCGAGGTGGCGCGCGAGCTCGTGCCGGTCTGGCGCGAGTGGAACGCCCGCATCCTCGACGTGCTCGAGCTGCTGGGCGACTGCGCCCACCACCATCACCAGGCGAGCTTCAGCCTGGCCCTGGCCGCGCACCCGATCCCGTTCGCGGAGGCGCCGGCGGCGCTCAACTTCCCGCTGCACCTGCATCCCCAGCCGCCGCCTGACGCACTGCTGTCGGCCGACCCGGTCATCCTGCACTACCACGACGAGATCGACGCCGCGGGGCGCCTGCTTCCCACCGCCTACCCGCGCGCCCAGGCGCGGATCGAAGAGTTCAACCGGCGGCTGGGCGGCGCGGCGCAGGACGCGGGCGCGGCGCAGGACGCGGGCGCGGCGCAGGACAAGGGCGCGGTGCAGGACAAGGGCGCGGCGCAGGACGCGGCCGGGCCGCAGCGCGCGGGCGGGCTGCCGGCGCGGTGAACGGCGGCGCCACTCGGCAGCCGCCGGCCGCCGCCCATGCCGCGGACGCTGACGGGCTGCGGCCGCTCTGCCTCGCGCTGCTCCTCCTCGGAGCGGCGCTACGGCTCTGGCAATATGCCGCCGGCGCCTCGCAATGGCTCGACGAGCTGGCGCTGTCGCGGGGAATCCTCGGGCTCTCCTGGCCGGCCCTGCTGTCGGAACCGCTGCCCTTCGCCCAGGTGGCGCCGAAGGGCTTCACCCTGCTCGAGAAGGCCGGGACCGAGCTCTGGGGCGCCAGCGATCTCGGGCTACGCCTGCTGCCGCTGATCAGCTCGCTGGCCGCGTTGTGGCTCTTCTCGCGTCTCGCGCGACGCGTGCTAGCGCACCCGGCGGCGGTGGCCCTCGCCATCGCCCTGTTCGCCTTGCAGCCGGCGCTCATCCGCTACGCGGCGCAGGTCAAGCCCTACGCGAGCGATCTCGCCGTGGCCCTGGCCCTGACGCTGCTCGCGGCCGAGCTGACAAGCGCCGGCGAGAGACCGGCGGCAGTGCGCCTCCTGCTGGCCGGCACCGCTGCGGCGGCCGCGGTGCTGGTCTCCCATGCCGCCGCCCTGGTGCTCGCCGGCCTCGGCGTCGCTCTGGTCGCCGGCGCCGTCGTGACCGGTCGCCGGCGGAACCTGCCGAGGCTGGGCGTCACGGCCGGAGTCTGGGCGCTGGCGGGCGGCGCGGCGGCGCTGGCGGCGAGCCGGGAGCTGCCGCCGCGGATGCGCGACTACCTGCGGCATTTCTGGGCACCCGCGTTCGGGCCGCTGCCGCACACCCTGGCCGGCGACGCGCGCTGGCTGCGCGGGAGCTTGGCGGGACTGCTCGGCGGCGGCGGCCTGGGCTATCCCTGGGAAACCTTGTATGCCGGCCTGGCGGTCCTGGGCGTCATAGCGCTCTCGCGGCGCAGCCCGGCGCTCGCGCTGCTGCTCTTCGCGCCGACCGCGGTCGCTCTCGCCGCGGCGGACCTCCATCTCTACCCGTTCGACAGCCGGCTGGTGCTGTTTGTCGTGCCGGCCTTGATCCTCGCCATCACCGCCGGCGTGGAAGCGATCGCGGCGATCCGCTTCGCGCGTGGCCGACCGGCAATGGCTGGGGCCGGGAATCCCAGCCACGGACCGGCGATGGCTGCGGCCGGGACTCGCAACCATGGAACGGCGCTCGCCCTCTCCGGCGTGCTGGTCTATGTCGCGGCGCTGGTGCCGGCCGGCTTCGGCTTCGTCGCCGACCCGCCGGTCTACCGCATCGAGGAGACCCGGCCGCTGCTGCGCTCCGTCGCGGCGCGGCGTGATCCCGGCGACGCCATCTACGTCTACTATGGCGCCGGCCACGCCCTCCGCTTCTACGGTCCACGCTACGGCTTCCACCCCGGGGATTACCTGCTGGGCGGCTGCCATCGCGGCGACACCCGGGCGTATCTCCTCGACCTCGATCGCTTCCGCGGCCGCCGGCGGCTGTGGGTCCTGTTCTCCCATGCGCAGCCGCACCTCGGCGAGGAAGCGACGATGCTCGCCTACCTCGATCGGCTCGGCGCCCGCCGCCTGGCGCTGCGCATTTTTCCGCACGGACGGATGTTCGGCCTGCCGGCCGAGGCGTTTCTCTACGACCTCTCGGCGGCGACATCGCTCCCTCGCGTGGCCGCCGCGAGTTTCCCCATCGCGCCGACGTCGAGCCCGCTCGCAGCCAGCCTCGTTTGTGCCGGCCCGGCGAACCCCTTTCCCTAGGACACACCTTCCGCCTGGCTCTCTGCCCCCGGAGGGGGAACGGTAGGGGCGCGGACAAGCGTCCGAGGACGGCGATCGGCGACAGGGCGTTGGTGGCGCGAAGCGGCAGACCGGCCGCCGCCCGCGCCGCCCGCAGGGGGCTTGCTCCGCGACCCGGCGGGGCCTCGCCACTACCGTGTGATCCCTCGGGGTCGCCGCAGCGCATCGACGATAGCTGCGCAACGCGCGTTGCACTGTCTCCGAAATCGTGCCTGTTCTGCACAGATTTTAGTGCATTCGCTTCGATAGGGCCGTGATTTTGCATCAGATGTCCTCGGATTCGTGCTCAATCTGCACGAATCGGTTGACAGTCCAGCTGACTCTCGTCTAACCTGGAGCCGCCCACAACCTTGGAGGTCCCGCCCATGCCTACCCCTCCCCCACTGCCGGCGATCAACGGCGCCGACACCGCCTGGATGATGGTGGCGACGGCTCTCGTGCTGCTGATGACCCCGGCCTTGGCGTTCTTCTACGGCGGCCTGGTGCGCGCGAAGAACGCGCTCAATACGATGATGATGAGCTTCGCCGCCCTCGGGGCGGTGGGCCTGGCGTGGGCCCTCGCCGGCTACAGCCTGGCGTTCGGCGACGGCGGGCCGCTGCTCGGCGGCACGGGGCATCTGTTCCTCCGCGGCGTCGGCCTCGAGGCCCACGGCACGCTTCCCCACCTGCTGTTCATGTCGTACCAGGGGACCTTCGCCGTGATCACCGCCGCCCTGATCTCCGGCGCCATCGTCGAGCGCATGCGTTTCGGTCCTTACCTGGCCTTCATCACGCTCTGGTCGCTCGCCGTCTATGCCCCGATCTGCCACTGGGTGTGGGGCGGCGGCTGGCTCGGCAACCTTGGCGCCATCGACTTCGCCGGCGGCACCGTGGTCCACGTCAATGCCGGCGCCGCCGCGCTGGTGGCAGCGGCGGTCCTCGGTCCGCGCCGGGACTACGGCCGCCAGGCGCTGCTGCCCCACAACGTGCCATTCGTGCTGCTGGGCGCCGCCCTCCTCTGGTTCGGCTGGTTTGGCTTCAACGCCGGCAGCGCGCTCGCCGCCAACGCGACCGCCGGCCTCGCCTTCACCAACACCCTGCTCGCGCCGGTCGCCACCCTCGCCGTCTGGATGGCGCTCGACCGGCTCCGCACCCGGAAGACGACCGCGGTGGGCGCGGCGACCGGCATCGTGGTGGGACTGGTGGCGATCACTCCGGCGGCAGGCTTCATCGGTCCGATGAGCGCCATCGTCCTCGGCGCCGTCGCCGCCTTCCCCAGCTACTACGCCATCCTCTATCGCTCGCGCACGCGGCTCGACGACTCGCTCGACGTCACCGCGGCGCATGGCGTGGGCGGGCTGGTGGGCGCGCTGCTGACCGGCGTGCTGGCGAGCGCCGTCTGGGGCGGCAAGGACGGGCTCCTCACCGGCGATCCGGCGCAGCTCGGCCGCCAGGCCGCGGCCGTGGGCGCGACGTTGCTCTACAGCGGCGCGGCGTCGTTCGCGTTGCTCAAGCTGATTGGAGTCTTTGTGCCGCTCCGCGCCGAGCGCCGGCAGGAAGCTTTGGGGCTCGACGTGCCGCAGCACGGCGAGGAGGCCTACACCAGCGGCGAGGGTGCGATCCTGGTGCTGCCCGAGCTGGGAGCGGCGGCGCCCACTGCCAGGGCGCTCGCTGCCGGGATCACCAGCTCGCAAGCGGCGGCCGGCCTGGCGGCCGAGGTGCCGGCCGGGAGCGGCGCATGAAGCTGATCACCGCGATCGTCCGCCCGGAGAAGCTGTCCGAGGTGCTCGAGGCGCTGTTCAAGGCCGAGGTCCGCGGCCTCACCATCTCCCGCTCCCAAGGGCATGGCGGCGAGACCGAGCAGGTGGAGACCTACCGCGGCTCGACGGTCAAGATGGGATTGGTCGACAAGGTGCGACTCGACATCGGCGTCTCGGACCCCTTCGTGCAGGTGACCATCGACGCCATTCTCCGCTCGGCCCGCACCGGCGAGGTCGGCGACGGCAAGATCTTCGTCCTGCCGGTCGAAAAGGTGATCCGTATCCGCACCGGCGACGAGGACCTGGCAGCGGTGACGCCGGCGACGTAAGGACCCTCGCTCGACGCCCGGCCCGGGCGAGTGGTCGAACGCCAGCAGGTCCTGCGTCAAGACGAGATAAGCGAAGCCAGCCGCAGGTTCAGCGCAGGAAGCCCCGGCTCCGGCCGGGGCTTTGCTTTATGGCGGCGGTCAGCGGCGGTCGGCGGCCGACAGCCAGCGATCTCCGGGGGTCGGCTGCCCTTCCCTCCAGGCGCTTTCTCGGTTACCGTCCGCAGCGGTCATGTCACCGAGCAAGATCGAACCGCTGCCGCCGGAGATACGCACGGTCGGCGAGATGCTCGCCCACCGCGTCCGCTGGAGCCCCGAGGCGTTGGCCTTCGCCGCCGACGGCGCCCGACTGACGTACGCGGCGCTCGCGGCCGATGCCGGCGCGCTGGCAGGAGGCCTTGCCGCGCTGGGCGTCGAGCGCGGCGCCAGGGTGGCCCTCTTCCTGCCGGCGGGTCTCGACTTCATCAGATTCTTCTACGCCCTTCAAAGGCTCGGGGCAACGCCCTGCGCCTTCGATCCGAAGTGCCCTCCGGCCACCGCGGCCCGCCGCGCGAGGCGGGCGCGCCCTGCTCTCGTAGTGGTGGCAGGCGACGAGGCCGGCGAGTTGCACCGCGCCTGCGCCGCGGCCGGGTTGTCCGTCGCCCATATCGCCGACGTCCACCGCTCGGCGGGCACGCCGCCGCCACCCGCACGGAGCGAGGCGGATGACCCCGCCTACCTCCAGCCGACCTCCGGCACGTCCGGTGAGCCGCGATTGGCGGTGCTGTCGCAGCGCAACGTGATGGGCTATAGCCGTGCCGGCATCGAGCTGGAGATCGTCGGCGCGCTGGTAAGCTGGGTGCCCCCCTGGCACGACCTGGGACTGGTCCGGTTCGTCATCGGAGCGCCGTTCGCCGGCGAGCCCTGCTACCTCGTGCCGCCCGCCATCCGCACCCTGGACGCCTGGCTGCACACGGCGGCCAGGATGGGCGCCACCGTCATCGGCGCGCCCGATTTCGCCTACCGGCTCGCCACCCGGCTGGTCAGTCCCGAAGGGCTCGATCTGTCGGCCCTGCGCTATGCCATCGACGGCGGCGAGCCCGTGCGGCACACGACGATCGCCGCTTTCGAGCAACGCTTTGGCATCTCCGACGTGGTAAGGCCCGCCTATGGCCTGGCCGAGGCAACCCTCGGGGTGACCTGGGTGCGTCCCGGAGAGCCCCTGTGCGTCGATGTGCACGGCAACGTCGCGTGCGGCAGGCCGGGGCCGGGCATCGAGGTGCGGATCGACGGACCACCCGGCGAGCCTGGCGAGATCCTGGTCCGCGGGGTCAGCGTCTTCGCCGGCTATTTCGACGCCGACGAGGCCAGCCGAGAGGCTCTCCGCGGCGGCTGGCTCCATACCGGCGACATCGGCTCCCTCGACGCGGGCGGCAACCTCTACGTGCTCGGCCGCAAACGGGCACTGCTCAAGCGAGGAGGTGCGCCGCTGGCGCCGCGCGAGCTCGAGGAGGTTGCCGAGCAGGTGCCGGGAGTGCGCCTCGCGGCGGCGGTGGCGCTACCTGCCGGCGAAGGCGGTGCCAGCGAAGAGATCGTGGTCGTGGTCGAAACCGAGACGCCGACCGTCGCCTCGCCTTCAGCTCTCGCCGCGGCGGTCTCCGCGGCGGTCGCGGCGGCGGTCGGCTTCGCTCCCGAGGTCCTCCTGGTGCTCGCGCCACGCAGCATCCCGCGCACCCCCAACGGCAAGGTCCGGCACGGAGTCCTGCGTCAATCCTTGGCGCAAGGAGACATCGGGCGGAGCGGCAGCCTCCTCTACTCCTCGAGCGCCTCGCGCGTCCTCGGCTGAACCTGCCTGCAACAGCATGCGGAGCAATCCCAGCCCCATCTCGGCGGGCGAGGCGATCAGGTAGCTCTCGAACCAGGCGGCCGTCGAGCGCGCCAGGGCGATCTCTCGCTCGTCGACCTTGCCGGCCGGCCCGGGCACGATGGGCGCGCCGGTCACCACCTCCACTTCGCCGCCGCGGCGGCGCGTCGCGATCGGCACGATTGGCGCACCGGTGAGGCAAGCGAGAGCGAAGGGACCGCGGGCGAGCTCGAGTCGCCGCCCGAGGAACGGCACCGCCAGTGCCGGTCCCGGGGCGACGTCGAGCGCCATCGCGACGAAGCCTCCGCCCGCCAACCGATCCAGTGCTTTCAGGAAGGTCGCGGCCCGGCGCTGCCCGCTCCCCTCGGTCGTCTCGAGCTCGAGAGGCGGCTCCGCTGCATGAAGATGCCCGCGGCGCAAGACGAGCACAGGCGCACCCAGCCGCTCGAGCGCCGGGCCGAGCGCCTCGAGCATGCCGATGTGAAACCAAGCCAGGATGAGCGGCGGCCGTAGCGCCAGGAAGCTGGCGGGTACCCGGCGCAGGAACCGCCGCAGAGGCGCCACCCCCTCCCCCCGCAGGCAGTCCGCCAGGACTCGGTTGCAGGCCGCGACGCCGCCGATCTGCCAGGCGATCCGCGCCGCCTGGTGCGCCATGATGCCGGGGAAGATCTGCTGCACCTCGGCCGGACTGGGCCACCGGCGGGACAGGAAGTTGCGGACGCTGCCGAGCGCCGCCGCGGCGCGCAGCGTCCCTGGCCGGCGCTTCATCGTCATCATCCCGACTCGCCGCTCGAGTGCCGCGAAAGCCCGCGTCGGGAGATCCGGCACGTTCACCCGACGACGCGATGGAGGTGATCGACCAGACGTCCCACCGTGAGCGGCTCCTCGGCCAGTAACTCGGCCGGCACCGGGACGCCGAATCGCCGGCCGCACTCGATGAGCACCTCGGCCATGGCGATCGAATCGAGCCCCAGGCCGCCGGACCCCAAGGGCATCTCGTCGGCTGCCTGCGGCAGGTACGCCGCGCCGCGCGCACACAACAGCGCGCGCACCGCGTGACCAATGACCAGCCTCGAGCTCATTCGCGGGTCAGTCTACCCACACCGCGCTCCCGCCGCCAGTCAGTTTGCGGCCACCGGGGAGGGGAGGCTTGACATATTCCCATATCGGAATCTATACTCACTCCCATGCCGCGCGCCGCCACCACCTCGGATGCCTTCAACGCGGTCGCCGAACCACGGCGCCGGGAGATCCTGAGCTATCTCGCGCTCGCGGAGCGGCCGGTGGGCGACATCGTGGCCAGGTTGGGGCTCCAGCAACCCTCCGTATCCAAGCATCTCCGCGTGCTGCGCGACGTCGGCCTGGTGCGGGTGCGCCGCGACGGGCGCCAGATGCTCTATCGTCTCGACGCCGAGATGCTCAGGCCGCTCCATGAGTGGACGGGGCAATTCGAGCGCTTCTGGAGACATCAGTTGAACCGCGTCAAGGAACGCGCCGAGCGCCAGGGCGCTCCCGAAGCGGATCGGCGCCAATCTAAGCCAGCAAAGGAGGAACCATGATCTCGACCGTGCCAGCAATTGAAGATCTGACGTTGAATCTCACCCTCGAAACCCATGTCCAGGCATCGCTCGACGCGACCTTCGCCGCCTTGCTCGAGCAGCTCGGATCCGCGAACGACACCCCTGACGGCAAGCCGCTGTCGCTGAAGATCGAGCCCTGGCCCGGCGGCAGGTGGTACCGCGACCTGGGCGGCGACAACGGCCATCTCTGGGCACACGTGCAGGCCATCAAGCGCCCGACGCTGCTCGAATTCAGCGGGCCCCTGTTCATGTCCTACCCTGTCGTCTCGAACGTGCAGTACCGCCTGACCGAGTCCGGCGGCGGAACGCTCATCAGCTTCCGGCACACGGCGCTCGGTTTCATTCCCGCGGACCAGAAGGAAGGGATGAGGCAGGGCTGGACGCACATGCTGACCGGCGTTCGCCGGCGGGCGGAGGACCCTCCTTCCTGAGCAAGACGTCCGTGGCGGTCCGCTCGAGCAGCAGGTGCGAACGGAGCGAACGGACGATCAGGAGCGAACGGACGGAGAGGAGCGAGAGGAAGAGCCCATGTGTCCGATGTGCATCGGCAATGTGGCGTTGATCGTCACCGGCGCGGTCTCGGCAAGTGGCTGGACCGCGTTCGCCCTGCGCAAACCGCGGGCGGAGAGCCATCGCCCGCAGGGACCGGCGCAGATCACTTCAAGGGAGACCAACGCTGGCCAGGAACCAGCAACGATAGAGGAGAGCCGATCATGAGCATCAGTCAAGTCGAGCATCCGCGAGTCGTATCGGAAACCGAGTGGCTGGCCGCCCGCAAGGAGCTGCTCGCCAAGGAGAAGCACTTCTCCCAGCAACGGGACGCGCTCAGCGCCGAGCGGCGGGAGCTGCCCTGGGTGCGGGTGGACAAGCCATATTTCTTCGATGCTCCGGGCGGCAAGGAGACCCTGGCCGATCTCTTCGACGGGCGCAGCCAGCTCATCGTCTACCACTTCATGTTCGGTCCGGATTGGGGAGAGGGCTGTCCGAGCTGCTCGTTTATCTCCGATCACATGGACGGCAGCGTCGTGCACCTGGAGCACCGCGATGTCACGTTGGTCGTGGTGTCACGCGCGCCGCTGCCCAAGATCGAAGCCTTCAAGAAGCGCATGGGTTGGCGCTTCAAGTGGGTGTCGTCGTATGGCAACGACTTCAATCGCGACTATCACGTCTCGTTTACGCCGGAGGAGAAGGCGAAGGGCAAAGTGATATACAACTTCGAGCGGTCGGATTTCCCGAGCGACGAAGGGCCGGGCGCCAGCGTGTTCTACCGCGACGATACCGGCGCCATCTTTCACACCTACTCTACTTACTCGCGGGGCCTCGACATCCTGATCGGCGCCTACAACTTCCTCGACCTCGTGCCCAAGGGTCGCGATGAGGGTGGCCTGCCCCACACCATGGCATGGGTCCGGCACCACGACCGGTACGAGGGCGGCTAATCGGCGGTGAGGCGTCTCGCTCGTAGAGGTGCCAGAGGTGCAGCGGCGGCGGGCTCACAGAGGCTCGGCGGTAGTCGGTGAATGTTGGGGCACCTGATGGATCACTACGGGCGAATGGTCGAATACCTGCGCATGAATGGCGTCGTGCCGCCTGCCAGCCGCTGACCGTAGTTGCCCGGCTCTCGATCGCGGCGGTGGTGTCGCTCAGGCTGGGGATGAGGTAGACTCTTATGGGATACTGCGGGTATAGGCCGCAGGAGGAGTGCCTCATGTACCGAACCCGCTCTGCCGCCATCTCGTTTTCGCTGTCCGTGCTGGCGTTGCTCGCCGGCGGTGCTGCGCTCTCGGCGCAGACTCCACCCGCTTGCATCGCGGGTACCCAGCAGACGATCGTCACCACCGACTCCGTTCAGACCTACACCGTCCCCGTCAACGCCACCGCCCTTTACATCGTGGCGGACGGAGCCGGGCCGCTACCCGGCGGGTTCGGTGCCCATATCGGTGCGGAAGCGCCGGTGACGGGACCCGCGACGCTCAACGTCGTCGTCGGAGGCATAGGCCAATTCCGCCTCATCACGCCATGGGGCGGAAGCGGCGGCGGGGGATCCTTCGTCTACACCACCGCCAACGTGCCGCTCGTGGCCGCAGGAGGGGGCGGCGGGACATCGGATTGTGGAGGAGTTGGCCAGGATGCGCAGCTCACTCCGGCGGGCGGCGCCGGCGGGCACGGAGACAACGCAGGGGCCATCGGAGGCGCCGGCGGCACCGGGGGCGCCGGAGGCGCAGGGGCGATGGGCTTTGGGGCCGGCGGGGGTGGAGGCGGTGGCTTCTTCGGCGCCGGGGGCGATGCGACCCCCAATGGTGGAGCCGGCGGCCATCAGATCTCCCCTCCGGGCGACGCTGGTGGGGGTACGGGAACCGCCGGATACAACGGTGGGTTTGGCGGAGGAGGCGGAGGGGCAGCGGGTGGCGGCGGCGGCGGCGGTGGCTACAGTGGCGGCGGTGGCGGCGGCGGCGCCGCCGGTGTCAACGCCAATCAAGACCTCTGCGGCGGCGGCGGTGGTGGCGGCGGATCGTTCGTGGCCGCCGGCGCTACCATCTATGAGTCATCGCTTGGAAACTCCCGGAGCGGCCTCGATGGCAGATATGGCAGGGTGACGATCTGCGTCACCCAGCAGAGTCCGACACCGACCACGCTGGGCTTCGCGGCTACCGGCTACAGCCAGGCCGAGACCGGTGGCAAGGTCACCATCGTCGTGCTCCGTTCCGGAGGCAGCAAC
>Ga0209118_1001200_pt1 | contig 12512 bp, 11 predicted proteins | sample BlaSpr_A8_Ref_M1_FD_187988 | JGI IMG/M metagenome (GOLD analysis project Ga0209118, IMG submission 187988) | Forest soil microbial communities from Thunder Bay, Ontario, Canada - Black Spruce, Ontario site 2_A8_Ref_M1 (SPAdes) (version 2) | ecosystem: Environmental > Terrestrial > Soil > Boreal...
CTTTTCGCTCCTCTCCTCTGCTCGGCCCGGCCCTGTCCGTAGCCCCATGCCACGGCCTAGCTGGCAGAAACTACCGAGCTCACGCCAACTCCGATTGAATACTTGCGCACCACAGAGGTCTCGCACTCCGCGATCTCGTCCGCCAGACGTGGGAAGTACCCCGCTCATTTGTCGCAGCTTGTTCCCAGCTTGCCGCGGCAGGTAAACCACGCTGCAGCTGTCGGGGAGCTCATCACGTCGGTGCCTTCAATAGCTCCCTCATCCATTGTCGATCGCCACGGACCGAGCCCAAGTTTCTTGAAACGTGCAGCCTCATCTGCGCGAACACGATGCCGCGCTCGAAGCCGTCCCCGGTTGGCTCTCGATTCGGAGCGCCTACGAGTTCATGTTCGCCGGATCCGTTGGCGGGGAAAAGTTAGCAGGCGGTTTCGAGAAGCACAAAGACGGCGCGGGCTGGGAGACGTGGAGCTCCATGACGTAATATGCAAATACTCAATCGACACTGCTCACGTCGCTTGGCGGTAGTAGAAGTTAAGTGTTCCACAGTGGCAATCGTCCCGCAGCGACCAAGGCTGTGTTTGAGATTAGCCAGCGCTCCCTGAATGCGGGTGTACCCCCACCGCGGATTGTCCCGCGCCATGCGCACGCTCAACTCAGAGATCTCCCGCATGATCCCTGGCCGGCCGGCTCCGCGCCTATGCGTGAAGTTCCATTTTTCCACCACGAATTGCCGATGCCACCGCAACAGCGTTTCGGGGCACACTATCGTGTCGAGTGCGCCCAATGGCCTTCCGTCCTTAGAAGAGCTCGCTCTGCATCGGTAAACGGCGCGGCCGGTGGGCTCGCGTTCGCTGACCATCCGGACTGCTCCCGCAACAACTTGTTGCGGGCGGCCTTCCGAAGATCACCGTCGTCGATGATTGACCGTCCGTCGGACCCGGCATGTTTGAACTCAATCCGCCCCGATGACACTCTACTTCTTGAACTGGGAGGATGCTTTATCCAACGCGTTCTTCATCGACGCCCATGCCGCGTCCATTCCAGCCTGCATGTTCTGCCACGCCGATTCACTAGCCGTGCGTATTTCCTGCAATTTCTTGTGCGCGGCGTCGCGATTGGCGCGCATTGTCTTGAGCTGCTCGTCGTATTTGGCACGCGCGTCGGCACTCACTTGGTCGCTTCTGGCTCTCAGCTTACCGACCTCAGCATCCCATTTCTTGATTTGCGCTTCCATCGTCGTGAAGTATTCATCTTTCTTGCTCATGGTGAAACTCCTTTGTCAGGTCGTAGGTAATGCGTTGGCGTAGAACACAATGGCGGCCGTGGCGAATAGCTAACTCTGTTTCCCGACTCCTAAAGCACGGGGTGCCCGGTGATCAAAGACGGCAGCCAGGTTGAGAATCCCGGCACGTACGTTACCAGAGTTATGGCTACGAATATAGCCAGGTAGTAAGGCCAGGCGGTTTTTGTGGCCTCTCCGATGGATATGTTACCGATGGCGCAACCTATGAACTGAACGGTACCCACGGGGGGATGGACGAGACCCAGCGCGCAGTTCAGAAGCAACATCATGCCGAACTGCACCGGGCCGACGCCCATCTGGATCGCCAGCGGCAGGAAAAGCGGTGTCGTGATCAGGATGTGCGCCGCCATGTCCAGGAAGATGCCCAATATGATCTGGATGATGTTGATGTACAGCAACATCAGCCACGGGGTCTTCGTTGCGGTCAGAAGGGCTTCTTCGATGGCATCGGGGATTTCGAGGTACGCCATCTGATAGCGGAGCATGTTTGACACGCCGATGAGCAGCAGGATCACGCCAGTGGTCTTGGACGCCCTGGCTAATGACTTGAGGAGGTTTTCCTTGGTCATGGTGCGGTAGAACACAATGGTCAGTATCAAGGAGTACGTAACCGCGATGGCGGCTGCCTCGGTTGCGGTCGTTATGCCCTCCATGACGCAGACGAGGATGATGACAATCACCAGCAGTCCGGGAACAGATGCGACGAAAGTGCGCAGAACCGCGTTCCAGCCCGGAAACTTATGGACCATAGACTTGCCGGCAGCACTCTTCGGATAGCCATACCTAACAGCTTGCCAATAGGCGGCGATCAGCATGCACACCATGATCCAGAACACGGGGATGAGCCCAGCGAACATCAGGTCCCCGATGGACACACCTCTGATGACATGCTCGCCAATCATTCCGGTTGCAGCCTGCGCGGCAAACGCGTAGATGATCATGTTGTGGGAGGTCGGCATCAGCGCACCGGAGAGTGAGGCGTGCGTCGTGACGTTGACGGCGTAGGCGGCGCTGTAACCTTCCTTCTTCATGATCGGAATCATGACGCCACCCATGGCCGAGGTGTCCGCCACCGGGGAGCCCGACACGCCGCCGAAGAGCGTCGACGCCACCACGTTCGCGAGGCCCAGGCCACCTTTCCAATGACCCACGAGGCTGCGGGCAAAACTGACGATCTTGTCGGCGATACCGCCATGCAACATCAACTCGCCCGAAAAGATGAAGAAGGGAATGGCGAGGAACGAGAACACGTTCATTCCGGAGACCATCATCTGGATGGCGGTTTCGAACGGCAAACCTTCAACTGCAAAAGTCGCCAGACAACTCAGTCCGATCGCGAACGCGACAGGCACGCCCAGGAGCAGGAAAACTACGAAGCTAACGCAAAGAACGGTCAGTGCCATGATGGAACGACCTCCTTACCGGTAAACTGGGCAATCATGTGCTCGATCGAGAACAGGGCGATGAGAACCCCACCGATCATGACCGGCGCATAGCGCACCGCCTCGGAGAGCCCGAGCGTGGGAATCGTGCTGGCGTGGGTGGAGATTGCCATTTCGGCACCGCCTGCGAACAGAATGAGGCCAAACACGATGCTAATCCCGTCGACGACTGCCTCGCACCAGTACTGCGCCCTTTCGGAAAGCATCGTGACCAGCGAATCCATGCCAATGTGAATGGCGTCCCGCACTCCCGCGGAGGCGCCGAACATGGCAACCGAAACTACCAGCAGCAGGGCGACCTGCTCGACGTAAGGCGGGGCATTGTTGAAGACATAACGCAGGACGACACCGTAGACGACGACACCCAATAGGCCCGACAAGCACACGCAGGCCAGATACATGGCCCAGCGCGACAGTCTTGAGTTCACTGCCGTAAGCCAGTTCATTGGTTTCCTCCTGAAAAACCCCGTGACGTGACAACAAAGTCACGGGGATCAGACCCGAACGCTCATGCGAACGAAATGGCGATCACTTCGTGTTAACAGTTTCCTGAACCAAAGCCTTGAGCTCCGGAGTATTTGCAAACTTGTCCCACACGGGTTTTTCGACATCGACAAAGCCCTTCCTGTCAATTTCGGAGGCGGGAACGATCTTTGCACCACCCTTGATGACCGCTGCCTTGGCGTCCTTCTCCTTGGCCTCCCACAGCTTCACGTAGTACGGCACCGAATCCTTGGCCGCCTTGCGAATCGCGGCCTGATCGTCCTTGGAAAGCGTATCCCAGGTCTTCTTCGAAAATACCAGCACCTCCGGCGGCATCGCGTGCAGTGTTTCGGAGTAAACCGGAGCGGATTCGAAGTGCTTGGCTTCCTCGTACGAGGGATAGTTGTTTTCAGCGGCATCCACCAGCCCGGTTTTGAGGCCGGTGTAAACCTCGGCCATCGGCATCGGCGCCGGCGAAGCGCCCATCGCGGTAATCAAGCTGATGAACAAGTCGGAAGGCTGAACGCGGACCTTCAGGCCCTTCATGTCGGCCACGGTCTTGATCGGCTTCTTGGCATACATCGAGCGAGCGCCGCTTTCGTACAGAGCCAGGCCTACAAAGCCGGCTTTGTCAAATGCAGCGAGAATCTTGTCGCCTTGCGGACCATACATCGTCTTGCGGAAGTGCTCGAGATCCCGGAACAGAAACGGCAACGATGGAATCATCGATTCCGGCACGATGCCATGAAACGCCGCAGTATTGACGCGCACCATGTCCAGCGCCCCGATCTTGACTTGCTCGATGGTGTCCTTTTCTGAACCCAGCGAGCTGTCGCCGAACACCTTGATGTTGTATTTGCCGCCGGTCGCCTTGGAAAGCTCGTCTCCCATGTGCTTTACCGCCATGTTGGTCGGGAAATCCTTGGAATGCACGTCGGCTGAGCGAAAATCGCGCGCCATGGCGGCCGTGGCCGTCACGACGAACACGGTAGTCGCGATCAGACCAGATAATTTTTTGAACTGAAACTTCATAACACCTCCTCGATGGATAAAAGGCGGCTTTCGCCATTGATCTGATACGCGCGCATGTGCTTAGCGTACCTTCGCACTTTCGTTGTCTTGCCGACGCTTCGCCGCGCCGTAGAAACAATACAACGTTTGGCGCCAGCCTGCGGGCATTCCTTGACGCGCCATACCTGCTGCATTGCACGACGTTGATGTTTGGCCATGGAGCTCATTTCTTCTTCGCCGACGGCAAGTCCGTGCAGACACCTTCGAATACTTCCGCCGCCATGCCGATGGACTCGCCCAGCGTCGGGTGCGGATCTATCGTCTTGCCGATGTCGACCGGATCGCAGCCCATCTAGTTGCTGTTCAACGCTAATCGCGCGGCAGGCGCGCGATGGACGGTGAAAAACGCAATGACCCCGGAAAGCAACGCGCAAGCGGCCAGGAAATAGAGTCCCGCCTCATATGTCCCCGTCGAATCTTTTAGCCAGCCGACGGCGTAGGGCCCGGCAAAGCCACCCAGATTGCCTATCGAGTTGACGAGTGCGATACCGCCAGCTGCACCCTTGCCGGAAAGAAACTCTGAGGGAAGCGGCCAAAATGCCGGCTTGGATCCATACAAGCCGACGGTAGCAAGCGACATCGCGGCAAGCGCCCAATAGGAACCTCCGAGCCAACCCGCGGCGACCAATCCCGTGGCAGCGACGACGCAAGCAATGATGAAGTGCCAACGCCGTTCTTTCCGCCGATCGGAGGAAAAGCTCCAGAGCACCATGCCAACAGTGCCAATCACGTAAGGAATCGCCGTGACGATGCCCGTGAGTGCGTCCGAAAACCCGGCACCCTTGACGATGAGTGGCAGGAAGAACGTGATGCCGTAGGTCGCCGTGACGATCGTCATGTAGATGAGCGACAGCGCGATTACTCGCCGGTCGGTCAGCGCCTGGAAAAGTGTCAGGCTACCGTGGCTGGCCTCGAGCGTGACTCGTTCCTTCTCCAGTGCCGTCTCGAGCCAATTCCTCTCTTCGGGCTTGAGCCAAGTTGCAAGCGCCGGTCGGTCCGTCATCAGGGCGAGAACGACAAATGCCAGGATAACCGATGGAATCGCTTCAAGTATGAAGAGCCATTTCCATCCTGCCACCCCCAGGACTCCGTCGAGTTGGAGCAACGCCCCGGACAAGACCGCGGTCACCGCATTCGAGCCGGGCACGGCGAGAAACAGCGTGGCGATGACGCGCGCGCGGTATACCTTGGGAAACCAATAGGTGAAATAAAGGATGATGCCGGGGAAAAAGCCCGCTTCGGCCGCGCCTAACAAAAAGCGAAGGACCAGGAAACTGATCGGTCCCGCTGTGAATGCCATGGCGGCCGCGACTATTCCCCAGGTGATCATGATCCGCGCGATCCACTTGCGGGCTCCGACTTTGGCGAGAATCACATTGCTCGGGACCTCGAACAGAAAATAGCCAAGAAAAAATATTCCCGCGCCCCAGCCGTAGATGTAGGCGGTAAATCCCAGATCCTTGTTCATCCCAAAAGCCGCGAAGCCTACATTCGTGCGGTCGATGTAAGCCACGAAGTAGATCACGACAATCAACGGCAGCAGCCGCCAGGAAACTTTGGCGATCGTTTGTTTCTCGAGGGCTTTGTCCATATACGTACCTCTTGATTATTGTTCCGTGAGCTGCGCGCCTTAGCAGCCGGACCGCTGCCGCGCGAGCCGGTAGTATCTGGCCATCGTGTAAGTCACGGTGCTTCGTAGAAGCGCGGGACGCATGACTCGCAATCGTCCCATCACGCTGCCATGATCTTGAGTGCCTGAACCTGGCCGCACGCTGGTCCACCCGCCGCGCCAGAATTCCAACCTTGAATCTGAACGCGGTGAACAGCGTTCCGGCTTCGATGTACTTACGCGCAAGCTTTTCATCGCGAATCAGAATGCCCCGTGCCAGCTCATCCTGTAGATGCGCCGGATCGCGTCTTCGATAACGGGCTGGACCCGCGCGGGCACGGGTCAGTAGCTCCCGCGGTCCGGCAATGGCTTAACTTTTCGCCCGGCCATCTTGGCGATGATCTGTTGCGCGCCGGCGGCCATCAAGCGCGCATCCGAACTGACCGTTACGAACTGAAAGCCCTTCTCGATCCGCTTCAACGCGGCCTCCGGCGTGCCATTGTGAATTCCGGCGACCAGGCCATGTTCCCTGGCCCTCGCAAGGATGTGATCGATGGCCTCGACGACGGGGGGGTCGACGTCGTCGAACGTCGGCGTGCAGCCGAGCGCCAATGAAAGATCGGACGGACCGATGTATACGGCGTCGAGACCCTTCACCGACATAATGTCGTCGAGATTGTCGAGCGCCTGCTTCGTTTCGATCATTGCGAAGACGACGATCGTGTCGTTGGCGTGCTTGGGATAGTCTGTCCCGCCGTAAAGCAGCGCTCGTATTGGCCCGAAGCTGCGCGTGCCGCGGGGGGCATAGTGCGTGACCGCGACCAGCTTTTCAGCATCCTCCCGAGTGTTCACCATCGGACAAATCAAGGCGTAGGCGCCAGCGTCCAGCATCTTCATAAGAATGCCCGGCTCAAGCCACGGCACCCGAACCACGGGCACCGTATCGGTCGTCGAGATCGCGGTCAGCATGTTGACCGCCGCCTGATAGTCGACCACGCCGTGCTGCAGGTCGATGGTCAGCGAGTCCCAGCCTTGGTGCGCCATCGTTTCGGCCGAGAACGCAGTGGGAAGAGCAAGCCAGCCGTTGAGGACTGCCCCGCCGGCTTTCCAGATGGTGCGGATTCTGTTCTCGCGCATGGCTATCGTCCTGCAGTTGGCCCGTATCTCGTCCGCATCAGCGGACGAGGCTGGGACGCTTGTTGTCGAACTTCCAGCCCGGGATCAGACATTGCATGGCGACCGAATCGTCGCGCGCCCCAAGCGCTTTCTCCTGGTACAGTCGGTGGTGCTTCTCGACCTGTGCCATGTCGATCTCGACGCCTAAGCCTGGCTTCTTCGGGACCGCTACCTTTCCCCTGACGATCCTGAGCGGCTCGCGCGTCAATTGCTCGCCCTCCTGCCAGATCCAATGCGTATCGATCGCAGTGATTTTGCCGGGAGCGGCCGCCGCGCAATGCGTGAACATCGCTAGCGAAATGTCGAAGTGGTTGTTGGAATGCGATCCCCAGGTAAGTCCCCATTCGTGGCAAAGCTGCGCCACCCGCACCGAGCCCGCCATCGTCCAAAAGTGAGGGTCCGCCAACGGGATCGAGACCGACTGCAACTGAATGGCATGCCCTAACTCGCGCCAATCGGTGGCGATCATGTTGGTCGCGGTTGGCAAGCCGGTCGCACGGCGAAACTCCGCCATCACTTCGCGCGCGGAGAAGACGCCCTCGGCGCCACACGGATCCTCCGCATAAGCCATTACACCGTGCAAATCGCGACAAAGCCGCACAGCGTCCTTTAACAACCAGCCACCGTTTGGATCGAGGGTTACTCGCGCCTTGGGAAAGCGCTCATGCAGCGCGCGGATTGCATCGACTTCCTGTTCGCCCCTCAGTACGCCGCCCTTTAGCTTGAAGTCGTTGAATCCGTAGCGGGCGTGGGTTGCCTCCGCCAGGCGCACGATGGCTTCGGGCGTCATTGCCTCTTCGTTGCGCAAGCGAAACCACTCGTTGTCAGCGTCCGGTTCGCTTCGGTAGGGCAAATCGGTGCGGCGCCGGTCGCCGATATAGAAGAGATAACCGAGCATCTCGACCGCATCTCGCTGCTGCCCCTCACCGAGCAACTCCGCGACCGGGACCCCCAAGTGCTGCCCGAGCAGGTCGAGTAACGCTGCCTCGAGTGCCGTCACCGCGTGAATCGTGATACGCAGGTCGAATGTCTGCAGGCCTCGTCCTGCCGCATCGCGATCCTCAAAACGGGTTCGCACATTGTTGAGGATGCGGTGATAGCCACCGATCGATTGACCGACGACGAGCTCGCGTGCGTCATCCAACGTCTGCCGAATCTTGTCGCCGCCAGGTACTTCGCCGACTCCTGTATTGCCGGCATTGTCTGTAAGGATGACGATGTTGCGGGTAAAGAAGGGCCCGTGCGCGCCACTAAGATTCATCAGCATGCTGTCGTGGCCGGCAACGGGAATTACCTGCAGTTCGGTGACCACCGGGGAGCCATGCCGGGTGGCCGCTGTGTTGGATGAAGACATGAGCATTCTTCTTTAGGATCGCCCGGGTCGCGCGTCGAGCGGAGTGAAGTCCTGGATGATAAAAGGTCCACCCTGGTACTGCTGCGCGATCGGGTCGAGTGGATTCGGCTGCTTCAAAATCTCAGCGGCGAAATCTTCACCATTCTGTTTCGGCTTGAAGCCGAGCTTCTCCGCGCCGGTGTTGTCCCAGTAACTACGCGTGTTGTTCGAAACTCCCCACACGGCCATGTAGCCAATGTTGGGAACGCTTATGCATTGCATCATCAGGTCCACCAGATCATCCGTGCCGAACCATGTGCTGAGTTGGCGGAAGTCGGCTGGAGGCTTGTCAAACGAGGTGCCGATGCGCACAGAAATACCCTCGATACCGTGCTTGTCCCAGTACATCCGCGTCATCGCCTCGCCCCAGACCTTCGACAAGCCGTAGAAGCCATCGGGACGAAACGGCGCATCGAGCTTGAGCTTGTCCTTGACCGAGTGCATGCCGAAGGCGTGGTTCGAGCTGGCGAAGATCACGCGCCGCACCTTGTTGCGACGTGCGCCCTCGTAGACCTGGTACAGCCCGACGAGATTGTTCTCGATGATTTCCGGCAACGGACGCTCGACACTGGTTCCCGCCAGGTGAATCAGCACGTCGACGCCGTTGAGCAAGTGGTCGACGACGGCGGGATCGCGCAGATCGCCGTGCATGATGTCTTCGCCCTCGTGCAGCGGCACCAGGGGATTCCGACCGCCCGCTGAGCGCAGGTCGACACCGCGCTTCTGGAGCTCGGTGCGGAGGATACGGCCCATATTGCCAGAGGCTCCGGATAGCGCAACTTTGGTCATGGCAGTCATCCTTTGTAGAGTGCCGCGGGCGCTCCGGCGACACCTGGCTCGATCATGAACACACCCCCTGCTTGCCGTGTTCGTGCGAGTTCCGCCTCGGACAGATTCTCACGCAGCGAGGTCACGTACAGCGTGCGCCCGTCGGGCCCGCCGAAGCACGGCATCGTCGGGTGCGTCACCGGCAACTCGACATATTCGATAAGTTCGCCGTCTCGACTGAACCGGTTGAGGCGTCCAGCGGAGACACCGCAACCCCAATAGCAGCCTTCCTCGTCGGTCGCACCACCATCGGGCCGACCCCACTCGGGCAGCATCGACAAGAACAATTCACGCTCACCGATCGAGCCCGTTTCCGGATCGTAGGCATAACGGAAAATCACCGCTCCTCGGGAATCCGAGTGATACATCGTGAGGCCATCCGGACTCCATGCGAGGCCGTTGGATACCTTAACGCCGCCCGCCATCCGCGTACAGCGGTGATCTGCATCCAACCGGTAGAGGTTGCCGATCGGTTCTTTCTCCGGCCGCTCGTCCATCGTGCCCGCCCAGAACCGGCCTTCCGGCGACACCTTGCCGTCGTTAAGCCGATTGGTCGCAACTTCGGGTTCCGGATGGCAAAGAAACGTGAGCTCTTCGGTTTCGAGATCGAACAAGTGAAACCCAGTGCGCATTGCGGTGACGAGGCCGCCGCGCTCGCGCAAACCGATGCTGCCGACTGCAGTCGATAATTGCCACGTTCGACGATCACCGGTCTCCGGTTGCCAGCGAAAAATTCGACCTTCCGGAATATCGACCCAATAGAGCGCCGCGTCGCGCTCCGACCACAGCGGCGATTCGCCGGTCGTGTTGCGTGCATCGACGACGCACTCCACTGCGACGTTCAAGCGCGTGCTCATGTTCTGGCGCCGCTCCGTTTACAGGCGCTGAGCCCGTATTGTTACGGAAAACCGCAAAAGCTGACTGCCCTGCATAGACCGCATTGTCTCCAACTTCATCTTCAATGCGTAGTAGCCGGTTGCATTTCGCTACCCGCTCTGAGCGGCACAATGACCCGGTCTTGATCTGAGTCGCCGCCGCCCAGGCGCGACTTGCTGGGAGTTGCGTCGAGATCGATCATGCGCTGATCGAGCGCGGATTGGTCGTCCGCGTCGCGTCCTGACAGTGCCTGTCGCAGCTCGCCGTTGATGTTGCCCACGGCGCGGGTGACGCCTTTGCCGAAATAGCGCTTCGGATCTCCATCGCGCAACTCGAGCGCTTCCCGCGACCCGGTGGATGCACCGGACGGTGCCGCGCCGAATCCACGCGCGCCGTCGGCAAGGACGACTTCGGCCGCAACCGTCGGATTGCCGCACGAATCCATAATCTCGAAGCCGGTGACTTGGTTGATCTTGGCCATGGGTTGGTCAGATGGTGGCGATGCGAAGAAGATTGGTTGCGCCAGGCGTGCCGAACGGCATCCCGGCGCTGATCAGAATCGTGTCGCCTGGCTTCGCGAATTCCTCTGCGACGGCGCGCCGGCATGCATGCTCGACCATTTCGGCGACATCGGAAACGTCCGGCGTCTGCACCGAATGCACGCCCCAGATCAACGCAAGGCAGCGGGCCGTCGCGAGGCTGGGCGTCATGCTGAGGATCGGCGGTATCGGCCGCTCACGGGCCGCGCGCAGGCTGGTCGAACCGGATGTCGTATAGGTGACGATGACTGCGACCGGGAGGAGTCCGGCAATCGTATCCATCGCGGCGCATATCGCATCGGCATTCGTCGCTTGCGCAGGCGTTTGCGAGGCCTCGAGCAGTTGGCGATGATAGGGATCGGATTCAACTTCCACGAGGATGCGTTCCATCATCTGCACCGCCTGAAGCGGATACTTGCCCGAGGCCGATTCCGCGGACAGCATTACCGCGTCGGCGCCGTGGTAAATCGCGGTCGCGACATCGGATGCTTCCGCCCGCGTCGGTACCGGCGAACTGATCATCGATTCGAGCATTTGAGTAGCGACGATCACCGGCTTGCCCTGGCGGCGACAGGCGCGCACGATGCGGCGCTGGATGGTAGGCACTTTTTCCGCCGGCAGTTCGACACCCAGGTCGCCGCGCGCCACCATAATGGCGTCGGACTTTTCGACGATTTCGTCGAGACGCTCGACGGCCGACGGCTTCTCCAGCTTAGTCATGATCCGCGCACGTCCCTTGGCCAACGCACGCGCCTCGTCCAGATCCTCGGGACGCTGCACGAACGAAAGCGCCAGCCATTCGACACCGAGCTCCAGTGCGAACTCAAGGTCGCGCCGGTCCTTGTCGGTCAGCGCCGAGACTGGCAGCAAGGCGTCGGGCACGTTCACCCCCTTGCGTTCCGACAGCGGACCGCCGACCAACACCTCGGTCTCGGCGAACTCGGCCGTGCATCGCGTTACGCGCAGGCGTAGCTTGCCGTCGTCAAGAAGCAGGTTCGACCCGGGCTTCAGCGCGGCGAAGATTTCCGGATGCGGCAGATACGCTCGCGTGGCGTCGCCTGGCTTGTCGGTGAGGTCGAGACGGAACGGCGAACCAGGAGCAAGCGTGACCGGTCCCTCGGCGAAGGTGCCGACGCGAAGCTTCGGCCCTTGCATGTCGGCCAGCACGCCAATCGGGCGACCCACATTGCGCTCGACGTTGCGGATCTGCTGCAGCCGTTCGTGGTGTTGCTCGTGGGTGCCGTGACTGAAGTTCAGGCGGAATACGTCGACGCCCGCGAAGAAGAGCGAGCGAATCATTTCTTCGCTCGCGCTGGCGGGACCCAGCGTGGCCACGATCTTCGCCTTGCGATGTCTGCGCATCTCAGCGGTTCCCCGTGTCGTCCCCGGCGATCAGTATGGCGCGAAAGTCGTTCACGTTGGTGAGCGTCGGCCCGGTAATGAGGGAATCGCCCAGCGCCTCGAAAAAACCATGGCCATCGTTGTTCGGGAGGCTGTCGTTGGGATTGATGCCCTTGCGCAATGCGCGGTCGAGCGAGTCCGGCGCGAGATGCGCACCGGCGATTTCCTCGAGGCCGTCGACACCATCGGTATCGCCGGCCATTGCGTAGATGCGCGGGTGGCCGCGCAACGCAATGCCCAGCGACAGCAGGAACTCGACGTTACGCCCGCCGCGCCCGTTGCCGCGCACGGTCACCGTGGTCTCGCCGCCCGACAGGAGCACGCAGGGCGGTGCGAACGGTTGCCGCCGGTTCGCGACCTGCAGCGCGATGCCACCCATGACCGCGCCGAC
>Ga0209118_1001201_pt1 | contig 12512 bp, 9 predicted proteins | sample BlaSpr_A8_Ref_M1_FD_187988 | JGI IMG/M metagenome (GOLD analysis project Ga0209118, IMG submission 187988) | Forest soil microbial communities from Thunder Bay, Ontario, Canada - Black Spruce, Ontario site 2_A8_Ref_M1 (SPAdes) (version 2) | ecosystem: Environmental > Terrestrial > Soil > Boreal...
CTTGCCGACGCGATAGACGCCGCCGCCTCGGGGCGCGCGCTCGTCCTCGTCGACGATGCGCGGGCTCGACGCGACACCGTAGCGCGGGTCGACGCGGGCGCCGAACTTGTCGACGGCGCCGCAGTTGGCGAGCAGAAGAGCGATGGAAGCGGAAAAGGCGACGCGCGCAACGCGCGTGCGCACGACATCCCCCACCCGTCCTTGCGTCGGAGTCATCCCCGCCTAAATCCCCCGCTCAAACCGCTGCGCCACGCCGCCGGCCCCGGCGACTTTACTGCGGTCGAGTTATTCGGAAGTTCATTCCCCTCGAATTCCCGGACGGCCCGGGCACCCCGCATCTGCTAAGAAGGCCGTCGGACTTAGGCAAAAGTACGGCTAAGCGCCGGATTTGCGAACATTCTCACGGCCTTGCAGGCCGGCGCGCCCCTGTCCCTGCTTGCATTCGCCGGGTCCATCCCGCATTGGTCGCGGCGGACGGGTGGCCGAGTGGTTTAAGGCACTGGTCTTGAAAACCAGCAGAGGGGCAACTCTCTCGTGGGTTCGAATCCCACCCCGTCCGCGCCGGCAACTGAAAAAACAACGCGTTAGCTGAAGTCTTCACGTCTCGCCCCCGCGGGCCCACCTCACCAGATGCCAACTGAATTGCCGGAGCTTCTCACTCAATCGAACCGCGAACTCGACACCGGCCAAATCGAGAGTCTTAGTTCGATACAGACGGTGAGCCAACCACAATACGGAAATCGCAAGACGGACAGCGACGCTCGCGGTGTAGGCTGCGATCGCTCGTTGAGGCGTGCCCATCTCTTGCCAAAATGCCTGGTTGGCGCTCTCAGACAGTGGTTGCTTTGGCATCTGCCCTTACAGCCACTGACCGAAGCGGCGGATGTAAAGATGTTTCACCGACTGCGTGAGGATGCAGTAGCCGAGCAGAATTCCGGCAAGCCATGGGAAATACGCCAGCGGCAATGGCACTAGGCCAACGTGTGCGCCGAGCGGCGAGAACGGCAGGTAGATGCCGATCGCCATGATGCCGGCCGTCAGAAGGATCACCGGCGTGGCGGCCCGGCTCTGAATGAACGGGATGTATTGCGTGCGGATCATGTGCACGATCAACGTCTGCGTCAGCAGTCCCACGACGAACCAGCCCGACTGAAACAACGATTGCTTGTCGATAGAATTCGCGCCGAACACGTTCCACATGACGAGAAAGGTCACCATGTCGAAAATGGAGCTGATAGGACCGATGAACAGCATGAAGCGGGCAATGCCCCCCGCGTCCCACTTCCGCGGCTGCTTAAGATAATCCTGATCCACATCGTCCCACGGGATCGAGACCTGCGAGATGTCATAGAGCAGGTTCTGGATCAGCAGCTGGATCGGCAGCATCGGCAGGAAGGGCAGGAAGATGCTGGCGATCAACACACTGAATACGTTTCCGAAATTGGAGCTCGCCGTCATCTTGATGTATTTGATGATGTTGGCGAACGTTCTGCGCCCCTCAATGACGGCTTCATCAAGAACCAGCAGACTTTTTTCGAGCAGGATGATGTCCGCGGACTCTTTTGCGATGTCAACGGCGGTGTCTACTGAAATTCCCACGTCTGCGTCTTTGAGCGCCCCCGCGTCATTGATGCCGTCTCCCAGGTAGCCGACCGTACGCCCGCGGCTTTGCAGCGCTCGGATCACCCGTGACTTTTGCAATGGCGACATTTTGGCAAAGATCGTAGTGTGCTCCGCCGCTTCCGCTAGCTGGGCATCGGGCAAGGCCTCCACGTCTTTACCCAACATGGCGTTCTCAATAGCGAGGCCCACCTCTTTGCAAATCTTGCGGGTGACCACTTCATTGTCGCCAGTAATAATCTTGATGCCGACGCCATGCTCCCTCAGCGCCGCAATGGCTTCGCGGGCCGTTTCCTTGGGCGGATCGAGGAAGGCGACATAACCTGCGAGAATTAGGTCTTTCTCGTCCGCGACAGTATATGTTCGGTCTTCCGGGGGCAGCCACTTGTAGGCCACGGCAAGTGCGCGCAGCCCTTCCTGATTCAGCTTGCGGGTAATTCGGCGCACTTCTCTGCGCTTTTCGCCCGTGAACGGCACCACGCCTCCTGGCATGGCCCCATTGTCATCGGCGGAAGTGCAGAGTGATAGAACCTCCTCAATTGCGCCCTTGCAGACCAGAAGGTTCTGGTTATCTCCGTTACGTACGACCACCGACATACGGCGGCGCATGAAGTCAAACGGAATCTCGTCTATCTTCCGGTAGTGCTGCAGCTTTCCCACCAACTCGTACTGTTGCGCATATTCCAGAACCGCTACGTCGAGCAGATTCTTCAGCCCTGTCTGGTGGAAGCTGTTGAGCCAGGCATATTCGAGTACCTGAGGGTCCTCCTTGCCATGAATGTCGAGGTGTCGCTCAAGAATGACTTTATTCTGCGTCAGAGTGCCGGTCTTGTCTGTGCATAGGATATCCATCGCCCCGAAGTTCTGAATAGCATTAAGCCGCTTCACGATGCTCTTGCGCCGCGCCATCATCACCGCGCCCTTGGCGAGATTGGCGGTGACGACCATCGGCAGCATTTCCGGCGTCAACCCCACCGCCACCGAGGCAGCGAACAGCAGCGACTCTAGCCAATCGCCTTTGGTGATCCCGTTTATGAGGAACACCAATGGCGTCATGACGAGCAGGAAACGGATCAGCATCCAGCTGACCCTATTGATGCCCTTGTCGAAACTGGTAAGCGGTCGCGCGCCGACAATATCTCTCGCCACCGCGCCAAAAAATGTGGCGTCGCCGGTCGCTGCTACGACGGCGGTTGCCGTGCCGCTCACCACGTTCGTACCCATGAAGCAGGCAGTTTCCTGCTCCAGAGTATTGCGAAGGGCGCCGACCGGTTTATCTGTCTGTGGCGGGACAGGATATTTTTCGAGTGGGATAGATTCTCCGGTCAGCATGGCTTGGCTGACGAATAAGTCTTTCGCGGTCAGCAGCCGCACGTCAGCGGGGACCATGTCGCCGGCCGACAGAAAGACAATGTCTCCCGGAACGAGCGTGGAAATCGGCGTCTCCTGCGGCCGCTCCATTCCGGCGCGCAGCACGGCGGTCGTGGCGCTCACCATCGCCTTTAGCTCCTCGGCTGCCTTGTTGGAGCGGAATTCTTGCCAGAAGCGCAGCAGCGTGCTGAGCAGCACCATCGCGCTCAAAACGATGATTGTCTTAAGCGATCGGTCGTCCGGTGCGGCGAAAATCACGTCGGTGAATAACGAAACAATGCTCACCGCAAACAGTACGCCGTTGAATGGCGTCACGAACGCATGGAACAGTTGCTGGTACCAGGCGGGAGGCTTCTCGTGGGATACCTCGTTGGGACCGTATTGCCCGAGCCGTTCCTCGACCTGCTCCTGTGTTAAGCCACCTCGTCCGGCGTCAAGCCGCTTGAGCGCCTCTTCTGGCGCGCAATCGCATAATTCCGGCAGCGGCGAACTCTGCTTGGTTTCGCTTCCGCTGCGGCGGATGCGCTCTTCAGCGAAGCTTCCCACAGGCACGAACACTTTACCCATCGAGTTTCGCCAGCTTCCATTTCTGGGTGAAAAGTTTTGGCAGAATGCTCTGGACGAGCATCTCGATGTCATGGGACGTCGCGAACAATTTAGGTTGTTCTGAGGGTTCGCCGTCCATGACCACAATTTCCAAGATTAGTTGTTCAGGTGGCAGTCGCTTCCTCAATGCATTTATTATGTGTTCGCTCCCCAGGTGAGTGTGAACGGTGCCTTTGGGCAACTTGACGACGATGAATGGCGCGGCATCGGGCACGCGGACAAGAGCGGTTGATACCTGTCGGGTCATCGTTCGGCTGCCGTCACCGCAACACGCACTGTCGCCGTGCCGATGGGGGCATAGAACTAGGATGTAGTGGTCCGTGCGTGAACGATAGCCGCGATGTCAGACAGGGGCCGCACGTTTGTATTTGCTGGCCACTGCTCATAGAAATCGAACTCCGATTTTATCTTCGTGCCGCCAGATCACCTCGCAAGCATGCTCAGTTTTGTCGGGCTCACATTGAAGCGTGAAACGAACTGGCAGATCGAATAAATGGCCTCCAACCAGACAGGCGCCTTCCTTGGAAAGATTCCGAATACTGCAATCTCGTATCGATAAGCGATTGTTCAGAATGATTTTTCCGCTTTTTAGAACGCGGGACCGCTGGGATTTGCGCCGCTGCTCCATGACTGCGCCAATGTCTTTCATTGGAATCTTTGGTTCGTGATCGCCGATGGATAATTCGTGATGTTTTTTCAGAGCCACAGTCAGGCATTCGACCATGGTTTTTCCATCGAAAGGCTTGTTCAGGAAGCAAACTGCTCCGGCTTCCAAGGCCTGCGTTCGGATTCTCTCTTCAGGGAAAGCCGTGATGAAAATGAATGGTGTGAGATGACCCTTGGCGATCAACAAACGTTGCAGTTCCACACCGCTCATGTTCGGCATGCGGATGTCCGCGATCACACATGACGAATCATTCACGTGGGGCGATTGCAAGAATTCGTCGGCGGAGGCAAATGAAAAAGCAGACAATCCGAGCGACCTCACCAATCTGAGCGTCGCGGCGCGAACGGATTTATCATCATCGATGATCGAGATCACCGAGACTTTGCGCGCGGGGTCGCTCTTTCTTTCGGTGTGAGGCATGAAGGGCCGCAGAGCAACGGAATCACCTGACAGCGAAGAGTGCGCCGGCCAGCACGAACGACCAATCATACGTAGGTTTGTATGCCCTAAGGCGCGGGGTGGCGAACGCCGAGAAGCTCGGCCATTCTCACTAGGTCGGCCAGCGACCTCGCATTCATCTTTCTCATGATGCGGCCGCGGTGAATCTTCACGGTGATCTCGCTGAGACGCAATTCTGCCGCTACCTGCTTGTTCATCATTCCAGCTGTAACTAGGGCCATCACCTCCCGCTCACGTGGAGTCAGTGCCTCGAAGCGGGCGCGCACGCCGGAAGTCAGTTTCTCGTCTTGGCGTCTCTTGCGATCACGCTCGATGGCCATCGCAATGGCGTCTAGCATTTCTTGGGTGCTAAACGGTTTCGTTAGAAAATCGACGGCGCCAGCCTTCATGGCCCGTACCGTCATCGGAATATCGCCATGCCCAGTTATAAAAATGATCGGGATATGAATTTTCGATTTGGCAAGCTCGGTTTGAAGTTCCAAGCCAGTCAGCTCTGGCAATTTAACGTCAAGTACCAGACAGCTAGGAACATCGGGGCGCTCGCTCAACAGCATTTCCGCGGCCGAGGCGAACACCTTGACGCCCAATCCGGTTGATCGAACCAGATTACTGAGCCCCCTGCGTACCGATGCGTCGTCGTCGATGACGATAACGACTGGCTGCGCTCCGGGCGGCTCTTTCATATTCTGCTGATCCACCTATTGCCAAAATCGAACTGTCTGACCTTCCAGCCGCTGGCACCGATTGTCGAGTCATGACGTGATCTGTCGTCAAGACGGCAGTGTGAACTGAAACGTCGCACCCGGCCCGACATTGCGAGACGCCCACACCTGCCCGCCGTGAGCCTCGACGATCGAACGACATATCGATAGTCCCATACCCATACCGTTGGGCTTAGTTGTGTAAAACGGCCCGAAAAGGCGGTCGAGGCTCTGTGACTCCAGCCCAATACCCGAATCCCGCACGGCGACGCGAACGCCATTCGAATCAGCTTTCTCAGTGCCGATAAGCAATTCTCGCGGTCCCTTGCCGACTCCGCTGATAGCTTCGACCGCGTTGAGGATCAAATTGAGAATCACCTGCTGCAGCTGGATTCGATCTCCCGAAATGGCTGGTAAGTTTTTCGAGAGCTGCGTGCGCAGCGCGATGCCGTTCCTCTGCACTTCACTTTGAGTTAAAGAGACAACCTCAAGGATAATTTCGTTTATATCTAGTCTCTCTTTCCGCGCTGGCATTTTCGTGACGAGAGCGCGAATGCGGGTGACGATTTCGCCGGTTCGCTTTCCGTCCTCGACAATTCCCTCGAGGGCCTGACGCGCCTCCTCTATATTCGGCGGATGGGAGGCGAGCCAGCGCAGAGCAGCATCTGCATTGGCGACTACTCCCGCGATCGGCTGGTTGACTTCATGGGCAACAGAAGCCGTCAGTTCGCCGAGAGTCGTCAATCGATTGACATGAGCAAGTTCTGCTCGCGCGTCCTGCAGCGCCGTGCCTGCTGATTGATTTTTCAACGCCAAGTAAGTTGTGGCCGCTATCGCGGAAATGCTGATGAGGCAGTTCACCACACCTGCACTTCTTGATGGATCACCATGGGGCGACAGGAAGGCGCTCAACACCGTTAGCGCTATGCATCCTGCGGATACGAGAAGGACACCAGGCTTTTGAAGAATGCGAACGGCTAACAACACTACGGCGACGTAGAGTACCGCCACCGCGATTTCTAGCTCGGTGATCGTATCAACAACGAATACCACCGCCGCAATTGCGACGGCCGTGACGAGAAGAATGGGCGAGGTGAAAACTGCCGGAGAAGGCAACTCACGTTTCATCTAGGTACTGCTCTCTCTGCATGCCTTCGCGGAATACAGCCTGCCCTTAGCTCAAAATCACAGACGGCTTCAATCTCCGAAGAGGACAAGAGCTCGGCATACCCTCGCCTCTAGATGTTCCGCTGCCTCGCTTCCGACGGCTCGAAGAGCGGGAGTTCCATACACGGTGAGGTCAGAATTCCAAAGCAAATTTGAGTTTTGCTCGATTCCGCGGGAAATCCGTGAGATTGAGCGGATTGGGATCATCAACCGCATGACCGACAATTTGTGTCGACCACGCTGCCGTCATGAAAGCCTTCCTGGTGAGCTGCAGGTAGAGTGTCGGCCCGAGAAAGAGCGCATCACCGGTATATGTGTTGAAGCCCATCCCGTCGTAGTGACGGAAATAGCCGAGTTCCGCTCCGACCAGGACTCTCGGAATCGGGCGAAAAGCGATCGCGCCTGATATGCCGAGCGTAGACTCCTTGTTCCAATCGCCCGCGCCATTTCCTTCAGGTCAGAAGCAGCGCGAGAAGCGTGAACATTTTCATGATCGCGACCAGGTGAAATGATCCGAGAGCAGCGGGAGACAGTAGGGCTTGCGAAGGGCCGAGCCGGATCTGGCCGGGGAAAAGCCAGTTCACCCAGCGGGACCGGCTTTTAGCGTCGCGCCGACGCTTAAGCAGGCGGGTATAAATGACCCGTGGCCGGGCGCGTCTTAATGGGGCTTTCCTATTTAACCTTGCGGGCGAGGCATCGTTCCAAGAATTCATCACCAACAAATGCTTAACTCCTGAAACGCGCACGCAAAAACGCGCATCAGCGTTTGACGCGATAGACGGTGAACGGCTCGCGCTCGGTCCCGGCCACGACCTTCAGCCACGGCGGCACCTTCCCGGCGCGGAGGGCGTTCCACAGGCTCGCCGCACGCTGGTCATCGCGCATCCCGGCGAAGCCGCGCGGCCCGCAGGCGACGAGATAGTCGGCGCGGACGCGCGCCAGGATCTTGCGGGCCTCATCGGGCGGCGAGGCGAAGAGCCGGTGGGTGAGCGCGATCCCCTCCGACAGACGGTGGTAGGGCGCGCCGACCACGGAATGCGGCGTCCACAGCAGCAAGTAAGAGCCCCATTCGAGCTCGTTCGCCACAACGCGGCCCTTGGGCAACTGGGCGAGCCGGGTGTAGCTGTCCTTGTTCACGCAGGCCCGCCGGTCCACGGTGACGTCCTTGAACATGTGGGACGACCCGGTCGCTGCGGCGGCGATCGACATCGCGCCCAAGCTAATGGCGACGGGAGTCACGAGCAGAAGCGCGGCGAAGCGCGGCAAGAGCCCGTTGATGCCGATGCGGCGGCAGAGATCGAGTGCCGCGGCGGCGACGAGCGGCACGCTGAGCCAGAGCGCGTACGGATAGCCCCTGAAGGCGTCGAAGGTGACGGCGCAGGCGACGAGACAAGCCGCGGCCGCGATCCACACTGCCGGATCAGGATTGCGGCGCGTGCCCAGCGCGAGCATGAGGCCTGCAAGGAGACCGGCCGCGGGAAACGCCACGGTCGCTACACCCGCCGCGATGTCGCCGCGCAGCAGTCCCGGCAGGGACTGCATCTCGGCGACCTCGGCAAAGAGGATCGGCGCCACGCCCGGATCGACGAGCCCGTAGGGGCCGGCGAGGCAGCGCGGCTCGAAGAGCACGAAGAGCGCGAGCGCGACGGCCCCGGCGCCAGCGACCGCAGCGAGGCGGACGGCGAAGCGCCGGTCAGCCAAGCGGCTCGCGGCGGCCAAGCCGGCTCCCCCCGCTACCGCGGCGACGGCGAAGTTGATCGCGATCTCGTCGCAGACGCTGCGGGTCCAGTGCTCCGGCCCGACGCTGACGAGGAAGGCCGCCGTGCAACCGGCGGCAAGCGAGATGCCGTAGTCGCGCAGCGCCGTTGCGGTCGTCGGCTCGAAGACGTAGCGCAGGCCGAATGCGGCCGCGCCAAGCGCGAAGAACGGCAGCCCCTCGAGCCCGATCGCGAGCGCGAGCGCGCTGACGAGGCCCGCGGCATACGCCGCCCATGGCACGCGGTCCGCCCACACGGTCGCGGCGATGGTGAGGACGGCGAGCGCGATCTGCACGTTGTGATGATCGATGCGCCCGGGAGCGAACTGCTGCACGCCCGGCAAGGAGAACACGCAGAGCAAGAGCGCCACGATCGCCGCGGCGCGCCCGCCGATCCGCCAGGCGATGGCGGCGGCCCCGCCCATGGTCGGGAGCAGCCAGAGCGGCGGCCAGATGATCGTGGTCAGCGCCTCGGCCGCGTTGCCATCGACGAACCGGCCGAAGAACCTGACAAAGCCGGCAAGCGGCGCGTCGATCAGGCGCGACCAATGGCTGTCATAGCCGGAGAGCCCGAGCCGCGGCTGGTGCAAGTCGAACCATGCCTGCCCGGCCAGAAAATCGCGCACCTGAAGCAGGCGCAACGCATCGTCGCCGTCGATGAGCTTCGCGCCCGATAGATTCCAGGCACCGGCCACCGCCTGCACGAGGCCGAACAGCCAGACGGCAACCAGGAGCAAGGCGAAGTTCGGCTGGCGGGGGGTCATGGCTGGCGGTGCCCGGAAACAGGCGCCGTCGTGGCATGAAGCGGTTGAGGTTCGCTTAACGGACTCGCCGCACGAAGGACGGAGGCGCTAGGGTCTGATCGCCTCCCCAGGGAGCAGCGCTGCAGCGAGATCATCAATACGCGGACGCCCTCCCCCTTTGATTATGTAGGTGAACGCGTTCCAGCTATCTGAGCGAATGTCACTAATCTTCCTACTGGAATCTCAGATACTTGGGAACGCGGCGGAACGTTACGGAACGAGATACAACGGACACCCCGTCCACCATGCTCAGTTTTGCGTCGTGCGCCGAAGATTCCGGGGCGGTAGGTCGGTACCGGGATGGTTGCTGCATTACGAGCAACTAATGAACGGCGACGGAGGATTCCGGCACGCCGGTTTTAAGCAACCTCGCGAATTGCTCCGGTAGCACCGGCCGGCTGAAATGATACCCTTGCGCCTCGTCGCATTTATGCGCCCGAAGAAATTCCAACTCCTGCAGCGTCTCCACGCCCTCCGCAATCACCCGTAGATTGAGACTCCGAGCCATGCCGATCACGGCGGTGACGATGGCCGTATCGTCGCCGGCGGTGCTTATCTGACGGACGAATGACTGGTCGATCTTGAGGGCATCGACTGGAAACTTTCGAAGGTAGCTCAGGCTGGAGTAACCCGTGCCGAAGTCATCGACCGCCACCTGTACCCCTTTTTTCCGCAGGGCGTGGAGGATGGATGCCGCGGACCCAGCACGCTTCATCAGAACACTTTCCGTCAGTTCGATCTCGAGAGATTTCGGATCCAGGCCCGTTTCGCCGAGGATCGTGAACAGACCCTCCAGAAAGTTATCATCGCGAAACTCCATCGCGGAGACGTTTACGGCGATGGTCGTCGCCGGCAGGCCTGCATCCATCCAGGCGCGGGCCTGCTTGCATGCTCGACGAAGGACCCAGGCGCCGATCGGCAGAATGAGGCCGCAATCTTCCGCGACGGGAATGAACTGGGCCGGAGAGATCGCTCCTCGCGTGGGATGCGTCCAGCGTAGCAACGCTTCCGCGCCGGTGATCGCTCCCGTCCCCAGATTGATTTTTGGCTGGTAGTGCAGCGCAAATTCCTTCCGTTCCAAGGCGCGCCGCAAACTCTCCTCGATGAATTGCCGCTCCACTGCGCGGACGTTCATGGCCGGCTTGAAAAACTGGTAGCTCTGGCGTCCGCTTTCCTTCGCCTGGTACATCGCGGTATCTGCGTTCTTGATGAGCGTCTCCGCATCGAGGCCGTCTTCGGGATAGACGCTCACGCCAATGCTTGTGGTGATGTGAAGTTCGTGCTGATCGATGGAATGAGCCTGCGCCACCGCCTGCAGCATTCTTCTCGCCGTAATGGCCGTATCTTCCGGTTGTTCCACTTCTGATAGCAGCACGACGAATTCATCGCCTCCCTGCCGGCTCACCGTATCCGAGAAGCGTACGCAATCCACCAGGCGTTTGGCGATGGATTGAAGAAGCTTGTCGCCGGTCGGATGTCCCAGGGAATCGTTGATGTGCTTGAAGCCATCCAAATCCAAGAACAGCACCGCGACTTTCTTCATGTGACGCGCCGCTAAGGCGATCGCCTGTCCAACGCGGTCGTTCAGCAGCACTCGGTTGGGCAAACTGGTCAGAAAGTCGTGGTGGGCCGAGTGGCTCATCTGCAGCGCCATCGTCCGCGTCGCGCTCACGTCGCGGAAGACGATCACCGCTCCGGTAGCCTGCCCTTCACGATCGTGAATGGGGGCGACAGAGTCCTCGATCGGAATCTCAGCTCCGTCACGCCGGATTAGGATACAGTTCGACGGCAGGTGCAGGGTTCGATCTCGCCCAACCGCCATCTCCATGGGATTCGGGGTGGTTTCGCGGCTCGCGGCGTCCAGGATTCGCAAAACTTCGGCCATGGACCGGCCCGCCGCCTCCTGATGCGACCAGCCCGTCAATTTCTCTGCGACAGGATTGAGGAAGGTTAGATTTCCCGAAATGTCCGTGCACATAACGGCATCGCCGATGCAGTTGAGCGTGACTTCGGCTCGTTCCTTTTCCACGAACAGCGCCTCTTCCATGATCTTCATCTCGGCTAGGTGCTGCTCCGCATTCTTGCGTGCTGTGACATCGCGGATGGCGCTCTCATGCGAGCGGGCAAGCTCGGCAGTCCGTGTTTCAAGCGCCGCATTCTTCTCATGGGATTCGACGAGGGAGCGAGCCAAGCGCCTATAGAGAAGGTTTGCTTCGAACAAGAGCGCGCCGAGGACGAAACTTGCCGCCATCAGCCCGTAAATCCGCCCGGCATACCAGCCGAAATCGTATCTGACCGTGCTGATGAGCGTGCTCAAGAGGACGTCGAAGAGCCATGCGACCATCACGACTATGAGCCACAGATCGAGCACTGTGCGTCCGCGCGTCCGGACCCAAAGAAGCGCAAGTGCGACTAAGCTAAGGAGCCAGGCCGCCGGCGCGATTCCGCTGGTCACCACCCGCTTGTAGTCGTCGCCGCGGATGATCTCAGGAAGTAAATGGACACCCGCTGTCGCCAGGAGCGCGCAAACGGCAGCGACCCCCACGGCGCCGAGGACGCCGATCGCGATAACTGTCCCTGTCCGATGCTCCTCTAGGGGTGCGTTCCACCTTGATCGAACGACAAGCGCATAGGCGCAGATAAATATCGGAAAAATACCGTGCCACATGATGTAGAGCCACGGCGTCGTTTGCCGATTGGCGCCGAGCAAGCCTGTTGCCGAGAAAACGTCCGGGAAGCTCAAGGCATGCGTTGCAATGATGACTGCATCGAAAAGATACCCGCAGCCGACGATGAGAACGGCGACGCTCCGCACCTGTCGAAACTGACCGATCAATAGGACAGCGGTAATCAGGTCGTTGACCAGCAGCGCTGCCTCGTAAGCAGCGATGAAGGAAGGTGTGACTGGCCAGCGATAGCTTGCATAAGGCGCCGCCAACGCCAGACCAACGATGGAGGCAAGCGCGACCGCGGCTGCGAGCCGCCAGTCCCATTGCCGCGTTGCCGCGGTAGAAAGAAAAACCTCCTGCGGCGCGCTGGCCATTCGATCCGGGTCGATATTGCGCATCGCTGCCGTGACGGGAGTGCAAACGGATTTCACGTTGCTTCCTTTACGACGCGCAATCGACACGGCCACTGCAGTAGCGGCGGCAACGCACGTCCGGCGCTTGGTGGCAGAAATCGTCGCGGAGGCAGATCACGCTGAAACTTGGACTCATGCCGCTCTAGATTCCGTATCGTATTGAACAACTGAGCACAGAGTGTGCGCGCGACGTTAACGCATCGTGACGAGAGACATGCGCGTGCGCAGATTCTCCATGAGCATGTCGTGACGTCGGTTGTGTACGCGGACTATTACTTAT
>Ga0209118_1001202_pt1 | contig 12499 bp, 10 predicted proteins | sample BlaSpr_A8_Ref_M1_FD_187988 | JGI IMG/M metagenome (GOLD analysis project Ga0209118, IMG submission 187988) | Forest soil microbial communities from Thunder Bay, Ontario, Canada - Black Spruce, Ontario site 2_A8_Ref_M1 (SPAdes) (version 2) | ecosystem: Environmental > Terrestrial > Soil > Boreal...
TCCGATCTCGCGATCGTATAGAACAGCCCGGAGTCGACCAGTTCCCCGCAGAGCGTGGAGCCGACGATGCGTGTCCACAGCCAGCGGCCCGAGCTCCAGAGCTTCATCTTCGCCAGCACGTAGCTGTTGACGAACGAGCCGCACCAGAACGCCACGATCGAGGCGCCGATGATGCGCGGCGTGTTGCCGAAAATCTCTTCGACCGCCGGCTGCTTGTGGCGCCAGAAATCCGCGGGCGGCAGGTACACGATCACCGCAGACATGAGTGCCGCGAACACCAGCGCCGCAAAGCCGCTCCACACGACGCGGCGGTCGCGCGCATAGCCATACACCTCGGTGAGGATATCCCCGAAGACGTAGGAGATCGGAAAGAACAGCACGCCCGCCATGAACGTCACCGGCCCCCACAACGGCACCTGCACGGTTGCTACCTTGGCCGGACCGATGAGGTTGGCGCACAGCAGCACGCACACGTACGCGCCCAGGATGAGGTCGTAGTAGCGGTAGCTCTTCAACGGCCCGGATCGCATCAAGCCGGCAGCACTGTGCCCACGGCCTCGCCGAAACCGATGCGCGCGTACCCCTGCCGTTCGCACCAGCCGCGCAGCGTGACCCGATCGCCGTCCTCGAGGAAGCTGCGTGTCTCGTCACCGGCGAGCGCGATCGGCTGCCGGCCGCCGCCGCTCAGCTCCAGCAGCGAGCCGCCCTGCGTCGGCAGCGGACCGGACTGTGTGCCGCTGCCCAACAGGTCCCCGGCGTTCAAGTTGCAGCCGTTCACGGTGTGGTGCGCGAGCATCTGCGCGACGGTCCACCACGAGTCGCGGAAGCTCGCATGCGACAGGCGCCGCGGCGCGAGGTTTGCGGCGCGCATGCGCGCGCTGTCGAGCCACACCTCCAGTTGAATATCGATGGCGCCTGCTTCGCGCAACGCGCCGTCATCGAGGTATGCAAGCGGCGGCGGCTCTCCGGCCGGTCGACTCCAGCCGGCACGAAACGGTGCGAGCGCCTCGAGCGTCACCACCCACGGCGAGACCGTGGTCGCGAAGTTCTTCGCCAGAAAGGGACCCAGCGGCTGGTACTCCCACGCCTGGATATCGCGCGCCGACCAGTCATTCAGGAGGCACAGTCCAAAGACATGCGCCTCGGCCTGCGCCAGCGGCACGCTGCGGCCGAGCTCATTCCCACGCCCGACGAATACCCCCACTTCCAGCTCGTAGTCCAGCCGCCGCGTGGCGGCGAGCTCCGGCCGCGCGGCCCCGGGCGGCAGCACCTGTCCCATGGGCCGCGCAAAGTCGTAACCCGACACCCGGATCGAGGAGGCGCGGCCGTGGTACGCGATCGGCAACCACTTGTAATTCGGGAGCAGAGGATTGTCGGGGCGCAACAGACGGCCCACGGCGGTGGCGTGATGGATCGAGGCGTAGAAGTCGGTGAAGTCGCCCACCTGCGCCGCGACGCGGTACTCCACGGCGTTCTGCGGAATGAGCCGCGAGCGCAGTGGCTCCGCCAGCGCGGAGTCCGTGCGCAACGCCGCCGACAGGGCCGCCCGCAGCGCTGCGCTGGCCTGCGCTCCGAGGCCCATGAACGCATTGAGAACCGGCTGGGCACACGCGGCGAGTGCCTGCGCGGCGAGCCCGTCGAAGAGGCCCAGGCCATGCAGCGCGCCCAGATCGAGCACCTGATCGCCGATGGCGACGCCGCCGCGGAAGTGCTCCGCGCTGCGCGCGCGCCGGAAGGCGCAGAACGGCAGGTTCTGAATCGGAAAGTCGCTTGCGGGTGCGTTCGCGGAGCTGACCCAACTGCTGAGCTTCGGGTCGTGCGTGGCGTTGATCGCGGTCACAAACATGGTCGCCATGCGCTGCGGCTCAGGGGCCACGCCGTCCGCGCGGCGCCGGCGTCGCTAAGTCCGGCGCGAAGTTTTTCTTCAGGCCCCGCCACACCTGCGCGTAATCGCCCTGCAGGAGCGGTGTCTGCAGCGCGTAGCGCGTCGGCCGGATCACCGTGCGCGTCTCGAACATGAAGGCCATGGTGTCGGTGATGTGCACTGGCCTCGACGTGTCGGCTGCGATTGCCTTTTCATAGGTCGCGGCATCCGGTCCATGCCCGCTCATGCAATTGTGAAGCGACGCCCCGCCCGGAGCGAAGCCTTCCGCCTTCGCGTCGTAGACGCCTTCAATCAGTCCCATGAACTCGCTGGCGACGTTGCGATGGAACCAGGGCGGCCGGAACGTGTCCTCCATCGCCAGCCACCGGGGCGGAAAAATCACGAAGTCGATCGCATCCACACCCGGCGTATCGCTGATCGACTGCAGCACCACAAAAATCGACGGATCGGGATGATCGTAGCTGATCGAGCCGATGGTGTTGAAGCGCCGCAGGTCGTACTTGTAAGGCGCATTGTTGCCATGCCACGCCACCACATCGAGCGGCGAGTGGTCGATGCGCGCCGACCACAGGTGGCCGGCGAACTTCGCCACCAGCTCGAACTCCCCCTCCCGGTCCTCGTACCAGGCGACGGGGGTGTGAAAGTCGCGCGGGTTGGCGAGTCCGTTGGAGCCGATGGGCCCGAGGTCCGGCAATCGAAACGGCGCGCCGAAGTTCTCGCACACGTAGCCGCGCGCCGCGCTCTCCAGCAGCTCCACCCGAAAGCGCAGGCCGCGCGGTATCACGGCGATTTCCAGCGGCTGCACCTCGATGAGGCCCAGCTCGGTGGCGAGGCGCAGGGCGCCCTGCTGCGGCACGAGCAGCAGTTCCCCGTCGGCGTCATAGAAAAAACGTTCGCTCATGGAGCAGTTGGCCGCATACCAGTGAATGCCGCAACCCAGCTGCTGGTCCGGCGAGCCATTACCCCCGAGAGTGGCGAGAGCCGCGATGAAGTCCGTCGGCTCGCGCGGCAGCGGCGGCGGGCTCCAGCGCAGCGGGTTCGGTGAGGGCGCGGACTCATCGAAGCGGCTGGTGATGTGGCCATCATCGATGCGCCGGAAGGCGTCGTGAACCGCCGCCGGCCGGATGCGGTACAGCCAGCTGCGCCGGTTGGCGTGCCGCGGCGCGGTGAAGGCGGTCCCCGAGAACTGCTCCGCATACAGCCCGTAGGCGCAGCGCTGCGGCGAGTTGCGTCCCTGCGGCAGCGCGCCTGGCAAGGCCTCGCTCGCGAAATGATTGCCGAAGCCGCTGTGATAACGCGGCCCGGCGCCGGCGGCCGCTCCGGCAACGGTACTCATACAGCTCACTCCCGCCTGGGGTTGCGCACACTATAATGTCGTACCAACGATTGCGCACTCGCGGTTGAAGTCAGTCATCACCTGTCCGTCCTGCGGTGCAGCGCCGAGCCGCGCGGCTTCGTGAGTGGAGCTGCTAACATGCAGGCCGTGTCGGGACTGAACTTGTGGCTGGCGGCTGGCGTGCTCGCGTGCAGCTCGTTGGTGTGCGCCCCGCAGCTGCACGCCTCCGACAGCGCGGCGGCGCCGCTGACGCCGGTCGCGCACTCCGCGCTTGTGACCCTGGAAGCCGGCCCCACAGCCGCGGGGCTGGTGCTGCGGCTGCGGCACACGGCCGATCAGACACCCGTGTCGGTGACTGATCTGACGGTGTCCGTCGCTGGCAAGAGCCAGCTCGCCATGCGAGGTGCGGACGGCTCGTGGTTCGTACCCCTCCCCGGCGCCGCCCCTGCAAACGAGCAGCTCGACGTGGTGGTTGCACACGACGGTATCCGCGAGGCTCTCAGCGGCCGCATCACCTTCGCCGGCGCAGGCACCCCCAGCGCGCGCAATGCCAACGGCGCGGCGAGCGTGCTGCGCGATCACAAGCAGATGGCGTGGTGGATCCTCAACATCACGATCGTGCTGATCGCGGCGATCGCGATCTCGCGGCGCCTGTCGTAACCTGGCGCGCGCTCAAGTGCGCAGGCTCAAGGGCGTGGGCCCTGCGGTTCGAGCACCAGCAGCCTGAATGAGCCCGGCAGGATCGCCGGCCGTGGATGCGGGTGTTCGGGCGTGGCCGCGGGCGGCGCGCCAAAATCCGCGGTCACCAGATAGATACGGTGGGTGCGCACATCCAGCGCCATGGTGCGGGCGCCGCGCCGTGTCGGCACTGACTGCGCGACCCGCAGAGCACCGGAGGCACTCTGGCTCACCACCGTGAGTGTGCCCTCACCGCACGATGCGAACGCCAGACGGCTGCCCGGATCGAAAGCCGCCGCGTCGACGCCCTCGCCGATGGGTGCGGTGCCCAGCACGTGACCCGAGGCGGCATCGATCAGCGCCATGACCTTGTTGCCGCACACCGAGAACAGATGCTGCCCGGCGGCATCGAGCGCCAGGCCCGAGGGCTCCTCGCAACCGCTGATCGGCCACACCGAGGTGACGCTGAGCTTTTGCGGATCGATCACCGCGAGGCTGTTCTTGTCCTCGAGGTTCACGTAGATGCGGCCCTTGCCGTCCGAGACTGCAAACTCAGGTTTGGCGTCCAGTGCGATGGTGCCGATGACTTCGTCGGTCTTGGCATCGACGGCGGTCGCGTTGCGCCCGCGCCCGTTGAAGGTGAACACGCGGTGGCTGGCGACGTCGTAGAGGATGGAGTCGGGGTTCTCGCCGGTGGTCTTGATCTCCTTGAGCCGCGCGAGCGTCTTCAGATCAAAGACGACGATGACGCCCGAGCGCCCGGCGCTGATGTACCCGCGGCCGAGGTCAGGAGCGAGCGCGATCCCATGCACGCCCGGGGTATCGGCAATCTCGGCCGCCACCGCCAGCTTGTCGGTATCAATGACCTGTACACGCGTGCCGTGCGCGATGAAGAGGCGATGACCACCGGGTTCGAACGCGAGGTAGTCCCAGCCCTCGTCCCCGGGCAGGGGCACTTCGTGGGCAATGCGATATTGCGGGCCGGCCTGCGCGTGTGTCGTGACCAGAACCAGGACCAGCGCGCCCACGAACGCCAGGCACACCGGGGACGCGAGACGGAACATGCGTGTCATGTGAGCTCTCCTTGTCTCTTCATCATCTCTTCATCATCTCTTCATCACACAGCGCGCGGTGCGCGCACTCCAGGGGGATTCCCCGCCCCGATCAGTGGATCAGCCGCGCGCACAGGTCCAGCAGCGGCCCGGGCAGCAGCCCCAGCAGCAGCACCGCCGCGGCATTCAGTCCCAGCGCCAGGCGCACGCCGGCCGCCGCCTGCGCCGGCGGCAGGTGCGGCGCCGGCTCATCGAAGTACATGAGCTTGATCACGCGCAGGTAGTAGTAGGCACCCACCACCGACATGGCGGCCGCGATGACCACCAGCCACAGGTGGTGGGTTTCCCACAGCGCCTGAAAGATCCGCAGCTTCGCCCAGAAGCCGACCAGCGGCGGCACTCCGGCGGTCGAGAACATCAGCACCATCATGGCCAGCGCCAGCGGCGGATCGCGCTGGTACAGGCCCTTGTAGTCCTCGAGCTGGTCCGCCTCGAAGCCCTTGGCACTCGCCAGCAGGATCACACCGAAGGAACCGAGCGCCACCAGCACATACACCAGGGTGTAGTAGAGCGCCGCCGCGTAGCCGTCGGGCGTGCCGGCCACAAACCCCAGCACGATGAAGCCGACGTTGGCGATGGTCGAGTAGGCGAGCATGCGCTTGAGGTTAGTCTGCACGATCGCGACCACGTTGCCGACGACGAGCGTCATTACCGCAAGCGCGGCCAGCATCTGCGACCACTCCGGCTCGGTGGCGGCGAGGCCTTGTGCCAGCAGCCGCAGCGTGAGCGCGAAATAGGCGAGCTTCGGTGCGGTGCCGATGAACAGCGTCACACTGGTGGGCGCGCCCTCGTACACATCCGGCAGCCACATGTGAAACGGCACGGCCCCGAGCTTGAAGGCCACCGCGACCACGATGAAGACCAGGCCGAGGATCACACCCGGGCTGAACGGCGCCTGCAGCCGCGCGGCGATCTCCCCCAGGTCCAGTGTCCCCGTCAGCCCATAGATCAGCGACATGCCGTACAGCAGCGCCCCGGAGGCGATGGCGCCGAGCACGAAGTATTTCATGGCGGCCTCGGCCGAGATGCCCGAGTCGTCGAACGCCACCATGGCATATACCGACAAGGCCAGCAGCTCCACCCCGAGGTAAACGGTCAGCAGGCTGTTGGCGGACACCAGCACGAAGATGCCCAGCAGCGCGGTGAGCGCCAGCACGTAGTACTCGCCGCGCAGGATGCTGCGGTTCTCGAGATAGGTGCGCGAATACAGCAGCGCCACCGCGACGAACAGGAAGGCGGCGAGCTTCAGCGCGAAGCCAAGCTCATCGGCGACGTACATGCCCTCGAACAGCACGGTGCGCTGCGTGACGTGTCCGTACTGCACGGTGAGGCCGGCGCCCACCGCGAGCGCCAGCAGCGTCAGCGTGGGGGTGAGCCCGCGGCGCCGCTCGCCGGCAAACACGTCCACCAGCAGGATGACGCAGATCGCCGCCGCCAGGCAGATCTCCGGCACCGCCGCAGCAAGGCTGGACCAGTTCATAGCTTGGTGGCAATCGCCTGGCTGACCAGATGCTGGATGGAGGGCTGCATGACCTTCAGCAGCGGCGCGGGCCACACTCCGACCACCAGCACCGCCAGCGCGAGCGCCGTCAGCACGATGTATTCGCGGCCGTTCAGGTCCTCGAGCGCCGCAACGCGCGGGCTCGCGACCGGCCCGAATATCACGCGCTTCACCAGCCACAGCGTGTAGGCAGCGCCCAGCACCAGCGTCACCGCCGCCAGCAGCGAGTACCAGAAGCTCGCCCTGAAGCTGGCGATGATCACCAGGAACTCGCCGACGAACCCGGAGGTTCCGGGCAGCCCGGTGTTGGCCAGCGCAAACAGCACCATGAAAGCTGCGAACACCGGCATGGTGTTGACCACCCCGCCGTAGTCGGCGATCTGGCGGCTGTGCACGCGGTCGTACAGTACGCCGACGCACAGAAACAGCGCCCCGGAAATCAGGCCATGCGAGACCATCTGCACCATCGCGCCATCGAGCCCCATGCCGGCGCCCTGCACGCTGCCGGTGTTGCGCACGATCTCATAGATGACGAAGGCTCCGAGCGTCACGAAACCCATGTGCGCAATCGAGGAGTACGCGATGAGCTTCTTCATATCCTGCTGCACCAGCGCGACGAAGCCGATGTAGATCACCGCGATCAGCGACAGTGCGATCACCAGCAGGTCGAGCTCGCGGCTTGCGTCGGGAGCCACGGGCAGGCTGAAGCGCAGAAAACCGTAGCCACCCATCTTCAGCATGATGGCCGCCAGGATCACTGATCCACCGGTGGGCGCCTCGACGTGCGCATCCGGCAGCCAGGTGTGCACCGGGAACATCGGCACCTTCACCGCGAAGGCGAGCAGCAGCGCGAGGAAGATCCAGCGCTGCTCGACCAGCGTGAGTGGCAGAGCCTGGAGGCTCGCGATCGAGTAGCTGCCGCCTTTCACGTACATGTAGATCAGCGCCGTCAGCATGAACACCGAGCCCAGGAACGTGTACAGGAAGAACTTGATGGTCGCGTACACGCGTCGCGGCCCGCCCCAGATGCCGATGATGAGGAACATCGGAATCAGCATCGCCTCCCAGAAAAAGTAGAACAGCAGCGCGTCGGTGGCGGAAAACACCCCGATCATCAGGCCTTCCATGATGAGGAAGGCGGCGTAGTACTGCGCCGGGCGCGTGTCGATAACCCTCCAGCCGGCGATCACTACCGGTACCGTCATGAACGCGGTGAGCACGATCAGCGGCAGCGAGATGCCGTCCACGCCGAGCGCGTACCAGGCGTCGAAGCGCGGAATCCATGGCAGCTTCTCCGGGAACTGCAGCGCCGCGGTGCCGGTGTCGAACGAGCTCCACAGCGGCACCGACAGCGCCAGCGTCGCCACCGAGGCGAGCAGCGCCAGCCAGCGCCCGGCCACGATGTTGCGATCGCCGAGCAGCACGATCAGCACCCCCGCGGCGATGGGCAACCAGATGAGGATTGACAGCAGACCGTGCATCGCGTCGGCCACAGCTTCAGTAGCGGGCGTGCGCCAGGAACCAGCCGAGCAGCACCGCCAGGCCGATCATCATCCAGAACGCGTAGGAGTAGAGGTAACCGCTCTGCACGCGCCGCAGCACGCTGCCGACCCAACGCACGGTTGCGGCGCTGCCGTTGACCATCGCGCCGTCGATCAGCGCCTCATCGCCCCCCCTCCATAAGCCCACCCCGATGAGCCGCGTGAGCGCGGCGAGCACCTGCTCATTGAACCAGTCGAAGTAGTACTTGTGCGTGAGTACGCGATACAGCCAGCCGAAGGTGCGTACCGCGGCGTCCGCCCACCGCGGCCGCCACAGGAAGCAGGCCCAGGCCGTGACCGCCCCGGCGAGCGCGAACCAGAAAGGCGGCGCCGCGAGCCCATGCAGCGCGAACTGCACCGGACCGCGGAATTCGGCACCGAGCGTGCCGACCACGTCGTTCCCGCTGAGCACGAAGATCGAATGCCCGAAGTAGCCGCCGAACAACACCGGGCCGACGGTGAGTGCGCCGATGAGGATGGACGGGATGGCGAGTGCAATGAGCGGCAGTGTCACCACCGCCGGACTCTCGTGGGGGGCGCCGCCGTGGCCGTGATCGTCGTCGTGCGGCGCATGAACGCCGGCGGCCGCGCGGAAACGCTCCGGCCCGTGAAACGTCAGGAACAGCATGCGGAAGGTGTACAGCGCGGTCACGAACACCCCGCACAGCACGCACCAGTAGGCGTAGGTCGCGCCCCAGCGGTGCGACTCGCCGACCGCCTCGATGATCGCGTCCTTGGAGTAGAAGCCGGAGAAGAACGGCGTGCCGATGAGCGCCAGCGCGCCGATCCAGCAGGTCACGGCCGTGATCGGCATGTACCTGGCAAGCCCGCCCATCCGGCGCATGTCCTGCTCGTGGTGCAGGGCGATGATGACCGAGCCGGCGGCGAGGAACAGCAGCGCCTTGAAGAACGCGTGGGTCATCAGGTGAAAGATTGCCGCACCATAGGCGGAAACGCCCAGCGCCACGGTCATGTATCCCAGCTGCGAGAGCGTCGAGTAGGCGATCACCCGCTTGATGTCGTTGTTGACTACCCCGAGCAGACCCATGAAGAACGCGGTGGTGGCGCCGATCACCAGCACGAACGACAGCGCCGTATCGGAGTATTCGAACAGCGGGGACATGCGCGCCACCATGAAAATGCCGGCCGTGACCATGGTGGCGGCATGAATGAGTGCCGAGATGGGCGTCGGACCCTCCATCGAGTCGGGCAGCCATACGTGCAGCGGCACCTGCGCCGACTTGCCCATGGCGCCGATAAACAGGCAGATGCAGATCAGCGTCAGCGCCCCGACGGCAGAGGTGGAGCTCAGGGCAATGAGCGCGTGCGCGATCTGCGGAGCCGCGGCGAACGCGTCACGATAGGCGAGCGAGTGGGTGAAATAGGCGATGCCGGCAATTCCCAGCACGAAGCCGAAGTCGCCGATGCGATTGACGATGAAGGCCTTGAGATTGGCAAAGATCGCGCTCGGGCGCGTGTACCAGAAGCCGATCAGCAGATACGACACCAGGCCCACCGCTTCCCAGCCGAAGAACAGCTGCATGAAGTTGTTCGCCATGACCAGCATGAGCATGGAGAAAGTGAACAGCGAGATGTAGCTGAAAAAGCGCGTGTAGCCGGGGTCATCGCTCATGTAGCCGATGGTGTAGACGTGCACGCACAGCGACACGAACGTCACCACCGCCATCATCAGCGCGGTGAGCCGGTCGATGAGGAAGCCGACCTCCATGTGCATGCCATCGCTGACCAGCCAGGTGTACACCGGCGCGTCGTACGCCGGCACGCCGTCCCAGTAGATCTGCTTCAGCACCAGGAGCGACAGCCCGCAGGAAATCGCCACCGCCGCACAGGTGACGGTGTGCGCGCCGGCGCGCCCGATGAGGCGCCCGCCCAGGCCCGCGATGACGGCGGCCACGAGCGGCAGCAGCGGCACACTGAGCAGCGCGGTGGGGTTCATGCTCGCGATCAGCCTTTCAGCGTGTTCAGGTCTTCGACGTTGATGCTGCGCCGTTCCCTGAACAGCACCACCAGGATGGCGAGTCCGATCGCCGACTCGGCCGCGGCCACGGTGAGGATGAAGAACACGAACACCTGCCCGTTGATGTCCGAGAGATAGCGCGAGAACGCGATGAAGTTGAAGTTCGCGGCGAGCAGCAGCAGTTCCACGCACATCAGCAGCAGAATCACGTTCTTGCGGTTGAGGAAAACGCCGGCAATGGCGAGTGAGAACAGGATTCCCGACAGCGTCAGCAGCTGCGCCAGCGTGATCATGGGCGCTTCTCCGCGTCCATTTGCACGATGCGCAGCCGGTCGGCGCGCCGCACCGCCACCTGACGGCTGACGTCCTGCTTCTTGAGGCCCGGGCGGCGGCGCATGGTGAGCGCGATGGCCGCCACGATCGCCACCAGCAGCAGCATGGCTGCGAGTTCGAACGGGTACGCGTATCGGGTATACAGCACGCGCCCGAGTTCGAGCGTGTTGCTGTAGCTCGCCGCCGTGGGCGTTGCACCGCGGCCGGCGTCGATGCCGAGTCCACCGCGCGCCCATACCACTCCCACGATCTCCACGATCACCGCCAGCGCGGTGAGCCAGCCGAGCCAGGCGAAGCGGGTAAATCCCTGCCGCAGCTCCGCCAGGTCGACGTCGAGCATCATGACCACGAACAGGAACAGCACCATGACCGCGCCGACGTATACCAGCACCAGCACTACGGCGAGAAACTCCGCCTCGATCAACAGCCAGATCGCCGCCGAGGTGAGGAAGCACATGACCAGCGCCAGCGCCGAGTACACCGGGTTGCGCGTGCTGATCACCGCGAGCGCCGCGGCGATGAGGACGGCGCCGAACACATAGAACAGCGCCTCGATCAGCATGGGCGGCCGCCAGGTGCGCGAGGGTTGACGCGCGTGTTCATCGGTAGGGCGCGTCCGCCGCCCGGTCGGCGGCGATCATCGCCTCGTAGCGTTCACCGACCGCGAGCAGCTTGTCCTTGCTCATGATGTTCTCGCCGCGCCGCTCCATGTGGTACTCGAGTATGCGGGTGAGCACGATGGCATCCACCGGGCAGGCCTCCTCGCAGAAGCCACAGTAGATGCACTTGAAAAGATCGATGTCATAGCGCGTGGTGCGCCGCGTGCCGTCGGGCGCCACATCCGAGTCGATGGTGATGCACACCGCCGGGCACACCGCCTCGCACAGCTTGCAGGCGATGCAGCGCTCCTGGCCGTTCGGGTAGCGGCGCAGCGCGTGCAGGCCACGAAAGCGCGGCGACTGCGGGGTCTTCTCTTCCGGATAGTTGAGGGTGTACTTGCGGCTGACCAGGGTGCGGGCCGTGACCATGAGCCCCTTCACGAGCTCGGGCAGCAGGAAGGTCTTGAGCGGATTTACAGCCATCGATGCATCCCGTCACTGGAACCAGGGGCGCGACCACGGCCCGATGCGGTACACAGACAACAGCATCTCCACGCCGATCCACACCAGGGTCACCGGGATCAGCGCCTTCCACCCCAGGCGCATGATCTGGTCGTAGCGGTAGCGCGGGAAGGTCGCCCGGAACCACAGGAACAGGAACACCAGGCAGAACACCTTGAGAAACAGCCACAGGAAGCTCGGCTGTCCGAGGAAGGTGTCGCCCAGGCCGGGGTACCCCTGCAGCGGGCCCTGCCAGCCGCCGAAGAAGAATACCGCGGTCAGGGTCGAGATCAGGATCATGTTGGCGTATTCGGCGAGGAAGAACAGCGCGAACGCGATGCCGGAGTACTCGACGTGAAAGCCCGCAACGATCTCGGATTCGCCTTCGGCGACGTCGAATGGCGCGCGGTTGGTCTCCGCGATCCCCGAGATGAAATACACCATCAGGAGCGGAAACAGCCAGAACCAGTTCCAGGAACCGATCCCGCCCTCCTGGGTGCGCACGATGGTGCCGAGATTCATGCTGCCGGTGGCCATGAGCACGCCGACCAGCGCAAAGCCCATGGCGATCTCATAGGCCACCATCTGCGCCGCGGAGCGCATCGCGCCGAGGAACGCGTATTTCGAGTTTGCCGCCCAGCCGGCGATGATGACCCCGTACACACCCATCGAGGTGAGGGACAGCAGGTACAGCAGGCCCGCGTCGGCCTTCGACACCACCACCGTCGGGGACAGCGGAATCACCGCCCAGGCGGCGAACGCCGGGACGAGTGCGATGATGGGCGCGAGCCGGAACAGGAACTTGTTGGAATTCGTCGGGATGATGACTTCCTTCATGAGGAGCTTGAGCACGTCCGCGAACGGCTGCCCCAGCCCGGGCAGCAGGCCGAAGAGGCGCACGCGGTTCGGCCCGCGGCGCAGCTGCATCCAGCCGATGATCTTGCGCTCCCACAAGGTCAGCAGCGCCACGCAAATGATCAGCCCCACCGTGATCACCAGTATCCACACGGTGGAGCGTGCGTAGTCCGGCAGGGA
>Ga0209118_1001203_pt1 | contig 12498 bp, 16 predicted proteins | sample BlaSpr_A8_Ref_M1_FD_187988 | JGI IMG/M metagenome (GOLD analysis project Ga0209118, IMG submission 187988) | Forest soil microbial communities from Thunder Bay, Ontario, Canada - Black Spruce, Ontario site 2_A8_Ref_M1 (SPAdes) (version 2) | ecosystem: Environmental > Terrestrial > Soil > Boreal...
GTTCGACCTGGCCGAGCTGATCCGCGACAGCGTGGCTCGTCTGGACACAGACCGCACCGTCAACACGTCAGGGCCGGCTAACTTCGTCATCTCGACCGATCGTCCCAAGCTCGCCCAGGCATTGGGCAACCTGCTGGACAACGCCGCCAAGTTCTCACCGCCGGGTACTGCGATAGATGTCAACACGGAGATCGAGGGCGAAGAGGTCGTGCTGAGTGTGCGAGACCGCGGCCCGGGAATCTCGCCGGAGCACTGGAGCCGGGTCTTCGAGCGGTTCTACAAAGTGGATCGGGCTCGCCCGAGGGAAGCCGGCGGGTTCGGGCTGGGCCTTGCCATCACCAAACACCTGGTCCAGGTGCTGGGCGGCCGGATCTGGACCGAGACCGCGCGCGAAGGTGGACAGGTGTTTTACATCGCGCTCCCGCACCAAGTCTTAACCAGCGCATAAAGCTCCCTTAACCCAAGGCGGCATATCCTGACCTCGGGGGATGGCAGACCTACGTCCTGTGATGCAGCCGATGGCCGGTGCCGCCAGGCCGGAGCTGCTAACCGTTCCCGGAGCGGGGGACACCAAGCTCGAGGTCGAGCATCTCTCCTTCTACTACGGCAAGTTCCAGGCCCTCAAGGACGTGAGCTTCCAGATCCCGGAAAAGCGGATCACGGCGATCATCGGGCCCTCGGGGTGCGGCAAGAGCACCCTGCTCCGTGTCTTCAACCGCATGTACGACCTCATCCCGTCGGCACGCGCCGGAGGCAAGGTCCTGCTCGACGGAGACGACGTGATCACGACTCGCCGGCTGCTCGACCTGCGTCAGAAGGTCGGAATGGTCTTCCAGCGCCCGAGCCCGTTTCCGATGTCGATCCGCGACAACGTCGCCTTCGCCCCACGGTTGCTCGGCTGGAGCTCGTCAAGGGTCAAAGAGGTCGTCCGCCAGAGCCTGGAGCGCGCCGCTCTCTGGGACGAGGTCCAGGACCGGCTGGAGGCGCCCGCGACTTCGCTGTCGGGCGGCCAGCAGCAGCGGCTCGCCATCGCCCGGTGTCTTGCGGTGAGCCCGGAGGTGATCCTCATGGACGAGCCCTGCTCGGCCCTCGACCCCGTCGCGACGTTGAAGATCGAGGACCTGATGGCCGAGCTCGTACGTGACTACACGATCGTGATCGTGACCCACAACATGCAGCAGGCGGCGCGCGTCTCGGACTTCACCGCCTTCATGCTCATGAACCCCGAGGGTCGGTACGGCGAGCTGATCGAGTTCGCTGCGACAGCCGACCTCTTCAACCAACCGCAGGACCAGCGGACAGAGGCCTACATCACAGGCAGGTTCGGGTAGAAATGCCGCGACTTACATTCGAGAGGGAGCTCGCGAGCCTTCGCGAGTCGTTGGTCCGGATGGGCACGCTGGTCGAGTCTCAGATCGAGGCCGCGCTCGACGCCCTGCGCCGGCGCGACGGCACGGCGGCCGAGAAGGTCCGCAACCAGGACCAGTACCTGAACGAGCTGTTCCGCCAGATCCGCGAGCAGGTCTTCATGGTCATCTCCACCCAGCAGCCGGTCGCGCGCGATCTTCGCTATCTGATGGGTCTCCAGTACATCGCGACCGAGCTGGAGCGCATGGGTGACTACGCGGTGCGCATCGCACGGATGACAAGCACCCTGGTGGCGCTGCCCGACAGGCCGCTGCGCGCCGAGTTCGGCCTGATGGGCGAGCTCGCGATCGGCCAGGTGCACGACATCCTCGAGGCGATCATCGACCAGAACGTTCCGCGCGCACGCGAGGTGGCGGGCCGCGACAACGAGGTCGACCGGCTCTGGCACCGCGTGTTCGAAGACCTGGTCAAGGAGATGGGCACCGGCAAAACGGACACGGACGGAGCGTTGCGCGCTGTCACCCTTCTGCTCGTCGCCCACAACCTGGAACGAATCTCCGACCGGGTGACGAACGTGGCGGAGGACATCGTCTTCCTCGAAACCGGGCAGGTGGTGGAGCTGGGATGAGCCGCCCTGCCGGCAACGGGAGCGCCGGCAGAGTCCTTGTCGTAGAGGACGACGAAGGGATCCGCGAGATGCTGAAGTACAACCTATCCTCGGCAGGCTTCTCAGTCCAGGAAGCTCGAGACGGCGCCGCCGGCCTGCGCACGGCCCGCACCGCGCGACCGGACCTGATCCTGCTCGACCTCATGCTCCCGGGAATGAGCGGCTTCGACTTCTGCCGAGCGCTGCGCAAGACGAGCCGCGTGCCGATCATCATGATCACGGCGAAGGACGCCGAGGTCGACAAGATCGTCGGCCTCGAGCTGGGCGCCGACGACTACATCACCAAGCCCTTCTCGATTCGCGAGGTGCTCGCCCGCGTTAACGCGGTCCTGCGCAGGGCGGCACCGGACGCCAATGAGCCGAAGTCCATTCCGGAGCGCGACTCGATCCGAGACTTCACCATCGACCGCGCCGCGCGCCGCGTGGTGCTGGACGGGCGAGACATCAAGCTGACTGCGCGCGAGTTCGACCTCCTCTCCTACCTCCTGGCCTTCCCGCGCCGAGTGCACACTCGCGACGTCCTGCTCGAAAACGTGTGGGGACACGAGTTTTCAGGCGATCGTAAGACGGTCGACGTTCACATCCGGTGGCTGCGTGAGAAGTTCGCCGGCGTCGCGCCATTCGAGATCGTGACCGTGCGCGGCATCGGCTATCGCCTCGACCGAACTGGCGAGGCTGCCGAGCTCACCGAGCCCAGCTGACTTTGGCGACCGCCGTCGAAGTTCGCACGACTGCGATTCCACCGGCGCGGAGAGTCCCAGATCGATTCCGGACGCTGACAGGGGTGATCGCCGCCACCGTCCCGGTGGTCCTTGTCGTGATCGTGGTCATCCTCTTCCAGCAAGCTGCGCCATCAATCAAACACTTCGGGCCGGGCTTCCTGACCGGCACCGACTGGAACCCGGTTACCGAAAACTTCGGTGCCCTGCCCGCGATCTTCGGCACGGTGGCGACGTCGTTCGTGGCGCTCGCGCTTGCGATTCCAGTCGGCGTCGCAGTGGCGGTTGTCCTCGCCGAGCAGGGCCAGACCACCGTTCGCGGAATCCTGGGCACAGGGATCGAGCTGCTGGCCGCGATTCCAAGCGTGGTGTACGGAATCTGGGCGCTGTACGTACTGGCTCCCTGGTCTTACCAGCATCTTGAGGTCCCCATCTCGGACCGCTTTGGTTTCATCGGATGGCTTTCGCAGCCCGGAGTGCGGAGCCTCTTCAACGCGTCGCTCGTGCTGGCGGTCATGATCCTTCCCACTCTCTCGGCGATCTCTCGAGATGTGATCCGGGCCGTCCCGCGCGGACTGAAAGAGAGCGCTGTCGCGCTTGGAGCGACGTGGTCGGAAACCACATGGCGCGTGATCCTGCCCTCGGCACGTGCGGGAATCTTCGGCGCGACGATCCTGGCGCTCGGCCGTGCCCTCGGGGAAACCATCGCGGTCACCATGGTCATCGGGAATCGCTACGCGATCCCGCCCTCGATCTTCTCACCGGCCTACACGCTCGCCAGCGTGATCGCGAACGAGTTCAACGAAGCGACCGGGACGCTCTATCCAGCGGCGCTGATCGAGCTCGGGCTGGTGCTCATCCTCGTCACGCTCGTCGTCAACATCTTCGCCCTGCTCCTGGTGCGCTCGACGTCACAAGCGGCCGGTCGGGCCGTATGAATCGAAACGTCCGGCGCCGCTACGCGAGCGCGGCGTGGCTCGGTGTCGCCTACCTGCTGACGTTGATTGCTCTCATTCCCCTCGGCCTTGTCCTGTGGTTCACGGTCAGCAAGGGCCTTCCCCCGGCGCTGCACGTCGAGTTCTTCACGAACTCATTCCGTCCCTTCGGAATCCCGGGAGGCGGGGTTGCCCACGCCATCGTCGGGACTGGGATCCTGGTCGGTCTTGCGTCGTTGATGGCGATACCGATCGGGATTCTGGGCGGCGTGTACGTGGCTGAATATGCCGTCGACCCCTGGGCAAGCTGGGTCCGGCTCGCGAGCGACGTCCTCGTCGGCACTCCGTCGATCGCGATCGGCCTCTTCGCCTACGCCCTCGTGGTCGTGCCAACGCATCACTTCTCCGGCATCGCGGGATCGGTCGCCCTGGCCATCCTCATGCTGCCCATCATCATTCGCACGACAGAAGGTGCCGTAGCGCTCATCCCGAACGGGCTGCGGGAATCCGGGCTCGCGCTCGGGCTCCCTCGATGGCGCGTCTCGCTTCAGCTCATCGTCCCAGCGGCCGCACCCGGCGTCATCACCGGCGCTCTCCTTGCCGTGGCGCGCGCAGCGGGCGAGACCGCGCCCCTCCTGTTCACGACGTTGGGTAACACGCTGTTCAGAGTCAACCCGGTAGCAGACCAGATTCAGGCACTCCCGCTGACCGTGTACCAGTACGCACTGCTTCCCTACAAGTCGTTGCAAGACCAGGCGTGGGGCGCGGCGCTCGTCCTAGTGGTGATGGTGCTCATCACCAACCTGCTGAGCCGCTGGGTGCTGCGGCGCCAGATCCGTCTCGCCGGCCAGCTCTAGAGCCGTGGCCGAAAACCTCGACGAGATATTCGGCGAGCCAGGTGGCCCAGATCCGGGTGAAGCGACGAGCAGCGCAGCGAGCGCATCCTGCATGCGTGAGCGAGCAGCGCAGGAGCTGAACCCGGAGATGGGCCGCATGGGCGCCGAAGATCCGTCGACGGCCTTTCGGCCACGGCTCTAATGGCCAGGGTCCTCTTCGTGTGTCTACACAACGCGGGTCGATCGCAGATGAGCGAGGCTCTGTTCGAGCGCTCCGCGGGTGGCGTTCACGAGGCGCGCTCTGCCGGCACGACTCCCGCCGATCATGTACATGCGGGCGTGGTCGACGTGATGCGCGAGGAAGGCATCGACCTGAGCGATCGCGTGCCTCAGCCGCTGACCACTGACCTGGCGCAGTGGGCGGACATCGTCATCACCATGGGCTGCGGCGATGCGTGCCCGGTGGTCCCCGGCAAGCGTTACGTGGATTGGGACCTGCCCGATCCAAGCGGGCTGCCGCTGGCGCGTGTGCGAGAAATTCGCGACGACATTTCGTCACGCGTGAGGCTCTTGTTGGAATCACTTGATCGGGATTCGTCTTGAATCTTCTGTTCGCGATGGTGGTCTCCGCGGTTAAACTCATTGCACTCCGCCACAGAGTCGTGACATAAGGGAATCCAGCAGCGCATACGTTTCAGCAACGTAAGGAGCAAGGGTGGCAACGAAGATCCTGGAAGTGGCCGACGTGAGCGTGATCAGGGCAGCGGGCGGCGTCGTCTGCCGCAGCACGCGATCCGGCGAGACGGAGATCGCAGTGATCCACCGACCCCAGTACGACGATTGGACTTTGCCCAAAGGCAAGATCGAGCCGGACGAAAGTCCCGAGGACTGCGCGCTGCGTGAGGTCCGCGAGGAGACCGGCCTGCGCTGCGAGCTGATGCGCCCGCTCGGCTGCACCGCGTACGTCGACCGCCGTGGGCGCGACAAGGTCGCCTGCTACTGGGTCATGGAGGTGCGGGGCGGCAGGTTCCGGCCCGGGATCGAGGTCGACAAGCTGCAGTGGCTTTCGGTCGACGATGCGATCAAGCGCCTGACCTACGGTCGGGACAAAACACTCCTGGTCCAGCAGAGCCTGCCCTGACCAGACTCCCTCTCCCCGAGGGGAGCGGGTCGGGAACAAAGGTTAGGACGTCCAGTTCTGATCCTTAGTTAAGCTGGAGTCGTGCAAACGGTCGCTGCCGCGGATCGGTTGGTGATCGCGGGCGTCGAGCTCCGGTCGCGCTTGTTTCTCGGCACCGGCAAGTACCCGACCGATGATTCGATGCTCGCCGCCCTCGAAGCATCGGGCTGCGAGCTCGTGACGGTGGCCTTGCGGCGGCTCGACCTCGACAACCCGACGAAGAAGACGATCCTCGACGTGATCGACTGGAAGCGCTTCCGCATCCTGCCCAACACGGCCGGCTGCCGCAACGCCGAAGAGGCCGTGCGCATCGCTCGACTGGCGCGGTCGATGGGTCTCTCGGACTGGGTGAAGCTCGAGGTCATCCCCGACCCGCGCTATCTCTTCCCGGATCCCGAGGAGACGCTGAAAGCGGCACGCGTGCTCGTCGCCGAGGGGTTCAAGGTCTTGCCGTACATCAACGCAGACCCGGTGCTGGCAAAAAAGCTCGAGGAGATCGGCACCGTTACGGTGATGCCGCTCGGCTCACCGATCGGTTCGGGCCAGGGTCTTCAGACTCTGGAGCAGATCAGGATCATCATCGAAGAGGCTTCGATTCCGGTCGTGGTCGACGCGGGGATCGGAGCGCCGTCGGACGCCGCGCTGGCGATGGAGCTCGGCGCCGATGCAGTGCTGGTGAACACCGCGATCGCACTGGCGCGAGACCCGGCGTTGATGGCCGCCGCCATCAAAGAAGGCACTGACGCGGGGCGCAAGGCGTACCAGGCCGGACGCATCCGCAAGCGCAGCGAGGGCAGCCCGAGCTCGCCGACCGAGGGCATCTCGCGACCGACCTAGTCAGGCCGGTGGCGATGGCGGTCGTGTCCAGCGCCGCTGCTGGGCTGCGGGCCGCCTCCCGAGCCACGCTGATCCAGCTGCGCGCCCCCGCTCTCAGCACCTCAGCGCTGGAGAAGGAGTTGACCACGCTCGTGGAATCCGCCTCGGTACCGATCCTGGTCAGCTCGCGCTGTGACGTTGCGATCGCTTGCGCTGCAGCCGGGGTGAACCTTCCCGAGAGTGATATCTCTGTCGCGGAAGCCAGGATGCTTGTTGGCCGGCGCTTGATCGGACGCTCGGTGCATTCGCTCCGCAGCGCTCAAGCGGCCGAGCACGACGGCGCCGACTACGTCATCTTTGGTCCGGTCTGGGAGAGCGCCAGCCACCCGGGCATCGCGCCGGCGGGTCTTGAGGCGTTGACGGAAGTTGTGGGGTCGGTAGACATCCCGGTGCTTGCGATCGGCGGAGTGACCAGGGAACGGGCGCTGGAGGTCCTGGCTTGCGGGGCGGCCGGCTATGCCGCGATCAGACTCTTCGAATGATCTCGCTGCGGATCAACGGAAAAAGGGTAGAGCTGGAGCATCCGACCCGACTTCTTGACTATCTCGATCAGCTCGGCGTGAACCCGCGTGCGATCGCGGTCGAGCACAACGGAACGATCATCGAGCGCGCCGCGTTCGCGGCCGCGACCCTGGAAGAGGGCGACACCGTCGAAATCGTGAGGATGGTCGGCGGCGGATCGATCGGAGGGTTTTCTAGCGAACAGCGAGCCGGTCCCTGATCGCCGCTTCCGCTTCGGCACGCTCGTCCCACGGCTCCGACCCGGACGCCATGCGCATCGATCGCTCGTGCCCTTTGCCTGCCAGCAGCACGCAATCGCCGGGCTGAGCCAGCTCGATGGCGCGACGAATCGCCGCGCGACGGTCGATCACGATCTCGTAGTCGTGCCCCGGCGCTTTGCCTTCGGCGCCGCTCTGCACGTCACGTGCGATCTCCACCGGGTCCTGGTCCACCGGGTCGTCGGTGGTGATGATGAAGAAGTCCGCGAAATCGGCAGCAGCGCGTCCCATCCCAGGCCGGTCGTGATCTGAGCGCGCGGTCGAGCCGAACACGACGATCAGGCGGCCCGAGGTGAAGGGACGAAGCTCGGCCAGCGCGCTGGCCAGCGCACCTGCCGAATGTGCGAAGTCGATGTAGACGCGAAAGTCCTGGCCGACGTCGACCGGCTCGAGCCGGCCGCGCACGCCCTCAAAACCGGCAAGTCCCGTGCCGACGGAATCCAGCGGCACGCCCAGCGCCAGGCAAACGCCGGCTGCACACAGCGCGTTGTAGATATTGAAGCGGGCAGGCACGTGCAGCGTCACGTCGGTTTCGCCGAGCGGTGTCTTCATGCGAAAGCGCGAGCCGGCCCCGGTGACGCTGAGGTCGAGCGGATGGAGATCCGACGCCGTTGTCAAACCGTAGGTCCAGCGCCGCGCGATCGGGCGGCCCGAGAGTCGCTCGTAGCTGGCGTCGTCGCGGTTCAAGACCGCGGTTTTTTCGATTCCTTTGTCGGCTCCGCTCGCGGTGAGATCGATCAGGCGGGCTTTGGCTTCCAGGTAATCGTCCCAGCTGGCGTGGTAATCGAGGTGGTCGTGGCCCACGTTGGTGAATGCCGCGACGTCGAAGTCGCACGCCCGGACGCGCTCCTGGACGAGCGCGTGCGACGTGGTCTCGATCACAGCGCATTCGACGCCTGCCTCTGCCATCCGCGCGAGCCAGGCCTGGATCTCGGGCGCTTCCATCGTGGTCTGGCCGCTGAGGTTGTCCACCTCGCCGCCGCCGCCCGTGAACGACACGGTGCTCATCGCGCCGGCCACCAGGCCGCTGGCCTGGAGGACGTGCTCGGCCATGTGGGTGGTGGTCGTCTTGCCGTCGGTCCCAGTGATGCCGGCCACCTTGAGCTTCCGCGATGGCCTGCCGTAGAACTCTGCCGCAACCTCGGCGAGCCCAACCCGCGTGGATGGCATGCGCAAGAGCGGCGTGCCGGGGGGAAGCGTCACGTCCCGGTCGACAGCCACTGCCGCCGCGCCCTTAGCGAGAGCGTCGGACACAAAGGCATGGCCGTCTGAAGTGAGACCCTCGACTGCTACGAAAAGGTCGCCTGGCTTCACGCGCCGGGAGTCGTAGGCGATTCCGGCAACATCGACGTCACCGTTGCCCTCGACCGTCGCGCCTGGCACGCCATGCGCCAGCTCATAGAGCTTCATTCGCGAAGGATAATCGGCAGGTGATCGCGGACATCGGCGGGCGCCGATTCGAGTGGGGCTCGCGAACCTACGTGATGGGGATCATCAACGTCACGCCCGATTCCTTCAGCGGCGACGGCATCGGGGGCGACGACGAGCAGGCTGTGTCGCAAGGCCTTCGGATGGTGAGCGAGGGCGCCGACATGCTCGACGTCGGAGGCGAGTCGACTCGCCCGGGTCACCAACCGATCACGGCTGCCGAGGAGATAGGGCGGACAGAGGCCGTGGTCGCCCGACTGGCGCGCGAGACCGTGGTTCCGATCTCGATCGACACCTATAAGCTCGAGGTTGCGGAGGCGGCCGTTGCGGCCGGCGCCACGATGCTCAACGACATCTGGGGCCTGACCCGCTCACCGGCGCTGGCCACGCTCGCTTCGACGAGCAACTGCGCGCTGATCCTCATGCACAACCAGGACGGGACCGACTATGCGGGGGACCTGATCGACGAGATCAAGCGCTTCCTCCGCATGTCGATCGCTCGGGCTCTGGACGCCGGCGTTCCGCGCGAGCGAGTGATCATCGACCCGGGTATCGGCTTCGGCAAGACCGCTGAGCAGAACTGGGTCGTGATGCGCCGCATGGAAGAGCTGCGCGAGCTCGGCCAGCCGATTCTCATGGGGACGTCGAGGAAGTCTTTCATCGGCAAAGCGCTGGACCTGCCTGTTGGTGAGCGGGTGGAGGGCACAGCCGCCACGGTGACCGCCGCAATCCTGCGTGGAGCCGACGTAGTCCGCGTGCACGACGTGCGAGAGATGACGCGCGTGGTCCAGATCGCCGATCGCATGCGTTGACGGTCGCCTACCTCGGGCTGGGCTCCAATCTTGGGTCGCGCTCTCGCAACCTCGGCGCCGCGCGCAGACGGCTGCGTCATGAAGGAGTGCGGATCCTGCGTCAAAGCCGCGTCATAGAGACCGAGCCATGGGGAGTCGCCGACCAGCCTCGCTTTTTGAACCAGGTCGTCGAGGTGGAATGGCCGGGCACCCCGCGTCAATTGCTGAAGGCTGTCAAGCGGGTCGAGGTCGAAGGCGGGCGCAAGCCAACCCGGCGCTGGGGTCCACGGGTCATCGACGTGGACATCCTCCTGTTCGGCGGCGAGCGGCTCGAACAGCGCGACCTCGTGATCCCCCACCCGCGCATCGGCGAGCGCGAGTTCGTGCGCGATGCTCTGGCCGAGCTAGGAGTTAGATTCCCGTTTTAGCTAAGCCGGCCGGGCGTTGGTGAACCGATAACCGATGCCGGGGACGGCCAGGATGTAATAGGGACGCGAGGGCTGCGTTTCGATCTTTCGCCGCAGGTTGCGGATGTGTACGTCGATCACGCGAGTCTCGATCGGGTACTCGTAACCCCAGATCGAGTTCAGGATCTTCTCTCTGCTCAGCACCTTGCCGGCATTGCTCGCGAGAAACGTCAGGAGGTCGAACTCGGTGTGAGTGAGCTCCACCTCCTTGCCCGACTTGTAGGTCCTTCGCTCGTTCACGTCGATCACCAGGTCGCGAAACTCGAGCCGGCTGCGCATCGCCTCGGCCGATTCGAAGCGCGAGCGCCGCAGGTGCGCCGTCATGCGCGCCACCAGCTCGCGCAGCCGCAGCGGCTTGCCGACGTAGTCGTCAGCGCCGATCTCGAGCGCGACCACCACGTCGATCTCGTCGGAGCGCGAGCTCATCATGATCACGGGTACCGCGGGATCCATCTTCCGCAGCTCGCGGCAAACGTCGAAGCCCGATCCATCAGGGAGGGTGACCTCGAGAAGGATCAGGTTGGGATGGGAGTGCTCAACCTGGCGGAGCGCTTCGGCCGCAGCGTCCGCTTCGAGCACCTGGTAGCCGTCCTGCTCGCAGGCCGCCCGGACCTCCCGACGCGTTGTGCCGTCAGGGTCCACGACGAGGACTTTTCGAAAGGATTCGACTACCACTGCCACCCTGACCTATCCTAACCGATCTGAAGGATTGTTAGGAGATGTTTCGTTTTAGGCCCCGAACGTAGGTGCGTGACCTCTTTTCGAGCGCGATCAACTTCGCACCGGCCGCGGAGAGCACCAGCTCCCAGGCCCCCGCGTACGTCACCTCGTCCCCGCCGAACTCGGACTTGAAAAAGCCCAGTCCATACCAGGGATGGTCCGCTGCTGCGCCAGGAGGCGGCACGCCCCAGAAGTCGAAGTCGCGGCACCCAGCCTCGGCGGCCGAGCTGATCGCCGCCCACCATGCCATGTCATTGCCCATCAGCTCGGAGTGGGCGCCGCTGCGGCCGGCGAAGAGGCTGTAAGCCCGACCGGCGTGGCGAGCGACCAGCACTGTGGCGAGCGCCTCCTGCTGGTCTTCTGGGTAAGCGGTGTACGTACGGCACCACGGCAGCAGCTCGAGCAGAAGCTCGTAGTAGGTCCGGTCCGGGAGGTGGATCGACTCACGCCGTTCGACCGCGGCCGACTGGCGTGCGAGCTCGGCGGCATCCTTTCCTTCCTTGACGACCACCCCGCGCCGCAGTCCAGCGCGAATGTTGTACCGACGGCCGTGCCTGAAGGTCTTGAGCAGCTCCTCCGGCTTGCGCAGCGGAAGGATGCGGGTGTGCTGCGGCTGGATCGGAGCCACCGGTGAAAAGCGCCGCTCGGTGAGCGCATCAGCCAAAGCAGGTGGCCCCTCAGGTTCCACGAGAAGCCGCGCCATCTTTGCGTCACGAGCCCACTCGACCAGAGCGTCGATTGCTTCAGCGGTTGCGGGGACCGGGCCGCGAGGGACGTAGGCCTCGCGCGCCGGACCAATCGAGCGCACCTGGACGCTCGCCAGAGCGCCTCCCTTCATTCGGACCCTCTCGATCTTCCAACCGGCGCGCGCCTGGACCTCGCCCCAGGCGAAGGACTGCAGCAGCGGAGCGGGGGAGCCCATCTCATCGAGCTCGCCGTCCCACATGGAGATCTTCTGGTTCGAACCTTCTCGCGTCACCCTGGGCCGGGCTCGGTGACCAGCGCCGGCTCGAGGTGACCGACGTCGTTCGAGCCGCCAATGACCATGCGGCCGGCGCGCACCTCGATCAGCGAGATCGATGCGTTCTGGATCTTGAAAGGAAAGAGGCCCCGGCTCGGACGACCGATCACGCGATGAAGGGCGACCTGGATGACGCCTCCGTGCGTGACGACAAGGACGTCTCCGTGCGAGTGGCGGTCGAGAATCTCGTCCAGTGTCGCGATGACGCGGGCTTCGAAGCGCGCGGCGCCTTCTCCACCAGGCACGAGGTCCCAATCCGGCTCCTCGCCCCACCTCGCCCAGGAGTCCGGGAAGCGCTTGGCTATCTCTTCGGTTCGGAGACCCTCCCAATCGCCGAGGTAGATCTCTCGGAGGCCGGGAGTGGGGTCTGGCGTGAGGTCGACGAACGTGCCAATCGCTAGAGCGGTCTCGAAGGCGCGCTTCAGGTCGCTCGCGTAAAAGCCGGCCAGCCGGCGGCCGGCGAGCCGCCGCCCAAGCAGCTCGGCCTGGCGACGACCCTCTTCTGACAGGGGCGGGTCCAGTTGACCCTGGATGCGGTGTTCGCGATTCCAGGTCGATTGGCCGTGGCGAACCAGGATCATCCGGGGCGCCGGTCGCGAGCTCGATGGGACGGCTTCGCCGGTCTCGGGCGGCTCCGGGAGCGCGGATCTGATCTCGATATCTATACTAACTTTCTCTTAATCCCACGATCGGGCTGGGCCGATCTCAGGA
>Ga0209118_1001204_pt1 | contig 12491 bp, 9 predicted proteins | sample BlaSpr_A8_Ref_M1_FD_187988 | JGI IMG/M metagenome (GOLD analysis project Ga0209118, IMG submission 187988) | Forest soil microbial communities from Thunder Bay, Ontario, Canada - Black Spruce, Ontario site 2_A8_Ref_M1 (SPAdes) (version 2) | ecosystem: Environmental > Terrestrial > Soil > Boreal...
TGGTGCGGACGTACTGCACGTCGCCGCCGGCGCCGGCGAAGTCCTGGTTGAGCGCGGCGTAGAAGCCCTGGGTGGGATCGCGCACGTTGTCGAGCGCATTGTAGGCGAGCGTGTAGCCGAGCAACGACGTGATGGTGGTGCCCACCGCCTGCTTGATCGCCAGCGAAGATTCGCCGTTCGAAACGCACCCGGGCGGCGCGAAATCATTATATGGATACGTGGTGCAGTCGTTGAGCTCACTGGGGATCGACAACTGCCGCTGATACGCCGAGTAGCGTACGCCGAAGCTGAGCTCCTCATTGAGCTGGAAGCCGCCGCGCAACGTGCCGCCTACCGTGCGCACGTCATAGTGGGCGTATGTCGACTGCAGTTGCTGCTTCATGAACACGTCGAAGCCCGCGGCGATGCGGTAGTCCATGAAATACGGCTCGGTAAAGCTGAACTCGATGCCGCGCACGCGCTGGCCGAGCGTAGCGGCGACGCGGACATACTGGCCGCGGCCGAGGAAATTCTTCTCGCCCACCGAGACCTCGGCAATGAAGCCGTCCAAGGTGGAATAGCCGCCCGCCACCGAGAACTCGCCGGTGAGCTGCTCCTCGACGTCGACCAGCACGACCACGCGGTCCCCCGCCGAGCCCGGCTCGTTCGTAATCTTCACCGTCTTGAAGAAGCCGAGATTCTTCAACCGCCGCTCGGCGCGGTCGATGAGCACGCGGTTATAGGGGTCGCCTTCGTAGATATCGAACTCGCGCCGGATCACCCAGTCGCGCGTGCGTGAGTTGCCGCGGATCGAGATGCGCTCGACATAGACGCGCGGCCCTTCCTCGATCACGTAGGTCACGTTGATGGTACGCGTCGAGAAATCGCGGTCGCCGCGCGGCTTGACCTGAGCAAAGGCGTAACCGAGCCGCGCCAGCTCGATGGTGATATCCTCGAGCGACTTTTCCACCTGCTCGGCGTTGTAGACCGAGCCCCTGCTGCCCTTGATCTTGGAGCGCAGCACCGCCGGATCGACGTTGCGCAAGTTCGACAAGACGTCGATCTCGCCGAACTTGTAGGGCTCGCCCTCGTCGAGCGTGAAGGTGATGACGAAGCCGCCGCTTGAGCCGGAGAACAGTCCGCCGCCCCCGGCGGCAGGGTCGAGCTCCACCGTTGCCGACACGATGCGGAAATCGGCATAGCCGTTCTTGAGATAGAAGCGGCGCAACAGCTCCTGGTCGGCGTTGATCCGATCGGGGTCGTAGACGTCTTTGTTGCTCAAGAAGCTGAAAAAGTTCGACTGGCCGGTGGTCAGCACGTCGCGCAGGCGATAGTCGGAGAACGCGCGGTTGCCGACGAACACGATCCTCTTGACCCCGGTCCTGTCGCCCTCCTTGATCTCGAACACGAGATCGACGCGGTTGTTGGAGCGTTCGATGATCTTGGGGTCGACACGAACGTCGTAGCGGCCGCTGCGGCGATAGACGTCGATGATGCGCTGCACGTCCGCCTGTACCACCGGCCGCTGCAATGGGCCGCGCGCCTTGGATTGCACCTCGCCGGCGAGCGTCTCGTCCTTGACCTTCTTGTTGCCCTCGAAGACGACGCGGTTGATCACCGGATTCTCGATCACGGAAATCACGAGACGGCTGCCGACCATATTGAGGCGCACGTCCTCGAACAGGCCGGTGCCGATGAGCGCCTTGTAGGCTTCGTCGAGGCGGCCGGCGTCGACCCGCTCGCCCGGCCGAATGCGCGCATAGGCGCGGATGCTGTCGGCGTCGACGCGCCGGTTGCCCTCGACCACGACCGCGCTGACCACGGTCTGGGCCGCGGCCGGGGCTGCGGTCAAAGTCGTAACGATGCCGCCGCCAGCTACCGCCGCGACAAGCCAGACGAAGACGGCGAGCCTCTCAAACCACCGCATCCGGAACTTCATCGTTTACGCGACCTGACCCCCGGGAAAATACGAGCGGCACCGCGCGCCGGAGCGCGCGGATTCGGCGTCTCCGTGGTGCTTGTACAGCGTTTTCATAGGCTTGCAAACCGCATGGATGCTCGGTTTGCCGCTTTTCCATCCCCGCGTGACCCATCGGCCACGACCTGTAAAGGGCGATTCGGGCGGACTTTCGACGGGCCTAGAGCGACGCCAGATGCATGATGTCGTTCCACGTCGCCACGATCATCAGCATGAGCACAAGTGCCAGCCCAACGCGGAAGCCGTACTCTTGTGCCTTCTCGCTCAGCGGCCGGCCGCGCACGGCTTCGATGGCATAGAACAAAAGGTGACCGCCATCGAGAAGCGGAACCGGAAAGAGGTTCAACAGCCCGATTGAAACCGACAGCACCGCAGTGAGATGCAGGAGCGCCGCGAAGCTGACGGTGGCCACTTGGCCGGATACCTGCGCGATGCGGATGGGGCCGCCGAGCTGATCGGCCGACTCCCTGCCGGCGATAATGCCGCCGATGTATCCGAGCGTGCGCTCGATCACGAACCAGGTTTCGCCGACGCCCATGGTGAGCGATTCACCGAGGCCGTAACGTTTGGTGACGACATCTGCCGGTGTCGCCGAGCGCGTGATGCCGAGCACGCCGATGCGGTGAACGTTGCCGAAGTTATCCTTGATCTCCTTCAGCTCCGGCGTGGCGGTGAGCGTCAGGCGCTGGCGAACGCGATCGATCTCGATCTTGAGCGGCACGCCCGGCGCGGCACCCACCACGCGCTGCATGTCGGCGAAGCTTTCGATCTCCTGCCCGTCGATGCTGACCACGAGGTCGCCCGGCTTGAAGCCGGCGATCTCGGCGGCGCTGCCCGGCTGCACCGCATCGACACGCGGCGCCGTCATCTGCCGGCCATAGAACGCAAACACCGCCGCGAAGATCACAACGGCCAGGATGAAGTTAGCGATCGGCCCGGCGGCAACGACCACGGCGCGCTTCCACACTGGCTGCGCGAAGAAGGAAACCCGCTTTTCCTCGGGGTTCATCGCGGCGATAGCGCGCAGATCCGGCGTGCTCGCCACGCTGTCGTCGCCGTGGAAACGGACGTAACCGCCGAGCGGTATCGCGGCCACCCGCCAGTGCGTGCCCTGCCGGTCGTGGAAGCCGAACAGCTCCGGCCCGAAGCCGATGGAGAAGGCGTCGACCTTCACGCCGCAGCGCCGCGCCACCCAGAAGTGGCCGAGCTCGTGGAAGAACACCACGATCGTGAGGACGAACAGGAATGGCAATAGATAGCTGAAAACGGACCCGCCAAACGCGGTCACGCTCGAGACGAACTCCATGGCGGGTATCCTTTCCAATCTCTTACCGGCCTAGGATGCCTTTGCGGCGAATTGCGGCACAAGGACCTCGGCAAAACTTCGCGAAACATGGTCAACGGCGATCGCCTCGGCGACGCTTGTGGGTTCCGTGAGCCCTTCGCCGGCGGCGCGCTCCAATACCGCCTCGGTGAGCCCGACGATGTGGGAAAAGGCGATGCGGCGGCTGAGAAAGGCCTCGACCGCCACCTCGTTCGCCGCATTCAGCACGGTGGGCGCGGCACCGCCGCTTTCCAGCGCCTCACGGGCGACCCTGAGCGCGGGAAAGCGGCCTGCATCAGGCGGTTCGAACTGAAGGCTGCCGAGCTTGGCCAGGTCGAGCCGCGGCGCCGGCCAATCCATCCGGTCGGGCCAGGCGAGGCAAAACGCCACCGGCAGGCGCATATCCGGCATGGATAGGCCGGCCACTACCGAGCCATCGCGGAACTCCACCAGCGCATGCACCACCGACTGAGGATGGATGAGAACATCCAACTGGCCGGATGCGAGCCCGAAAAGGTGGTGCGCCTCAATCAGTTCGAGTCCTTTGTTCATCAAAGTTGCCGAGTCGATGGTTACTTTCGGCCCCATGGACCAGGTGGGGTGCCTGAGCGCCTCGTCTGGGGTGACCCACGCCAGCCGCTCGCGCGGGAGGGTACGGAACGGCCCGCCGGAAGCCGTGAGCGTGACCCGGGCCACCGCCTCCCGCGGACCGGCGGAAAGCGCCTGGAACACGGCGTTGTGCTCGGAGTCCACCGGCAAGACCGTCGCGCCTGCGGCAGCCGCGGTCGCCATGAACAAGCGGCCGGCGCACACCAGGCACTCTTTGTTCGCAATCGCGACGCGCCGGCGCGGGGCGAGCGCCGCGAGCGTAGGCTCAAGGCCCGCCGCACCCGTGATCGCCGCGATCACCACGTCCGCTTCGGCCTTGGCGGCGGCGATGAGGCCGTCCCTGCCCGCGGCCGCCTCGATGCCGCTGCCGGCGAGCGCGTCCTTGAGCTCGCCATAGGCCGTGGGCTCAGCGACCACCGCGAGCTTGGCGCCGAACTCGCGCGCGAGCGCCGCGAGCTTCTTCGCGTCGCGCCGCGAAGCGAGCGCCGCCACCTGGTAGCGCCCGCGGTCATGGCGCAGGAGATCGAGCGCGCTCGCGCCGATCGAGCCGGTGGCGCCGAGAATGGTGACGCGCGTCACCACAAGAGCAATCCCGTGGCGCTGCCGCCCCCGCGCGCGGCGCCGATGGCAAGCGCCGCGGTAGCGGCAGCGACGAAGCCGTCGAGCCGGTCCATGACGCCGCCATGGCCGGGAATGAGCTGGCTCGCGTCCTTGACGCGGAACTTGCGCTTCATCGCCGACTCGAAAAGATCGCCGGCCTGCGAGGCGATGGAAACCGCGAGCGCGACAAGCACGTGGGCGGGATTGAACGCGATCCCCGCCGCATAGACGATCGCGCTGCCAGCGGCGATAGCGGCAAGCGCGCCGCCGACCGCGCCCGCCCAGGTCTTCTTCGGGCTCACCGCCCGCCAGAGCAGCGGTCCGCCAAAGGCACGGCCGCAATAGAACGCAGCGACATCCGTCGACCACACCACGGCGAACAGCCACAACACCGCGACGAGGCCGATCTCGTCGGCGCGCAGCAGCACGACCGGTATGAGCGCCGCAGCGGCATAGAACACGCCGAAGGCGGTCCAACCCCGGTGCTTGGAATTATCCATGGCGAGCACCAGCGCCGCGCCCACCACCAGCGCTGCAACCGGCGTCGCGATCAGCCCGGTGCCGAGCAGCACCGCGGCGGTGCCGAGCGCGGCACCGCCGATGGCGAGCACCGGCGCGCGCGGACGCGCACCCGTGAGCCCCGCCCATTCCCAGCCGATGCCGGCGGCGGCGAGCGCCCAGAACGCGAGAAAAGCCCAGCCGCCGAACCACGTGGCGGCGAGCGCCGCCAGTCCCATGACGATCGCGGACACGATGCGCTGCAAGTGCGTCCGCGGTGTGAGCGCGCCCGGCTGTTTCGCCGCCCGCGCGCGGGCCATGTCAGGTTCCGGCGCGGGCGGTGAGCCCGCCGAAGCGCCGCTCGCGCCGGCGATACTCGCGGATCGCGTCCTCGAGCGCGGCGCGGTCGAACTCGGGCCAATGGATCGGCAGGAAAACGAGCTCGGCATAGGCCGCCTGCCACAGCAGAAAGTTCGAGAGCCGCTGCTCGCCCGAGGTGCGGATCACGAGGTCGGGGTCGGGCAGGCCCGCCGTGTCGAGGCGCGCTTCGACGGCCGCGGCATCGATCGCCGCCGGGTCGAGGCCTCCCGCCTGCGCCTCGACGGCGAGGCTCCGCGCTGCGCGCGCGATCTCCTGTCGGCCGCCGTAGTTGAAGGCGACGATGAGCGTGAACTTGTCGTTTGCCCGCGTCAGCTCCTCGGCTTCGCGCAACAGCGAGAGGATCTCGGGGTCGAGCCCTTCGCGGTCGCCGATGATCCGCACGCGCACGCCGTTCTCGTTCAGGTCGGCGAGGTCGCTGCGCACGAAGCGCTTCATCAGACCCATCAGATCGTCGATCTCGGCCGCCGGCCGCGACCAGTTCTCAGCGCTGAAACTGTAGATGGTGAGCACCTTGACCCCGAGGTCTCCGGCGGCGCGCACCGTGCGCCGCAGCGCCTCGACCCCGCGGCGGTGTCCCTCGCCGCGCGGCAAGCCGCGCGCCGCCGCCCAGCGGCCGTTGCCATCCATGATGACGGCAACGTGCACAGGCGCATCGATACCCGGGTCGGCGGCTGCGGGAGCGGCTCCGGGCGCGGACATGATCAGACCTGCAGCACTTCTTTTTCTTTTTGCGCCAGCGCCTGATCGATGTCTGTGATCGCCTGGTCGGTGGCCTTCTGCACCTGGTCTTCGTTGCGCTTGATGTCGTCCTTGCCCACGTGGCCGTCCTTGTCGAGCTTCTTTAGGTGGTCGATCCCGTCGCGCCGCACGTGGCGCACGGCGATGCGCGCGGCCTCCGCGTACTTATGCGCGACCTTGACCAGTTCCTGGCGCCGCTCCTGCGACAGCTCCGGAATGCGGATGCGCAGCAGCTGCCCTTCGATCTGCGGGTTGAGACCGAGGTTGGCGTTGCGGATCGCCTTGTCCACCGCCGCCACCACCGACTTGTCCCACACCTGGATGGAGAGCGAGCGCGGCTCCGGCACGCTCACCGTCGCCACCTGGGTGAGCGGCATCTCCGAGCCATAGGCGTCGACCTTGATCGGGTCGAGGAGATGCGGCGAGGCGCGGCCGGTGCGTAAGCCCCCGAGCTCCTGCTTGAGCACGGCAATCGCCCCCTGCATGCGGCGCTTCAGCTCGGCAATATCGAAAGTCGCGGGTTGCATGGCTACACCTCGTTGCCGGCGATAGGCTCAGGGCACGACGATCGTGGACTTGCCCTGCCCGCGCACGGCGGCGGCGATCGCGCCTTTCTCGCGGATCGAGAATACGATGATAGGCAGCCGCGCCTCGCGGGCAAGCGCGAACGCGGCGGCATCCATGACGCGCAGATCCTTAGCCAGCGCGTCGTTGTGGGTGAGCTTGTCGAAGCGCTTGGCGTTGCGATTGCGTTTGGGATCGGAGTCGTAGACGCCGTCCACGTCGGTGGCTTTCAAGATCGCTTCGCAGGAAAGCTCCGCCGCCCGCAAGGCGGCGCCGGTGTCGGTGGTGAAATAGGGATTGCCGGTGCCGCCAGCGAGCACGAGCACGCGCCCGTCCTCGAGATGCTTGAGCGCGCGCTGGCGCACATACGGCTCGCACACCGTCGACATCGGCACCGCTGACAGCGTTCGCACGTCGGTGCCCGCCTCGCGGATCGCGCCTTCGAGCGCGATCGCGTTGATGACGGTGGCGAGCATGCCCATCTGATCGGCCGCCGCACGCTCGAGGCCGCTTTGCTCGAGCTTGACGCCACGCAGGAAATTGCCGCCGCCCACCACGATGGCGATCTCGTAGCCGAGCTTGCGGGTGGCCGCGATATCGGCGGCGACGCGCTTCACCGCCTTGGGGTCGAGCCCGAAGGCGCCGTCGCCCATCAACGCCTCGCCGGATATCTTGACGAGGATCCGGCGATAGCGAGGCTTTGCCATGCTCACCGCCCCATTAATCGATCAACGCATTCCCGCCGCCGCCGCGACCTCGGCGGCGAAGTCCTGTTCCTGCTTCTCGACGCCATCGCCGAGCGCGAAGCGCACGAAGCCCTTGACCGCGACCGGCGCCTTCACCTTGGCTTCCGCTTCCTTCAGCGCCTGACCGACCGACTTCGCCGGATCGTGCACGTAGGCCTGATCGACGAGGCACGCCTCCTTGTAGAAGGTCTTCAGGCCGCTCTCCACGATTTTCTCAACCACGTTCGCGGGCTTGCCCGACGCGCGCGCCTTGTCGGCGATCACCTCGCGCTCGCGTGCAACGGTTTTCGCGTCGAGACCGGCCGAATCGATCGCCTGTGGATTGGAGGCGGCGACGTGCATGGCGAGCATGCGACCGAGCTTCAAAAGCTCGTCGCGGTCGCCGGTTGATTCGAGAGCGACGAGCACGCCGATCTTGCCGAGGCCGTCGGCGATCGTGGCATGCGCGTAGGAGCCGATCGCGCCCTTGCCGACCGAAAGCGAAGCGGCCCGGCGCAGCGTCATGTTCTCGCCGATGGTGGCGATCGCGGTCGCGATCGCCTCGTCGATGGTCTGCGATCCGACCTTCACCTTCTTGAGCTTCTCCAGGCCGGCGCCGTTGTGCAGCGCCGCCTGGGCGATGAGCTTTACGAGACCCTGGAAATGATCGTTGCGCGCGACGAAGTCGGTCTCCGAGTTGACCTCGACGAGGACGCCTTTGCCACCCTCGACCGCGACCCCGATCAGGCCCTCGGCCGCGACGCGGCCGGCCTTCTTCGCGGCTTTGGAGAGGCCCTTCTTGCGCAGCCAGTCGACCGCGGCCTCCATGTCGCCGTTGGTCGCGGCAAGCGCGGCCTTGCAGTCCATCATGCCGGCGCCGGTCTTGTCGCGCAGCTCCTTGACCTGGGCGGCCGTGATCTCAGCCATCGATCACTCCGCCTCCGCCGACAGCGCCTTGGACTCGGCAACCCACGCGTCGATGCGGCCGGGCAAGCCGACCGTCTCGCCGAGATGACGGGCATCATTGGCGGCAAGTGCTGCGAGCTGCGTGTAGTGGAAAAAGCCGAGGTCGTTGAGCTGCTTCTCGATCGCGGGGCTCACGCCGTGGAGCTTCTTCAGATCGTCCGGCGCGCCGCGCGGACCGGCGAGCGGTTCGAAGCTCTCCCACTCGGCCTGCTCCTTCGGCAGCTCCTCAACCGGCGGCTTCTCCGCCGCGCCGACGTCGATGCCCGCCTCGCCGTGAGCGCGCGAGATGCCGTCGATGGCGGCGCGCGCCGCCAGATCGCAATAGAGCACGATGGCGCGGCCGGCGTCGTCGTTGCCCGGAATCGGGAACGTGATGCCGTCGGGATTGGAGTTGGTGTCGACGATGGCGGCCACCGGAATATTGAGGCGTTTGGCCTCCTTGATCGCATTCTCTTCCTTGTTGGTGTCGATAACGAACACGAGATCCGGCAGCCCGCCCATGTCGCGGATGCCGCCGAGCGCGCGCTCGAGCTTGTCCTTCTCGCGCGCAAGCGTCAGGCGCTCCTTCTTGGTGTAGCCGCCGGCCGCCTCGCTCGACAGCATCTCCTCGATCTTCTTCAGGCGCGCGATCGAGTTCGAGATGGTTTTCCAGTTGGTGAGCGTGCCGCCGAGCCAGCGCGAGTTGACGTAATATTGCGCCGAGCGTTTGGCCGCTTCGGCAATGGCCTCGGACGCCTGCCGCTTGGTTCCGACGAACAGAATGCGGCCGCCCTTGGCGACCGTGTCGGCCATCGCCTGCAAGGCGCGCGCCATCAGCGGCACGGTCTGGGCGAGATCGATGATGTGGATGTTGTTGCGGGTGCCGAAGATGAACGGAGCCATCTTCGGATTCCACCGGTGCGATTGATGACCGAAGTGGACGCCAGCTTCGAGAAGCTGGCGCATGCTATAGTCGGGCAGCGACATTCCATTCCTCTTCCGGTTAGCCTCCGCGGACCGAGCCGGGCGGACGCCCAGCACCGGATGCGTCCCTGAGGATCAGGGCCGCCTAGTCCGCGTGCGAGATAGCGAGGTGTATAGGGTGCGCCACCGCGCTTTACAAGCGCCGCTAGGGCGTTGCGACGACCTGCTTTTCGCCGGTTTCCGACCACTCGGTGACAGTGCCCGCCTCGTTGTCGAGGAGCATCATCAGGTCGAAATAAACGATCGTCGGCGCCGCACCCGTGCGCTTTTCCACGTTCGCCCGCCACGTTGCGTCGTGCGCCTTCTCCGCCGCCTCGCGCGACGGCCAGATATAGACGCCGCCCGATGTCTTGCCGTCGGTGCTTAGCACGTAGTGCTTGCGCTTGAGCTCGCGATTGGCCTGCCAGCGCGGGAGAGTGGTGCGCGCGTCGGCCAGGATCGCCCGCCAGTCGGCGCCCGGCAGCACCTTGAACGTCACCGATCTCGACGATCACGGGAAAGCCTCCTAGAGCGCCTGCACCTCGACCACGCCGGGCACCGCCTTGATCGCGCCCGCGATCGCTGGCGTAACGGCGTAGCGGCCCGGAAGTTTCACCTCGACCTCCGAGCGGTCGGGCAGTACCAGCACGAGGCTCACCTCGCCGGCGGCCTCGCTCTTGCCGTTGCCATGGGTGCCGTTCAGCCGAGCGGCAACGAAGTCGATGGGCTCCGGCGAATTAACGAACACTCGCAAACCGCGCTGGGTCTTCGCCGCCGCTTGGTCCAGATGCTCGGCCTGGAAGATGCGCACGCGCACGTCCTCGCCCTGCATCTCGGCGTTGACCTGCAACAGCACCGGCGTGCCGGGCTCCAAGAGATCGCGATATTGCGCAAGCCCCTCCTGGAACAGCACCGCTTCGAAATGGCCGGTCGGGTCGGAAAGTCCGATGATGCCAATCTTACCCCCGGTGCGCGTGCGCCGCTCGACGCGCGACACGACGGTGGCGGCAAGCTGCTTGCCCGGGTCCATGTTGGCCCGCAGCGCGCGGGAGAACTCGGCCCACTTCGGCACCCGCAGGCGCGCCAGCGCCACCGCGTAATCGTCGAGCGGATGGCCGGAGAGGAAATAGCCGATGGCGTCGTACTCACGCTTCAAGAGCTCCGACGGCAGCCACGCCGCCACCGCCGGCACCTGCAGCGTCGGCCGCGTGCCGGCGCCGCTGAACAGCTCCGACTGGCCCGTCGCCTTGTTGGCGCCGGCGCGCTGGGCGAACGCGAGCATGGAGTCGACGGCGGCGAAGGCCGCCGCCCGGTTCGGCTCCAGGCCATCGAACGCGCCGGCGGTGGCAAGGCACTCCAGCGTGCGCTTGTTGATGGCGCGCGGATCGACGCGCATAGCGAAGTCGGCAAGGTCGACGAACGGCTTGTCGCCGCGCGCCGCCACGATCGCATCCACCGACTGGCCGCCCACGCCCTTGATCGCGGCGAGCGCGTAGACGATGGCGCCCTCGTGCACCTCGAACTCGCGGGCGGAGAGATTGACCGACGGCGGAAAGACCTTGATCCCCTGCCGGTCGGCGTCGCGGTGAAACTCTGCGAGCTTGTCGGTGTTGCCCATGTCGAGCGTCATCGACGCCGCCAGGAACTCCACCGGATAATTCGCCTTCAGATACGCCGTCTGGTAGGCGACCATGGCGTAGGCCGCCGCATGGCTCTTGTTGAAGCCGTAGTCGGCGAATTTCGCCAGGAGCTCGAAGATATCCTCGGCGCGGTAGCGCTCGACCCCGTTGCCGATCGCGCCGGACACGAAGCGGTCGCGCTGCGCCGCCATTTCCTTGCGGATTTTCTTGCCCATGGCGCGGCGCAGGAGATCGGCCTGGCCGAGCGTGAAGCCCGCGAGCTCCTGGGCGATCTGCATCACCTGCTCCTGGTAGATGATGACACCGAAGGTCTCCTTGAGGATCGGCTCCAGCTTGGGGTGGATGTAGTCGGGCCGCTCCTGCCCATGCTTGCGCATGTTGTAGGTGGGAATGTTGGCCATCGGGCCCGGACGATAGAGCGCGACAAGCGCGATGATGTCCTCGAGCCGGTCGGGCCGCATATCCACGAGCGCCTTGCGCATGCCCGTGCTTTCAATCTGGAACACCCCCACCGTTTCGCCGCGCGACAAGAGGTCGTAGGATTTCTTGTCGTCGAGCGGGATCTTCTGGATGTCCATTTGGACGCCGCGCCGCGCCAACAGCCGCGCCGCCGCCTCGATCACGGTCAGCGTCTTCAGGCCGAGGAAGTCGAACTTCACGAGGCCGGCCTGCTCCACCCACTTCATGTTGAACTGGGTCACCGGCATGTCCGACTTGGGATCGCGGTAGAGCGGGATGATCTCGGCGAGCGGCCGGTCGCCGATCACGATGCCGGCGGCGTGGGTCGAGGCGTGGCGGAAGAGCCCTTCGAGCTTGAGTGCGATGTCGAAGGCGCGCTTCACCCGCGGATCTTGCTTCGCCTCCTCCTGCAGCCGCGCCTCGCCTTCGATGGCTTTGGCGAGCGTCACGGGTGCCGCCGGATTGAACGGGATCAGCTTGCACAGGCGGTCCACTTGCCCGTAGGGCATCTCCAGCACACGGCCCACGTCGCGCAACACGCCGCGCGCCTGCAGCGAGCCGAAGGTGATGATCTGCGCCACCTGATCGCGCCCGTAGCGTTCCTGCACGTAGCGGATCACCTCGTCGCGCCGGTACTGGCAGAAGTCGATGTCGAAGTCCGGCATCGACACGCGTTCGGGATTGAGGAATCGCTCGAACAGGAGCCCGAAGCGCATGGGGTCGAGATCGGTGATGGTGAGCGCGTAGGAGACGAGCGAGCCCGCCCCCGAGCCGCGGCCCGGCCCCACGGGAATGCCTTGACCCTTCGCCCACACGATGAAATCGGCGACGATGAGAAAGTAGCCGGCGTATTGCATGCGGCCGATCACGTCGAGCTCGAAGGCGAGCCGCGCGCGGTACTCTTCCTCGCCGTGTCCAGCAGCGGGACCATGGGCCGAAAGGCGCAGGGCGAGCCCGGTCTCGGCGCGGCGGCGCAGCTCCGTGGTTTCGTCGATCGCCTCGCCCGTCTGCGAGAAGCGGGGCAGGATCGGCGAGCGCACCTTGGGGCGGAACGCGCAGCGCCGCGCGATCTCCACCGTGGAAGCGAG
>Ga0209118_1001205_pt1 | contig 12453 bp, 19 predicted proteins | sample BlaSpr_A8_Ref_M1_FD_187988 | JGI IMG/M metagenome (GOLD analysis project Ga0209118, IMG submission 187988) | Forest soil microbial communities from Thunder Bay, Ontario, Canada - Black Spruce, Ontario site 2_A8_Ref_M1 (SPAdes) (version 2) | ecosystem: Environmental > Terrestrial > Soil > Boreal...
GCATTGATTCTCTGCGCCCCGGATTTAAAAATTCTTCGGGCTATTGTGCCAAAAGTCTCTGCTCATCTTCGGCATTGTTCCCGTTTTCCAGAGAAACTAAGCGGAGACCCGGTTTGATCCCACTGCGTGGCAGGGTGTCAGTTCTTTCAACAACGCGCAGATTGTAAACTCATCCGCTCTTCTGCCAAAAGCAGACATTCGTCGCGGTATGCGGCATGTCCGCTTTGTGCAGTTGCAGACATACAAGCTTCGCTGACGACACTGCGGAGAAGCTCATCAAGATCGGCGCCAAGGTCGTGCGCCATGGCCGCTACATCATCTTCCAGATGGCCACGGTCGCCGTGCCGAGGGAGTTGTTCCAGGAAATCTTGCGGCTGATCGACGGACTGCGACCAAGACCGGCTCCAGCCTAGGAACTGGGACGGTCGGATGCGTCATCACGACGGGAGGAGTGTGTCTGAATGACGAGGAAAAGGGCCAAATCGGCCTCTCGGAAATGGGTTCCGGGGCTCAGCACGCCGAAAGCATCGCGGACGCCGTCTGTGGGCTTCCGCGTACCCCGGCAGAGCGCTATCGTTCACGTCGATCCCTGGTCATCTGGGGAATGTCGGTTGAATATGCCGAACGGGCCACCCCGATGATGCCCTATCTAAAAGAATTAATGGCCCGCTGGACCCAGGAGGCCACAACGGGCTTTATCACAGCGGTCCTTCTTGCTGTAGCAGGAATATTCGGCCATTGGCTGTTCAATGTCATTCGTACTGCTTGGAGAGACCGCAATGCCTTTGGCATATCCGGCTTTTGGATCGGCGAGTGCTCACTTCCTAGTTCCGGACAGACACCTTCTCTTGAAATCTGGCGTTATTCGCATGCCGGAGACCGTGTGACATTGAAGTTCTTCGAATACAAATCCGGAAATTCAGAAGTTCACAACTACCTTGGAGGTGGCGTATTTCGGGTTTCCAAATTATCTGCTTATTACTATGAGTTGAAAAAACATACATACGAGTCGGGTGTGATTGCGTTGGAACTAGAGGGTCTATGGCTAAAGGGAGTGTTCGCTCAGTTCGACCCTAATTTCAGCGGTGAACCACTTCATGTAAGTACCACGAATTACGCTCAGAGGCGGGTCAAGCTACGGTTTCTGTCGCGGATGAAAATATTCGTCGGACGTCCGCCCTTTCGAACGTATGAGGAGGTCAAGAAGGTCTACGATGTAGCCGTCCCGACCTCTGGGCAGAACCCGGTAACCTCAGCGTGACCCGCCCCCAATGGAGTGGTCCTCCCTGAAGTATAGTTTTTGAATCAGATGGAGGACTGCGATGGCGAGGAAGCGGCATAGGGCTGAAGAGATTGTTGCGAAGCTTCGGCAAGTGGATGTGTTGACCGCCCAAGCTCAACCCGTGAGCGAAGCGATAAGGATGATCGAGGTGACGGAAGTGACGTACTACCGATGGCGCCCGTATGGCGAGGTTTCATGGTTGGCTGCGGAAGCAGCTTGAATCAGATTCTTTGGTGGCGCTGCGGGATTACGACCACATCATGCAGCAGAAAAATAACCTCGGGACGCGTATGTGGTGGAACATGCTGCTTGGGAATTGGCTACGGAATTGGAAGGTGCCGCCTAACCCGCACGATCATTTGCACAAGTACCTGACGCCCGAACAACTCACCGAGGTCTACAAACTGCCGCGCAGTTCCAAGGCGCAGGTTGATTTGGTGATCAGCTACATAGACACGGATAAGGCAATCGACGATGGGTTGCGCAAGCAGGCGTATGAGCTGTTCGAGCGCTCGCCGCCGCCTGAAAGTCCCTCGCTTTTGAAATCCGCTTGATTTATTTCCCGATTGCGCAAGCAACAGGACGATAGGCCTATCAAGACCAAAGGTTCTGTGCGTTACAGGTATCGAGCCGTCCCACGTCCGCTTTGGGTCAGTAGCGGACGATTAACAAACTGACCCACTAGCGTTTGATACACTCTCACGCGTCCTCCTGCACCGCCTCCGCGTGCTTCGGCAAGAGGTGCCGCGGCAGGAAGAAGGCGTTGGCGATGAGCGTGGGGATCCCCGCGCTCGCGATTACGGCTGCGACCGCTTCCATCGCCTGCTGTAATCCCTTCCTAGTAGTGTGTCAGTTTATTCACTACTTCCAGTTGCATGTGGGCTATAAATAGAATATACCATTTCTAGTTGCTGGCCTCGAATGCTAGCGCTCAAGCCGATCCCAGGTCATCTGGGGAATACTGACTCGTAAAGGGAGGAAGACCATGCCCGCACCAACTGTAGTGACGCTTACTGTGAACAATGCCGACAACGAGCTCGCCGCCTTCCTTAACTGCGTGACCGTCTACGACAAAAAGACAGAGAACAATCCTAGTTTTAAGGATGTTGTTGATCTCACGCCCTTTCTCAAATCAGGTTGCTGCTGCAATTGCCTCCATCTCATCGGCATCAACTGGGGAGGCCCGGCAACGTTCAAAGGAAGTCTGACGATTGGCACCCTTGTCCAGCCATTCTCTGCGACCTTCCCATCTACCCCGAACGGGATCGTGTGGCAGCAGATTTTCGAAATTACGTACTAAATCACCGTCCGGTCACGGGCGGGTCACCGGGATCGGCGATATAGGCTGCGCCTCGCGACGCATACTCAAAAGCTCGGAGGCGCGGTTATTCTCGAAGGCCCGCGTGACGTCGCGGCATTCGCGGCTTGTCAGTATGGGCCGCGGAGCGAAGCTGGCGCCGACACCTGCTATGTAAAATTCGGGGCAGTCCGCGACAGCCCCTCGGCCGCGTTCGATCTTGGACTGCGTGGTCGAGTTGTCAGTCCCATTTACAAAATGTCATTTCGCAACATGTGGGCAAATGCAACTTTCATAACGAGTGGTGAGGAAACTCTAATTTGTTCCTCAGTTCATGCGATGTCCGCTTAGTGCCAATTGCCGACTCGTGTAGTCGCACTGGTTCTATCTAACCTGTCACTAGCGGCGGCACTGCAGTCCAAAAAGTTGTCCACAGCCCGCAACAGACCTAGGGTGATCCCGAGGTTTTCCCGGCCCCCCAACATTGTTTGTCTGCACACGACTTTCGCGTGCGGGCGCAGGAAATGATCGAGGCCTTCTCCCTAGCCACAGCTCATCTGTTTCAAGATGCTTTGGCGTCGCAAGCCAGGCTTCGCTTCCACGTATTTGTGAAGCGCCGCCAACTGACTCACCTTCATTTCGATGGCATGGAGTACGACGAGTTTGACACGCCTGCCGCGGTGTACCTGGTATGGCGGGATACAAATTCCATAGTTCGCGGGCTGATACGTCTGTTACCAACTACTCGTCCGTACATGCTGCAAAGCTACTGGCCGCACCTCGTGACGCGGCGGCCGCTGCCGTCATCGTCCGATATCTGGGAGGTCACGCGCGTTTGCATAGACAGATCCCTTTGCCCAATGACCCGTATGCAAATTCTTCCGGAATTGCTTTGCGGAGTGGAGGAATATTTCGGCCTATTCGGAGTCGCGGCGATGATCGGGGTAGCACGGCCGCATTTGCTGGAGCACTTCATCAAGTCCGGGTTCGAATGGCTCGGCGAGCCGAGTGTCGTGGAAGGCGAGATCGAGCGGGCCTTTCTCGTGCAGCGTGAGCACATCCGTCCAAGCCAGCACTGTGCGAAATACGGCATCTACGACAAAGTGCTGCGTCTTCCGCGCAATACAGAAACGAAGGCCGCAGCCTGATGCGACAGAAAAGCTTTGGCACCGCAGCTGAGATGCAAGGGGGCGTCGCCCTGACCACCGCAAGGAACATGGTGGATGCGCTCAACTATCTCATCGGTGTGGCGGCGCGAGCGGGGTTGGTACAGATCGCCATCAGATTGAGAATCGTACGCGATGATCTTGTTGTCACCATCAACAGGCTCGCTACTGAAATGAAAGACGTAAGCGAAGAGGATACAACGCAAGAGAAACGTCGGGTCCGCTCCGCGCAAAGAGCACAATGATGGTGGCGTCAATGTCAAACTCATACGCTTCAGAGGATCGTCTACAGGAATTCAACGTTAACGAATCAAACGTGCGGTACTATTGCCGTAGAATGCCGTGCGTCTTCACGACAGCGCGCAATTCCATCATGTGGGATGAAGATGGCGGCGAATACATCGACTTCTTGTCAGCATGTGGCTCCTTGAACTATGGCCACAACCATCCGCGCCTGAAAGCGCCTGTGTTGGACTACCTGCTGAACGATGGCATCGTGAACAGCCTTGACCTCCACACGTCAGCGAAGCAGGAGTTCATTCGTAAGTTTCGGAAAGTGGTGTTGGAGCCGCGCGACCTTGAGTACAGATTACAATTCACGGGACCAACAGGAACTAATGCGGTCGAGGCCGCACTGAAGCTGGCTCGCAAGGCGACGGGCCGGCGAATGATTGCAGCATTTACAAACGGTTTTCACGGTATGACGCTTGGCGCGTTGGCGGTGAGCGGAAGTTCCTCGGCGCGGCAGTCGGTTGGCGGCCTTCTCGATGGCGTTGTGAGGCTTCCTTTTGAAGGATATAGGGGCGCCGGAATCGCGGAACTTGATCGTTTCCAAGCGATGGCCCTTGATCCTTCCAGCGGCGTAGAACCGCCGGCGGCTTTCATCGTCGAAACCGTGCAGGGCGAAGGCGGCCTTAACGTAGCGTCGGAGAAATGGCTACGCCGTTTATCGGCGCTTGCGCATGCGCTGGGTTCCTTGTTGATCGTCGATGATATCCAAGCGGGCTGCGGCCGAACCGGCAAGTTTTTCAGTTTCGAGGGTGCCGGGATAGAGCCCGATATTGTTTGCCTCGCTAAATCCCTGAGCGGCATCGGCCTTCCGATGGCTGTAGTGCTGCTAAAGCCCGATTGCGACGTCTGGAGTCCGGGCGAGCACAGCGGGACGTTCCGCGGAAACAATCTCGCCTTTGTTTCGGCGGCAGCTGCGCTCGAGCTGTGGACGGAGCCAGCGTTCACCGGATCGCTTTCAGCGCTTACCACGATCATTCACGAGACGATTCGGCAAATTGTTGAAGACAGCGCTCCCGTGCCACTACGGATGAAAGGGCTGGGCATGATGTCCGGGATTGAGTTTCCAAGCGGTGCGCTTGCCGCGCGAGTGGCGGACGTAGCTTTCAAGCGGGGGGTGCTGATCGAGACGGCCGGGCCGAACGACGAGGTGCTCAAGATCATGCCACCGCTCACTATCGAAGCGAACCTACTGGGCGAAGGATTGCGGCGGCTGCGCGAGGCGGTGCGAACCGTCCTGTACAGCGTAGAGCCAGACATTTCCGCAAGGGCTGCCTGATCGGGATGCTGCCGCTTTGTGCTAGTGGGAGAAGCGGAGCGACGGTGGAACCGATTGCAGACGTTCGACGAGATGCCCAATGCAGACTTCAATGTCTTGTGCATCTGGGCTAAATTTCTCAATGAGCTGTGCCTGCCTGTGCGCATAAATGAACATGCGCAGGCTCGTTAGCAGGCCGGCGAACCGAGTGGCCGGCCGGGGGTGGGGAAGAAGCTCTTCCTCGTTTTCCAAATCCAAAATCACCGCCAGTTCTCTCTCGAGAGGCGGGTCGACCGCGCGGGAAACAACCAAAGCCGCGGCAAGAAGTCTGCGCAGCGCCAATGCCTCGGCACAATCAGTCGGCTTCTTCCGGTGGACGGAACTGCCGTTAGCGGACATCTGCGAACTCGGATCGACGTGAAACGGTTCGCGAGATTCGGACCTGGAAGACGTCACTGACACAACTGTGGAAATCCCGAGGCTGTCGAGTGATAGCGGTCCAGGCGGGAGTGCTGCTAGAGCGCCAAAAGGCCTTTCTGGATAGCTACAACGATCGCCAGGATACGGTTGCTTGCGCCGAGCTTCCTCATGGCGTTGGAAAGGTGGAATTCTACGGTCCGTTCAGAAATGGATAGGATCGACCCGATTTCCCAGTTCGTTTTTCCATCCTTTGTCCATTTCAAGCACTCGAGCTCACGCGGGGTCAGGAGCGGTGGTTCCGGCACACTCACGTCAAATTCGTCCGTCAGCTCATGATGCCTGAGCCAGGTCTGGACGGTCAGGGCGTACAGAAAGGGTATCCGGTGCCTTGGTGCCTCGCGCTCATGACGCAGACTGAGACTGAAGAAATCGATCTGGTTGCCGGGCGCATGCAGTGGAATGGTCAGGCCGGAGTGCACGCCAAGCTCGCCGCACTCGTGAAGGAAGACGGATTGCTTTCGGCTCAGCTTTATCTTTTCAAGCGCGTCTACCCAACAAAACGGCCGCACAGTATTGCTCGCATAGTGCAGAACTGGATCGATACTGTCCCAGTGCCGGTCGCGATACTCCGCAACGTATCCTTTGGGAAACTCCGTCCAGATTATGCGTTCAACCCTATTGTTACGTGCCGTTGCGAATCCGAAATTCTGATAGCCTTCCTGCTCTATAGCGCGCTTAAAGAGGTTTTCCAGCTCGGCAGAATTTCGAGCGGTCGTTGTTAACTCAATGAATTCGTCGAGTCCTTGCGTCATCGATCTCCCCCCGAGAGCGGCTGACGACCTGAACCACAAGAGCGTGCTCGGCCAAATCAAGCGACGCTGCGTAAAAAGGCCAAAAGCAATCTATTAAATAACCACGGCCTCTGCCAGTGCGGCGCGTGTCCCGTCCGGGGCACGACCTGGACGCGTTTGTGCCACAGAGAGCGGTACTTAAGACCTTGTATATATGGGAGACTTACAAACGCGTCCCGATCTCCCTGCACGATCGCCAAAGGTGTGGCCTTCGAGCCTACAAGTTTCGCCGCGTCGACCCCCTTTCCGGCGAGCCCGTTCTTCATCATCCAATATCTGGCATTGCCATCCGTCCGCCGAGCGGCGTGCAGAAGCGGAGCGGTCAGATGGTACGCCCCGCCCAGCATGGACTCCGCGTAGGCGCGAGCCTCGCGAGTTGTGAAGTCTCGTTTGCCGGCAAGAGACATTGCAGCAGATGCGATGAATGCCTCCTTCAAGGCGGGCGGACCAGGATCAATGGGCGGCGTCCCGACAATCATCAGGGACCGAACGCGCCTGTCGATCGCCAGCATTTCCAGTCCAATGTGCCCCCCTAAAGACCAGCCGAGAACATGAACCGTCGACAGATCAAGATTGTCGAGCAGAGCGCTCATGACAGCTGCGTATCCCGGAAAGCTATAAGTGCGGCGCGGATTTCTTGCGTTTTGGGATGCGCCATGACCTGGCAAATCGGGCGCTAAGATGCCGAAGCCCTGTTTTGATAGCGCCTGAAGCTGGTGAAGAAAAATCTCCTTACAAGAAGAATTCCCGTGAATAAGCAGAACGACCGGTTTTTTGCCTGGCTTGAAGTAAGCGGTTATGCGGCCGCTGGAGAGCAAAGAGTCCCTCGTCCGCAAACTCACGATAGCCGCTCTATGCGTCCCGGGTTGCTCGCCATTTGCACTTATCGATATGAACCGTACCAAGGACACCCGGAAAGGTAGTATGTTTTTTATGTCAGTGGTATAAGTTGAGGCCGCGGTGGTGCGAAAGCGGAGCTCAACCTTTGAAAACTCCGAATTCCATTGACGTGATGCTAGGAAGGCGCGTTCGAATGCGCAGGGTACAGCTCGGCATTTCCCAGACTGTGCTTGCCGACAAGATTGGAGTGACGTTTCAGCAGGTTCAGAAGTATGAGAAGGGGACAAACAGGATTAGCTGCAGCCGTCTGTTTGAGATTGCTGCTGTCTTGAATAGACCGATTGGCTATTTCTTTGCCGAGCCTCACGCCAGCGATAGAGAAGCGCGATTGGTCGATAAAGTTCGCACGGGAGAGGTCAAAGAGGGCCTGCGGCTAATCAAGGCGTTTTTTGAAATTGATCGTCCGGTCTTGCGCCGAAAGGCGATTAGCTTGCTCGAAAGTTTTACGGAGACAAAATCCAAGACCAGATAATTGGTACCGCAATATTGGAACCTGTCGATCAGGCGGCGCTTCGTCGCAAATTCAAGCACGCGATGCGACCGCGTTTTACAAGCGCTTGTAATTTATGACCCGCCCGTCCGTCTTTGGCCGGTTATCACCGCCACCGTCGCCGTAGTGGATCGGGACGCAAAATCCCTTCGCCATGCGAAAGTCCAGTGCGCGCTCCATCACCGCGCGCGCCCTTGGCTCGCGTTTTCAAGGATGGTGACCTGACCGGCTGTGTGTGCCGAAAACCTCATCCGGCGATGATTTCAGTTTTGCCGAGTGAAATTCCCTGTTCCTGCGCCAGAATTCCCTGTTCCGCTGAAATAATTCCCTGTTCCGTGGAGTAGGAAATTATCGGCTAACGCCCTGCGCCGAGGCTGCTATGTGGCGTCTATGACGCTCCAGAAGCCACGATTTTGCGAAATTCCCGGTATTATGGCGCAAACGCCGGAAGCTATTTCCCGGCCAATTCCTACGTGTCGAGGCCGCCCAATGAGACGGGAGGTTGACGTGTAGGAGCGCGCGTCATGTGGGCGCGAACAGTACTGGCCGCTGTTTCAGTGATATTTGTTTTCGTGCGGATCGAAGTCAGCATCGCATCCCCCATCGGCATTGTTATACCGGCTGTAGGGAATGAAATCGATCCAAGTTTCCCCGGTAACCGGGACCGTTTTGGCAAGAATTTGAAAGCAAAACTCTGTGCGATGGCGGAAGGTTCCGGTGAAGATGTCGTCGTATTCAATCGACCCCCACAACAACAACGGAGCGGCATCGTTAGGTGTAACTATTCCTGCGCTGGCGCTTTGGGCGGGTGCGTGCCATTCGGTCTGTGGCCCTATAAGACCATGCCCTACCGAGCCGGTATCGGGGAAAGCAAAGTCATCCGGCACCCCCTCAGCGAAACGACGCAGGCTGACGTTGCTGACAACATTGGTTGCGGGAGTTTGGCCACCGTTCCGCAGAATGGGGGCAAACTCATACGTATGAATTTGTCCCAGCACTTCACGTCGCCAAAATTCCGTACCTGGGAAGGTAGACGGTTGGCGGTGGGTGATCATTTTAATTTCTTGAACCGTAACGTAGGCCCGCAACTGTTGTTCGGCATTGGTGACGGCGATCTGATTGCTTGTGATGGCTGCGCTTGCGGAATCGTTAGCGGCTTTAATGGCGGCCTTCATGTCGCGGGATTGAACAAATTCGAAAGCCGCAAGGCCACCTGTCGCCAGAACCAGGCAGATAGTAGCTATCGCAACGGCGAGGGTCGCGTAATAGAGGCGTTCGGTGTAAGTGGCCAAGTCCGCTGTGAATTGAACCAGCCGTCGATCCAAATCCGCCTTTTCTTTACGTTCGCGAGCCTCATCGGCGCGTTCGGCCTCAGTCTTTGGGGTTGGAAGGACGTTTACGGTAATAGGTGCCTGAGCGGCGGTTTGCGGATTGGCTTTGGGATTCTCCTGAGCGGGGTTGGGCTGAGCCTGTCGCTGTTCCCCGACTGGTGGGGCTGGCCCTTGTGATTGAGCCGATACATCGCCAGCGATCACCAGTGCGATCAGGCACAGCACTACGCGCCACATACTGCCACCAACTAAATAGAGCTAGATATCCTCCAAGCTTAGCCCCTCAAGCCCCAAAGCAGCTAGGCACGCCAGCATGAACGTGGCGGCAAACGTCCCTCGTTTCAGCTTGGCTTTGATTGAATCTTCGGTTTCGTCGGGTAAGCCGTGTTTCTTGAGAAGCTTGGCTAGTTCCTCATAGGTCACGCCCGCGCGCTTTAGCTCCGCTTTGAGGAAGCGGGAGGCTCTTTCAGCTATTTCGGCTTCTGACTTGGCTAGGCCCATAAAGCGTCATCCGTGATCCTGAAGGATCATATACGACACTTTAGAGGTTGACAATAGCCACTAGGTGTCGTATATGACACCTATGGCTCAGCACTTCCTTCTATCCCGTGCGGCAAAATCGCTCAATCTGGCGACCGTGTTCCGCATGTCGGATGCCGAGGCGGAAACGACCTTCCGCAAGGTTCGCTGGTCTGAGACTGACGGCGCCCCGGTGTGCCCGCACTGTGGAGGCCTGGACGCCTACGATTGTCGCCGGCCGAATGGTGCGCCTCGTTTTGAATGTCGGGCTTGCGGGAAGGATTTCAGCGTCACAAGCGGTACGCTATTCGCTTCACACAAGTTGCCGCTGCGCGCCTATCTTGCGGCCATTGCCATCTTTTGCAATGAGGTAAAAGGCAAGTCGGCGCTGGCGATCTCGCGCGATCTCGGCGTGTCCTATAAATCCGCTTTCGTGCTGCTTCATAAATTGCGCGAGGCGATGGCCGAGGAATTGAAGGGCCGCGTGATCGGCGGCGAGGGCAAAATCGCCGAGGTCGATGGCGGATATTTCGGCGGCTACAGTAAGCCCGCGAACTTGCGCGAAAACCGCCGCGACCGTCGCTTGGCCCGCAACCAGACTGGCAAGCGCCAGGTCGTTGTGGTCGTCCGCGAGCGCAACGGCAATTCGGTCCCTGCGGTGTTCCGTACCGAGCATCAAGCGCAGCGGTTCATTCGTGCTCGCATCGCCAAAGGCACGATTGTCAATGCCGACGAAGCCGGATCATGGGATGATCTGCACGGCCGCTTCGAAGTGAAACGGATCAACCACGAGGAGGCCTACAGTCTCGACGGCGCTTGCACGAATTGGGCCGAGGAATTTTTCAGTCGGATGCGCCGCGCTGAGATCGGCCACCATCATCATATTGCTGGCGCTTATTTGCTCCGGTACGCGCAAGAGGCGTCATGGCGTGAGGATAATCGGCGCCTGTCCAACGGCGATCAAGTCCACCGGTTGTCAAACTTGGCAATGAAAAAGGGGCCATCCGTGGATTTCAGCGGATACTGGCAACGACACCTAGAGACATAGTACGGAGTAACAGCCAATTAAGTGGAGATTCATATGGACGTGTCAACTCTCATAATTGAAGCGTTTCAAAAAGCAAACTTGTCCCACCAAACGGTGGCGCAAACGTGGGTGTCAGTCTCGTATCGCGTCGGAGGTTTGCTGCCAAACTCTCTTCTCGGGGCGGCAATACAACGGGACGGCAACGTCGATGTTGTTCTGCGGTCAATGGAGGACGAGCTTGCCGCTCCGAAGGCTACCGGCCCCCATATGATGCATTTTCATTATCAAAAAATGCTTTCCGAATTGTGGGTTGGCAGCGTCTATGAAACTGTACGGCTTCTTGTTGAACGAAAGCTCGGACCCGCCGACAGCGTATTTCGTGAACTAGCTCACGACTTGACCATGCTGCGCATCCCTCTTGAGAAACACGAGATTGCCCGCGACAAAAAATTGACTGCACCGCTGCAAATGCGCCGGCTTCCTCCAAACAATGGCGAGACGGGTATTTACGAATATTCGAAGGACGATTCTACTAAAGCCCATATTATGCCAGTGGGCACTTCTGGCAGGGGTTCAGTGATGTGGAATGTGATTGATATTCAAGCCAATGTAGAACGGTGGCTTGAAAGGCGCGACCTGTCCGAAAGACTGTTAGCTGTTTGGGGTTCTAACCACGGATCGACACCGTAACCTTACAAGAGCGATGGCGCGAGTGCCCATTGAGCGTCGCGGCTTGTCCCTGATTTGGTGACCGTGCCCCGCTTACAGAGACGGCGCAACACTGTGAGAGCCATATCCGCCACAGCAGCGGATAGTGCCCCCTCGTCAATGGGGAAGCCTTTGTCAGTCATGATTGCCCGTGCAAGGGCGGCTGTTGCGATGGGCTTCCCATCAGCCTTGCGAAGCGTGTCCAAGCATCGCCTTGATAGCTCGCCCTTCCCAAAATAGCGTGTGCGCCGGTAGGTCCGCTTCGGCGGGATGCTATCGGGGTCTAGCGTTGGCGCGTAGAGCCTGATCGTGCCGTCGATGTTCGCAAGGCTCGCCCTGTGGCGCGCAAGCTTGCGCTCTAGGTCGTGGATATGCCCGCTGATTTCAGCGCGTTTGGCTCTGAGTGTGGAAACAACATGCGGTTCGCTCATGCCCTCAAAATATGCGGGACGAGCTTAGATCAAAGTGGAATCTTCCGGCGTTTGCGCCATAATACCGGAAATTCCCTGTAAAATTCCCTGTTAGCAGGGAATTTGGTTTGGAGACCGGTTGGCATCCGACTGCCTCGTCAGCCAGCCAGTCCGGCTTATAGTGATTTTCGCTTTGATGGGGCGAGAAAGGCCGCCGTTCGCGGGCTTCTTTACCTGAGGCATTGATTCTCTGCGTCCCGGATTTGAAAATTCTTCGGGCTATTGTGCCAAAAGTCTCTGCTCATCTTCGGCATTGTTCCCGTTTTCCAGAGAAACTGGGCGGAGACCGGGTTTGATCCCACTGCGTGGCGGGTGTCAGTTCTTTCAAGAACGCGCAGATTGTAAAGTCGTCCGCTCTTCTGCCAAAAGCAGACATTCGTCGCGGTATGCGGCATGTCCGCTTTGTGCCAATAGGCGTCCTCATTGGCACGGCGTTGCTGCTCGCC
>Ga0209118_1001206_pt1 | contig 12434 bp, 10 predicted proteins | sample BlaSpr_A8_Ref_M1_FD_187988 | JGI IMG/M metagenome (GOLD analysis project Ga0209118, IMG submission 187988) | Forest soil microbial communities from Thunder Bay, Ontario, Canada - Black Spruce, Ontario site 2_A8_Ref_M1 (SPAdes) (version 2) | ecosystem: Environmental > Terrestrial > Soil > Boreal...
TCGCTCCCGAGACGCAGCAGTTTTTCTTGATGCTGGGCATTCCCGTACTCCAGGCGTACGGCCTCACGGAAACAACCGGCATCTGTACGCTGGATGACTCGCGCGTGCCCGTCGAGCCCGGTTACGTCGGCACGGTGATTACCGGAATCGAGATGAAGTTGGCTGAAAATGAAGAGATCGTCGTACGCGGGCCGCACATTTTTCCGGGCTACTGGAACCGCCCGCAAGAAACTGCGCACGTGCTGGAAGATGGCTGGTTTCACACCGGCGATCAGGGTGAAGTGAACGTGCGCGGGAATTGGCGCATCAGCGGCCGCATCAAGAACCTGATCATCCTGAATTCCGGGCACAATATTGCGCCTGAACCGATTGAGGAAAAAATAGCTCGGCTTCTCCCGGCGGCGCAACAGGTTGTAGTGGTCGGAAATGGGCGCGGGTATCTCTGCGCACTGGTTACTGGCGCAGTGGAACCTGCTGCCGTTCAGGCTGCGCTCGATGCTGTAAATCCGGAACTTCCGCATTACCGGCAAATTCGAAATTTCACTATTCTCCACGATGCATTTTCGCCGGAAAACGGTCTGCTCACCGTCAACGGTAAAATTCGCCGCGACGCTATCAATGCGCGGTACGCGTCCGAAGTCAACGCCATGTACGATTCTAAAGGAACCCAAGAGGCGGTCAGCAGGCAGCACGCATGAAATCATTTACTGGCAAAACGCTGCGTTGGGAATGGCGCGGAGGAGTCATCGAGCTGACGCTCGATCATCTGCCTGCCAATGAAATCGGCACGGCCATGCTCTCGGAGTTGGAAGAGTTTGTTGCCGCATTTGGCGTGCTTGCACCGGAGACTTCCGTTTGCATTGTTGCGAGCGCGCGCGAGTCTGTTTTTTCCGCCGGTGCGGATTTGCGGGAGCTGTACAACAAAGCCGCGCCACTTCCTAAGGAAGAGCGCCTTGCGGGTGTCCGTGATTTTGTCGGACGCATTCATGCAGTATTCAATGCCATTGATGCCGCGCCGTTTGTCACCATCGCGGCTGTGCACGGTGTATGCTTCGGCGGTGGATTCGAGCTGGCTCTCGCTTGCGACATTATTATTGCCGACAAGATGGCGCGGTTTGCTTTTCCCGAGCTGCGCCTTGGACTCATCCCTGGTTTTGGTGGCATTCCCCGGCTGAAGCGAGACGTCGGCAACGCATTTATTCGCGACGTGCTCTTCACCGGCCGAAGCATCAACGCTACGCGTGCGCACGCCATGGGCCTGGTCGCTCAACTAGCCGCCGAAGGCGAAGCCCTGCGCGTCGCCCGGGGCACTGCCAGCCAAATCACCAAATTTGACCCATTCGCGCGTGCCGCTGCCAAGGATTTCGTCAAGCCCATCCCGCTCGAAGAGCTACGGCGCGAATTCGAACTCTTCTGCGAACTTTGCACCAGCCCCGCGGTTATGGCCGCCTTGAAGAAATTTGTCGAGGATTCGGGTCCCATGCCGTATCTGCCCTAACAGGAGAGCTCCTTTGATTTTCGGTTTGCTGCCGACGTCCAGTTTTCCTTCTTCTCAGGGAAAATGATAGATTTAGGCTTCTATGCGTACGCAGCAACAAACCACACAGGAAGTTCTCGATTTAGCCGCGAAGCACTTTAACGTACCGGCGGAGTCGCTCGCGCCCGAGGACGATTTTTTCAAGAAGCTCGGGATCGACAGCCTCCAGACGCTGGAGATGCTCTCTCGCCTCGAGAATCATTTCGGCATCGAGTTGCCCGACTACGAGGTTCAGGGCGTCAGCGATTTCAAAACCCTGGCTGAGCGGATTCAATCCCGCCTGTAATGCTGGACCTTTCCAAATATCAATCCATAGGCCAGGCGCTGAATGACGCGCTGGACCAATTTGCGGACGAAGTGTGCCTGATAGAAGCGGACCGTGAGCGCGAGAAGGAACGCCTGACGTATCGCGACTTCAAGGAACGCGCGCACCCACTGGCCAGAGGTTTGCAAGACGCCGGTTTCGCAGCGGGCGACCGAGCCAGCATCATAATGACCAACCAGTCTAAGTGGCTGATTTCGGCCTACGCCATTTTTTTTGCAGGCGGCACGCTGGTTCCACTCGACTACAAGCTCACTCCCGATGAGCAGTGGCAGCTTCTCAAGCACTCCGGCGCAAGCGTTCTCGTCACGGAATATCCCATCTGGCGGCAGCTCGGTGCATCGGCGGAACGAGCGGCCGCAGCAAACGTCCGTATGGTTCTCGTGACCGAGGCCCCGACAAATGCCGATCTCGCAGCGACGAGGCGCTGGGAAGAGTTTCGCGGAGCGGGCGAGCCCGTCTTCGTTCCGCGCACACGCAAGGACACGGCCTGCATCGTGTACTCCTCCGGAACCGGCGGCCGCCCCAAGGGCTGCATGATGACGCACGAAAATTATCTCGAGCAGTGCCTGGCGCTCTCCGCGATTTACCCATTTTCGCCCGGCGTCCGCTATCTCAGCATTCTTCCGACGAACCATGCCATCGACTTCATGGTCGGTTTTTTCCGGCCGTTCATCAGCGGCGCGGCAGTAGTGCATCTCCGCACGCTGCGCCCCGAATACGTGCGCGCAGCATTTCCAAAATACAAAATCACGCACGCTAGCCTCGTGCCGCTTGTTTTGAAAAATCTTCAAATAGGTTTGCAGGCCAAATTTGACGCGTTGCCGCCCGGCAAGCGAAAAATCTTCAATGCACTTCTGGCCCTCAACAAGGCGGTAACGAAGCGCCGCCCGCGCCGCGGCATCAGCCGCCTCTTATTCAAGCAGGTTCACGATGCGTTCGGCGGGGAACTGTGCGCGATGCTCGTCGGTGGCGCCTTCACCAAGCCGGAGACGCTGCAGTTTTTTTACGATCTTGGTATTCCCGTGCTGAATGGCTATGGCCTGACCGAAGCCGTGGTCGCGATCGCCGTGAGCGAAGTCAAACGGTTTCGCGCGGACAGCGTCGGCAAACCGCTTCCCGGCATAGAAGTGCGCATCGCAAATCCTGCCGCCGACGGCGTCGGCGAGGTTTGCGTTCGCAGTAAGACGGTCATGTCTGGTTATCTGAATGATCCGGAGCTAACTGCTGAATCCATTGTTGACGGCTGGCTGATGACCGGCGACCTCGGGCGCCTTGATAGTGCCGGCCACTTGCAGCTCACCGGCCGCAAGAAAAACATGATCGTTACCCCAGAAGGGATGAACATCTATCCCGAGGACATCGAGACGGTCTTCGAGAGCCTGCCCGTCAAGGAATTCTGCGTTTTCGCCGCCAATTACATCTGGCCAAAGCGTTCGATGGTTGGCGAGCAGCTTGTGCTGGTGGTCCATCTTGAACCGGGACAGAAGTGCAGCGAAGAACTCCGGCGAGACATCTACGCGCGCAACAATCGCCTGCTAAACTACAAGCGTATCCTCGGGGTTATCCTTCTCGACGAGGACTTTCCCCGGACGGCTTCACTGAAAATTAAAAGGAATGTTCTGGCAGAACGCCTCGCGAGGCTGGACAGCTCCGCTGCGATTCTGCCGCTGTGAAGCCACTGTAAGAAATGTTCGGCTCTTCGGAGCTCAGCGTTTGGAGTTAGCGCGCGCGAAATGGAACGTTTCTTCGCCATCGTCAACCCCGCCGCCGGTGGCGGCCGCTCTGCGAAGCTCGCCGGGCCCGCCCTTGCGTGTTTGCGCGAGAAAGGTCTACGGATAGACGTGATTGCTTCTACGGGTCCGGGCCACGCAGTGCAACTTGCCCGCGAGGCTTACGATCAGGGTTATCGGCGCTTCCTCGCTGTCGGTGGCGACGGCACGGCTCACGAGATTCTTAACGGCGTCTTTGCCGGACGCACGGCGGTCCAACGCATCACACTTGGTTTTCTGCCGGTTGGCACGGGCAATTCCTTCTTACGCGATTTTACAAAGAGCGGATCTGATGCTTCGATGCAGGCCATTCTCCAAGGCCGCAAGCGTCCTGTCGATCTCATCCGCTTGAGTCACACAACCGGCGAAGTGTTTTCCTTCAATCTCTTGAGTGTCGGCTTTACCGCCGACGTTGCCACACTCACCAATCGCATGTTCAAGCCGTTTGGCCATTTGGGCTACTTGCTGGGCGTGTTCGTCCGCGTTGTTCAGTTGCGCCGGCGCTCGTTTGCCCTCCGCTGCGATGACGATCAAGAGTGGGACGAGCGCCGTTCTCTTTTTTTGACCTTCAACAACAGCAAGTACACCGGCGGAACGATGCTTATCGCGCCGGATGCCGATCCCGCCGATGGGCTCATTGAATTCGTGAGATGGGGCCCGATCGGGCGCCTCGGCTTGCTGCGCAATCTGCCGCGGCTCTACGACGGATCGCACATCAAGCATCCACTTGCTTCGCGCCGAGCGGTACGCCACGTCGAATTCAAAGCGTCCGCCCCGGTCGACATCATGATCGACGGAGAAATCGCCACGCTCGAGTGCCGGTCACTCGATATTCTTCCCGCTGCCGTGGACGTCTACATATGAAACAGGCCTGGCTGGCGTTCCGCAGCGCGATTCTCTGGATCTTCAGCGGACTGCATTTCTTCATCGTCGCGCCGCTGCTCGTCTTTCTAGGAATTTTTCTGGATTCCCGCAAGCACGATTGGCTCCAACGCACCTTTTGCCGCCGCATCGTATTCCTTTCGGGCGCACAAATCGAGGTGCATCGCTCCCCCGGTTTCGACGCCTCGCGAACGGCCTTCTTCGTCTCGAATCACGTAAATCTTTTCGACCCGTTCATGCTTTACTCTGCCATCCCGCAATTTGTCCGGGGCTGGGAGCTGGAATCGCATTTCAAGATTCCCGCCTATGGCTGGCTGATGAAGCGCTTCGGAAATGTTCCTGTCCCTGACATTCGCCGTCCGTCGGATTTGAAACGCATGTGGCGCTTGACGCAGGACGCCGTCGACCGCGGGACCAGCCTCATTATTTTTCCGGAGGCCAAGCGCACGCGCGATGGCCATGTGGATCAATTTCAGGACGGTGGTTTTCGCGTCGCGCAGCAACTTGGCATCCCCATCGTGCCCGTGAGCCTGGTTGGTTCCTTTCAGCATCACCGCACGGGCCACTGGATGATCTGGCCGGCAAAGGTTACGGTGATCCTGCACGACACCATCGATACAAAGGGACTCACTAAAGAGGACGTGCCGGCGCTGCGTGAGCGCGTCCGTGAAATCATCTCCGCGCCGGTAGAAGAATCGTTGAGGCGAGGGGTGAATTGGGGGGGTACACCCCCCCATCTGATGCATGAATATCAAAACAAGGGACTTACGAAATAGGCAATTCGCAATTGATTGATTCTAAAGGGCCCAGATCTTCTGTGAAAGCGGAGCAATTCGCAAACTGATGAAAAGCAAAAGGTTGAGTCTAAAAGCGATGGTCGGGTGTAGCCGGAATATTGAAAATAGTTCCAATTTGGGACGCATAGGTACCTACAAATAGACTTATATCATAGATTAACAAAAAATCAAGAAGAGAATGGGCTTCGGGGGGAATCTGGCGAAGGTAGGAAGAGCGATTCCGGTCAAAGCGACAGTTTGATTCCCGGAAGGATGCGGCCGGCTTTCGTTTCCTGCCACGTATAAATGATGCGATGAATGACGGTAATCGTCGAAACCACGGCGATCACCCAAAGCACCGGCCCCATGCGATTGAAAAGCCCGCCGATGATGAGCAAAACCAGCCGCTCGGGCCGCTCCATGAACCCGACCTTGCACAAGGGAATGAGCGACTCCGCACGCGCGCGAGCATAACTGACCATCACCGAACCCGCCGTGGCCACCGCTGCCAGCACCACGTATGGCGTGCGCCCGCTCACGGAATAGTACACGAGCAAGCCCATGTACAGCGCCATGTCCGCATAACGATCCAGCGTCGAATCGTAGAATGCGCCGAAGGCCGTGACGCGGTTCTGCCGCCGCGCAACCTGCCCATCCAGCATGTCTAAGAAACCGGCAAAGAAAATAATCAGCGCGCCGGTGAAGAATCCGCCCACGGCAAAGAAGGCTGCCGCACCGAAATTCACCACCAGCCCGAGAAACGTGAGAAAGTTGGGATTTATCCCCGTGGCCGCGATGGCGCCGACAATCTTGTCGAGCAGCCACTTGCTGCCGGTTCCGATAGCTCCTGTAAACGTAGCCATACCTTTAGTAGTGTCTCAAAACGTGGCTACTTTCGCGAAATAGTCTGAGTTCCCCTAATTCTGCGGCATCCTACACTAGCCGCGCAGCACACCGCAATCGACGACCGGGGTTGTTCAAGTTTCGATGCAAGATTCGAATCACTCGCATCCGCCAATTCATCTTGACCGCGAGCCTGCATCAGCCTAGAGTTTGCAAGTTTAAGGATCTAATTCTGACGATGACCAGCGAGTTCAGCCGTCGCACTTTTCTTCTGCGTGCGGGAACGGGCCTCAGTGCCGCATGGGTTTCCGCGAATTGGCCCGCGCTTCTTTCTGCTGCAAAACACGCCCATCATGCCGCGCAAGCGGCACAGCCGCCCAAACTGGAATTCTTCACTGCCGAGCAAGCGATCGAGATCGATGCCATCTCGGCTCGCATTATTCCTACCGACGACATGCCCGGAGCGCGCGAAGCTGGCGTCGTCTATTTCATCGATCGTGGCCTGACCACCTTTTCCGCCGACGATCAGAAAACGTATCGGGGAGGCCTGCCCGAACTGCAGTCCCGAGTGGGTGAGGTGTTCCCGAACGCCACAAAATTCTCTGCCTTGACTCCCGAACAGCAGGACGAAGTTCTGCACACGTTCGATGAGCTGGCGAAGCCGTCCCAAACAGCAGCCAACTCCGGCCAGCGCGCAATCCGGCCCCGTCCCGGCGCGCAGAATTTCTTTGAAACGCTCCGCCAGCATACGATCGCCGGATTCCTGATCGACCCCGATTACGGCGGTAATCACGATGGGGTTGGTTGGAAGGTCATCGGCCGCGAGCGCGAACATATATTTCAGGCACCGTTCGGGTACTACGACAAAGACTATCCCGGCTGGCAACCAGTGGCGAAAGAAGCGGACAAGAAATGACGGCCGACCAGCCTCACTACAGGACTTCCGACGAAGTGGACTTTGTCATCATCGGCTCCGGTGCAGCCGGTGGCATCCTGGCCAAGGAGCTTTCGACCAACGGCTTTCGCGTTGTTGTTTTGGAGCAGGGTCCGCACCTGACGGAAGCCGATTTCACCCACAACGAAATCGAAATCCTGGCACAGGACAAGCTGACCAACCATCCGAAGCTTCAGCCGAACACGTTCCGCAAGACGCTGGACGAAAAAGCCAAGCCGCAGCGCGCGCTGGTTTATGGGCGGTGCGTCGGCGGCACCAGTGTGCACTTCACTGCGAATTTCTGGCGTTTCCACGAGATCGATTTCATCGAACGCAGCAAGATTGGCCCTATTGCTGGTACCGGCTTCACGGATTGGCCGATCAACTACTCGGAACTCGAGCCGTACTACACCAAGGTCGAATGGGAGATTGGTGTCTCAGGTCTCGCAGGCGCCAGCCCCTTCGATCCGCCGCGGTCGAAGCCTTATCCCATGCCGCCGCTGCCGGTGAAGTCTTCCGGCGTTATTTTTGAGCGTGCTGCGCGCAAGCTGGGCTGGCATCCTTTCCCGGCGCCCATGGCGATTCTGTCGCAGCCGCGTCCCGGGCGAAGCGCTTGCATCAATTGCGGCTTCTGTCTCAGCTTCGGCTGCGAAGTGGGGGCCAAATCCAGTTCGCTTGCTACTGCCATTCGAATGGCGGAGCGTACTGGCCGGTGCGAGATTCGTCCAAATTCTTATGTCCATCGCATTGAAACCGATGCCAGCGGACGCGCCGTGGGCGCCGCCTACTTCGATGAGAAGCGCAATACGCATCTGCAAAAAGCGAAGGCTGTCGTAGTTTGCGCCAACGGCGCCGAAACCCCGCGCCTGCTTTTGCTGTCCGCCAACAAACAATTTCCCAACGGCCTCGCGAACTCCAGCGGCCTGGTCGGCAAATACTTGATGCTCAATAGCGGTGGAGTTGTCACCGCTCAGTTCGAGCATCCGCTGAACGATTACAAGGGCTTCGCCGTGAGCCGCGTGCTCCACGACTTCTACGAACTCGACCCACAAAAAGTTGGCTTCTACGGCGGCGGCGGGCTTGATGCTCGTTTCGATTTCACACCCATCAGCTTTGCGTTCGGCGGGCTCCCTCCCGAGACGCCGCACTGGGGCAAGGACTTCAAAGCTGCCCTCGCACACGATTTTAACCGCACCATGGAAATCTTTTGCCATGGCACATCTTTGCCTCTCGAAAACAACAGCTTCTCGCTTGATCCCGATTTGAAGGACGCCTGGGGGCTGCCTGCGCTCCGTTTGACCTACAAGGATCATCCTGATGATTTGAAGCTCGGGAACTGGATGTTCGCACGTGCTCATGAGCTATTTGAAGCCGCCGGTGCGCAGAAAAAGTGGAGTTTCCCGGCGAGGGAGCAGCAGTTCGCCGTGCATCTGCTCGGCACCTGCCGCATGGGCAACGATCCGAAATCGTCGGTGATCAATCCCGACCATCGAACGCACGACGTCAAGAATCTTTTCCTCTGTGATGGCAGCAGCCTGGTTACCTCGGGCCGCGGTCAGCCCACCATGACCATAGAGGCGCTTGCCTTCCGCGCCGCCGACCGCATCACGGCGCTCGCGAAACGTGGTGAAATCAGCGCTTGAGTTTTCGTCTGCCCGGCGAGGATCCAGCCGAATCTTAGAAACCACTTTGCCTTTACTTTCGTCCCATCACCTGCGAGGGGTGAATCAATGAGAGAGAATCGTCTGAATGGTTGCCTAGCCGCTGGCGGAATGATGTTTAGCCTTATGATTGCTTTTGTTGGGGCACGTGCTCCGTCCGCTCCAGCGCAAGCACCCGCCTCGAACGCCCCCGCACCCAAACTTGCTGAAGAACAGTTCAAGAATATTCAGGCCCTCAAGGGCATTCCTGCCGATCAGATCATCCCTGCGATGCAGTTCATTGCCGCTTCTCTTGGCGTCGAATGCGAGTTCTGCCACGTCGCGCATGCGAACGAGAAAGACGACAAAAAGCCCAAAGTCACCGCGCGAAAGATGATCTATATGATGATGGCGATCAATAAAGACAACTTCGAGGGCCACCGCGACGTTACCTGTTTCTCTTGCCACCGCGGCTCGACCGATCCAGTAGCGACGCCTATAATCACCGACGAAAAATCCAAGCCTGAAGCCGATGAGGAGAAAAAACCAGCCGAGGCAAAAGTCGCTCTACCTGCCGCTGACCAGCTTCTCGACAAATATCTCACAGCCGTAGGCGGCGCCGAGGCGCTTCAGAAAACCACCAGCCGCGTGCAGAAGGGAACTCTCACCGTGTTCGGCAGCCAGCACTTTCCCGTCGAGGTATACTCCAAGGCTCCGGATAAGCGCGTTTCGGTAATGCATCTCCAGGGAGGCGATAGCCTCACCGGTTTTGATGGAAAGCAGGGCTGGCTCAGCGTTTCCAGTCGCGTACATATGATGTCCGCTGCGGAAAATGACGCGGCGCGCATCGATGCCGATCTCTATTTTCCCGCGCACCTGAGATCACTCTTCCAGAAATTCAGCGTCGACGCGGGCGAAAAAATCGAGGGCCATGACGCTTATCTGGTCGTCGGGCGAAGCGAGGGCCAGCCGCTCCTCCGCCTCTATTTCGATCAGCAGTCAGGTTTGCTGCTGCGCCTCGTGCGTTACGCCGAAACTCCCCTCGGGCGCATTCCTACGCAGATTGACTACGCCGATTACCGTGATGCCAACGGCGTGAAGCTGCCCTTTCGCTGGACGCTCGCGCGGCCGGGCAACCGCTTTACGATCCAAGTGGACCAGCTCCAGCAAAATATTCCTGTCGATGATGAAATGTTCGTCCCGCCACCAATGCCTCCATCGACGGCGCCGAAGCCCTCCATCGGGAAAATCCTGAAGTCTCAGCCAGGACGCGTTTCCCAGGTCGCCATCAAATTCTTGTTCTGATGCCAAGTCACAGGAGCGAACTCAATAGTCGAGGCAGAAAGCAGCACGGAGAGTAAAATCTAAGATCAATGGCAACCGCGGCACAGACTTCGGCCCCTGATCTTGTGCGTCGTGCTCAACGCCTGCAGTATCTCACCGTCGTTTGGATGACTGCCGAGGCTATCATTGCTCTCACAGCGGCTTGGAGAGCACGGAGTCCGGCTCTTCTTGGTTTCGGTGGAGATAGTGTCATCGAATTGCTTTCGGCCACGGTTGTCCTCTGGCGATTCAAGTCGAAATCGCAGCCCGAATCTGTCCGAGCGGAAAAGGCTGCTGCGCGCATTGCGGGAGGTTTGCTCTTCTTAGTGGCCGGATTCGTCGCGATTACTTCGGCGGTGGCGCTCTTCGGGTACGTCGAACCTAGGCCCAGCCTGGTAGGCATTATTCTCTTGGTCGTGGCGGCGTTCGGAATGCCGTGGCTGGCAATTCAGAAACGGAAGCTGGCCACGCGACTCTCAAGCGCCTCCCTAAAGGCCGAGGCGGCAGAGTCCTCGCTTTGCGGATACCTATCGTGGATCGCGCTCGTGGGATTACTCGTCAACGCGGTTTTTCACCAGTCGTGGGCAGACCCGGTTGCCGCGTTGGGTCTCCTCCCATTCGTCATGAAGGAAGGATGGGAAGCCACGGTCGCCGCTCGAAATAGATTTCATTGCTAGGTCTTCGCGAGCTTTCATGGATGTGCCATTCTGCGACATCTATCGGATGTTCTTTCGCGTGGGTCTCAGAAGTCCTGCAAATCGTCGGTCGGGAGCGCCACGCGCACGGCGTTCAGCACTGCGAATAAGTCAATGATCTCCTGCGCGATCGCTCCGCCAATCGGCGGCAAGAAGCCCAGCGCGGCGGCAATCATCCCGACCACGCTCGCAATCATGCCGCCTAACGCGCTTTGCAGCGCGATTCGCCGCATTCGCCGCCCGATGTGCATCAGTTCGTCGATCTTTCCGAGAGACGTTTCCAAAATCACCGCATCCGCCGCCTCGGTAATAATGTCGCTCTGCGATCCAAAGGCCACGCCCACAGTTGCCGCCGTCAATGCTGGGGCATCGTTGATGCCATCTCCGACAAAAAGCGTCTTGGCCTTGGCGGTTTCCTGTTTCACGATCGCTACTTTCTCTTCCGGACTCTTTCCCGCCCACACTTCACTGATCCCCACGCTGTCGGCCAAATACTGCACCTCGGACTCTCGATCGCCCGAAACCAGTATTACCTTGCGAACCCCGTGCCGTGGTTTCAAGTGCTGGATGAACAAGCGGCTGTCGCTTCGCGGCGCATCGTGGAATCGCATCGTCGCGGCGTAGCGTTCGTCGATGAAGACCACGCATTCCAAACCGCTGCTCATCGTGGGCAAAACCGCGCGCAGTTCTTCCGCTTGCTTTCTTCCGGTTATTCGCACCCGGCGCCCTTCGACGGCGCCCCGCAGCCCTTCTCCCGGCGCCTCGCTTAATTCGGTCACAGCCAGGAGGTTCGTCTCCTGCTTTTGCGCTTCGCTGGTAATCGCGCCAGCCAGCGGATGCTTCGAATACTGTTCCAGACTGGCTGCCAATCGCAGCACATCTTGTCTCTCAAATTCTTCGACGCAAATGATTTCCGTGAGCGTTGGGCGTCCGTACGTTAGTGTGCCGGTTTTGTCGAAGATCAACGTCTGGCAGGAATCGATCTGCTCCAGTACCGCTGGATTTTTGATGATGATCGCTCGCCGCGCTGCCAGGGAAATCGCACCGATGATCGCCGTCGGGATTGCTAGCAGCAGAGGGCAGGGTGTCGCCACAACCACCACCGCCAGGAAGCGATGCAGGTCTCGGCTTATGAGCGCGGCCATCCCAGCCACAATCAGCGCGATCGGTGTGTACCAGGCACCCAGTTGATCGCCCAGTCGCCGCAGATGTGGTCGCTGCTGCTCGGTCGATTGCATCACCTTCATGATCCGCGCGTACCGCGAATCGAGGGCGAGTTTTTCGGCGCGGATCACCAGCGCCGCATCGCCATTGATTGCACCGGAAATCACCTGCGAACCAGCCATTTTCGAGATTTCGTAGGGTTCGCCGGTCAAATACGCCTCGTCCATCTTTCCGCGGCCTTCGATCACCACTCCGTCCACCGGGCAAATCTCATGCGGCAGCACGATCAACACGTCGGCGATTCGAATCTCTTCCAGCTTCACATCTGCCATGCCAGCCGGACCTTGACGGTGTGCGACACCCGGCATTCGCCGCGCCAGCGCGTCCAGCACCGACGATGCCCGAGCCGTTGCAAACTCTTCCAGTGCCGCGCCGCCTGAAAGCATCAGCACTACGATGGCCGCCACCAAGTACTGCCCCAACGCCACCGCGGTGAGAATGGAGATTCCCGCAAGCAGGTCCGACCCGAATTCCAGTTTGACCAGC
>Ga0209118_1001207_pt1 | contig 12421 bp, 10 predicted proteins | sample BlaSpr_A8_Ref_M1_FD_187988 | JGI IMG/M metagenome (GOLD analysis project Ga0209118, IMG submission 187988) | Forest soil microbial communities from Thunder Bay, Ontario, Canada - Black Spruce, Ontario site 2_A8_Ref_M1 (SPAdes) (version 2) | ecosystem: Environmental > Terrestrial > Soil > Boreal...
ACTGGTTGTGTTTTCGGACTTCAACTATGGCTGTCTCCCGCAAGTTGTCGTGGATGAAGTTTCGGCTATGTGCCTGCGGAGGGGCATCCTGATGGTGGCAGATAGCCAAGCCTCGTCGCAGATGGGTGACGTTTCGCGCTTCAAGAGCATGCGACTGCTCACCCCTACTGAACATGAGGCTCGGCTCGCGGTTCGCGATTTCAGCTCTGGACTCGTAACGCTCGCCGAAACTCTTCGTCAGAAGGCTTGCGCCAAAGAGCTGTTGATCACGCTCGGCGCAGAGGGTCTTCTTATCCACGCTGCTGACAACAATAGCGATACTATGCTGACCGATCGACTCCCAGCGCTCAACAGATCCCCCAAGGATGTCGCAGGTGCGGGTGACTCACTGTTCACCTGTACTTCGATGGCCCTTGCAGTGGGCGCGGACATCTGGCAAAGCGCGTATTTGGGCTCGGCGGCCGCAGCTTGCCAAGTAAGCCGTGTGGGCAATAGTCCACTGATAGCCGAAGAATTGATTACTGAGTTGAAGCTGTAGCGCCCATCCTGCCGCCGGTGGTCACAGAGACGCCTTGAGCATGCGTGCACTACTGTTAGCGGGCGGCTACGGTACTCGTCTACGCCCGCTCACCGACCGGATTCCAAAGTGCTTAGTCCCTATCCAGGGGAAACCGTTGCTTGGCCATTGGTTCGACCTGCTTTTTTCAGCCAGCATCGAACGAGTGTTAGTCAACACGCATTACCTTCCCGAGCCGGTGCGTGCGTATGTCGCGCAATCATGTTGGCACGACCGCATCGATTTGGTTCACGAAGAGCTTCTGCTTGGGACCGGCGGCACGGTGCTCGCAAATCGCGGATTTTTCCGCGGCTTACCATTCATGGTCGCGCACGCTGACAACCTGACGCGGTTCGACGTCGCCGCTTTTGTTTCGCGGCATCGGCATCGACCGCATGGGGCAAAGATCACCATGATGACTTTCCAAACAGACACGCCATGGACCTGTGGCATTGTCGAGGAAGACGAGCAAGGCATGGTGGTTGCCTTCCATGAGAAGGTAAAGGAGCCGCCAGGGAATCATGCGAACGCGGCGGTCTATATCTTCGAGCCCGATGTGCTGGACTTTCTTTCATCGCTCGGCAGGCCAATCATCGATCTTTCGACAGAGGTCCTGCCAAGCTATATTGGTAAGACTTGCACTTGGCACAACACGCTTTACCATCGCGACATTGGCACTTCAGAAAGCCTTGCCAGGGCAGAGCAAGAGTTCCTGTTGCTCTAGCCCACTTGCGCGTCGAGAGATACGATTCCTCTGTAAAGTGATAGCCGCAATGCGAGGAGCGCCGCCTCGTCGCCGAGATGGCCAGGAACTTTAGCGATCCTCGCGAGGGTGAACTTCGGTCCTTCCATTAGGCTCCGGCCCGCAGTAGAGGGTTACTGTCTTCCCATTCGCCTCACCAGGTACCGAGGCGGTCGTTGCGAGATTCCTTGGAGGGCAAGTGTAGGTGACAGTAAAGTCTTTGCCACACCCTGAGGCTGGATCGCCCATTCGATTGACGTCGACACGGAAGTCGCACTTTATCTCCCCCGAGCAATCCTCGACGACTGCAGTGGTTGCGTTGCCGATTTGTACTGCGTTGACGGCGGGACGTGGTGGCGAGAACTTCCGACAGTTTTCGCCGTAAGTCGCCCGGAGCACATTGATCCCATACAGTTGCCTCCAAGGGAAATCCATAGTGGTCCAAGGATGTGGCGACGCGCCCAAGGCTGTCATGACTATGTTCATTTGTGGCAGTAGTTCGCGGAATCGAAACCAAGGATTTTCGGCCTGTCTGACGCGATCGGCATAGGCGTCGAGAAAATCCGCTCCGATCGAGGCCGTGTCGGGTCCGCGCCACGTCAAGAGATAAGTCGTACCGTCTGTCCATTTGATCCCAAAATTCTCGGCGATGACGTCGGGAGCGAACAACCTACTGTACGGCAGCATGTCCAGTAAACTGAACTCTTTGGAAAACAGGAAGTAATTGAGTCCCTCCTGTTGGAGGATAGCGCGAGCCTGAGCGGGAGGACCGTTGAGTATTTCGTTCAGATGCCTTGACATCATGAACGAAAGAACACTCTCAATGCGACATTCGGGCACCAAGCAGTACGTGTCAATGTCCATGCTCCAGATGCGCGTGCCGGGTCCTACTTGCCGCATCGCGGCCAGCGCTCCTGGATAGATTGCACCGAAGTCATAGCCTCCCCGACCCTGCTGATGGCCATAGGCGTCTGCAAGACTGTATCGTCCATCAGCGAACCGCAAAGCATGCTTGGTCACAGTAAGGGCACGCGCAGTCCAGTCGTAGGTGGTTTGCCATGAAATGACGATTGCAATCAGCAGTAGACCCGGGACCGCGACACGCAGTGCCCAAGCACCGCGACGCTCGCGCCACTCCGTTAGCAACCCCGCCCAACATGCGACAGCAAACAACGCCAGCAAGGGGAAAAAGAACGTGCTGAAGCGGAAATAGGAGATGGCCTGTGAACGTCCCGCAGCAACCGAAAGTAACATGAGCGGTCCAACGAACCAGCCAAGAGTGCACAGCAAAGTTCCCGCTGCAGATGGACTGCGATCAGCTTGGCGGCGCCTCCAAAGAGCAGCGCCGATGAGCGCAATGGCGCCGCTTAAGAGCAGCGGCCACAGAGCGTCCAATCTGAGGACATCACGAAGCTGCTCAACGATTTGCCAACCCGCAGGTGGCGCGACGCGCTCGTAGTTGTCACGAATCCACGCGAGTGCAACGAGCTGAGGGATCACTCCCCACTCGTTCAGCCGCTCCAGGTTCGCGAACCGCCATGTGATGTCGAGCGCCTGGTCTGTCGCCAGACCAGTAATCCAGTAGTTCAATAGGAACATGCACAGCGTTGTGCTGGCCGCTGTCGCACACAGGATGCTGTAGCCCCAAAACTGGCGAACTGTCTTGCGCGTTAGGGACCAGGCCGCGCGGAGAGCAAATACAATCGCGAGAAATCCGCCAGTAATCGGCGTCAGAATGGCCGCCGCGACCAATGCGGACGCCGCAGTGATGAGGCTCGGTATTTCCCATTGACGGGGCTGAAGATCGTACATCACGGTAGCCCATGTGGCGATGACGATCAAGGCACTCATCTCTTCATGCGACTTCTGGAAATCACCGCCAGGCCCTGCTCCAAAATAAATTCCCCTAGCGAGCGATACGATATAGAAAAGCAGGTAGAGCAATCCGCAAACAGCGGGCCATAGAGACCGTGGGGCAATGCGGGCTGCCAGTGCGGCAAGCGCGAGCGCAGCAAAGCACACGCAGCAGAAAGACACTAGCTCAGGCGCCTGCGGGTCGGTCAGTAGCATGGCCAAAAAGAACAGACCGGCGCCTTTGGAATAGTAATAGTGGTACCAGACGTCATTGGGAGCCAGGCCGTGGTTCCGCATTACCTCCTGATAGTAGCGGGAATAGTGCGTATAGTAGTCACTACCGCCTCCTGGATAGAGCCCGCGAGCGAGCAGCAACCATGCAGCCGCGAGACCAATCAGGACCCACGCGATGCCGATGATACTGGTCCGCGGTCGTCGCCATGCGGTAGCTCGATTCGCGATCAATTGGCAGAGTTCGCCAAGGACGCCCGCGAACTGCTTTGCCGAAGCGATTAGCACGATGCAGCAGATGACGATCATCAAGGAGCGGTAATAAAGGCCAAGCATGCCAAGCACCAGCATGCCCACATGCCAGATGCCGATTCCCGCACCGAACCCTAAGACTAGTCGCTCGGCTAATGGGAGTTCGCGCAAGCGGCCCGCCGGTACCACTGTGGCAATTAGCGCGTATCCGGCCGCGTAGATAAGCCACGCAAGGAATCCTACGAAGATGACCCGGCATCCGTTATACGCCGCGACAATAGGACCGACGTCGAAAAAGTGCTTATGGTAGACATCGATTGTGCCGAACCACCCGGCGAGGCCGAGAAATCCAGCTAGCAGTAGCACTGCCGAAAGAGTCACGGACCGTCGACTTGGCGCTCTGGTAACGCTCATCGTAGTAACGTTGCTAACCCCGGTACCCGCGTTCGTGCTCAAAGCAAAACCTCAAGCGCGCAAATGTTATAAAGGCAAAGGACTTGTGCTGGCCGGCCGCTATCATGAACGAAACAAACGGGCGTGTGAATCTCCCGAGTTCCTATGGCAAACTCCAAGCGCTGCGCAGGCATGCGGCGCGAAAACACAAAGCTGCTAGAATTACTGGCTGGATACCGGGAGGAACTCGCATGCGGTCATCGGTCAGCGTGAAACCAATTGAATCACTCTTTGCTGGTCATTGCGATTACCTGAGTAGCGAACCACCTACGGAGAGCGTAGTGGTGTGTCCGTAACGTAGATGGCTCACGTCGATCCTTTCTCGCCGATGCTCGACTCCCATGCTCGTCACCAACTTTCGTTTTAAGTACTTGGTCTACCGGGTGGCCTGCGGCCTGTTCCAATTCCTCGACGTCGCCCGGATTCACCCTGTGCGCGTGCGAGCACTAAGAGCACTAGAGGATACAGTCAACTTCATCGATCGGCACATGCCTGATGCAATCGGCTTCGAGACCCAGAAGGAGGTTACTGAGTACGCGTTAAGCGAGGTGACCGTTCCCGGTCACTACCTCGAATTCGGCGTATACAAAGGCGGGACGATCCGTTTCATCGCGAAGCATATCGGCGACAAGATCATTCACGGATTCGATAGCTTTCTCGGGTTGCCGGAGAAATGGGCCGGATTCAATCTGGGAAAAGCTGCCTTCCACGTGGGTGGCAGTCTCCCGAGGGTTCCACCAAACGTGCAACTGCATCCCGGCTGGTTCGACCAGTCTGTGCCCATATGGCTTGCACGAAATCTCGGCCCGGTCTCATTCGTCCATATCGACTGTGACCTTTACTCTTCGACCAAAACGATCTTCGATCAACTGGAAGACCGATTGCAGCCGAGCTGCATCATCCTCTTCGACGAGTACTTCAACTATCCGAACTGGCGAAACCATGAGTACAAGGCATTTCAGGAATTCGTCCTCAGGCGTCGCATCCGTTACACCTATATTGCGTACGCCCGTCAGCAGGTCGCAGTTCGAATCGACTCCGTAGACGGAGCAAACGAATAATGCCAGGAGCCGTGACGCCTCATGAAATTACCCTGTCTGAGGCTGCTCGTGAAACGTATACAGAGCGAACTCTGGCGCAACCTGACGCCGCTTCAAGTTTTGATCTGACCGCCTTCGTGTCTTGTTACGACGAGGCTGAGTTTATCGAAGAGACACTCGAGACTATCCGCAGTGCGCTGTCGGAAGTCGGGGTCAGCTACGAGATCATCATCATTGACGATTGCTCCCGGGACAACTCCGCGGAACAGATTCGTCGCTACATCGCTCGGCATCCACAAGATCGGATCATGCTGCGACGCAACCCTACCAACAAGGGTCTCGCGCAGAATTTCGTCGATGGAGCGTTTTTGAGCAAAGGACGCTATTACAAATTGTTTTGTGGCGACAATACTGAGCCCCATGACAGCATCGTCAAAATATGCAAGCTGATAGGGCGTGCGGACATAATTATCCCGAACTATAGCAGCGTCGAGAGCAAAAGCGGCTTCCGCAAGCTCCTGTCGCGGGCATACACTACCCTCATCAACTTTGCCAGCGGGTACCGTCTCGGCTACTACAACGGACTATCTGTGCATTTGCGTTATAACGTTATGCGGTGGCATCCCAACACGCGCGGGTTCGGTTTTCAGGCAGACATCATCTGTATGCTGCTGGACCAGGGAGCGACATATCTCGAAGTCGACGTACCAGCGATCAATCGCAGACCATCGAGGGCGCTGACATGGAGGAACATATTGTCCGTCTTACATACGCTCACCGATATCGTCATCCGAAGATTCGCTCGACAGGTTTATGGAGGCTGACGGAACCCGAAATCTCCTGGTGCGGGCTATGTCCCAGACCGTTTTGAAACGGTCCCGCCGCATCACACGGTGGCTACGGTGAAGTCGGGGGGGGGCAGCGATGTGCGAAGAATTCGCGTTTTGCACAATGATCGGGGCGCCAGGCGCAGACGCATGGTGATGCGTCGATCCCGGCGCCTGCTGCCTTGGATTGTCAAGCTGCTTATCTCGATAGGGTTAATGGCCATTCTGGTAGAAAAGATCAGCGTTTCTGATGCTTTCGAACATGCCAAGGCGGTCTCCGCGGCAAGTTTGTTCGCGGCATTTTCCCTTATCTGCGCGCAGGGCATATTAAGCGCTGTGCGGTGGCACTTTGTGATCGAGGCGATCGGCGCGCGCCTTAGTGTTTGGAGAGCAACACTGATAACGTTTGTCAGCTTGTTCTTTAGTCAATTTCTCCCCGCCTCACTCGGGGCGGATTTGGTTCGAATCTGGCAGTCTCGGCGTGCCGGGTTGCCGCTGCCCGTAGCTGTAACGAGCGTCACGCTTGAGCGCTTCGGTAACCTCCTGTGCGTCCTCATAATGGTACTAGCGACGTTGCCTGTCTTGACACTTCATTTGAACGGCGCCGCTGTTGGCCGCTGGTTCATAGTCCTTGCGCTGGTTGGAGCAGTGGGCCTCGTGTTACTAATGGTCCTCGATCGTTTTCCGCAACGATGGTATCGCTGGCGCCTTGTCGATTTTCTCGGCGCTTTTGCACGGGACACTCGTTCGCTGTTTTTGCGTCCTCGATATGCCGGCCTTCTGCTCTTAACGGCGGTTCTCGGCCAAATTGCACTCGCCTCGAGCGTGTCGTTTCTCGCGTCCGGCCTCGAACTCAAGTTGAGGTTCATTGACTGCCTCGTCGCAATCCCACCAGTCGCGCTGGTTAGTTCGTTGCCAATTTCAGTCGGGGGCTGGGGAGTGCGCGAGGTGGCGATGGTAACTGCATTCGGCATGTTTGACGTGCCTGCCGAATCGGCGCTTGCGCTGTCCATCGTCCTCGGTCTGACGGGAACAGCGGCATCGCTACCCGGTGGCGTCATTGCGCTTTGGTTTCGATATGGGCCCGACTCGAAGGTGAGTTGAGCGCCAACGGCCCATCGCTTGATGCGGATCCCGAAAAGCTTCGGATCGTATATTTGGAGCTACCCCGAAGCGCTGTTGAATTGATTCTTGCGAATTGCGTCCGTTCACGCCTTTGAAATGTTCGAACCATACAAGCGGTTTCCCGATTCGATAGACGGGCTTCACTCGTTTCGCTTGCTGGTGCAAGCATGTGCGGGAACGGTCATCGGCGTCCTGTTGGCGGTGGCCGCGGCACGCATGCTGTTTCCACCGGATGGACCGCCGACATCGATGCCGTTGGGCCTGCTTCCATGGAATCTCCATAACGTGCGGTTGGAGCCGCGCGAAAAGGGATTCTTCCTTCTCTGCCTGCTGCTCGGCACCTCGGGAGCGTTTCTCGCCACCTGGCGCGTTCTGCCTCGGTCCCTCGCGGTCTGGACAATCGTTACACTCTCGGTCCCCGCATGCAATGCGCTCATTTGCGCCACATTGCAGGGAACTCTCACACCTTGGATTTCGATCCTGCTCGCTGTCGCCAGCGCAGTCGCAATCGGATATTCACTGCGACGACGAGGTCGACGGTTGGCAATTCGCGTCGACCCGTCGCGTGCGATTGATGCAAACCGAGTGCGTGAAGTTTCGATCTACGCGTTCCTGCTGCTGATACTGACGCTCGTGCTGATACCGTCCTCGTTCGAAACCGTCGCTGCCAAGATCGGGCAAGACGGCGAGAAGGCGATGCATGTCGTTTCCTTCCTTCTCGGTCCTGCGCTCTACTTTTTCGGCGAGGGGCTTTTGCCAGGTGTCGACTACTTCACGCAATATGGGATCGGGATGGGCTGGCTGTTCTCGCTCATACTCGGTCACTCGGTCGAGCAAGCGCTCACAACGTACGTGATCCTGGTTATCGTCGCCACTTGGCTTTTCTATGCGCACCTGCTTTACCTTCTTCGCTGGCTGTATCAGTCCTGGATCACCGCCTCAACCGTCGGTTTTCTGTCTCTTATCCTACTGTTCGTCACACCGATCCACTTTTATGCTTCAAGCTCGAGCGTGCTGCGCTACCCGCTGCTCACCGTGAGCGCCGCTCTGCTCGCATCATGGACGGCGTCCCCAACGAGCGCGCAACGCTTCCTCGCTCTCGCCTTCGCGATCGCCGCCTCGACATTCTTGCAGACGGAGACGGGGGTCTATACGGCCTTGGCGGCATCGTTGGCCTTTCTTCTTGTTTCCCCCTGGCGAGTCGCTTCCTTGTGGATGCTGCTCAAGCTTGGCGCGGCGAGTGCCGTGATCTTCGTGCTGCTTTGTGTCGCGGTCTTCGGCCCGCGTGCATTTCGCGCGGATTTTCTTTTCTACCTGATCGAGCCCCTGACGATCTACGGTGTTGCAGGATTCGGCGCGTGGCCCATCGAGTGGACCTTGCGAAGCTGGAACTGGCTCTACAACCTGGTCGCCCCCGGCGCCGCGCTTGCTACCTTGGGGCTCATGGGCCGCGTTCATGGCTCGACCGATGACGACGCGCCGCGCGCAGCGGTGCTCGCGTTCTTCGCGGCGACCGGTCTCCTGATGTCAGCGAAATATGTGAACATGTCGATCGTCGGCGTTTGGCACATGAACGCGCTCGGCTTCCTGGTCGTTCTCGGCTGGTGGGGGACCGCGTTCGTTCAACATCTGCACGGTGATGCCCTTTTATTACCTGTCGTTGGACTGAACCTGCACTGGCGAGTCGTGGCGGCATCGGCGATGATTTTTGCGGCCGCTGCGCTTGCGTTATGGGCCGACGACCCGCGTAATCCCGAACTGTATGCGGCCCAGTCATGGGCGCAGTATCCTGCGCTGGCGCAGTGGCCCTTTCATGATAAGAGCGACTGCGGCAACAAGAGATGTTTCGCACACCTTCCCGCCGCCAGCGATGTGGCGCTGATCCGCGACCGAACTCGACCCGGCGAGCAGGTCGCAATCGTCTCCGACCTCTACGACTGGACGTATCTCCTCAGCGCCCGCCGCGCCCCGGTTATGTTCTTTCTACCGTCCGCGGTGATCTTCACCGAGAGACAACTGCAGGAGTCGTTGCGTCGGATCGCACAAGCGCAATACCTCTTCGTCCCGCGAGGACCCGATGGCGCGCCGCAGATCACCCATGCGGATCTCCGGCGCGAGATCCTCCCGTTGCTTGAAGAACAGTTCGAACGCGATGGCGAAGGTGAACGTCTTACCGCCTGGAAGCGGAAGGCCCATGCGCAACAGGCTGTGCGATGACTGTCCTGGTGATGGGTATCGTGCTCCTCGCGCTCTCACTGCTAACGCACCTGTGCGTGTGGCGAGTACGGCTTCCGCAACGCCAGATCAGGGCGTTGCTCGTGGTGTTTTCCATCACGCCTGCGGCGGTGCTTCTGGCGGGACATCTTCTCCGCATGGTTCCCGCCCTGTCGGCGGCCGAGATCGTGCGCGTCGCGCTGTTCTACGCTTCCTGCTCCCTGGTGTATATCATCCTGTACACCGCGATCGAGGTGCAAAGCCCGACGCTCGCCATCGTGATGCACGTCTCGCGCGCGGGCGAAGAAGGGTGCGCCACCGACGAACTGTTCGCTCGTTTCGGCCAGGGCAACGAGCTCATGACCCGGTTGCTCTTAGCAAAGGACGGGCGACTGATCCAATGCGAGGGCGAAAAGTATCGTCTGACCGCCAGCGGGCGCCTCTGTGCGCGCGCCTTCGATGCTGCCAGCAGAATATTCGGCCTCGATTCCGGCGGATGAACGCCCATACCGATTGGATGTTCGCGTTCGCACCGTTGGTGGGACTAGGCGCCAATGTGCTTGCGCAGGCGCTAGTCGCCCGCTTCTTGGCCGGTCGCATCGGAAAGGCGATGATCGCTAGCATGCTCTTTGGGCTCGCCACGGCCGTCGCGACCGCCGCGCTCGGATCAACGTCGTGGGGCAGGTCGAGCGAAGCGATCGCGGACTGGGGTACGCTCTTGATCACCTATTCGGCGCTGTCGTTCGGCTTTTGGGCATTCCTCAACCTCAACGCCACGTCGTTGCGCGTCCGTATGCTGCGCGAAATGTTGCACGCAGGCGGGACGATGACGCGCGCGGAATTATTGCAACGCTATCCGCCCGAGGAGTTTTTGAGCCGGCGTCTCGGTCGCCTGCAGCGCAACGGACAAATGACCTTGTATGAAGGCCGCTGGCGGATCCGCTTGACCACGCTGCTGCGAATTGCCCGATGTATGGCGTTCCTGCGGGCGATCATCCTGCCGCGCTGATGAGCCACCCGCACAGGATCATCATTCGCCTCAGGCGGCATATCGCACTCGTGCGCGCGTGGTGGCTCAAATTCACTCTCCAACAAGAACGGCGTCGCGGGTTATACGGCACTGTCGCGTTTCTAAGCATGATGAATCAACGGGTACCGCATAACCCGCGATCCGCTTTCTGGGGCGCGCTCACGTGTATCGCCGCTGCAGCGTCGCTTGCTTGCTGGGCCTGGTTCGCGGGCGGCCGGCTCGGACCTCTCCAGCTCGAAGTGCCGTGGCGTTATGCATTGGTAAGCGTCGGGCTTACGTTACTAGCGCTGCTTCTCGCTCTGTGCGGCGTGTTCGCTTTACGTTGGCGCGGCGGTTGCGGCACATCTTGCCGGATTGCGGGCGCCGTTGATTATGTTATGAGTCTAGGCTGCGTAATAGTCCTCGCGTCGTTTCGAGCGCTCGACGTCTGGAATACCGCTTTCGACGAGTACTCGTGGCGCTACCCGGTGTACAGCGCATTACGTGTCATCTTCATGGCTTATCTGGCGGCTGCGCTTGCAGGCTCTGGAAAATGGGTGCTCGCCCTGATCGAATCCAGATGGGGGGAAATTTCGCTCGGGTCAATCGAACGCGCGTTGGTTGCTTTCTTTTTGGGTGCTGCCGCTTGGTACATTGTTTTCTTCGCGGCAGGCATCGCCGGCGCATTGCGGTACTTCATCGTCGCGCCGCTGTTCGTGTTGGGCGTGTGGTCTTCGCGGGCGTTACTGCACAATGCCTGCCAGCGAACACTGGGCTGGGTGCTGCGCGGACTCCGCACCGCGACGCTCGTGCGATTAACACTGATTTGTTTGCCGCTTGGCGTGCTTTCGGTCTCATGGTTACATGTGCTCGTAAATCGCGGACTTGCCGTAGTTGGATTCGACTACGACAGCTCCGGCCACTATCTCCCCTATTATCAGGCTGTGGTTGAACAGGGCGGCACGAGCGTCAACGAACTGTGGTACCACTTTTGGATCTCAAAAGGCGCCGCGCTGCATTTTGTGGCGACAATGCTCACCGACCTCGAGGGGCCGCAGCTTGTCTCGTTCACCTTCCTGACGGCAGCGGTATTAGCGCTCGCATTGCTGGTGCGATATATCTCAGGCTACGCGGCGGTTGGTATCTCGGCCGGAGCGATATTGCTCGCTCCTTTCTCCCTGTTCTCCTACTACCAGAAGCAACACATCGTTACTGCCGCGTTCGTGAGCGGAATGCTGTGGGTGGTAACGCGTAGCTGGCTAAGCAAGGACTACAGCAAAGCGTCCAGCATAGGGGTATTAAGTGTGCTCGCGGTTGCGGCGGTCTTGAACGCTCCGCCATTTGCAGCGGTAGCCTGCCTATTTCTTGGACTTACGGCACTCACGTGGGGGATTGCAAGCAAAGCAGCCGGTGGCGTGCTGGCGTGGGCGACAACGATACCGGCGGCGACGGCGTTTGCGGCGGTTGTAGTAGTGCTGCTTATAAATTATGCGTTGACAGGCTTATTGGAGGTTACGCCGTTTCGACTGTTCTGGAGTCTTGTTGATCAGTCCGTTTTCAGTACGTTGGTGAGTCCTTATCTGATGCTGTTTCTCGACGCAGGCACCGCCCCAGCTACCGGCAATGCTAGACTGCTAGACCCGAACGACTCGATGCGGATAGTACATTTGCTTCATGTCCAATTCCTGCCCGATGACCTTGCGCTTACAGCTACCAGCCTACTGGCCGGTGCGTTCATTGTTGGCTTGTTTGACAAGAAATTGCGGAGTCTCTTTTTCGGTGCCATTGTGCCTGCCGCAGCATTCGTCGCGTCCGCGGCAGCACTCGCAATCGTCATCCGGCAACCGGGCTCTATGGATCGTTTTTATGTCTTTTCGCTAGTGCCGGTCGCGTATCTGGCCATAACTGGGCCGGCCATTATTGTACGCCGCCTGAACGATCGGCAGTCCTCTACGCCCGCGCTCCATTCTGTAAGGATTGTTGCGGTGCCTATTCTGCTGGCGATGGGGGTTCTCGATACTTAGCAGCGCGAAGTGGATTAACAGTTACTTCTTTCACGAGACACGCACTCCTTTTATCGCCAAGCTCAAGTTCGCAATGGGTCAGTCCAGTTATCGG
>Ga0209118_1001209_pt1 | contig 12411 bp, 12 predicted proteins | sample BlaSpr_A8_Ref_M1_FD_187988 | JGI IMG/M metagenome (GOLD analysis project Ga0209118, IMG submission 187988) | Forest soil microbial communities from Thunder Bay, Ontario, Canada - Black Spruce, Ontario site 2_A8_Ref_M1 (SPAdes) (version 2) | ecosystem: Environmental > Terrestrial > Soil > Boreal...
CGATCTTCGTGTCGACCGCGACGGCGTGCCTTTCATGCTGGAAATCAATCCCAACTGCGGCGTTTACTACGTTCCCGAAGACGCCGGCAGCGCCGACCTCTGTCTCGCGCACGATCCGGAAGGTCATGGCGGCTTCACGCGCCGGCTGGTCCGGGCGGCGTTACACCGCCACCAACAGCGCGCTGGCACCGCGTCCGTGCCGAGCTGATCGCATCGTCTCGGGCGCAGGTTTCGCTGCTGAAGGTCCGCAGCGGCCGCACGAGCATTGACGCGACCGCTTCTCTCGGAAACAATCCGTGTTGCGTCGAGGCGCGCGCTGGCCTCATCTTTCGAGGAATATCCCGATGTCGCTGAACACCGCTGCCGCACGCCGCGACCATTCCTTTCATCTGCACCCTGCGACCAACCTGCGGACGGTGCAGACCGAGGGCCCCTTGGTCATCACGCGCGGGGAGGGCGTCTACGTCTACGACGACGAAGGCAGGCGTTATCTCGAGGGCATGTCCGGGCTGTGGTGTGCATCGCTCGGCTTTTCGGAGCGCCGGCTTGCCGACGCGGCGTACCGGCAGATGTGCGAGCTGCCGTTCTACCACAGCTTTGCGGGCAAGGTCCCTGCGATCAGCACCGAGCTCGCAGAGCGGCTGATTCGAATGGCGCCGGCGGGGATGGGCAAGGTGCTGTTCGCGAACTCGGGTTCCGAGGCCAACGACACGGCGATCAAGCTGGCGTGGTACGTCAACAACGCGCTTGGCCGACCGCAAAAGAAAAAGATCATTTCACGTCACCGCGCGTATCACGGCGTGACGATTGCCACCGCGAGTCTGACCGGGCTCGCCTTCGCGCACGATGATTTCGATCTGCCGATCGCGCGTATCCTGCACACCGATAGTCCATATTACTACCGCGGTGCGCAACCGGGTGAGAACGAGGAAGCATTCGCGACGCGGCTTGCCGACAGTTTGGAGCAGCTCATCCTGCGCGAAGGGCCCGACACCGTCGCCGCGTTCTTCGCCGAGCCGGTGATGGGCGCCGGCGGCGTTATCGTGCCGCCGGCCACCTATTTCGATCGCATCCAGCCCATCCTGAAGAAATACGAAATCTTGTTCGTCGTCGACGAGGTGATCTGCGGCTTCGGCCGCACCGGTAACATGTTCGGCACCCAGACGTTCAATCTGCAGCCGGACATCATCACCGTGGCCAAGGCGCTGTCGGCGGGCTATCTGCCGATCTCGGCCACGCTAGTGTCAAACTCGCTCTACGACATCCTGGTCGCGCAGAGCGACAAGCTTGGCATCTTCGGCCACGGCTACACCTACTCATCGCATCCGGTCCCGGCGGCAGTCGCGCTCGAGGCGCTCAAGATCTACGAGGAGCGCGACATCGTCGCCGCGGTGCGACGCGTCGGTCCGCGGCTGCAGGAGGCAATCCGAAGTTACAGCGGGCATCCGCTGATTGGCGAAGCGCGTGGCATCGGCCTGATCGGTGCGCTGGAGCTCGTCCGCGACAAGGCGACCAAGGAGCGCTTCGACCCGAAGGCCGGTGTGGCCGCATATCTGGTGCGCCGCGCGCAGCAGCACGGGGTGATCCTGCGCAACATGCCCGGCGACATCATCGCCTTCTGCCCGCCGTTGATAATCAGCGAGGCTGAGATCGACGAGATGATGGGCTGCTGCGCCAAGGCGCTAGCCGACACTTCGGCGATGGTGAAGGAAAAGGGCCTGACGTGAGGCCGCCGCATTCACACCTCCGGCACCCATGAGTAGTCCGCAACCCATCGTACGCTTCGTGGGAATCGGCAAGACCTACGATGGCATAGCCCGCATCGTCGACAAGCTCGATCTCGATATCATGCGCGGCGAATTCCTGACCTTGCTCGGGCCTTCGGGATCGGGCAAGACGACGACGCTGATGCTGCTCGCCGGCTTCGAAACGCCAACCGCCGGCGAAATCCTGCTCGAGGGCAAGCCACTGTCGCGGGTCCCGCCGTATCAGCGCAATATCGGCATGGTGTTCCAAAACTATGCGCTGTTCCCGCACATGACCATCGCCGAGAACATCGGCTTCCCGCTGTCGGTGCGCGGGGTGCCTGCGGCCGACATCGCCAAGCGGGTCGAGCGCGCGCTGGACATGGTGCAGCTCGGCGGCTTCGGCAAGCGGCGGCCGGGGCAACTCTCCGGCGGCCAGCAGCAGCGCATTGCGGTGGCCCGTGCGCTGGTGTTCGAGCCGAAGCTGATCCTCATGGACGAGCCGCTGGGCGCGCTGGACAAGCAGCTGCGCGAGCAGATGCAACTCGAGATCCGGCGGTTGCATCAGCGGCTCGGTGTCACCATGGCCTACGTCACTCACGACCAGGCGGAGGCGCTCACGATGTCGGATCGCATCGCAGTGTTTCATCGCGGCAAGATCGAGCAGCTCGATACGCCGGAACGGATGTATGAATACCCGGCGAACGCTTTCGTCGCCCGTTTCATCGGCGAGAACAACCGTCTCGACGGACGCCTGGAGACGGCGGCGAACGGCCGCTGCGCGATCCGCGTCGCGGCCACCGATAGCCTGATCGATGGCACGCTGGTCGAAACGGTGGGAATCGGTGACGCGGTCAGCGTCTCGCTGCGGCCGGAGCGGGTGCAAATCCGCGCCGCCGGGCATACAATCGACGCTCATCCCGGCTGCCGTCTGGCGGGGTCGCTGCGGGAGATCATTTATCTCGGCGACCACGTCCGTGCGCGTGTCGCGCTGACGGGCAACGAGGAGTTTATGGTGAAGCGTCCGATTTCAGAGGCGCACACCTTGCCGCACATCGGTGCCGCGGTGGAGGTCTTCTGGACACCCGAACATTGCCGCGCGTTTGCACAGGAGCATTAGCACTGGCGGCGCCTAATCACGTCTTATCGATGGAGGCCAATATGCAAAGCAGGAGAATCTGGATGGTGGCGCTGGCCGCGACAGCGGCGCTCGTGGTGTCCGCAACGGCGCCGGCGCGCGACCTGACCGTAGTTTCATGGGGCGGCGCGTATCAGGACGCGCAGCGCGAAGTCTATTTCAAGCCGTTCATGGAAAAGTCCAAGATCAAGATGGCGGAGGAGAACTGGGACGGCGGAGTTGGCACGCTGCGAGCCAAGGTCCAGGGTGGCAACAACAACTGGGACGTGGTGCAGGTCGAGTCGGAAGAGCTCCTGATCGGCTGCGAAGAAGGGCTCTACGAAAAGCTCGACTGGGCCAAGCTCGGCGGCAAGGACAAGTTCCTGCCCGACGCGGTTAACGACTGCGGCGTCGGCGCCATCGTGTACAGCTTCATCCTCGCCTACGACGGCGACAAGATCAAGGGCGACGCGCCGAAGTCCTGGGCCGACTTCTGGAACACCCAGAAGTGGCCAGGCAAGCGCGCGCTGCGCAAGGGGCCGAAGACGACGCTCGAAATCGCCCTCATGGCCGACGGCGTCGCGCCGAAAGACGTCTACCAGACGCTCGGGACCAGCGAAGGTGTCGAGCGCGCATTCAAGAAGCTCGATCAGCTGAAAGCGAACCTGGTGTGGTGGGAAAAAGGCTCGCAGCCGCCGCAACTCCTGGCCTCCGGTGAGGTCGCGATGACCGACGCCTACAACGGCCGCATCGCCGCCGCAAACGACAAGGACAAGAAGAATTTCAAGATCGTGTGGACCAACAACCTCTACACCATCGACTCGTGGGTCATCATGAAGGGCTCACCGAACAAGGCGCAGGCCGAAACCTACCTGCAGTTCGTTAACGATCCGCAGAACCAGAAGAACCTGCCGCCGAAAATTCCCTACGGCCCGACGACCAAAGCCTCGACCGAGCTGATCGACAAGAACGTGTTGCCGAACCTCGCGACCGCGCCGCAGAACATGGCCTCGGCGCTGTACATCAACGATAAGTTCTGGCTGGAGAATCTGGACAAGCTCTCCCAGCGGTTCAACGCCTGGGTCGCCAAGTAGACGCCTGAAAAGCAGCGCGAGGGAGCGATGCAACGTGGTGCTGCGGCGTCGCTTCATGCGGCGCTGGCCAGCGTCGATCAGGACGCCGTCGGCCTTCGCCGTGCGCTGAGGCGGAGCCGACGTCGCGAGCAACTGCGGGCGGCGGCATTGGTGCTGCCGCTCTTCGTCTTCCTCGCGGCATGCTTTGTGGTGCCGATCGGCGCGATGCTCTCCCGCGGTGTGATCGACGTTGACATCGCGCGCATCCTTCCAGCGGTCACCGCCGCGCTGAAGAGCTGGGATGGCCGCGACCTGCCGCCCGAGTCCGCGTACGCGGCGCTGATCGCGGACATTCGCGCGGCGCGTGAAGCGGGAACGCTGGCAAGCGCGGCGACGCGGCTCAACTACGATGTTCCGGGGTTTCGCACGCTGCTCTTTACCGCCGGCCGACAGCTGCCGGCCGAGCTTTCGGGATCGGCGCGCGACGCGCTGATCGGCATCGACCCCAAGTGGGGCGAGCGCGAGACCTGGGCCGCGATCCGCCGCGCCGGAGGTCCGGTCACCGACTTCTATCTGCTGGGCGCCCTCGATTTGCGGCGAGACGCCGACGGCTCCATCACCGGCGCGCCGCAGGAGCAGCGGGTGTTTCGCGACGTGCTCGGGCGCACGCTGTGGATCTCGGCGATGGTGACCCTGATCTGCCTCGCTTTGGGTTATCCGGTCGCATACGTCATCGCCGCGCAACCGCCGGGACGCGCGGGACTGCTGCTGTTCCTGGTGCTGCTGCCGTTCTGGACCTCGCTCCTGGTGCGCACCGTCGCCTGGGTGGTGCTGCTGCAGAAGGAAGGCGTTCTCAACAGCCTGTTCCTGTCGCTTGGGCTAGTGAACGAGCCGCTGAAGATGATCTTCAATCGCTTTGCCGTGTATGTGGCGATGGTGCACGTGCTGCTGCCGTTCATGGTGCTGCCGCTGTACAGCGTCATGCGCAGCATTCCGCCCTCGTATGTCCGGGCGGCATCGTCGCTGGGCGCGAAGCCATTCACCGCGTTCTGGCGCGTCTACGTGCCGCAGACGCTGCCCGGGATCGGGGCCGGCTGCCTGATGGTGTTCATCCAGGCGCTGGGTTACTACATCACGCCCGCCCTGGTGGGTGGCGCCGACGATCAGATGATCAGCTATTTCATCGCTTTCTACGCCAGCAAGACCGTCAACTGGGGCATGGCCGCCGCCTTGTCGATCATGCTGCTGACGGCCACGCTGGCGCTCTACGCGGTCTACAACCGGATGGTGGGCGTCGAGCGGATGCGCCTGGGATGAAAACCGGAACCGAAACCATGGGAGAACGGATCACCGGCATCGGCCTCGCCGTGCTGACCGGTGCGGTGCTGATATTCCTGGTGGCCCCGATCCTGACCATCGTGCCGCTGTCGTTTTCCTCCGGGTCCTTCTTCTTCTATCCGCTTCCGGGCTTGAGCCTGCGCTGGTACGAGGACTTCTTCACCTCGACGTTCTGGCTGCCGGCGCTGAAGAACAGCCTGATCGTCGGCATCTCGGCGACAGTCCTGGCTACCGTGCTGGGCACGCTGGCGGCGCTTGGCATCTGGCGCGCGCGCTTTCCGGCGCAGGCGCTGGTGCTGGCGATCCTCATCTCGCCCATGGTCGTGCCGGTGATCATCGTCGCGGTCGGCGTCTATTTCGCGTTCGCGCCGCTCGGGCTCACCGACGGCTACCTGGGCCTGATCCTGGCGCACGCGACCTTGGGCGTGCCGTTCGTCGTCATCACCGTCCTGGCGACGCTCTCGGGTTTCGACCGCACGCTGATTCGCGCGGCGGAAGGTCTCGGTGCATCTCAAATCACGACCTTCCGCCGCGTCATGCTGCCGCTGATCCTCCCGGGTGTGGCCTCCGGTGCGGTGTTCGCCTTTGCGGCATCGTTCGATGAAGTCGTCGTCGCACTCTTGATGGCAGGGCCCGGCCAGCGCACGCTGCCGCGACAAATGTTCGCCGGCATCAATGACAATATCAGCCTGACCATCGCGGCCGCGGCGACGATGCTGATCGCGATCTCGCTGTTGCTGATGATCGCGGTCGGTTGGCTGCAGCGGCGGAGCGCACGGATGCGGCAGAGCGTCTGACGCAAAGCTTCATTGCGCCCGGCGGCGGCTTGGCCGGCACAGCTTTGCACCCCGGCCAGCGCCTCAAGGCTTGAACATCGCGTTGATTTCGGCGTAGGAAACCGCGGTGCGGGCGAAGTCGAAGGTGCCTTTCTGCTTGACTTCCCGCGCGGCTTGAAGGAACGCGCCGTAGGCAGCGCGCGCGAGCGATGAACCGAGGCTTACCCGTTTCACGCCCAGGCTTGCGAGCACGTCGAGCGAGAACGAAGGTCCCGAGAGACCCATGACGACGTTCACGGGCTTGGGCGCTACGGCACGAACGACCGCATCGATTTCCGCCCGCGTCTTCAAGCCGGGAGCGTACAGAACATCAGCTCCTGCCTCGGCAAAGGCGGCGAGACGCCGAATCGTATCCTGCAGGTCCGGGCGGCCATTGATCAGATTCTCCGCTCTGGCGGTGAGTACGAACGGATAAGGCAAAGTCCTTGCCGCTTTCGCGGCAGCTTGGACCCGCCGGATGGACAAGTCGTAGGCATAGATGGGGTCCCTGGCCCGCCCGGTCGCATCTTCGATCGACCCCCCGACGAGCCCGACCGCTGCCGCCCGCAGAATGGTTTCGGCGCAGGTGTCCGGGTCATCACCGAAGCCGTTCTCCAGGTCCGCCGAGACCGGCAACGAGGTCGCGTCAACGATCGCCCGGGCGTTGGCAAGGGTTTCCTGGCGACCGATCGCGCCTTCGGCGTCAGGCCTGCCGACCGAGAATGCGAATCCGGCACTTGTCGTTGCCAGCGCCTCGAATCCCAGCTTCGCGAGTATGGTCGCAGACCCCGCGTCCCAGGGATTGGGAATCGCGAAGATCCCGGATCTATGGTGGAGGGCTCTGAAGGCTTCAGCGCGTGCCGATTGAGAATCCACGGTGCTTACTCTGCATAGGGGCTGCCATCCCTGTGCGTGTAGCGGCCAACCTTCGGGTCGAATAGCAGGTCGATGTCGGGATAAACAACGCAATCGTCGGTCATCCGCGTACCGACCTCCAGACAGACTGCTGTGGTGCCGCTCTTGTTGACGAGATGATGAGCGTCAGGTGCGTTCCTGGGGAACGCCGCGCAATCGCCCGCACGCAAGACCTCTTCGCCCTGGTCGGTGACGAGCACCACCTCGCCCGAGATCACATAGACAAATTCATCTTCGGCCGAGTGCCAGTGACGTTGGCTTGACCATGCACCTGGCGGCAGCTGCAGGAGATTGACGCCGAACTGCGTCAGGCCGCCCGCGTCGCCAAGCCTCTGGCGAAGGCGATTGGCCGGCTCCTTGTTAAACGGTGCAGGATAGGACGAGCCCTTGCGCTGTGGAATGGACGTCAGATCGAGCTTAGGCATAGGGTGACGCTCCACGAACTACGTGTCGAAAAAACCACCCGCGCGAAACCAGCTGCCTGGTCACCGGCGCGCTCGTCTACGGGTTAGCTGGCCCAGTTATCGCTCGTGGCTGATCGCCGTCCGTACTCAGCCGCTGGCGAATCAATCGGCCAAAGGCAGAGCCAAGGCCTGGCTCTCAGCTTCTACCCTCGTCCTTCGGTGAAGAACCCTTTTTTTCAGTCCGCGACATTTGCTTGGTTACCACCTTATCGTTCAAGAAGTGTACGGTGATGGTGGTCTTGTCGTCCTTCCAGACGGCCTCGCCACTCGAGAACCCGAGGAGGCTCGCGCCAGAGGCATCCACCGGCTCGCCCAAAATTTCCCGCACTTCCTTTTGCGACATGCCTTCGTGGATCTTGTCGAAATTCTCCGCAGAGAGAGGCGCGCCACAGGCGGCCAGGCACAGTAGCAGAATCGCGATACCGAACGAACGATGGACGCGCATGCTGGACTCCCTTATTCCATCCGGCTGGCACTCCGAACGAAGCGTTATATCCCCAGTTATTCGACGCTACAGGATCTCGGTGATGTTCTCGCGCTCATCCATTTCGGCCACGAATTCCTTGAGCTCAGGGCCGAGTGCGTCGTGCGCCGAGACCAAGCCTATGGGCCGCCCCTTTTCGACTACCGGGACATTGCGAAACCCGCCCTCGTACATCATGTGCAGCGCGTGGCCGAGCGGTTTGTCGGGGCCGATGGTCCGCGGGTTTGGCGTCATCACCTCGGCAAGCAAGGTGGTTTTCGGATCGCATCCCTCGGCCGTCACGCGGAAGAGGGCGTCGCGCTCGGTGAATACGCCGACAAGGCGCTTCTTGTCACATACCATGAGCGCGCCGGTTTTATGGGCTCTCATTAAGCGCGCAGCGCCGCTGACCGTCGTTGTGCTTGGGGCAGTCAGGATCGCTTGGTTCTTGATAATCGTTCTAATCGGCCGGTGTGTCATAGCAGTTCTCCGTCGCAAACGGACCAACAAATTCTAGCAAAGAGCTGGACCGACCGTATACCCTGCCGCCGAAGTTCGATCTGGCGGCGTGGTGGGCACGATCCTCGGGCGGATATGAAGTGAGCAGCTACCGCGACAGCGCCACGATTCGCTTGTCCCGAGGGGAAGCTGGCCTCTCTCCTATACAATCACGCTTGCCTTCATGAGGTCCTCGTTCGGTGGCCGCCAATCCTAAAGGCCGTGTGCTGGCCGAAGCACTCCCTTATATCCACGCGTATCACGGGAAGACGCTGGTCATCCGCTTCGGTGGACAGGCGATGGCCGATGCGGCGCTGATGTCCGGCTTCGCTCGCGACGTCGCACTGCTGTGGCTGGTCGGAATGAAGCCCATCATCGTTCACGGCGGCGGCTGGCGGGTCGATGAATTGATGCGCCAGATGGGCATCGAAAGCCGCCGGCATCGCGGCATGCGGGTGACCGATGAGCGAACCCTGACCGTCGTCGAGATGGCGCTTGCCGAGCTCAATCAGGAGCTTGCCGGGCTCATCAACAAGCACGGTGCCAAAGCGGTTGGCCTCGACGGTCAGGACGGACGCTTCATCCATGCGCATCGCATGACGCTTGCTGCGGACGAAGGCGAGGAAGCCGTCGATCTGGGTTACGTGGGCGACGTCGAGAGCGTCGACGTCGATCTCATTCAACTGTTGCTTGGACGCGGGTTTGTACCGGTCATCATGCCTATCGGCGTCGGCGCGGACGGCACTGCGTATCACATCAATTCCGACCTCCTTGCCGGACGGCTGGCCCGCGCGCTCGAAGCCGAGAAGCTGATCCTGATGACCAACGTCCCGGGCGTTCTCGACCGCGCCGGCAGGCTGGCCTACGTCCTGACCGCGAGCGAGGCGGAGTCGCTATTGAAAGACGGAACGGTCGCCGCCGGCATGCGCCCACGAGTCACCGCAGCTCTGCTGGCGGTGCGCGAAGGTGTGCGCTCGGTGCACATCATCGACGGCAGCGTGCCCAGCGCGTTGCTGCTCGAAGTGCTGACCGCGCAGGGTGTGGGTACGGCGGTGCGCTCCGACGTGGGGCCGCATTTTCTTGAGGACAGCCGGGGTTATCTGCTCTCCGAGCAGGCGGCGTCCGGGTAATCAACCCGTATGACAGCCACGAGTTCCTATTTCGCAATACTCGGACTTGGACTGTCGATCGTGGCAGAGCTTCCCGCATAAGGTATCGAGATGATTCCGCAGACTCGCTTCGCCCGGAGCGGCAAGGTGAACATCGCCTACCAAGTCATCGGCGACGGAGCGCTCGATCTGGTCTATGTCCCGGGCTGGGTGTCACATCTGGAACTGCGCTGGGAGGAACCGGACCACGCGCGATTCCTTCACCGCCTTGCGTCGTTCTCGCGCCTTATCACATTCGACAAGCGAGGCACCGGTCTTTCCGATCGCGTTCCCGACGATCAGCTGCCGAGCCTGGAAGTGCGCATGGATGATCTGCGCGCCGTCATGGATGCAGTCGGTTCACAACGGGCGGCGCTGTTCGGCTACTCCGAAGGCGGCAACATGTGCATGCTATTCGCCGCCACCTATCCCGAGCGCACCGTGGCGCTGGTCACCTACAGCTGCTTCGCCAAGCGGATCTGGAGTCCCGATTATCCGTGGGCGCCAACGCCGGAGGCACGAGCGAAGGAATACGAATTCGTCGAGCGCGAATGGGGCAACCAGATGGACCTCGCGCGTTACATTCCCAGCAAGATGCACGATCACGAGTTCGCGCGTCGACTCGCGACCTACTTTCGCTACTCCGCAAGCCCTAGCGCAGCGGTGGCATTGCTCAGGATGAACACGCAAATCGACGTGCGTCACCTGTTGCCCGCGATCAGCGTGCCGGCGCTGATTCTGCATCGCACCGGCGACCTCGACGTGAATATCGAGGAAGGGCGGTGGCTAGCGTCGCAGATTCCGGGCGCCCGCTTCGTGGAGCTGCAGGGCGACGACCACATGCCATGGGCGGGCGACCAGGATTCCATCGTCGAAGAAGTTCAGGAGTTTCTGACTGGCATAAGGCCTCCGCGCGACATCGACCGCGTCCTCGCAACGGTGCTGTTTACCGACATTGTGGGCTCCACGGAGCGCATGGCCCGCGTCGGCGACAAGGCATGGAAAGAATGTCTCGATCGCCATCATGCCGTCGTACGACGTGAGCTTGCATCGTTCCGTGGCCGGGAGATGAATGTTGCGGGCGATGGTTTTTTCGCAACATTCGACGGCCCGGCGCGTGCTGTCCGCTGCGCACTGAGCATCCAGGAGGCTGCACGCCAGATAGGAATCGAGATCCGCGCCGGCTTGCACACCGGCGAGGTGGAGCTCCATGGTGACAAGGTTGCAGGCATGGCGGTGCACATCGGCGCGCGCGTCGCAGAGGTAGCCAATGCCGGCGCAACGCTGGTCTCCAGCACCGTCAAAGATCTGGTGTCCGGCTCAGGTTTGCGCTTCGAAGACCGCGGTGCGCATGCATTGAAGGGCGTACCCGGCGAGTGGCGGCTGTACGCGGCGAGCGGATAAACGATTGCCTGCGCCTTCCGAAGCTGCTGGGCTCGTTGCCGCAATAAGGGGCCGCTAGCCGACCGAGTGGGCTCTTCGTGCCACGGTGGAGGGCGGCCGCGTAGTAAGGGCCCGCTGGCTCGCCATTACCTAGATGAGGGGTTTCCGTGACCAAGTCGATCCATCAGGAAGTCACGATCAAGGCGAGCGCGAAGAAAGTGTTCGACGCGCTCACCGACGCAAAGCAGTTCAGCGCGTTTTCAGGAGGCGCGCCGGCGGAAATCGACGCCCAAGAAGGCGGCAGCTTTTCCTGCTTCGGCGGGCACATCAAAGGCCGCAACATCGAGTTGGTGCCTGGCAAGCGCGTGGTGCAAGCCTGGCGCTCGGTTAAGTGGGGCGAGGGCGTCTATTCGATCGTCCGCTTCGAGCTGAGCGAGGAGGGCGGCTCGACGAAAATCGTCTTCGATCAGGCCGGCTTTCCCGAAGAAGCGGGGCCACACCTGGAAGGCGGCTGGGCGAAGATGTATTGGGAGCCACTCAAAGCGTACTTGGCCGAAGCCGTGCGCGAGTAAACATGTTCGCCTTGACGTGCGGCGCCGTCGCGATCGCCGGCTTACTTTTTGGCCTCCACTCGTACAAACGTACGGCGCCCGTCGCGCACCGCCCTACGCAGGCGCGTCACCGATAATCCTTCGGATCGCCCGAGTCGGTAGGAGAGCGCAACGCGCGGCGAAGCTGCTCGCTGATGGGAAAGTTGAGCGTGACGCCGCGGGGCGGGATCGGCTGCGTGAACCATTTCTTGTACATCGCTTCCGCCGCGCCGGATTTGAACGCCGCGACCAACGCGCGATCGACCAGCGCCTTGAATTGCGGATCATCGCGCCTCAGCATCAGCGCGTACGGGTCGGCAGCCATGCCGTCGATCTCGACCAGGCGATACGCGTCGGGCGTCTTCGAGTTGGCGGCCAGCCCTGCCAATAGGATATCGTCCTCGGCGAACGCGGCCGCGCGGTCGCTTTCCAGAAGCTGGAACGAGCCGTTGTGATCCTGGCCATTCAACATGGTCATGCCCAGTCCACGCTGAGTGTTGAGCTCGGCGATTTTCTGCACGGTGTTGGCACCACTGGTGACGGCGATCGCACGTCCCTTCATGTCACCGAATGTGTGCACCGGCCCGTTTTTCTTGACAATGAGCTTGGTGTTGACCACGAAAGTCGTGACGCTGAAGGCAACCTGCTTCTGGCGTTCGATGTTGTTGACCGTCGAGCCACATTCGATGTCGATGGTGCCGTTGGCGATAAGCGGTATGCGCGTCGCCGATGTCACCACCTGCTTAACGACTTTCAGATCGGGCTTCTTGAGCTCGTCCTTGACGGCGTCGACGACCTTCAGGCACAAGTCGACGGAGTAGCCGACGCTTTCCTGCTTGTCGTCGAGATAGGAGAACGGGAT
>Ga0209118_1001210_pt1 | contig 12409 bp, 9 predicted proteins | sample BlaSpr_A8_Ref_M1_FD_187988 | JGI IMG/M metagenome (GOLD analysis project Ga0209118, IMG submission 187988) | Forest soil microbial communities from Thunder Bay, Ontario, Canada - Black Spruce, Ontario site 2_A8_Ref_M1 (SPAdes) (version 2) | ecosystem: Environmental > Terrestrial > Soil > Boreal...
CGGGACCATTGTCCGCGTACGCGATGACAGTAAGTCACCCTGGCGCGAACTGATCAAATGGGGCGCGGATGAGACCTTCGGAGGCGTCAACGGATTTTCACCGGACAACAAGGCGCTCTGGATTACGACCAGTCTCGACGTGAACGCGGCTCGCCTGCTCGAGATTGACATTGCTACCGGTAAACGCAAGGTCATAACGGAAGATCCGCAGTTCGATGTCAACAGCACGATCAACAATCCCAAGACGAATGCGCTGGAAGCCGTCAGTTACTCCAAACAGCGTACGGAGTATGTGTTCATCGATCCGAATGTGAAGGCGGATTTCGAGGTTCTGAAAAAACTTCGCAATGGTGATATTGCTGGTATCTCGCAAGACCTCGACGACAACAAGTGGATTGTCGGCTTTGTCAGCGATGACGCGCCTGAATACTGGTATGTCTACGATCGGGCGGCGAAGCAAGCAACATTGTTGTTCAGCAACCGGCCGCTGCTTGAGAAATACAAACTATCGGCCATGAAACCCATCGAGTTTACGGCCCGCGATGGCATGAAGCTGTATGGTTATTTGACCACGCCCGCGGGAGTGGAACCGAAGAGCCTGCCGATGGTGGAGTTTGTGCATGGCGGTCCGTGGGGGCGTGACGAGTGGGGCTACAACCGTTACGCACAATGGCTGTCGAATCGCGGTTATGCGGTGTTGCAGATTAATTTCCGGGGATCGACTGGCTACGGCAAGCAATATGTGAACGCCGGCGATCGCCAATGGGCCGGAACGATGCATACCGACTTACTCGATGGCAAAGACTGGGTTGTCAAACAGGGAATCGCAGATGGGGCAAAGGTCTGCATCATGGGGGGAAGCTATGGTGGTTATGCGACGCTCGCGGGAGTTACATTCTCGCCGGATGCGTTCGCTTGCGGAGTTGACATTGTCGGCCCTTCCAATCTGAATACGTTGCTTAAGACCATTCCACCGTACTGGTCCACACTATTAGCCACTTTCCACAAGCGCATGGGCAACTCGGAACAAATATTGAAGCAACAGTCGCCGCTGTTTAAGGCGGACCAGATCAAAGCGCCTCTGCTCATTGGTCAAGGCGCCAACGACCCTCGCGTAAACAAAGCGGAGAGCGATCAGATTGTAGCTGCCATGCGCAAGAACAATAAGCCGGTACAGTATTACGTATTCCCCGACGAAGGGCACGGTTTTGCGCGGCCGACCAATAACATGGCCTTTAACGCGGCCACAGAAGAATTCCTGGCGAAATACCTGGGAGGAAGATTCGAGCCAGCGACGCCGGACGAAAGCAAGCTGCTGGCAAGCATTAAGCAGTAACGGCTCGGCGCGCGTGGGGTGCCGTCCTACCACATTAGAAATGTGGGAAAAGGTGCCAGCGACATGGGGCCGGATTGGTTGACCTTTCGGGCGGGTCGTGATTGCGATGAATTCTGGGCGCTAACTTTTTCGGGCACTCACCAGGTACTGGCTCAGCGTCCACCCCAGAATGTGGGACTTCGAGAACCGCTCCATCAAGGAGAAAAGGCGCAACTCCGCGGCCGGCCAGACGTTCCCAAGCGGAAACAACAGGAACCCTGAGTAAGCGCTGTGCTCTGGATTGAGACCATGCCTGCGGAGCTGTGCCCGAACCTGCCAGGGGATACACCAATTCCATCGCTGGCCAACCGGCTTGGCGGATACGCGTTTGCCCGTCAGCCTTTTTATCGCTCGCCACAAGGGCACGGCGGTGAGGTTGCACAGATACTTGGAGCAACGATCCAGGCTGATGCGCGTGGGCAGGGAAATAATCACTACGCCGCCAGGACGCAGAACGCGGTGGATCTCGTCCAGACAGCGATCGTAGGTGGTCAGGTACTCGAACACGCCGAGGCAAACCACGTGGTCAAAGCTGGCGTCCGGAAAAGGCAGTGATTCGGCATCCGCGCGGCAAAGGTGCACGCGGCGGGATGCGCCGGAGCGCTGCTGCGCCAAACCAAGCATTTTCTGAGCATAGTCGAGCCCGACAATCTCAAACCCCCGAGCGAGCAGCGGCTCGAACTCGGCGCCAGCCGCGCACCCGACGTCGAGCAGGAGCCCAGGTTCGGAATCGAGCATCTCGAGCACAATCTTGAGCTGTGCCTGAAACCATGGCGATTGTCCCCGATCGCCAGCATAGTAAGAAGACATGCGATCGAAGACGGCACCCACTTCGTCTTTCGCGAATTGAGAGTTTTTGTCGGGCATCAAGCGCCGTCGCTGTCCCCGAGAGTGAAATGCCACTTTTGTGATGCCGCGGGTAAGGTGATTTCCTGTGGGCGCAGGACTCGCATGGCGAGATGAAGATGCGGCGTCTTGCGAAAAGGGAAGGCGCGCTGCAGTAACTCATGAGCGGCGGGCAGGGCGGATACATGTGCCGATCCTTGCAATGTCCATGTGCTAATCAACTGGACACCACTGTTCAGCAAACTGCCCATGCCCGTTGCCAATAGCTCCCGCACTGCTTCTCCATCGCTACTCTCGGTAAACAGATCAACGATGGCAGCGGTCGGGACTGTCCGGCTTGCCGAGGTCACGAGGAAGCCCACAGCCTGGCCCTTCCTAAGCGCGAGCCAGATCTTGTAGCGTGTCGGACAATCGGAGAAGCGCCAGTTCAAGTAACTGCTGTCCCGCATCAAGGCAAAGTCGTAGCCTGCGGATGCTCTTTGCCAGAGCTGGTCGGTCTCTTCTCCAAATCGTTCCACCGGGACCACGGTCACGGCGCCTCCAAGGGAGCGCGGGATGCAGCGTCTTTTGAGAAGCCAGTCCAGGCCTGAAAGATGAAGAAGGCCGGCAGGAATGCCCGTCTTGCGAGATAGGGTATGGCTTGGCAATGCAAAGCGCCGGGCATCGATCCTCTGCGCCTCGTGAAAGGAAAGCTTGCCGGCAAGGATGGGGAACGAGACGTCGTTCGGTCGAACGTAGACCAGGGAAGAGCCGCCGGCGCCAGCTTCGCGGCAAACCAGCTCGATCAATTGCGAAAACAGGCCCATCCCACGGTAGTTTTCATCCGTCAGAAAGTCGCCGAGTTCGTAGGCCAGGACTGTCTTTCCTGATAGCCAGATGCGCTTGGGGGTGGCTGCCACGACGCTTACCACCGAGTCGGCAGCGGTAGCGATGCCCACGATCGCATCGCCCAGAGGATTTCCAAAATATTTCCAGCGGTAAAAATCCTGAGCAGTTCCGTCGGGAAATCTTTCCGCAAAAGATTTGCCGCCCAGCGGAATCAGGAACTCTGCGATCCGGGCGAGATCCGTTGGCCCTGCCAATCGCACTTCCCGACTGAGGGTGGCTCGCGTCATTCGCTCAGGCAACGGAACGGTTTCCAACTGCGGCACCCTTGCCGAACACAAGTGTTCGTTCCAGGTGCCACAGGAACTCCGATTTCTCCCGAGGGATATAGGTTCGGGGAATTGCCAGCGGACGGGCGTCCGCCCGCACGGCGCCGGAAGTCGTGGTTACGGCAGTGGCATAGCCAAGCTCTTCGGTGATTTTCAACGTGGTCTCATTCCACTGCGGGTTGAGAGCTGGATGGGGGTAGGAAAAATGCTTCACCGGTTCCCCCAGTTCCTGTTCCAGCTTGAGCTTGGACTCGTTCAGTTCGTTGCGCGCGTCCTCTGCGGAAATGTGTGCCACGTTCGGGTGTGTCATGGTATGCGAGCCTACGACGTGGCCGGATTTCGCCAGCGACCTCGCATCGTCCCAGTTCATCATCAGGTCCGATTCGTCGGGGAACGGTTCCCGAGCAAGAGAACACACTACATTCTGCACCAGTTCTTCGCGCGCCGGCGCGCTTGATTTCGCGCAGACGCCGACGGCGTTCACGAAGGCTCCTTCGCGTGCTTCGGAGTCCGTCAGATCATGAATCGTGCCCGAGATCGGATCCATCCATTTCGAATTTCGTGAGGTAAAGAATGCGTGGCGCAGAAGGCAATACCACGGAGCTTTCGACTGGTCCACCGAACCGATGAGAACATAGAATGTCCCCGGGATACCAAAGCGGTTGAGAATCGGCGCAGCCACCCGAACGTTGTCCTTGAAGCCGTCGTCGAAAGTAACGGCCACAGCTCTTGGCGGCAGATTTTTCTCACCTTTTAGAAAGCGCCAGATATCGTCCATGTTTACGGCGCTAAATCGTCTCGCAATAAACTCCATTTGCCACTCGAAGATGGAGGTGGCGTGAATGCAGTCGCATCCGATGGTGTTGGCGTATTGTTCCGGTCGATCCTGGATGGAGTGATAAGTCAGAATAACCGCGGCGGGGGCCGCCAACTTGTGCGCCATACGAAGCGCTCCGCTCGTCACAAGTACTTTCTTGGCGACGGCTTTAGCTGTTTTCCGAATACTCATTGGACACGGTCCTGTGAAGACTGGGATTCAACGGGCTTCGCGACGGTTCTTTTGCTTACCCGCATCTCTTCAGCCTTGTGCAGACTGGACAGCAAGGCCAGAGCGTGCGGCTTCAAGTATATCTCGTCAAGAAATTCTCTTTTTGGCATGCCTGCGTTTCCACCCTTATTGCTCATTCTGATATTCCACCGAAACCACCGCCTGGGGCGGCTGCTCGGGAGGTGTCGGCCGGGTCAACCCGGCAATTTCCGCGACATGAAACGCGCGGCCGGTGCGATAGGCCCAGAGCAGCCCGACGCCGTAGATGGAACTCACCGCCAGGGTTTCGATCGCCAACTGGACCAGGTTGCGGGGATAAAAGAATCGGTTGGCAAGCCAGAGCGCTGCGACTAGCGGGAGGGTCAAAAGAATTGGCAGCGTATAAGCCTCGCGCAGGAACGTCCCGACGGGAACACCGATCTGCTTCTTCAAATGGCGCGGCAAGAACCATAGACAAGTAAAGCTGAGCGGGATGGCGGTTCCGAGGGCGTCGCCGACAATTCCGAGCGGGGGGACAAGCGCGATGCTGAGGATAAGGTTGGCGACACCCTCGATCACGGTGATGGTCGCCAGGATCCGATGTTTACCGAGGCCGAATAAAATGCGGCCGGACGCGGCCTGCGATAGCATGAGCGCGAATGGAATGATCATCACCACCAGCACCGGGTAGCTGTGTGGAATATAGCGGGCCCCAACCCAGATACGGATGATGTGCTTGCCGAACACGATCAGGATCGCAGTGACGGGAAGAATCAGGAAGGCGCAGGCGCGGTTGCCGGCGATGTAAATCTTGCGCACGCGGTCGAGGTTGCCGGTTGCCTCCGATTGGCTCGCCATGGGCACAAAGATCTGGGAGAGGCTGGTGACAAATTCTTGTGAGTAATCGACGATGCGGGCGCCGATGTTGAACCAGGTGACGGCAATTGTTGACATCATGGTGCCGAGCACCAGTTCATCGGTGCGGAACCGCAGGCGCGCGGCAACCATCACGAGGAAAGTGGTACCGCCGTAATTGACCATGTGGCGGAACGAGGCGCGATCCACATACTTAAGACCAAGCGGCACAGGGCACAAGCGGAATACGACGAAGCCGCGAAGAATCGAGGACACAACCGGCAGGCTAACGGTGAGCAGGGCGATGGTAATCAGACCGTATCCGCGGTTCAGAAAATAAACGATCAAAGCGGCGCGGGCGAGGGTGGAGCCGATGCTGGTCCAGTTCAGTATGTAGAAGCGCTGCAACCCTTCGAGCATGCCTCCGATGACGCCCAGCGGAAAGCCGACGCTGACGGAAGCGCCTACCATTAACAGCAGCAGCCGCGCCTGCGAATGCATTTCGGGCGGAACCTTGAACACGTGTTCCACATACGAACTTAGCAGCGCGGTCAACACCATGCTCACCGCCCCGATGGAGGTGTACGTAAACAGGGCCGTGTTGACGAAATGAGCGAGCTTTTCGCGATCACCGGTGGCCGTGTACTTGGACACGTAGCGGACGATGGAGGAGCGAATCCCGAGATCGAACAGACCGTAATAGCCGGTCACCGAGAAGATCAGGACCCAAACCCCGAAAGCCGCGTCCCCCAGCCGGTGCAGAATGAACGGAGAGAGAAAAATCCCGACCGCGACGTTGGTAGCGAGCGCCGACCAGCTCGAGCCGACGTTTTTCAGAATCTGTCTTTTTTCGCGCTTCCGCATCAGCTCCGGTCCGTTCCCAGACCGTTCAGCATGGTTTCCACGCACCGCGAGTCGAAATTCGTTGTCCGTTCCGGGAAGAGGAGTTCGTATCCCAGATACGTCATCAGGTGTCCCCACGCGGCTTCCAGTTGCGCCACCGCGCCTTCCGGCAGACCCGTCCTCCAGCCCCCCGCCTTGGCCGAACGAACAAAGGGAACATCCTGGCGCGTGTCCTTGATCGAAGACCACAGTCGCCACTGCGACTTCTCCAATTTGCGCATCTCTTCGGCCGCGCTGCGCCGCACCGCGTTCGCAACCCTTTCCGCATCCGGCGGGATTTCCAGGAACGATGCCACTTTGTTCAGCTCGCGAGCTGCATCTTCCAGCATGTCTTCATAGCGCAACAGGAGGAATCCCGACCGGTTCTCGCGCGTGGCCAGCCACCCTACTACATTCTCGCCCCACGATCCATACGGGCTCGTCTCGCCGGCCACAAACCGCGCCACAAATTTCTCCGGCGGATAGCCGTCCTCAATGAGGCCGCGCTTGCGATGAAAGTGGAACTGCGACAGGGCCACATCGCGTGGATCGCGCACTACGTAGATCACGCGTTTGTACCGCGGATCGAAATACTGGTGGCTCTTGATGATCCGTGGCCGCGGCATCCTTGCCAAGTCGCGTTTCGAGAGCGCCTCCGGGTCGGGAGTCAGCCGATTGATGTTGGAAAAATCCGCCGGTGTTTCCGGATACACGAGGTTGGCGATCAGAAACCGAGTCCAGGTATTGCCCGACTTCGGATAAGAAAGAATGAATATGTCATCCGGCCACACGTCCAGATTGCGTCCTGGGCGGTGCATGCCCAGCGCCCGCCGCGTTCCGCCGATCAGCCATTGAATCATAGGTTGAATCTCTCGCTCTCCTGATCGACTACCCCTGGGACCTCAGGGGAGACGCCGCTTGTATCCGGGGGGTAGCCATGCCGGTTGGGGGCGTCTTAATCATTAGTGCTACAAGCTTCTTGATTCCTGCATCTCCTGGTTATCACCGAGCGCTCCCGTCCTTAGTTGGCCCACTTGCGGTATTACCCGCTTTCCCCTTGCCTTTTTGCGCGCCAACCGCGCCTCCTGCACGCGGAGAAAATGACGGGCTGCCCAAGGCACAATCTGCACTACCAGCGCTACGCTCCTGCTTTTCCGGTCCTGCAGCAGTACTGCCGCCTTGCCCGCCGCCACGCGTGCTTCGGGATAACGACCCTCGCGCAAGTAGCGTTTTACCAGTTTCGTCTGAGAGATCCCCTCGTTCCACGCAATCATGGCAGTAATGATTGCCTGTTGTGCGGCTGAAAGAGGCAGTGACGCCCTCGTCTTGCGGTATATTTCGATCCGTGCCTCCTGCAAAAGCTGATCGTCCGCAGAAAGTCCAGTTGGGAGTAGCCGGCGCTCGACGCCCACCCATCGGACAAAATCCATCTTTGCGCCGCGGAACGACATGCGCAGCCAGAGGTCGAAGTCCTCGCAGCGGCGGTAGTCCTCGTCGAAAAGTCCCGCATCGATCACGGCCTGCCGCGAGGCCACTAAACCCGAGGTCGAGACGCAGCAGTCATTCCGCAACAGTTTCTCGAATGTGACCGGCCAAATCTGCCGTTCGCGTTCATAGGTTCGGCCAATCAATATTCCGTTTTCGACTAAGTATGAATCGCAGTAGAGCAGGTCCAGCCCTTTTTCCTCGATGACGGCCACCATGTTTGCCAAGTGGTCTGGGAGGTAGAGGTCGTCGCTGTCCAGACATGAGATGTACTTGCCTCGCGCCGCGCGGATCGCCGTGTTGCGCGCCCCCGATGGCCCCCGGTTTTCCTGCCGGATGTAGATCAGCCTCTCGCCGTAGCTCCGGATCGCCTGTTCCAGCGCCTCCGTATCCGGCGAGCCGTCGTTGACCAGCACGACTTCGAGGTTCGGATGGCTCTGCGCGAAAACGGAATCCAGCGTCTCCCGGACGTGCGCCGCCGCCTGGTACGCAGGAATAATGACGCTGACCAGAGGTTCTTGCCGCTCGTCCAAGATGCACATCCCTCCCGGGACCCTTTCAGCAAGCTGGGGTCCAAGACCGCCCCAATACCTTACTCTAACACTCTAATTTTAAAGGAGGTTTAAAGCCAATTGGAAGCCATGCCGCAATATCGCGATGAAAGGGCCCGCCAATTGTGGGTACTTTTTTTCCCTATCTTGCCATAATAGCCAGCCGCAGACGCATGCTTCACGTGCGGCTCATGTCCGGGTAGCGGCTAGGTTCGTAGAAGTTAATCTGGAGGCAGCCTCGCCGAAGTCCGTCGCGGCGTGCCGACGCGGCGATTGAGACAATGGCCTGCAGTAGCAATTTGCGCTGCCTGGGTGCCAAGCTGCTGTGCAGGGGTTCTTCGTGTATTCCGTCCTTCAAGCCACAATCAGTGGATCACACCAATGCCGCAGATCAAACGATTCAGTGCGCCCGGCGGGTTGGGATAGGCTCCCAGATCACTCCAGCATCACGACAGTTGAACTGGCCGACGACTCGATAGTTCTGCTCAATATCGGTTGCAAGCGACTCTGACCATACGTCGGAGCCGCCAACCTTGATCTGAGATGGATCATGAGACATTACAATCAGGCCAAAGTAGTGCTCGGTCACGAGCTCTTCAACCTGCCTATCGGGCCACAAGCCATGTTTGACGAACTGGCCGTATACAAACGGATCAGAAACTGAGATCGGCTTTCCGGCCACGAGCAGCGGTCCCAAGTTTTCAGATAAAACGCGGGAGGAAGGCGAACTGCTGACATACTGATATGCGCTGCCGCACTCTGTTTGCTCGGTGGATGGCTGCAGTTGGGGCTGATTTTGGGCGATTATCCCAACCAGGATGGAAGCGCTCAGCAACACCGTTATCGACATGGCCCTCGCAGCATATTTCGAGAGCAGAAAGAAATATCCCATGCCGGCGCACATGCAGCATGCAACCATCCACTCAACGAAATGGTTTGTTGATGATCCAAGCTTGCCCGCAGTGAGAGCGGTAAGAGTGCTCATTACAAGATAAATGGGTGGAAAGCTGCGCACCGCTCCTCGAAAGTCATGGGCCACATACCATACCGCAAGAGCCGTTACCACCGGTGCGCTCGCCGATACCACTCCTCCGAGCGCAAAATACTGCATTAGCGAGTACCGATCAGGATGTGTAGAAAACATGTGAAAGGCGAACCATCCATCGGTCTTCGCCTGAAGGACTGCGAATGCGAGGATCAGCGCCGCTCCTAGTCCTGCCGCAAATACCAAACCCTGCTTTCCCCTCCGGTTCAATATCAAGTGGACAAACACGGCAACCGGAGCCGCGAGAAGCGAGTACTTGCAGAATATCGCGAGACCGAAGAAGGGTATGCTCCAGTACCACCCCTTTACACTAACAAGGTACAGCGCAATTCCCGTCACGGAAAAGAGGACACCAATGACGTCCGCGCGCAACAGGTAGAGCCAGAACCTGAACGCTGGAAGCGTTAACAGTAGAAACCCAAAAGAAAAGCCAATCCACCAAGAACCTGTCAGGCGCCGCAGAATAGTACCGAGGAGAAATGAAACCGCAGCGGAACAGATCACTATCATGAGCCTTCCCGCTGGGAATGAAGGAGCCCCGGCGGGCAAGACTGCGGCTGCGGCTGCATAGGCGACCGGACCGTACACATGGAGAACTACAGGGAAGGCGAACGGATGGGGATAAAGCGGTTGAGCGTGGCGAATCCGCAGTGCGCCATCCAGAATCAAACCTTCGCCGTAGTCAATTTGGTAAGGAGTGAGGACTAGCGGGACGGTCCGGAGAATCACCAAGAATGCGCCCAAAAGGACGCAGATCAGGAGCACCTTGTCAGGTGTCGAGAGCGAAACGAGGTGCCTGCCGAGCCTCGCGTAAGAAGTGGACATATGACAGAAAAGCCGGTGGATCAAGGGGACGGGGTTTTTGCGCTTCGACTATGATAAATCGTCTGTGTGACTCGCCACAATTCTGTCCGCCTTTGAAATCGACGAAAAATCATGCGGCAACCTGAGATCGACTTCTAAACAGCGCAACCGCCGACACGGCATACATTCCAAGAGCGAGTGCTTTGAGAATCGGAGTGCCCCCGATCATTACGGCATTTTCGAGGAGCCCGCCCAGTACTGCACCAAAAAGGTTCACTCCCAGTACCTCTGCCGGACGGCCAAATCTCTGAAGGCTGGTGGAAAACACAATTCCCGAGAAAAAAACCGGAAGCGCCGCCCATCCGCCTCCCACGAAGAATTTCGCGCCCGCACTTAGACTGTTGATCGCCGAATACGGGAACCAAAAGTCTGCGATCAAAAGCACGATCAGGATGCCATACATAGCAGCTGCCGAGACCCGACAGGTTCCGGCCAGAGCGTTGGCGACTAGGGCCATCGCCAGGAAAGCTGCAATCACCACCGAGTTGACAATCCAGGTGGCACCAAACAGCAACGAGAGTTGGGTCACAGCCTTGGTTTCGAGCAACAAAAATCCAGAGCCGAGGAAGAAGAAGTGCAGATGCGGCAGGCTTGTCTTCCAAGCGATGCAATTTGCTTTTCGCAGCACCATCCACACCATCAGCCAAGAGAGTGCGGCCGTGACCAAAACCGGTCCGGGGATAGAGCGATCAGTCAAGTATAAGAACGGCCAGCTGTCTGTCGCGAGGACGGTTGTCGCGTTCGTCGTCCGTGTGTGCAACTCATTACCAGCGTCGACGAGTTGAGGAAGTTTGGCGTTGCGCGCGCTGCCCTCAATCAGCAATACGCCATTAACCACAATTCCTGTGTAGTAAGCCGTGGGTGGGGTTCCGAATGCGGATTCGACGGTCGCATACAACCGATCCGTTGCGAAACTGCGGCCCGTCGCGAACGAGACGACGAGCGTGCCTTTATCCGAGAGAGCCGCCTTAGCATTTTGGAAACTCTCTACGGTGTAAACATAATTGTCGAGGCGTAGCGAAGAAAAGCCGCTGAGCAAGGTTGAGGAATCGAGATAGCCGAAAACAATCAAGTCATACTTCTTCTTGGTTTTCTTCAGGAAGGCGCGAGCGTCATCTACGTAAGCTGTGACTCGAGGCGAATCGTAAGGACGCTCTGGATGGTACTGCCGCCCAATCTGCAGGATGACGGGGTCAATCTCGACCGCGTCAACATTTTCGGCGCCGTGCCGGAGCGCCCCGGCAACATCGTTGCCCGTGCCCGCCCCAAGAATAAGAACGCTCTGCGGGTGTGGCACGATTCGGTATGGGAGCTCGTAGTAGGGCACGATGAGACTGTTTGGTTTCGCCGTAGGGTATCGTTGCAAGAAATCTGGCGAAAGATCGGCGAACCACTGATACCAAACGTGGTTTGCTACCAGGGCGTACGCTGACGCGCGGGGCCATCCGTCTGGCGGCGCCAGACGAGTCAACTCGATTCGATAGTACGGGGACCAGAAAGTGTTGGGCTCGGGAATGGCGACGGCGCAGACCACCGCGGCAAGCGCAACTAGGGTGAGACGGTCCCTGGCAACCAGAGGAGCGAGTAGAAAAAATCCTAGCAGCAGCCACGCCGCTGGTCCGAGATGAAAAAAAGCGAGCAACGAAAACAGTGCCATTCCAGCCAGTCCACCGGCCAAGTTAATTCCATAGCCTCTCAGGGATGGCAACTGTTTCATGTACTGGCCGACGAAACCTCCGAGGACCGCGAAGAAGATAACAATCAACGCCGAATACCCCAGCGCGACCGAAAAGAAACGCATCACGTAAAGAAGTCGAGAGCTCAGCCCGCCAGGAGAGCCGAGACCGTATTCCCACGACATGTCCGGGAACGACAAATGCAACAACGAGGCAAACCGGGTCGGAATAAAAAGAAGCGCCGCTGCGGCCGGGAATACCGTTCTGAGCCGCCTCTTCGGGCTGCCCAGAAGCATACCGAGTCCTATGCCGAAAAAACTTGCGACAAGAGGCAGATTTTTTAGATTTGTAAAGACGCGGATTTCGGATGATAGATATCGAATGATCAGCAGCTCAAAGTAGAGCGTGACCATGCTAGCGAAGAGCAAACTCAGTTCTTCACTGGACCACAGGGCTTGGGACCTTGGGCGCGGATCGGTGCCGGCATCATCAAGTCGAGGAATCGCGTCAGCCATGCCGATCTAGTGCCTGGGGCCCGATTCAGCCATTTCCGAGGTGAGGTCTGCAGAAGTATAACCTGCCACTTCGCGGAAGGAGCATTTTTTCAGGGCCGCCGGATTGTTAAAATGCTCTCTCCGCCAAAGCCGTA
>Ga0209118_1001211_pt1 | contig 12402 bp, 10 predicted proteins | sample BlaSpr_A8_Ref_M1_FD_187988 | JGI IMG/M metagenome (GOLD analysis project Ga0209118, IMG submission 187988) | Forest soil microbial communities from Thunder Bay, Ontario, Canada - Black Spruce, Ontario site 2_A8_Ref_M1 (SPAdes) (version 2) | ecosystem: Environmental > Terrestrial > Soil > Boreal...
GTCGATCACCTGACCATGCTTGCCGACTGGATCACGTATCGCCTCACCGGCGAGTTCGTCACCGATCCCTCCATCGGTTCGAGCTCGGGCATGTTCGACCTCGGCCGCCGCACGTGGTCGCCAGAGATCATCGACATCTGCGGGATGAGGGTCGAAGTCTTTCCTCCCGTGCTGGCGCCAGGTACTACGGTCGGCATCGTCAGCGCCGCTGCTGCAGACGCGACAGGCCTGCGGCCAGGCACCCCTGTGGTCATCGGAGGCGCAGACACGCAGCTCGGGCTGGTTGGAATCGGCGTCGTCGAGCCGGGCCGGTTCACCGTGGTCGGAGGCACGTTCTGGCAGCAGACGATCGGACTTTCAGAAGCAACCATCGATCCCCAGGCGAGGCTTCGGACCCTCTGCCATGCGCTGCCGAGCCAATGGATGATGGAGGGCATCGGCTTCTACAGCGGCCTGACCATGAGGTGGTTCCGCGATGCCTTCTGCGATTTGGAGAAGCTCGAAGCCGAACGAACCGGCGTTGACGCCTACACCCTGATGGAGCGAGCGGCGATGGGAGTGCCGCCTGGTTCTAACGACGTTATTGGAATTCTCTCCAATCTCATGACGGCCAGCCGCTGGATTCACGCGTCCCCCGCCTTCGTCCAATTCAATGTCGGAGACCCCGGGCGCTCAGGTAGGAAAGAGTGCATTCGTGCGATCGAAGAGGCCGCCGCCTACGTCTCGTACGGCCATCTCCGGATCATCGAAGAGGTAACCGCCCGGTCCATCGACCAGGCCATATTCACCGGCGGAGCATCGAAGGGCACGCTGTGGCCGCGAATACTCGCGGATGTGCTCGGGCTCCCCGTCAGCGTGCCCCGAGTCAAGGAGTCGACCGCCCTCGGCGCGGCCATGTTCGCCGGCATCGGCGCCGGCCTGTATCCCGATGTGGCCAGCGCCGCTCGGCAGGTGGTGAGCTTTGAAACGACTTTCGATCCCGATCCCGAGGTCCACCATCGATACGGCGAGCTGTACGAAGGATGGAGTCGGGTCTACGGCGCGGAATTGGCCCTCGTCGAGAACGGCCTCCTCAAGCCGCTATGGAGAGCAGCCGGAACCTAGATTTTGGCTCGGTCGGCTGGCTTACGCAGCCAGATGAAGATGAGCGCGCTGCTCACTAGCAAAGCTGGTACGTACATGGTTACGATGACCCAGTTCACTCCGAGCCCGTGCGTAAACACGCTGTAACGCATCGATTGAATGATCGCGTTCACCGTGTCCAGCAGCCCGATTGCGAGGCAGAGCCACACCAATCCGATGGCACCGGACAGCCGGCGGCGCAGGGCAATCAAAGCCAGCAGGGCCAACAATGCCGTAGTCATGTCGCCGTATCCGATCATCGTGCGAAAGTCCATTGGAACCGCCGAGTCGACAGCGCCGGGAGCCAGAATCGTCCCGCCCACAATGCGAAAGGCATGAACCCACAGTAGCGGCACTAGCGCCACCTCACGTGGCAGGCCGGCAAGGCGCGGCGCCGCGTACCACAACGCCACCAATGAGTAGACGACCAGGCAGAAAGTGAATTGAATTCCAAAGAGAACGATCGGTGCCATCATCACTCGTCTCCGATTACGGCCCGCTGACGTTGGGTTCAGACGTTAGCCGCGACGTGTGAAGATGCTGTGAATCCGAACGGCTCGCCCTTCTCAAGATGGGCTAACCTCACGTTGGCTATGCAGCAACAAGCTCCCGGCTCGATTCTTGGCCACGCCGTCAGACGGCGCGAGGACCCGCGCCTCGTTACCGGCACAGGCCGGTACGTCGACGACATCCAGCCGGACAGGTGTCTTCATGTGGCCTTCGTGAGGTCGAGTCTGGCTCACGCTTCAATTCGGGCGGTGGATATCGCCGCGGCAGCGTCAGCGCCTGGTGTCGTCGCAGTACTCACCGCCGCCGATTTAGGCCTACCCGCACGCGTCGGCTTCCAAATGGTGCCGGAGGTCTTCGCCCGGCCCCCGCTTGCCGTCGGTCGCGTCCGCTTCGTCGGCGAGCCAGTTGCGCTTGTGGTTGCGGAGAGCCGAGATGCGGCCGTGGATGCTGCCCAACTCGTCGGGCTCGACCTCGAGCCGCTCGAGGTCGTCGTCGATGTGGATGCCGCCCGCCAAGCGGGCTCGACCCTGCTCTTTCCCGCCCACGGATCCAACGTGGCCAATCATTTCGCTCCCCGCGGCGACAATGACGTCCTGGCCGGCGCCGAGGTGACGGTCAAGGGGCGCTTCATCAATCAGCGGCTCGCGCCCGTCCCAATGGAGCCTGAGGCAATCCTCGTGGCGCCCGAAGGGGGGAAGCTGGTGGTTTGGGCGACCAGCCAGACCCCGTTTGGGCTTCGCGCCGCGATGGCGTCGTCGCTCGGCATGGCCGAGGGTGATATCCGTGTGGTCGTTGGCGACATGGGAGGCGGCTTTGGGGCGAAGGCTGGAGCCCGGCCAGAGCTGATCGTCGTCGCCGCAGCCGCGCGAAAGCTCGGGCGCCCTGTGAAATGGATCGAGACCCGATCAGAGAACCTGGTCGGGATGACCCACGGGCGTGGCCAGGTTCAGCATGTGGAGCTGGGAGCCACACGCGATGGCCGCCTCGTGGGCCTGCGTGCTCGGGTCGTTGCAGACGTCGGCGCCTACCCGGCGATCGCAGTGCTGCTGCCGTTTCTCACGGGGCAGATGTCGGCCGGCGTCTACACGATCCCCGCGATCGACTACGAAGCCCACTGCGTCGTCACGAACACGACACCGCTGGCCGCCTACCGCGGCGCGGGCCGACCGGAGGCGGCCGCGATGGTGGAACGCGCGATGGACATGCTGGCGGTTGAGCTTCGCATGGACCCGGCCGAGCTGAGGCGGCGAAACTTGATCCCACCCGACCAGTTCCCGCACACCACGGCCGGCGGGGCCACGTACGACTCCGGCGAGTACGAGCGGGCGCTCGACAAGCTTCTCGAGATCTCGGCTTACGCCGAGCTGCGGGCGGAGCAGGCGCGGCGCCGCGACCGCGGCGACCGGATGCAGCTCGGGATCGGGCTCTCGGTCTATGTCGAGGTGACCGCTGTCGGCACCGGTCCGGAATGGGGAGCAGTGCGAATCGAACCGGACGGGACCGCGACCGTGCGCTGCGGCACCACCTCGTCCGGACAGGGCCACGAGACTTCGCTGGCCCAGATCGCAGCCGAGCAGCTCGGCTTGCCAATCGACTCGGTGCTTGTCGTCCATTCCGACACGGACGCTGTCGAGCGCGGCTCGGGCACGGTGGGCTCGCGCTCGATGCAGCACGGTGGCTCGGCAGTACACCAGGCTGCGCGCGAGCTGCGTCATAAGGCGCGCGACCTGGCTTCGCACCTGCTCGAGGCAAGCCCCGATGACATCGTCTTCTTAGATGGGACGGTAGGCGTTGCCGGCGTTCCGGACCGTTCGTTTTCGTGGGCTTCGTTGGTCGCCGCCGCGGGCGACCGCAAGAACCTGCCTCAAGGGATGGAACCCGGCCTCGCCGCCGAGGCCGACTTTGCCGGAGACGGCAGCTACCCGTTTGGGGCTCACTGCGCGGTGGTCGAGGTCGATGTCGAGACCGGAGACGCGCGCTTGACGCGCTTTTTCGCGGTCGACGATTGTGGCCGCATCATCAACCCGCTGCTCGCCGAGGGCCAGGTCCATGGTGGCATTGCGCAAGGCATCGGGCAGGCACTGTTCGAGGAGGTCGTGTTCGACGATCAGGGCACGCCGCGCACCGCCTCCCTGATCGACTACCAGATCCCCACCATCGGCGAAATCCCCGAGGTGGTGACAGCCACGACCGAGACGCCCAGCCCGAACAATCCCCTAGGCGCCAAGGGGATAGGCGAGTCCGGGACGATCGGATCGACGCCGGCGGTCCAGAATGCCGTCGTGGACGCGCTGTCACACCTGGGCATCCGGCACCTCGACATGCCGCTCACGCCGGAACGGGTGTGGAGCGCCCTCGCCGAGTCGGGACGTCAGGGGCGCGAAAGCAAGACTTGATCAGACCCTAAGCGTTCCCGTCCGTTGGCAGCCCCGAACAGCGCGGAAATGATTTCCTGGGCCTCTTGCGGTCCGCGCACGTCGAGGTGGAGCTCGCCGCCGGACACGCGGACGGTGAAGTCGAAGAAGGAGCAGCATGCCTGCTCGGCGATGTTCGCCGGCATCGGCGCCGGCCTATATCCGGAGGTGGCCACCGCTGCCCGGCAGGCGATGAGCTTTGAAACGACTCTCGATCCCGAGCCCGACGTCCGCCACCGGTTACGGCAAGCTGTACGAAAGATGGAGTCGGGTCTACCGCGCGGAATTGGCCCTCCTCGAGAACGGCCTCCTCAAACCCCTATGGAGAGCAGCCGGCACGGGAAATCAGCCGCTAAACCCGTACCGTAATGGTTTAAGTGGTCATTTTTGGAGAGCCGGACGCCTCCGCTTTCGAGGCTCTGACGACAGTTGGCAGTGGGCTGCATGGCCCGGACGGGCAGAGCCCGACGGAACACACTCTCCATCTGGCCGACGGCATGCTGGACCGGATGCGCGATCCGAAAGACGCCGCGATCTTCTTGAACAGCGTCGTCGGGTGGTGGCGAACCCACAGCGACACAATCAACTGGGACATGCCAAGCGGCCCGATTTCAATAAGCACACTCGCGCAAATGCGCCGAGTGCGTGACGCTGTCCAGGCGCTCGCGGATCACGATCGTGCAGGGTACCGGCGACGCGTGAAGGCGCTCGCCGATCACTACACCTATCGGCTGGATACGCAGAGCGGCCAGCTGCGCCCGACATCCCGGGGATGGGACGGATTCATCGCCAGTCTGTTGCCGGCCCTGGTGGCGCTGGATGAACACGCGGATCGCCTGCGGCACTGCGCGAACGAGCAGTGCCGGTGGATCATCCTCGACTCCACCCGCAGCGGTACACGGACCTGGTGCCATTCGACACTCTGCGGCAACAAGATGCGCGTGCGCCGGTTCCGCGCACGTCAACGCAAAGCCGAGAGCCGCGGGACGCGCCGCTCTTCCCACGCCGGCGCCTAGCTGCTTGGAGCATCGCCGCTCGAAGCGGTAGAGCTTGCGCTAGATCGGCGCATCGGCGTGCGGGTTCCGACTTGGTAATGACCCAATACGCACTTGACACATTACATCGGTATGTGTACGGTGAGCGCCAAGGTACCTGCTAGCTAGCGGACGCCGCCCGGAAACGCGTGAACGTCTCTTGAGTGGGACCTGCTGTCGGCGCACTCTCGCCCCGGTCCGCGCGCCGGGAAGAAGGCGGCAGGGTGGATCCAGAGAGGAGCACACATGTCCTTACACAGTCGCGTCCGTGCGATCGCGTTAGCGTTCGCGGGGGTGTTTGCCGTTGTCGCCTGTGGCGGCGGCAGCGGCGGCACGACGCCAACGTCCGTTCTGCCGTCGACGACCTACGCGGCCAAAGCCGGCGTCCAGGGCGGCCAGCTCGTTTACTCGGACTGGGAAGCGGTCGATAACCTCTATGGCTTCAGCACCTCGGCCGCCACAATCGCGCAGGTGACTGGGATGCTGTGGTTGGGCCTGTGGACGTACGATCCAACCAACGTCCCCGTTGCGGACCTGGTGAGCCAAGTCCCCGCTACCGACAACGGCGGGGTCAAGGTGATCGACACCACGCACATGGACATCACAATCAATTTGAAACCTGGACTCAAATGGTCGGACGGCTCGCCCCTCACGACCGACGATGTGATCTTCACATGGAATGCAATCTGCGATCCCGCCACTGGTGCACCGAGCACTGCGGGCTACGACCACATCACCGCGATGGAGAAGAAGAGCGACACGCAGGTTGTCTGGCACTTCGGTCCGGAGCTGACAAAGTCGGCGAAGGATTCGACAGGCGCCTCCGTTTACCGGTGTGGACTCACCGACGCCCTCAGCAGCGGCATCTACGCTCCGTACCTGCTGCTGGGTGAGCAGGTATTTCCGAAGTCGGTTTTGGTCAACATCGCCCACACTGACTGGGCCAGAGCCGACTACTTCAATGTCAAACCGACCGTCACCAGCGGCCCCTATATGGTTCAGAACTTCACCCCGGGCAATGCGGCCCAGGTAGTCATGATTCCGAACCCCCATTACGCCGACGGTCGCTCCGGCGCCAAGGTCTTCAGCCACGCACCATACCTCGACAAGGTGATCTACAAGATCTACGGCACCAAGCCGTCGCAGATCGCCGGTCTCGCGGCAGGCGATAGCGATCTGGGCCTCGATATGATCGCCAACGACCTCCCTGCAGTGAATGCGATCGCTGCCGACCACACGGTTGCCATCACCGGGCTGCAGGACGAATTCCTCACCTTCAACCAGGGCAACAACATGATTGGCTGCCCGGCTCCGTACGACCAGACCAAGTGCGGCACCCCCACCATCTTCGTGGGGGACAAGGTGCTTCGACAGGCCATCGACCTCGCCATCGACAAGGACACGATCAACAAGAACCTGGTCGGGAATGTAGGCGTTGTCATGGAGGGTCCGTTCCTGAGCACGTTCAAGCCTTGGGCCGATGCCTCGAAGGCGAAGTTCACTCGCGACGTGGCCAAGGCCAACTCGCTGCTCGACTCCGATGGCTGGGTCAAAGGTTCCGATGGCATCCGGGCCAAGAACGGCAAGAAGCTGGCCTTCAAAATCACCACCACGGCCGGCAACAAGCAGCGCGCATCTGAGGTGGAGCTGATAGCGACCTCGCTGAAGGACATCGGGGCAGACGTGCCGACCAGCCCTGACGTCCACACCAACGATTTCGACTCGTTCAATACCGGAGGAGTCTTCGCCACCGGCCAGTACGACGTAGCGCTTTTTGCCAACAACTGGTCACCCGACCCCGACTCGTTCGCCTCTTACGTGGCCGTCAACCAGATCCCGACCCCGACCAACCAGTCGGGCGGCAACTGGGGCCACGCCAACGACCCCGCGTTGGACACCCTGTTCCAGCAGGGTGCGGCGACACTTGACATCAACAAGCGCATAAGCCTTTACAACCAGGCGCAAGCCGAGTGGTTGGACAATGCGCCGACTGTTCAGCTCTACGAGCGGCCCGGCGTTTTCACCTACAGCGCCAACTTCGGCAACTTCGCGCCCAGCGAAAACTCAGCCCTGTCGATCTGGAACATGCCGGACTGGTTCAACTCCAAGGGCAAGAGCTAACCCGCATGCAGGCAACGAAGGGGGGCGGCCTCTGGGCCGTCCCCTCCATCAGCGGACTTAGGCGCGAGTGCGCTGGCGACTGCTCTTACTCACCAGTCTGCCAGTGCACTCGCGACCCCTACGTCCGTTCATGCCTCCGGATTGTTCTCGTGAAGGCCGACGAGGAGGCCGGTGGGGTCGGTGATGTAGCAGCCGCGGCCGACACCCGAGATGGCGAATGGCTCGACGACCACACGACCGCCGTGAACGGTGACCTGCTTCACGGTTTCGTCAAGGCTCACAACGTTGATCACCGACACGGTCCTCGGTGCGCCATCGCGCGCCACCAGCAGGCCTGCGTCGATACCATGAGTTGAACCGGCCGGCGAGACCAAATAGTCTTGTGATGCAAACGGTTGCGGATCCCAGCCGAAGACCTCGGTGAAAAAATGCACCGACACTTCCAGGTCAGGCGAATGCAACTCGACATACGTCACCGGCTGGGTCATCGAAGACGGTTACCTTCGTTCATCAGGTGGCTGCGGAGCTTGGGGGCGGAGCGCACTTGTTCTGCGAGTCTGTTGATCCAGGTATCGAGCCTCGCCAAGGGCCCTGGCTGAGCCTCGTACCAGACGTGGCGACCCCGCACTGTGACGGTCACCAACTGACTCTTTTTCAGGACACCGAGGTGTCGTGAAACGGCCGGTCGGCTCACAGAAAACAGATCAGCGAGCTGGCCTGACGTGGCCGGGCCGTGCGCAAGACGGAGCAGAGTCGCTCGCCGGATGGGATCTGCGAGCGCGCGCAGGGAGCTGGCAATGCCTGGCGCAGAGTCCATACGTGTAACATATAGGTTAAACGTTGTTGCGGCAATAGCGAGCCGCTAGGAGACGCTTTCAATCGCTGGAAATATTCGCTTCGCCATCTTCATGCTTGTCACTCTCGTGGTCTTGGTCGGCATTCTTCTATTCATCGCCCGCCAACGATCGTCGCGTCCGTCTCCGACAACCATCGGGCTGATCTCAGCTGTCGTGGTGATTGGCGGCATGCTCTTCGCCAAGTTGGGCAACAATGCAGGATGGCCGGTCTGGATCTATTACGCCGCCCCAGCCCTAACCACACTTGTACTGCCGCCTATCGCACTGCGGATGGTTCCTAGAACTGAGCTCTGGCAGTACCTGGTCCTGGCATTCGCATCCTCACCGGCAATTCACGTGGCATTCTCACTGTTTGTCGGCTGGCATGACTATCTCCCGTTTTTCTATGTGCCCTCGTTAAGGCAATTGTTCGGCTGAGCCGTTTGGTCAGGCCGATTCTCGCCCGCGGGCAACCCCGAATATCGCGGAAATGATTTCCTGGGCCTCTTGCGGCCCGCGCACGTCGAGGTGGAGCTCGCCGCCGGACACGCGGACGGTGAAGTCGAAGAAGGAGCAGCATGCCTGCTCGGCGACGGCGAGCCGGGCCACCTGGGCCGCGACCCCGGGCTCCGGAGAGAACGAGAGGCTGATTCCATCGCCCAAAGGGGTGCGGCCGATCACCAGCCCCAAAAGAGCCTGCCAGTCGTCCATCTGACCGGCCATCTCGCCGGCATCGAGGCTACAGCTGATCGGCTCAGCTACGGCCGCACCACCAGGGACGACAGCGCCACGAGTCAACGGCAGTGGCGCGCCCTTCGCGGTGGCCGGCGCCGCGGCGCAGGCGCAGGTATCGTCGCAAGGACCCGGGTGGGCCGCCCCGGTGAGGCGCGCCGCGACGGCCTGCAGCTGAGCGCCGAATGTGACCAATTCGGCGATTCGGTCTTGGGTCTCGGTCAGCCGGTCGGCAACCAAGCCCGCCAGGCGCTTCTGGACGGGAGCGCACTCGTCCTGATCCCAGATCACGGCCAGCTCGCGGACCTCGTCCAGGGAGAGCCCCAGTCGCTTTGCCCTGGAGATAAAGCTGAGCCGATCCAGGCTCCGATCGTCGTAGACGCGATAGCCCGAGGCGAGGCGAGAAGCGGCCGGGACCAAGCCGATTTCTTCGTAGTACCGGATGGTGGGCCGGCTGAATCCCGTGCGCTTGGCTACTTCAGAAATTCGGTAGGTGGTGCTCATGGCGAGCACGCTACACCTTCAAGTCAGCTTGAATGTCAAGCGCCCAAGCACAACTATCGAGCGGCGGCGCGGGAACGAGCTGCTTGGATCGCCAGCCACACACACAGTGCGGCTGCGACGGCCGCCAGGACCAACGTGAGGCCAGAGCTGTCCAGGACAAGCAGGGGTGGTGTGACGCCCAAAGGATTGAAAGTGAGGGCAAGGCCCACCGCCCCGAGAAGTACGACGGCCTTGTCGTCAGATTGCGCCAAGAGCGTGGGTGTCCCACGCCCGTACACCGCTAGTCGGAACGGCACCAGCGCCGAGGTGCTGGTGGCGAAGCTCCAATCACCCGATGCGGGGTCGAATACCTGCCCTCCAATGACAAACGTCGCAAGAGCGCCCTTGACCGGACCGGCCTCAACGGCGGCAACAAAAACCCGCCCATCGGACAGGAGGATTGGTGAAGACGCATCCGTAACCGTAGACCCTGCCACGCTCCAAGCGCGCTTTTGCTCGTCGTAACAGAATGCGCTCGTGTCAAACCCCTGTTGGGGGTTGGACCCAGAACCTCCCGTCACCAGCGCGCGCCCATCGCGCAGCGTGAGTCCGCTCGCACCGCACCTGGCTGCCGGGAGCGGACTCGTGACGGTCCAGGCGCTGGTGGCTGGGTCGAACACATCGGCCTCGGTCACCCCACCACTCAGGTTGCCGTAGGTCGCCGAAGCGCATCCGCCGGCAGCCAGCGCTCTTCCGCCGCGCAGTGCCACCAGAGCTATGGCGGTGCGGGCAGCATGCATCGGGCCGACCAGGCTCCAGGAGTTGGTTTGAGGGTCGAATGTCTCCGCGCTGTTGCTGAACCCAAAGAAGTTGGGAGAGGCAAGCAGGACAGATCCCCCTGCAATCAGCACTCGACCGTCTGTCAGCAAGACTGTGGCGGCGCCAGAACGCGCGACGTGCAAATCGCCAACCTTGCTCCAGCTGTCGAGCTGAGGGCTGTAGATCCACGTGCCGGCCAGAACCTCATTTCCGCTGTCCCCTCCGCCGCCGGCAACCAAGACCGAGCCGTTCGACAGCGCTGCGATCGCAACCCCGGCTTGCGGCACTGGCATTTGCGCACCCTGGCTCCACCGACTGTCCTTGGGATCGAACCGGAGCACTTGAGCGCGCGGCTGTCCTGTCCGCAAGTCGAAGCCGCCCAGGACTACGACCTTGCCGTCAGGCAGGACCACAGAGGTGGCCCTAGACAGCGCAGCCGGCGGCAGCTCTGCGTTCGACCACGTGCCGATCGTGCCAACGCTGAGGCTGCACGCCGGCAGACCGATCGCCATGAAGACGAGGGCGAAGGCAATAGCCTTCATGTGGGAAGGTCCGTTCTGCCTCGCAGAGCTCGACCCAGGAGCTCGAACGACAGGGCAGCCAGAGCAAGGGTCACGGCCGGAACCAAGGCGGGTGCGAATTCCTGCCTCAGGAGATACAGCCGAACATCCGACATCATCTGGCCCAGCTCTGGCTGGGTGGCCAATTGAAACGACGGCGCCGCCTGGTTGATGCCCTCTGATACTTGCGTGAATCCACCCAGGTAGTACTGAAGAAACCCAAGCTCGGCCAGCAGGACAAGGACGGCACTCGCCTGGAATGACAGCTCAATCGTCAAAGCCTGGCGGAGGTACGGCCACGCGTGCCTTCGAAAGAGGCCCAGGCCGCTTGAGCCGACCGCGCGAGCCCCGAGAGCAAACGGCTGTGCATCGACCCACTGCATCCTCGAGGCGACGAGCTGCGCAATGTCGCGCCAGCCGACGATTGCGATCGCCACGACAAAGCCGATCAAACGCGCTCGCCCTGGCACGGTTGGCGAACTGGGCCCACCCGTGAACGATTGAATGATCAGCACGGCAAGGGCGAGGTACGGGAATCCAGCGATCCACCCGCCGGCTGATGCGGCGATGGTCTTCAGCGGCTCGGTCCCGGCCGCGATCAGGAAACCGGCGCCAATGCCGAGTACCATGCGGGCGATCAGCGCTAGGACGACTAGCTCCAATGAAGGCACGACTGCTCGTGCTGTCAGCGCCAGGAGATCGCGGCCGCCACCATCTGAACCGAACACGTAGAAATGTATTTCGCGGAGCTGTGGGGTGCTCGCAGAAGAAACCTCAACCGTGCTGAGCGGTGGAAACGGTGGCTGAGGGATCGTCCCGTGAAAATAATGAGCCGCCCAGACGTCGGTGGCGAATCGGTCCGGAATTCTGAAGCCGGCGAATACCATGCCGGCGAGCGACGCCAGCAGGGCGATGGCCAAAGCCAGCAAGACCAGGCGCTGAACACGGCTGTTGCTCACGCCGCAGCCTCGGCAAGGCGGGGATCGAGTCTCAAAGTGAGTCCCCTGGCCACAGCTTCGAGCACAGCCAGCATGCACGCGAGCAGAACCGCGGACGCAATCGCCAGGGATGGATTTGGCGGTTGAGCCTGAATGCCGGAGTTAACCCCGAGAGACGCCAGTAAAAGCTGACCCAGACCGGGATACCCGAAGAAGAATTCGACCAGCGGGAGCGCCCCGAACATCAACCGAACCGAGCTGGCCGCTGTTTGCATGAGGCCGGCGGCAGTGGGTCGGATGATGTGGCGAGTGACAATCGTCCGCCACAGCAGGCCCTTGGCATAGGCCGTTCGCACGTGGCCGGCTCGGGCTTGGTCGGAGATGAGCACGTTGCCCTGCCGGAACGCGTAGGCCGCGGGGCGGATCGACAAGACCGCCGCGCACCACAAGAGTTGTCCCCCGCTGGCGGTGCCATAGCCGCCAGATACCCTGGCGCCAGTGAGGCCGAATATGGTCGCCTGCAGGTCCTGGGCCAGGATGGCAATCAAGAAGGTGGGGATGATCCAGATCAGGCTGCCGACTCCCACCAGCGTCTCAAATGACGACGACCGCGACCACGCCACCAGCGCGGCTGCACCGGTTCCAATGGAGGTGCCCAAAACCAAGGAGACCAACACCAGCTCCAGGGAGGCGACAGCTGGGCCGGCAACGCCTGCCCAGATCGCCGTCTCAGCCGCGGGAGGGGGAGGCAGCGACGCGGCGTGCGTCTGACCGCGCGCCACGAGAAACCAGGTGACCACCAGCACGCCGCTGATCTGAATGGCGAGTGTGGC
>Ga0209118_1001212_pt1 | contig 12397 bp, 11 predicted proteins | sample BlaSpr_A8_Ref_M1_FD_187988 | JGI IMG/M metagenome (GOLD analysis project Ga0209118, IMG submission 187988) | Forest soil microbial communities from Thunder Bay, Ontario, Canada - Black Spruce, Ontario site 2_A8_Ref_M1 (SPAdes) (version 2) | ecosystem: Environmental > Terrestrial > Soil > Boreal...
GCGCCGCGATATCGCCGAAGCTGGTCCGCGATGAGCTGCGAGAGCGATTCTCCCGCCAGCTGCTCAGCCCGCTCCCAAATGTCGGCATCCTCAGCCCTTACGTAAACATTCCGTCTGCGATTGTTTTGGACCGGTTTTCTCGTGACCATATGCGCAGTATACACATGCGGCGCATAGTGCGCACCTATTTGGCTGAGACCTGGACCGCGACCTCTGTTGCCTCTACCGGAGCTAGGCCGACTCCGCCTCAGATTGTTCGCCATGAGACCGAGTCTCGCCGCCCTGAGCCGCAGCGTCTACACAGAAAGTTGGCAATCTAATCCGGTGGTCACTCGGGACGAGATGCTGCATGAGGCCGAGAGCCGCGGTTACGGCACCGGACGCAGCCTGGGCGCGGCGTTCATCAACTGGCAGCGGCGAGGTCTGATCGCCGGGGCAGCCAGCAAGGCGCCGCGACGTGGCGGCGAAGGGCTCTGGCATGAGAGGCAGCTCTGGATATGGCTCTCCTTGCTCCATCTGCGCGCGCAGGGTGCGCACCTGTTGGTGCTGGCCAACGTTCCGGTCGCCTGCTGGATGCTCGGGACGTCGGGCGTCGAAACCGATCAGGTCCAGAAGGTGTTCGCGGAGTTCTGGGGCGGTCCAAAACAGCTGCCCGACCTTGCGCGATCGCCAGGGCGACGGCGGCAGGCCAATAAAGCGGTCGAGTGGATGGCCGCCCCTGACGCGTCCGTGACCGCGCGTCGCCGCTACAGGAGGGCCCTAGCGCAGGCGTCGGAAGTGCTTCCTGATCTAGGCATCTCAGTCAAGGCATATGCCGAGGCGGCAGAAGGGGTGCTGGCTCCTAGCGGGAAACCGACGCCAGCTCAGAAGGCTGCGATCGACACTGCGTACGGGGTGCTCTCCCTGCGCGCGTTAGCCCTAAGTCAGATGCCCAAACTCACTCGCCCGACCGACGAGATGATCAAGTTCTGGGAGTGGAGCAGGCGAACCTTCCAACTCACATGGCGGTACTACGCCACCGTGCAAGCAAACCTAGCGACCCAGCCGCAGGTCGGACACATGTACGACGCGCCCGACCTGAGCGGACTTGGTCTGCTGACTGAGACCGGATGCATCACGCAATTGACGGTCCTCGGAGTCGGCCTCGGCGAGCTGCGGTCTGGCCAGGGAGTGCCTCCCGGCCTTGAGGCCCCTCCAAAACTCAGCTGGTGGCCCTGATTGACGGGCGCCCGATATGTCTACATCAGTTGACAGGGCGGGTAGGCTACAGCAACGGCGATGCGCGTCACCAAGGAACACATTCTCTCTGAGGTCCGGCGCACCGCGGCGGAGAACGGCGGCCAGCCGTTGGGCCGGGGCGCATTCTTAAACGCGACTGGAATCCGCGAATCCGACTGGATCGGCAAATGGTGGCCACGCTGGAACGACGTGCTGGCAGAAGCTGGCTTCCCACCCAATCAGATGAACCCGCGTCGGCCTGATGACGACATGCTTCAGCGTCTGGCTGAGTTCGTGCGGGACCTTGGGCACTACCCGGTCATAGCCGAACTGAAGATGAAGGCCAGCGCAGACAAGACCTTCCCTAGTCCAAAGACATTCGATCGCTTCGGCGGCAAGCGTGGTGTCGCCGCCCGGCTGCAAGCATTTGCGTTGGAACGCGGTATGGACGATGTGGCGGCGCTGTGCGGGCCAGTGCTGGCGGGCGACGGAGAAGACGTCAGCGCCAAAGCGACGCCTGAGGCAGCGCCGGTAGGGGTGGTCTATCTGGTCAAGTCGGGCCGGTTCTACAAGGTCGGGCGCAGCAACGCTGCGGGTCGGCGGCAGTACGAATTGGCGATCCAGCTACCGGAGAAGGCGACGTTGGTTCATTCGATCGCCACGGATGACCCGCCCGGTATCGAAGGCTATTGGCACCGGCGCTTTACTGATCGTCGGCGCAACGGCGAGTGGTTCGAATTGACAACCGCCGACGTGTCCGCCTTCCGGCGCCGGAAGTTCATGTAGCCGATCGCAGACGAACGATGGCTACGCCGCAAGTCGTCGCGCTCCCACGTGTCGTCTTGATGGCTGGATCGATCGCCATCGTGGTGTTGGTGCTGCTGGTCGCCTTTCTTGTCGTTCGCGCGGCGCTGGTGCCGACCGACGCGATCATCTTTGCGAGCAACGCCCGTTGGGGGGCGTGTACGACGGATCAGGCGGGGCAGGGCTACCAATGTGCTGCCGCGGCAACCGTCACGAATGAAGGCGGATCGCGCGGAGCGCATACCTATCGCTACCTTGCTTTTTACCTGCCCGATGGCAGCGGGTGCGACGTAGATATTCCGCAGCTGGACCCGGGGACGTCCCGTACGCTCGGGTGTGAGGTTCGTTTTTCAAGCAACTATCCCAGTGGAAGCGGCTCCGGCATCGCACCTAGCGAAGCGCCGAAAGCCATCGTCAGGCAGCCATGAGCCCGCCTGACCCGGTCTGGCTGGCATTCAAGCTCGCGCGAGGCGTGAAGCACCTCGACAACATCAGCCAAGAGGTCAACACGCTGGTTGCCAGTGATGCCTGCGGCATCATCCCTGACTTCAACTCCGAGCCTGGTTTTCTTGTCGTCAAGGCTTATATGCGCGAAACGCCATCGCCGCTTTGCAGTGTTTACGTCGGTGAGGCCCTGTACCAGCTTCGGTCAGTTCTCGATCATCTTGTGTGTCACCTGACAGAAAGCAACGGCCAGGACGTGACCAACAAGACCGGGTTTCCGATCTTCCTTCAGCGGGCTGAGTTTCGAGACACAGCGGGCAATCTCGCGCCCCGCGTCCGCGGACTGATCGGCGGCTTGGCGCCCGAGCAGCTGGCGCTGATTGAGGCCGACCAGCCATTTCAGGGCAAGTTCGGAGCACCAGAAGACGATCCTTTGTGGTGGCTCTACAAGTTGTCGAACTTCGATCGCCACCGATTCATCCATCTGGTCTGGTCCGCGACGCTCGACGCCCACGACGACTTCACGCCGCAGTGGTTCGCCGACCGCTACTTCACGTTGGTCAGCACAAATTACGGAGCTTTCGAGGGAGAGACAGAAGTAGCTCGATACAGCATTGACCCTGCCGCGAATAACGTTGGCCCGCCGCAGGTCGCAGTACAGGTACACAGCCATGTGTCCTTCGGAATTGCCTTTGACAAACAGGTGCCAGGTGAAGGCAGGTCGGTCGTCACGACGCTTAAGGCCATCGGCGAGCGAGTGGCCCGGCTGGTGGCGCTGTTCTTTGTGAAATGAGCAAACCGCAAGGCGACTCAGACGAAGTCACGAGCCTCGTTGCTGTCTTCACCGACGCAGTTGAAGACGCAGTAGCAGAGCGGCTTCCAGTGTTGGCCGCCCTGACCGAAACCGACAAGATGTGGGCCGCGATAGCTCATCCACTCGGGGGACGTGACGTCGAGAGGCGGGCAGCGGCGGCCATCGAAGGTTCTCAGATACTCAAGCCCTTACTTGATCACGGTGCCGCCGGTGGGATATTAACGATCGGTCGTGGCGGCACAAACATCACGGCCAATAACCTCGCATCTGGACTGGTAGCAGACAGCCTTCGGGAATCGCTACTAATTGAAGCCGCCATCGATCGAAGGGGCCTGGAAGCGACCGTGCGTCGAAACCTTCGGCGGCTGATTGCGACTGCGCGCGAACACACGTACCCGACGTGGATGGTCATGGGACTAGACGTGAGCATGCAGCCCGGCCTGATGCTGAGGCTGCCGTGGGGATGCCTGGTTTCTCCACTGATTCAAGGCCCCGGAATCGCGATGATGGCCGGTCCGATTCTGGCGGTACGCGTGTCCGTGCGGTCATGGATGCAAAGGGCTCAGAACGATCAACGGTATGCGCTCGCTGAGGCGCTGGCGGATCGAGCGTTCCTGCTGGTCGGCGCCTCAGTGGCTTTGGCGTTCGATGACGTCATGCCGCCGGTCCAACGCTGGCGAGCAATTCTCGGACCCGGACCGAACAGCATGGAGCTATGGAGCACACCCAGCTACTCAGTCCATGGCGAAGGCATTTCACCCGACGATGTTCCTGAAGTCGAGGGATGGGCCACACGACTTGAAGTCCTTCATGACTCACGACTCGACATCGCAGCTGAACGCCTGTCTCGCGCCAGGGCCGAACGGAATTCATGGGAAGACCAACTAATCGATGCGGTCATCGCCTGGGAGAACATTTGCGGTGGATCGACCGAGACAACGTTTCGTGTGACTGCTTCGCTGGCAAAGTTGATTGAGCCGCAGCCAGGCGCGGACAGAGAGAAGCTTCTGGACGCTCTAGGAACCGTTTACGCAGTCCGCAGCGCATTGGTCCATGGTCGAAAGCTCGAACGACGCGAGATCGTGTCAGCCGCCGGGACAGCCATGGCGGTGGCTCGCCGCGCCCTCCGCTCGCTTTACCTAGACCGAGACAACCTCATCGCCATGTCTTCGGACCAGCGCGCCAACCAGCTTCTGGTGCACGAGCCGTAATGGGCACGAACCGGGCTCGCAACGTTATGTCGCTGGCGATCAGGGCAATCAACCGTGCCGCGCTCGTGAATGTGCCGGTCGTCGGACCGATCATCACGGAGTTGATGGGCGTCTATGGGGACGAGTACAAGCAGCGCCAGCTGGACGCCTTGGCTGAAGAAATGAATACCGTCATGAAGCTGGTCGAAGGCAAGGTCGATCGAACATTTCTTGAAAGCGATGACTTTGCTGCCTTGGTGATGCATGTAATGCGCGATAGCCTTCAAACCACAGACCGCAAGAAGGTTCGCTACCTGGCTGCTGTGCTGGCTGGCAGCGCCACCCCGGACAGGATCGACCCGCTGGAAGTTGAGGCGATTCTCAATGCGATGGCTCAGTTGACGTCCACAGACATGGTGCTGGCGCGGGCTTTCATTGACCAGATGGGCAAAGGGCACAACTACCTGGAAGGCGACGCCATTCCGAACGTGGTGCCGAACCCGTGGTTCCACGCCGCCCGGCTAGAAAGCGCCGGATTCATCGAACGGTCCACCAATGCTCTGCCCTTTCGAACAGCGCCCTACGTCCCGACGACAGTCTTGAAGCAGCTGATGGAAATGATCGGCCCGCTGCTGGCTGAGTGACTGACGCTGGTGGATTGGCGTGACCGCCGCCCCCGCGTCCCTAACCGGGAGATAGTCGCAGCCGCGCTCCGCTCGGAAGGACTTCGGTCCCGAGTGCCGCGACTGGCGGGAGTCTCGTCGAGAGAACTTTCGGAGCGGCTTAGCAGCGAGCGCTTTTATGCGGACTACAACGCAGCAATCGAAGCCGCTTGGGCGGCGGCGCACGGGGGGCGAATGCCGGACGGCTCTGATGCTGAAGCCGTGATCACTGCCATACGGGAGCGCCTTGACCGCCAACGCAGCAGCGACTACCGCCATGCGCAGGAAAGGCAAGAGAGGGAGGCGGCCCGCTGGAAAGCCATGCAAGCAGAAGCCGCCCAGCGAGAGACGGCTACAGAGCAAGCCGCGCGCGAGGCGTCGGCTTTGACCACGGCAACCGATGCGACTACTGGCCAAGCGGTTGTTGTGCCAAAGGCAGCGAACTGGACATGGGATAACCCGCCCCTGCTTTTGAAGGTGCCGCTGATTGTGTTCGCGTTGATCACTTGGCCGCTGGTTCGACCCATCCTCAAGACTTCGCCCGGTTGGCCACGCGTAATTGCCGCTGTTCTCTACTGGGGCTGGATTGCTTTCTTGGTCATCTTCCTGATTCGGTCGGCTTGACCCTACCCGTCACCTAGTTAGGTACAGCGCCTTGGCCCGTATTGAGTATCGATTCCAACCACGTAGGTTCGGAGTCCGTGGAGCTTCGAATGTGGCTAATGCTGCCGGGCCATCAGCCTAGCGGTGCGCCGCCGGCGCCGCCCTATCAAATGGCGATTGTTCCGCCGGCAACCGTGAGGCGGAACTTGGGAGGGGGCAGCATTCCGTTGTCGTGGGTCAGTCGGTCCGCGCCGAAACGGCTTCAGAGCCCTATCGTTTGGCTGTGTTCACCGGCCGGCGAATTTCTTGATGTCGAAGCAACGCTACCCACTCCGCCCGAGCTTTTCACAGCGCCGCAGTCGAGGCCCGATGGCAGCGGGCTTGCCTCATGCCGCCTTCCGCGAAATCGTCGGCAGCGTCCTTGAGGCTCTCAAGGACGAGGGCTACCTTCAGGAGGCCCTTGGGTACGAGTGCGTCGATGCAGGGCACGTACAGGGCCGCCTCGGTATCAGACCTGGTCTCCACTTCCTGCAGCGCATGGGCAAAGACCCGATTCCTTTCGAAGAGTCCATCCCCTTCATGGAGCCAGACGACCTGTTTGATCTAATCGAGGCGCTCCACGATCTCGTCTCGGAGGGGGTGCAGGACCCCACCGCCTTCCACAGTTACAACAGCTGCGGCTGGCACTTTAGGACCTTTAATCAGGCAGCCGGACAGGAGCGACTCCGGCGCGAATTAAACCCGCTTCTTCTAAGGCTCAAGGACCCGATGAGGCTTACAGAGAACGGGGTGTTGGAGGATGTAGGACCCGCCACCCTCGAACCTCTCCTCAGTGCTCGCCTTCCCGCGTCGCTAGCGGGCCCTGATGTCCAGGACAGGGTTGATACGGCGGTCGCGCACTACCGCCGCGCTCGCGCTGGCATCGACCAGCGACGTGCGGCTGTGCGCGAGTTGGCAGACGTATTGGAGTTCCTCCGGCCGGAGATGAAGCGGCTGATGCTCAAGAAGGACGAAGGCGCGATCTTTGATCTGGCCAACAACTTCGCGATCCGCCACCACAATCGCGATCAACGTGGAGACTACGACTCGGCGATCTGGCTCTCGTGGGCGTTCTACACCTACCTGGCGACGATCCATGCCAACGCCCAGCTTCTCGATCGGGAACGACGAAAGACATCGAAAGGACCTGCCGCATGACCACTGGCCTCGGATGCACGTCAAGACATCGCCTTCCACCTCCGGGGACAGACTCTGGCCCGTTGCGTAGGCAATCGGCCGTTCGGGGTCGCCCCTGCGTCCGCGAGGGTCAAGCTTCCCGCCGTGCCCTACGAACTGGCACGGTGGGCTCTTCTTGATCTCGCCCCGGGCGGCGATGAGGTCGACCTCACGGGCCCGTGACTTCCCTCAGGTGCCTCCCCTACATGGTCACGAACGACACCTCGATTTGCGCACGGTGGCGCCGTTGGAGTTCCGCTAGACAGCCAGCCGCGGAGTGACCGACGTGGTGGGGGGATGGGTGGCCGCGGCGAAGACCCCCAAGACGCGAGCGAAGGTTGAGGCTGATGCCGAGGGTACTTGCAACAATCGCTCTCGAATGGTGTAAAACGTCGCAATGCCGGGCGCGGTCGACTACATACACCTTTTGAACGAACTGCGTTCCGCGACCTTCACGACTCTGCGGCCGGCCCAGGTCACTGCTCTTGCCAGGTATTCCGATGACCACAGTAGTACGCCCGACTTAGCTTTTGAGCTTCCGACGGGGGCCGGTAAGAGCCTGATTGCCTTACTGATAGGAGAGGCATGGCGGCGCGAAGGCAGAACGGTGGCTGTGCTCACTGGCAACAAGACTTTGGCTCGGCAGATGGAAGGAGAAGGAAAGCAACTCGGCGTGCCGGTGGTGCGCTTCGAAGGTTCCGGAAACACCATACCCCTGCCGGAGCGACGGAGATATCGGCGAGCTCAAGTGATCGCTGTAATGAACTACTGGGTGATGTTCAACCAAAATCCCGTTGTAGACAGCGCCGATCTTCTCATTATCGACGACGCACACCTCGCCGAAGCCGCTCTCGATTCGCTCTTCTCGGTGGAAATTGATCGATATGCTCACCCGCTCTTGTTTGAGTCGCTTATACGTGATCTCTCTCAAGCCTTCCCCGATTACGCGACTTTCCAGGATGCGCTCACAGACGCCCCATCGCGAGCAGGGACAGAACTCCTTTCCTTCCTCGACCAGAGCGCTTTTGCCGACCGCCTACGTGCCCTTGTGGACTCCGGGGAGGAGTTACAGACCGACACCGATCTGCGATTCCGCTGGGAGCGCATTCGTCAACGGCTCCACGAAGTCAATATCTATTGTTCTACCCGTTCACTGTGGCTTCGCCCGTACGTCTATCCACTTCGAGACAATTCCCGCTATACCGACCCGGAACAGCGCCTTTACTTTTCGGCGACTATCGGCGATCCGTCTGACCTCGCGCGCCGCCTCGGTACCAATCCAATCACCAAGTTGCCCCTCGATCTAAACCAAACCACGCAGACGTACGGTCGCAGGCTCCTCATTCTCAATCCCGACGACGATGCCGACCTCCCAGCGCGGCTCCTTGAAGTCATTGTTGCAGCGCTTCGCGTACAACCCAAGAGCGTCTGGCTTTGCGCTTCCAAACCCGATGCGGAAAAGTATCGTGCGGCCGTCGGTGCTTGGCTGTCGACGACGAGCCTGCCATCGAGCCCGACTTGGCTTCTATCCAGCATGGGGGACGAGATCGATCAGTTCAAGGCTGCCCACGCTGGGCACCTTTTCGTTGCGGGACGGTTCGACGGCATGGATTTCTCCGCTAACCAATGCCGGCTGGTCGTGCTAGCGACACAGCCCCGCTCGATCAATCCTCAGGAGGCATTCGCTGCAGACTACCTCCGCGATGCCGGCTTCATGATGCAGCGCCTTAATCAGCGAATTGTCCAAGCACTAGGCCGCTGCAATCGGGCGGAGGACGACTTTGGTGTCTACGTTTTGGCCGACAAGCGATTCGGTGCTCACTTTGGTCAAGAGGCACGCCGTCGAGGACTTCCATCGAACGTGCAGGCTGAGGTTGACCTTGCTGAGAACGGCACTGAACTTGAGGACAGCATCCTGACAGCCCGTGTCACGGCTTTCCTCAACGGTGACTTCGAAGAATTCGACCGCGAACTGGCACAGGTCACGGCTGAGCTGCCCCAATTGGTGGATGCCAACCAATCAGATGACTCCAGTTCCGAGGTGACTGGATGGCTCGAACTATATTCGCGCCAGGACTATCGCTCGGCCGAGCTTGCGTTCCGTAGTCGGCAAGCGGCTTGCGAGGCTCAGGGCTTGCGCGAACTTGGAGCATTTGCACAGTGGTGCGAGGCGAAGGCTGCGTACCTTGAGGGCCGCCGTGGCGACTTAGCTGCAGCAACGCGCGCACTCGAGACACTCCAGCACGCCATCGATCGCGGGGGCGCGTCGTCATGGTTCAACCGACTACGGTCCTCGCTTTTACGTCACCAAGGCCGGGCAACGGCTGTCCTGATCAACCCGGACGATTTTCGTGCGGCCGCGGTCCAGGGCTTCGATGATTTGCTGGAACGGCAGGGGGTTGGCCAACGTTTCGAAAGGTGGCGGGCCCGCCTAACGACTGGAATGGCGTCGACGAGCCACGGCCAGTATGCCGAGGCACTGGAGACGCTCGGCAACCTGCTTGGATACAAGGCCACACGCCCGACGTACGGTGCCGCCACCGACTGCCGCTGGCGCGGCGTGTTCGGGAATCAACGCGAGGCCGTGACGTGGGAAGCAAAGATCGAGAATGACGATGCAACAGCCGTCTACGCCAGTGCGATTGGGCAGGCGCACAACCAAACATCGCGCGCTACAACTGAACTCGGCAGCCAGGGCTACATAGTCCGCGGCGCGATTGTCACGCATCTTGATCAACTCGAGGCTGCCGCTGCGGCAAGCATCGGCGCACTCAAGGTAGTCCGCAAGGATGCGATGGCCGAATTGTGGATCAGGGTTAACGAGCTATTGGGAGTCTTTGCGAGTAATTGGTCTGCAGGCGTACCTGAGGCGCGGCTTCGGGCCGCGGAAGCGGTCGTGGCTCGTTTTCCTCCTACTGGGTGGCTCGTTAAGGCCTTAGACAATGGGCCGACATTCATAGACGACGCAACGCTACTGGCGGACTGGCCCCGGTAGCCCGCTCATCTTGCCCGTTGTATCAGGCGAGGTCGAACCTGGCCTCATGCTCACGGTAAGAGGTTGGGATCGGCCTGCGCCGCTCGTTATAGCTGGGTTCTCTATAGGCGGGAGATCCGCCTATGCGAGTTCTTCGGCGTTGTCCTAGGGTTTTCCCGTGCCAGCAACCTTGGTCGGTAATGGTGGCCTAGGTCACGCGATTGACGCACGCTACCGCATCGACGGCTATAAGGGCTACAAGGGCCTTCAGGTCGTCCAGATCTTTTTTGGTACGCCTAGTGAGAGCGATCCGCCTGGATTGTTTGAGTTCAAGGTGGGAGGCATTACCTACCGCGGCTTTGTCGACGGCGGCAATAAGTCCCGAAATGCACTGCAAGGCCACGATAAGGAGCGTGTTCCTGAGAAGCCGTATTACTGGGCAGAAGAAGTCCTAGCCAAACCTCAGAACTACGACTTTGATCCAATAGCCGGAGTCGGAACGATAAAGGTCTACGACATTCCAATGGGTCTACATATTTACGATGCTGGCTACTTCGAGTCCGCAATAATGGCGCTTCCCAAGACTGGTCCAGATGAGCTGGTGATAACCATTCGTTGGGGGTGGTGCGTCAGAGGCATGATGTATAGAGCCGATCCCAACACGGCGTCCACTGAGTACAAGCCGGTGGTTTCAGAGGCTGCTAGCGACACATTTCGAAACATTCTGAAAGACAACTATCCGAATTACGAATTCGTGTAGTCGCAACAGTCGAGCGTTTGAACCGCCCTAGGTTCGATGGAGGCCGTCCGAGTTCAAGCGCGCTGTATATCCAGTCGGAGGCACGTCAAGACATCGCCTTCTACCTCCTCGCGGCCCGAGTCCGGCCCCGATGCTCTCAAGACCAATTGTTTTAGGTTGGATGTGGGCAGGAGGAGAGGCGCGTGGCGGCCCTCGACGCGATGAACACCGGGCACGCCGGAGGCTTTTGGTCGAGTCTTGGGTAGCCCGCCTAAACCGACCCACTCCGGACGGGTCAACACGTCGCCGTTGATGAGGCTCCACATCGATGAGGGAGTGGGTTGCCTGCTCAGCCGGAACGTGCCCGGCACGAACCGTGAGGCATCACCTTCCAAACCGGGCTGGTCACATGCGGCCCGTTGGCCATGTCCCTAGCAGAGCCTGATGTCTGATTGAGCCACCATGCCACGCGTGTTCACCACTCGGCTTGTGGCCAGGGGTAACCCGCAGCGGACGGCAGCCACAACAGAGTCCTTTGCGAAGGTCAGGCCAGCCCATCGGACCTGTCTTGGTCGTAGGTCATTCATAAGTCGTGATGCCGTTTCTGACGCCGGACAGCCCAGGTCAGGGGCGCGGCGAGGAGCACCGCCAGACCGGTCTGTACCGAGAGATTGGCGCTTCCGGAGACGTGGCCGCCGGCGGTAGAAACCGTGGCGAGGACGATGTTGCCAACCGCCAGCCTACCGTTTGCGGAGGATCGCGCGAGCGCGACCTCCGCAATGCCAATCACCAGAAATGAAGCCATAAATATGACCCCAGCGAGGCTGACCCAGATCACCACCGATTCGAAGCCGTGCGGATTGAGGCCGTGAGGTTGGTGCGCCGGCCTTGTGGTTCCGCGTCCCGGCCACGCGATCATGGCCGGCTCGTCGGAGTCCTCGAACATGGCGGTGCGGGGAGTCTGGAGGATGACGGTGATCATCCAGAGGTCCGCGACCGCGCCGGCGGTGTTGAAGGCAAAGGCCAGCATGGCGGGTACAACAAGAGGGCTGTAGCCGGCGACGGCCAGAGTGGCGAGGTCGATGACAACCAGGGGCAGGGCGCCGATGACGACCGTGCGCCCCCAGCTGAAGCGCCGGCCGGGGCATGTGGCGAAGAGGTACGGCGCACCACCTTTGATTCCCGCGCCGAATTTCGGGCGGCCACCAAAGATTAGAAAGCCGACGCCGTGCAGAGCTTCATGGACGATGAGGACGAGGACTGGGGTGAGGATCGATAGCACGGAGATCTGAGCGGCGTTGAGGGATTGCCTAGCGAGCAAGGCGTAGACGGCTATAGCCACGACAAAGAGAACCAGGGAGAGCGGGGCGAGGCGGGCAGCGAGGCCGCTCGTCATGCGAAAGACCCACAGCGGCTCTTCGGGACTGTTCTCTACCGTGGCTGCAGCTTAGGCTAAGTTGGAAAAGGCATCCCGTTTCCAGTTCGTATCGTTACAAGATCACGGGCAGCTGGGACAGGCGGTAAGTCCGTACACCTTAAGGAAATACGGGGCACCCCGGCCCGATCGGGTCTCGCCCTTGTCCAATCAACGTCGGCTTCCAAAAAGATGCTGCTAGTTGTGGGTAGGTCTTCGGCTCGCGCCGAAAACGGAATCTTCTGTTACTCGCGAATTTCGACCTTGAGCCGACCACCCGAACGGTACCCGTCGGCGACGATGAGGAAGTCGATAGCCGG
>Ga0209118_1001213_pt1 | contig 12394 bp, 16 predicted proteins | sample BlaSpr_A8_Ref_M1_FD_187988 | JGI IMG/M metagenome (GOLD analysis project Ga0209118, IMG submission 187988) | Forest soil microbial communities from Thunder Bay, Ontario, Canada - Black Spruce, Ontario site 2_A8_Ref_M1 (SPAdes) (version 2) | ecosystem: Environmental > Terrestrial > Soil > Boreal...
TTGGCAGGCGGATAATAACTGGGGTCCTTCTCTGGAGCGAACTCTGGAGCGAACGGGGACTGTGGCACGCCGAAGGCTTCCAGCCAGGTGGAGTTTCCTGCAACGAGCGACGTTCCGACAGCGATGCTGACTCCATTTAGGAAATCGCGACGGGTGATCTCGCGTCCCATACCCAATTCACGATCTCGATCGTTATCGCTCATGGGCCGCTCTTTCGTCGGGAAAGTATATACCCGAAAGACTCTCGCCACATTAACTGCGGACCACCAGATTCGGCTGGCTAAGACTTAAGTGGAGGTGGCGGGGACACACGCAACCGGTGATGCACTGGCAATGCGTAGTGCCCGACGGAGACGATGGTGAGAATAAACGTGGAGCTGTAAGGTTCCGCGCGGACCGCTATCATGTGGATGAACTGTGTCGGGCAATTCGCGTATGTGGCCCTTTACGAAGGGCTGGCGAATGCGGTGCATGGCCGAGTGCAGATCGCTGTTTCGAGGGCAGCTCCCGCTCATCTGAGCAATGGCCAGATACTGCACACTCGGGTTTGGTCTGCATCTCTGATGCCGGACTTCCTGTTTGTGATCTGCGGCTTGGCTGGCCTGACCTACATGGGAAAGCAAATCGGCAGATTATTTCACGGATGGAAACGAATCCCTTAGTCGTTGACCTTTCGACTACGCCACGACTGCCGGAGCTCTGTTTCGGCCACAGTAGAATGGCTATGCAGGCGTTCATCGCCTACTACACGGTTCGCTATGGCCGAATACAATGTCCAGTTGCGAGGCTGGCAGGCTCTCGTCGCCATCCCAGTGCTGCTCGGTTTTTGGGGTGTTGAGATGTACCTCCACGTCCAATCGGTGGACGATGCGATGCGAGACGCCGTGCGCGCGGAGCTGCTCAACGAGTACTCTGGGCGGGGTCCGAAAGATGTCGCACGCCTCGTGGCGGAGGCTCGCGCAGGCTCGCCCGTCGAACCTGTGCAGCCGCTCGTTCAGCGCGACGTGGAGTTCACGTCGATTGCGGCGCGTGGTAAGGTGGACGGCTCCGTGACCCTCGTTCGAGCAGAAGTCACAGTGGACGGAGGCCCGCCGCCGGACAGTCGCCCTGTTCGCTATTTCCGCATGGCGAGCAAACTTGGCGGCGGCTGGATGGTAGTCGGCGAAAGCGATTCTTACGGCTATCTCATGCAACTGATGCCCTGACCCCGCGCCGGGCGACGGCGTAAGTACGCCTAAACCCCCTTCATCAACTCTGAGATGCTAGTCCCGAATCCCTTCGAAAGGACCTCCAGCGGGGGCTCCGCGCCTAAAGAAGTGAGGGGTGGCAAGTCTAGAAATCGGGAAGAGACGACTCCTGCAAGAACTGGCGATCGTTGGAATGCCAGCGCCGGCAACTGGCACGTGAAATCGAACTGAAGAGCATAGAAGTGCCGTGGTTGACCAACTGCTAGCGGTTGAATGGCGATTTTTACACTTGCCCGATCACTGCGGCGCTGCCTGGAAGATTGGGCTCGGAAGAACGTTAATCCTGCAGCAACGTGCGGCCAGCGACCAAAACGACTCCACTCTACAAACATTGGTCCGCGTCCGTTGCCGAGTGGTTAATATTGAGTTGCAGTATCCGCATTTTATTGAGAGTTGGGTGGAACGTCGATCGTTTAATCTTTTCAGCTTCATCCATGAAGCCAAGATTTTCGATGATTTCACAGGTGCCGGCAGGGAAGCGCGAGATTACAGAGAAGCAATCGTTGGGGACATCGCCCCCCCCATTCACGATCTCTTGCCGAATACAATAAAGATTATGTTGCTGACATAACTCGCGAACGACGTGGGCAGAAACTGATTCTGCCCGCCAGTGGTAGTTCGGCTTGACTCCAAACATCGCGGTTCGCCAGAGCCCTTTGGGAACAAATCCCACCCTCTCCGCCATCCTTTTTACAACTCGCTGGGGAGCCGAAATCGGCACGTTTTACGGCCGGTGAAGAAGCCCGTTGCCAGGCGTCTTGATTCTGATATGATCGCTTGATTCAAAGCCTACGGTGGCGGTTGTCAGACTAAGGCGAACTGGCTCTCAGGGCGCAATGCTTCACTACACCAGCAAGCGGACGCGATATCATTCAGCGACCTGGTAAGGCTAGACCACAGAAAATAAAGGCTTGAGGCACTCCCGCTCTTGAACACGCGCTTGCAAACCCCGTTTGACACGGTCGAGAATGCCCACGATTACGTGCGCCTCTTGGTCGAGGCCATCGCCGAAGCTAAAAGCGAAATCGCCGCCGACCTCGCTGCGGACGCCAAGGCGCAGCCCCAGCGCCGGGTGGAGGCTCTACGACTGGTGCAATTCAAATTAGACAAGCTGGAACAGCAGTTGCAGAGCAGCAGCCGGCTGCTCAACGACCTGCGCACCCTGCGACGCCTTCTGTTCGACGAACGGCCCGAACCCACTGCGGCCGGTCAGGATCCTGCCGCATAGATTGGTTTACGCTCTCAATTTCTCCGCAAACTTCTTTTCCAACTTCGCCAGCTTCGGCGAGATCACGAACATGCAATAAGGCTGCCGTGAATTTTCGTTGTAGTAGTTCTGATGGTAGCCTTCGGCCGCGTGGAATTCCTCGACCGGCTCGACTGCGGTCACAATCGGTTCAGGAAATGCTTTCGCCGCCGTCATCTCCGCAATCACATCCTCCGCAATCCGATGCTGCTCTTCATCTGCGTAGAAGATGACCGAACGATACTGCTCGCCGGTGTCATTTCCCTGCTGATTTAGCGTCGTCGGATCGTGCACCGCGAAGAATACGTCCAGCAGATCGCGATAGCTGATTTCGTCGGGATCGAAGGTGATGCGCACGACTTCGACGTGCCCAGTGTCCCCGTTGCACACCTGGCGATAAGTCGCCTGATCGGCGCGCCCGCCCATGTACCCGGATTCGACATGGGTTACGCCGGTGAGCCGTTGAAATATGGCTTCGATGCACCAGAAGCATCCGCCGCCAAAAACTGCCGTTTGCTGTTTAGCCATGATGGTTAGATGTGCCGGTGAGCCCGAAGTTTCGCACTCGTCACAAACGACAGCTCCACGAAAGAGGCGACCGAGATCCAGGGGGAAACCGTGGTCCTCTGTGTACCTCTGTGCCCCCAGTGGTAAAGGTTTGGAGCTTACACCGACACAGTGAACGACGTTTCCGTGCGAGTAACCGGCCGGTAGAGCGTGTCGCGCTCAACCGGTTCGCGCCCGGCTTCTTTTATCAACCGCACCAGGTCATGCCGCTGCAACCCCTGGGGAGTGGTAGCTCCCGCGTCGTGGTAAATCTTTTCCTCGACGACAGTACCGTCAATATCGTCGGCCCCGAAGCGGAGAGAAATCTGGGCGATCTTCGGAGTCATCATCTGCCAGTAAGACTTCACGTGCGGGAAGTTATCAAGCACCAGGCGGCTGACGGCAATCTGCTTGATGTCGAGCATGCCCGTGGTCGTAAAAAGATGCTGCAGCGGAGTGTTCGCCGGATGAAAGGCGAGTGGAATAAACGTCTGGAAGCCGCCAGTCTCATCCTGCAAGGCACGCAGTTTGAGCAGGTGGTCGACGCGGTCTTCGTCGTTTTCGATGTGGCCGTAGAGCATGGTGGCGTTCGATTTCAGCCCGATCTGGTGGGCGAGCCGTGCGGTATCGAGCCATTGATCGCCGTCAATTTTGTGATCGCAGATGATGTGCCGCACGCGGTCGGCAAAAATTTCAGCGCCTCCGCCGGGCAGCGAGTCGACGCCCGCTTCTTTCATTTTTTCGAGTGTCTCGCGGATCGTCAACTTCGCCCGCTTCGCCAGATAAGCGACTTCCACCATGGTGAAGGCCTTCATGTGGACCTGCGGAAAACGCTCCTTCAATCCGGAAACGAGGTCGAGAAAATATTGGAACGGCAAATCGGGATGCAGTCCCCCGACAATGTGAAACTCCGTGACCGCTTCGGTGTAACCGGAAGCGGCCGTCTGGAAGGCTTCTTCAAGCGCCATAGTGTAGGCGCCAGGAGCGTCTTTCTTGCGGCCAAAAGCGCACAACCGACATGCGGCCACGCAGACATTCGTCGGATTGATATGGCGGTTGACGTTGAAGTACGCCTTGTCGCCATGCATCCGTTCACGAACCCAGTTGGCGAGCCAACCTACGGCCAGGATGTCCCCGGTCGCATAGAGGGCAAGCGCATCGGCCTCGTTCAGGCGTTCACCAGCAAGCACTTTACCTTTGATCGGGACGAGGCGCGGATCGTCGGTCTGGAATGGGTGCGCGTTCGGCATCTGTTTAATAATAACCCAGCCCACGCGAGGGATCACACTGGTCTGTGACCCTCGCTGGTGCAACTCCCATGTAGAGACGCGACTTGCCGCGTCTCTACAATCTAATCAACTGATCAGCGGCGACAAAAAGAAAGAACACCACCGAAATCACCCCATTCATGGTAAAGAAAGCAGCGTTCAGCTTGCTCAGGTCGTCATGTCGCACCAATGCGTGCTCGTAGAGCAGCAGCGCGGCCACAGCAATCACTCCCGCGAAAGCCAGTTTGCCCAGTCCAAACACAACAACCAACGCGACCAGCAGCCCGAGCATCGCGATGTGAAACAAACGGGCCATGACGAGCGCATTCCTGATTCCGAGATAACGCGGCAGCGAGTGCAAGCCATGGCTGCAGTCATAGTCATGATCCTGACAGGCGTAGATCACATCGAATCCGCCGACCCAGAACGTTACCGCGGCGGTAAGCAGCAGTATTCGCGGATCGAGCGAGCCACGAACCGCGATCCACGCGGCCGCAGGAGCAATCCCGAGAGCAAATCCGAGAAACAGATGCGACCAGCGCGTGAATCGCTTGCTGTAGGAATATAGAAGGATCACCGCCAGCGCCACCGGCGAAAGCATCAGCGTGAGGCGGTTCAACTGCGAAGCGGCGAGAACAAAAATTCCGCACGCCACCAGAACGAAAGTGCTCACGAACGCCGGCGTCAACTGGCCGACTGGCAGCGCGCGAGTCGCGGTGCGCGGATTGGCTGCGTCAATCGAGGCGTCGGCCAGCCGATTGAAAGCCATGGCGGCGGACCGCGCCGAGACCATGGCGACGACGATCCAAGCCAGTTGCCGCCACGCCGGCAAACCTCCGGCCGCCAGCATGGCTCCGCAGAGCGCAAACGGGAGCGCGAAGATCGAGTGCTCCCACTTGATCATCTCCAGCGTGACCTTCAGATTTCGGAGGAGGCCCACAACTTAATTGTAAAGCAGCGGATGTTAGTGGAGAGAGCCGGGCGTCCTCGCCCGGCCACAACGACGCCTGCGAAGGCCGCGCGGGAACGCCCGGCTCTCCATCGTATAAGGCGGATAAATCGTCACGCAGTTCCCTCCACCAGCGGCACAAACCGGCAACCTTCGAGAACCCTTACCGCGGGCTCTCCTCCGATTTTGCGAATCAACTGCAATTCCTGACTAGAGGCCGGGCCAATCGGCACCACCATGCGTCCACCCTCGCGCAACTGAGCGAACAGAGCTGGCGGCATTTCGGGTGTTGCGGCAGAAACAAGAATGGCATCGAAGGGAGCGTACTCCGGCCAACCCTGGCTGCCATCGCCGACTCTGATCTTCATGTTGCGGTATCCCAAACGATGCAGCGTACTTTCCGCCAGGGCCGCCAGTTGCGCATGGCGCTCCACCGAATACACTTCGGCACAGAGCAGCGAAAGCAGAGCCGTCACGTAGCCGGAGCCGGTGCCGACTTCGAGGACGCGATCGGTAGCCTGAAGAGCGAGATGCTCGAGCATAGCAGCCACGATGTAAGGCTGCGAGATGGTTTGCCCTTCGCCGATGGGCAGCGGGTGATCTTCATAAGCCTCCTGCCGCAAAGTCTCCGGGACAAACTCGTGCCGCGGCACTCTGCTCATAGCATCAAGAACGCGCACCTCGCGAATGCCGCGCTCTGCGAGTTGCGTGCGGACCATTCTTTCGCGCTCTGCCTGGAAATAGTCGCGCTGAGAAGTAGCGTCCATGGGGGTTTAATATCCCAACCTTTTCACCACACAGGACACAGAGAAACACAGAGGAAATCAAGGCAGCCTTCCCCTGTGTCCCTCTGTGCTCTCTGTGGTAAAGCCTTCCTCGCGTGTGGTATCCCCGAGAGTTCGCAGGATCAATCCACACCGTCAGCCCGACCCGCAGCTACGGAACGACGCGCTAGAACGGGCCAATGATTCCTCCGATAGTGCGTGCAGTGGCTACCTCTGGTCGCGCCTTCTTTTCCTGCGCCTCGATCATATCGAGATACTTGTAAGCCGTTCCCGTGTTAAAGAGCACGACCCTATCTTCGGCGCGGAAGAAGCCGCTGGCGCGCAGTTTCTGATAAGCAACAAGTGATGCGGCTCCTTCGGGCGCGGCAAACACGCCTTCCACGCTGGCCCAGTGCCGCATGGCCGCAAGGACTTCCTCGTCCGTCGCCGCAACCGCGGTGCCCTGGCTTTTTTTCAGGATGTCGAGAATCAGGTAGTCGCCATAAGCTTTGGGGACTCGCAGGCCCGCGGCAAACGTCTGCGCGCCGACCCACATTTCGGATGCACTCTTCCCTGCTTCCCAAGCCTTCACGATCGGCGCGCAGCCAGCCGCCTGCACAGTAATCATTTTCGGGCGCTCCGCACCGATCCAGCCCAACTCCTCCATCTCATCGAAGGCCTTCCACATTCCAATCATGCCCACGCCTCCGCCGGTCGGATAGATGATGCCTTGCGGAAGCTTCCAGTTCATCTGCTCAGCAACCTCATAGCCCATCGTCTTCTTGCCTTCGACGCGAAACGGCTCTTTGAGGGTCGAGACATCGAACCATCCTTCCTTGTCTTTGCGTTCGGCAACCATGCGGGCGCAGTCGCTGATCAGGCCGTCGACTAGCGTGACGTGTGCACCGTAGTAGTCGCATTCCATGCGATTCGCAATCGGCACATCTTTCGGCATGAAAATGTGGGCTTCGATGCCCGCCGCCGCCGCATAAGCTGCCAGCGCGCCACCGGCATTTCCAGCGGAAGGAGCTGCCAGTTTCTTCAAGCCGTAATGTTTCGCCATCGTCACAGCTGCGGACATGCCGCGCGCTTTGAACGATCCGGTAGGATTCAGTCCTTCATCCTTGATAAAGACGTTGGCAGATTCGCGACTCGTGTGGTGACGGGGCTCCGCCCCGTGCCCGCGGGGCAGAGCCTCGCCACCACACATGCTGGGAAGCAGCGGCGTGAATCCCTCACCTAGCGTGACCAGCGTGGCATCTGGGAGAACTTCGGCGTAACGCCACATGCTAGCTACGCGGCCGGATAGATTTTCGGGCCGCAACTTCCCTTTCAAACTGGCGAGATCGTACCGGACGTAAAGTACGCCGCCGTCTTTAGGGCAGACATTCTGCGGGCGGTCAGCGGGCAGATGCTCCCCACAGCGCGTGCATTCGAGGTAGGCGATTCGCATCGATGGAAGAATAGCATCTCGGCGCCGGGCTCTTAGCTCTTTGCTTTTTCCTCTTGACTCTCAGCTGTCAGCTTCGACCGAAACGTTGGCACTCATCGTGTGCATCAATTGAGGATTGCTGTCGTAATGGCGACACTGGGGCAGTTGGTCCAGCGACTCGGAGCCACACCCGGACCAATGAGACCAATGAGAACGACCATTCCATTCTCTAACCGAGTGATCTATCATAAAGCGCGCGACGGCAGTACTCCGTCGCGCAGTCAAAATGGCAAGGCTATAAGATGCGCTGGAAGTCTTGGACTTATCCTACTGATTGGGGTTGTTGTTCTGGCCATTCTGTTTGTCCCTCTGAGGCCGATGGGTCACAGAATGGTGGTGAAAGCCTACTTTATGAATGCCATGGGTCTCCGTGCTGGCGCACCGGTACGTTTTGCCGGAGTTGACCTAGGCTCTGTAAAAAGCGTACGTGCCAAGCCCGAAGTCAAGAATTCGCCAGTAGAAGTGGTCATGGTATTCAACCCTCCATACGAACTGAAAATTCCAAACGACTCAACCGTTTTACTAGAAACCGCAGGCATATTGCGGGAAACGTTCGTAGACATTGACGCGGCGAGGGCCACCGGTCCACCGATCGGAGCAAAGGCTGTTCGAAAAGCCAACAGTGCAGCTAACCACGGAACAGTTCATCGAAAAGCTGAGCGAAGTTTTGGGGAAGAAAAACTGCGATTGTGATAACAAGAAGGACGCCGCGGGTGCGAATGCTGCGAAGAAATCCCCTTCCACGAATCCATAACGCGCCTCACGCTGGCAATCTTTTGAGCGCCTCCTTCGCCCGCCGGAACCACGGCCGCTCACGCCGCCGCTGGTAACCAGGCATCGCTGGTTTTTTATCGAGCACCTTCTGCGCCCATTCGCGGGCTTCGGCATTGCGCCCCTCCGAAGCCAGCAGATCGGCAAAATTCAAGTATGTCTCTGACAACGTTGACGCGATCGTTACCTGCCGGAAGAGCGCCTCGGCTTTTTCCTTTTGTCCAGTCTGCGCGTAGGCGTGGGCGAGCAAGCCAGCGGCACGTTGGAAATCGTAGTCGGGCTCTTTGGCGACCGTCCGCTCCAGGTCGGGTAATGCTGCTGCAGCGTCGCCTAACTGGATAGCGCAAACGCCGCGCCGGTAAAAGGGATCCAGAGTATCGGCGCGAGCAGCAATAGCTTTGTCGAACGCAGCTCGCGCCAAGTCGAGCTTGCCGTCGTCCATGTAAAGGTCGCCGAGTTCTTCATAGTTTCCGGCTGACGGATTGTCGCGAATCGCAGCTTCCAGTTCGCGAATGCGCTTGCGGCGCGGGAAAACTTTAAAAGATTGTCCCAGCAGTCCAATGTCGGGAAGCGCCTCAGCCGCAAGATAGATAATCGCGCCGAGCGGACCGAGAAACAGGATGACGAAAATCCAGTAGTTATCCGGACGCCGCCGGATGAAGTGGACGATCGCCAGTCCCTGGAGGATGATGCCCCACGGGTATAGAAGGTAGCTCAGAAGTCCCATGCCGCCGTTAAGTCCTAGCGTCAGATTACACATTTGTGGAAGATGGAGAAAGCCTGCCGGGTGGCAAGGAGCACTTGATGTCGATCGATAATGACGAGCGGCAGATTCTGGCGCTGCATGAAGCTGGAGACCGGGCGCTGATGAGTGCGGATCTCGCCGTGCTTGCGCAGATCTTTGCTGATGACTACGTACAGTACAACGAGGCCGGCAAGGCTTTCACGAAGCAGGATGTGCTCGAAAGTTTTCGCAGCGGCGCGATTCGTTATCCGTCGATTGTTTCCACCGGACGCCAGATTCGCGTCTTCGGCGACACCGCGATCGTGCACGGCGCTGAATCCGACGAAGTGGAATCCGATGGAAAGAGATTCAGCGTCCGCTATGTTTACCTGGATGTGCTGCGAAAGCAAAATGGAGAATGGAAGCTCGTGGCGTCGCAGTTAGCGCGGCCGACGACAGGATAACCTCAGACGCTCCGATTTCCCCTGTGTATCCCTGTGTCCCCTGTGGTAGAGATCTTTTTCAACCACAGGGAACAACTTGGAAACTAATCTTCCTCAGGCCGGAGCCGGTTTTGCCAGTGCGACCAGAGGAACCAGGCGATCCCAACGAGTAGCAAGACTCCGATGATCGCGTCGAACTGATGGAAGTACTTGCCAAGCGAGCGCCAGTTCTCCCCAAGTTTCATGCCAAAGTATGCCAGCACGAAACACCAGGGCCACGATCCGAGGAAAGTGTAGATATGAAATTTGCCGCGCGGCATCCGGGCAATTCCGGCGGGCAGCGCAATGAACGTGCGGATCACCGGCAGCAAGCGCGCAATGAACACGGCCATGTCTCCCCAGCGCTGAAAAAATCGGTCAGCCCAGTCCAGTTCGCGGCGCCCCATCAGGAGCCAGCGTCCGTAACGCTCAACCAGCGGGCGCCCGCCATAGAAGCCAATCTCATAGGCGACAAGCGAGCCCAGATTGCATCCGATCGCGCCAGCCGTTGCCGCCCAGACCAGCTTCATCTTGCCGGCATAAACAAGGTAGCCCGCGAAAGGCATGATCAGTTCGGAGGGCAGCGGAATGCAAGCGGACTCAATCGCCATAAGCAGCGTAATACCGGCATAGCCGGTCGCCGCCACAATGGAATTAATGAAGACGAAAAGTAAGGTAAGGATTTTCTCGGTCATCGGTCATTGGTCATTGGAATCGCGTGATCGGGCCATCGGCTGATCTGACCATCGGAAGGTATGACCATCGGCTGATCGGCCCATCTGGCTTCGGGTTTCTATCACCCGATGACCCGATGGCCCGATCACCCGATGCCCTTCAGAAGGCCCCTTCCTGCGTGAAGCTGAAGCCGGGCAAGGTTACGCCATCCGCCGATTTGGCGACCTTCACCTTCACGACGGGCGCGTCGGGCGCGGTGACTTCGGCGGGCCGCAGTACCGCGTATTGCGTGAAAACTTCGCTGTATACCTTGGTGACAAGGTGATCCTGGCCGGTTACATCCTGGCGCCAGACTTGTCCGAGTTTGATGCTCTTCACAGCCACAAGTTTTATCCTTTAGTTCTCAGAGTACTCACCCCGCCGCCAACCCGTCAATCGCAGCGGAGTTACTTTAGGTGATGGGTGGCTGCCGCAAGCCAGCCGCTTTGTTACCATGAACCACTGCTCAGGAGGAAACCGATGCCTCGCGGAAATATGCCGCGTCAACCCAGCCGCAGCGGACGACAGGAAGGTGCCCAACTGGCGAAGGGAGTGCGATTGAAGGGATCGCAATCATTGAAGCGCAACAAAGCGAAGATTGCGGCCGCGCGCGCCACCGCCGGTCGAGCGTCCCTGAACACCGGGAAAGCCAAGAAGGCGGTCGTCCCGAAAAAGAAATCTGCATCTGGATACGATCCCTTGGCCCCTGAGCGAGTCCGCCAGATCATCGCGGCCCTTGACCAACTTCATCCCCATGTAACCTGCGCTCTCACCCACCGCAGCGCGTGGGAATTGCTAGTGGCGACCATTCTTTCCGCCCAGTCAACTGATGTGCGGGTAAACATGGTCACGCCGGTGCTGTTTCAGAAGTATCCGACGGTCCAGGATTTCGCGGCGCTCGAGCCGGAACAATTGCAGCCCGACATCTACTCAACTGGCTTCTTCCGCAACAAGTCGAAGTCGGTGGTGGGCGCGGCGCGGAAGGTAGTCGCAGACTTTGGCGGGAACGTTCCGCAAACGATGGAGGACTTGCTGAGCCTCCCCGGAGTGGCTCGCAAAACCGCGAATGTCGTGCTTGGAACCTGGTTCAAGAAAAATGAAGGGGTAGTCGTGGACACGCACGTGACGCGCATTTCCCGCCGGCTGGAGCTGACGAAACAACAAGACGCGAGAAAAATTGAAGAGGATCTGATGCGGATCATCCCTCGCGAGCGGTGGACAGACTTCTCTCACGAAGTGATCTGGCACGGGCGGAGACTTTGCGTGGCACGCCGTCCGAAGTGCGCCGATTGCGCTCTGGAGAAGCTGTGTCACGCCGCGGATAAGACGTGGTCCACGGTTGAGATTCATAGGGATGCAAAACCATGAAGCGCGCTTGCGAACGACTTCTAACCCTTTTCGTATGCGGAATTCTGTGCTGCTCACTTTCTTCAGCACAAACCAAGCCCATAGATGTCGCGGTGCGCGATCTTTCCCAGACTCCGTGAAAGTTCGATGGACTTCTCGTGCGTGTTCGAGCACGGGCGGTAGTTGGTTGGGAAGGCGACGACTTTCTGTATGACCCGACGGAGCAGGCTGGCGGAAACAAAGCCCCTGGCCGCGCCGGAGCTGTGTGGTTTTATTGCAATGCCGAAAATGGGCGGCACGTCTATGCCGCCATCGATCGCAGGAACAGTTTCACGACGGCGACATTCACCGGATATTTTCATTTCGTGCCCGATCCCAAAAATCGGGGAAAGCACATGTTTGATCCTGGCCGGTTGCAATTAGAAGTTGTTGGTGTCTCCGATGTGGCAAAGTCGCAAACTCCCTGGGTCAGTAAGGGCCGATGAAAGTAGTGATTTGACCGAGCATCTCGTCAGCTCTGAGACGGAATCCGATTCTTAACAGCCGGTGAAAGCCAGTTCGACCACAGTGCAATCGTCATTAAGCGGCGTGCCTCCGCAAAAATCGGCGACTGCGGCGAAAATGTCCTCCATCGAAGCGCTCTTCCCGGCCACAACTTCCAGGCGTTCGCTGTCAAACATATCTCCGCGCGCGTTCTCGGCTTCCGTAACGCCATCGGTCACCAGGATAAGTCGATCCCCCGGTCTCATCTGGCAGTGGTCGCTCGAGTAAGTCGCATCCGCCAACAGGCCCACGGGCAGGTTGCCGTGGGATGGCCGGAGCACTTCGTTGCCACAAATCCACA
>Ga0209118_1001214_pt1 | contig 12394 bp, 12 predicted proteins | sample BlaSpr_A8_Ref_M1_FD_187988 | JGI IMG/M metagenome (GOLD analysis project Ga0209118, IMG submission 187988) | Forest soil microbial communities from Thunder Bay, Ontario, Canada - Black Spruce, Ontario site 2_A8_Ref_M1 (SPAdes) (version 2) | ecosystem: Environmental > Terrestrial > Soil > Boreal...
AGCCTGGAATTCAAATCGTGGACACCCCTATGAAGCCGCAAGCACCAGTGAATGCCGACTTTGCGGCAGGTAGTCACCAAGACAACCGGACACTACTGGCCTGACTGGTATTATCGTCAGTGCCCATCCACGAGCCGACCGTCCAACCCGTCGCTGGGGCCGCGGTTAGCGCGACCACGGTGCCCGCTATAAATTGTTGCTGTGGGCAGCCAGGCGAGCCGGCTGGAGATGGCGTCGGGTCGCTGCCGCTGCCGGCGTGGAGGAGGGTAAGGCCGATGCAGGGCGGAGGTGCGCTCACGACCTCCGAAAAGGATGCGATCTGGCTAAATCCTGAGCTGTCGGCTGCGGTGACCGCGAGTTTGCAATTCACCGTGGTTCCGGCTGTGCTCCATCGGTGTGGCGTCGATGGACGCGCGACCGGCGACCGGTTGAACATCAGCTTCAGCTGGTCCATAGCCGCCTTCTCGACGGCCTTCTCGTAGTCACGCTTCGATCGGACGACGCGAGCCACGGGGAACCCGAAATCGTCGACGTACTTCGGATCTAGGACCACACGGTTCTCGGAGTGCAGAAGATCGTCGCCGGTGATGCGGATCGAAACGTGGCCAGGAGGCGCCGCGTGGGCCGGCAAGACTGGCGGGGAACCCCTCAGGTCCTCGCGGAGGTGCACCGCGACCTCGTCAGCCAGGGTCGCTTCGTCCTTGGGCCGCCAGCGGCCACATCCAACCTCGTTCCATAGCTGATAGCTGGTGCCGGTGTTCCATGGAGTTTTTCCTCGAGCGTGCCGAGCGATATCAGCGCCGCATGGAGGAGCTGATCGCTGGTCTGCACGACCGGGAGGCCGAGCGGGTTCGCTGGTAACTATCCTCCCTGAGCCGGTGCCGAACGGCGCCGACAACACCCCGCCAAGCGGCGGTCCGGTAGGCGCAGGAGTGCGGCAAGGCATCAACCTTTTCCCTTGCGCCTTAGCTCGGTGTCCACGATCCGCAAGAGATCGTCGGCCGACATTGGGCCCAGGATCAAATGACCGTTGATCAACAACGACGGAGCGCCGCTGACGCCCATCTCGACGCCATACTTCAGGTCAGCTTGGACTTTGCGAGCCTCTATCCCCGAGTCGAGGCAGACTTTGAAACGGCCCATGTCGAGGCCCACGATGGTGGCGGCTTTCGACTTCAGATCATCGACGCCAAGGGCACCTTGGTCCTTGAACATGCGGTCGTGCATCTCCCAGAACCTGCCCTGCTCGTTGGCACAAAGCGAGGCCTCAGCCGCCTTGGCGGCATCAGGGTGCATGGGGACAGGTGCCTGGCGGAAGACGAGGCGCACCTTGTCCTTGTACCTCAACTGGACCTGATCGAGGATAGGAGGCATGATGGAGCACGTGGAGCACTGGAAGTCGGAGAACTCGACGATGGTTACCGGAGCATCGGCCGGTCCCCGAGATGGAACCTTGTGCCATGCCCCACCGCTCCCGCCGGTGTCTCCGCCATGCGTCCCCTTCTTGCTCGCTCCAACCTGCTGCTGCGGCCCGGCCTGGCTGCCTTGGCGTGGGTTGCCTGACACCGGGAACAAGAACAGCAGCAAAGCGCCGTAGGCAGCAATCATGGTTCTCATGGTTTTCTCCTCCGAAGAATGGCAGGCCCTGTGAGGGCCTCATAGCAAGCCGATTCAGCTTAGACTGCGCAATCTCTCCACTTCCTGTTCCAGCGTCCGCAGTTTCCTCTGATCTGCCTTCAGCTCCTCCCAGTCGTGCCACAAGGCATGCAAGAACACAAATGCCCCCGGGAAGCAGAAATCTGCGTACAGGTTGAAATTTTGGGCGCAGAGGTAAGTGAGGAAGAGCAGCAGCACTGCCATCGCCACGGCCGATGCATATTTCACAGTATGGAGATGGCGCATCGCGAAGTTCTTGAGGCGGAGCAGCGGCCTCTCGCCTTTTGGTCGCTGCGGTGTAGAGCCCGTGGTTGGAACCGCATTTGCTGCGAGCACCAAGGCGATGAGGACAGATGAAAGGATCTCGAACATCGTAGTAACCCTGTCGCCGATGAAACCGCGCGCTCTGCCTTCGAGCAAGGCCTCGGCATAGTTGGCATGAAGGTACAACGCCGCGACTGGGCCAATAGGTGTGTCTTTTCGGAGATCATCCAGATCGCCGGTCTGATAAGCAGTGGCGTGCCAAGCGCCACCGACGATCACGACACGGTGCCTGATCTTCTGCCAACACTCTTGCTCGCTAGGGAAACCTGTAACTTCCCGATAGTAGACAGTCGGGAAATCCTTCGGTGCAATGAAAGCAAGGTCGTAAGGATCCTCCTTGTCTGGAGTGAATTTGGAGAGCAGCTCCGGTTTGAGGATCGCCGCTGTAGAGAGCGCCAGTGAGTTGACTCGTCGGGCTCCGATCGTCTCCGAGGTGGGTATCTGTCTGTAGTCCCACGGCAGTGTGATATTGCCGCGTACGAGGTGCCCCGGGTTTTCTGGCACCTTGTCGAGCACGCTAGGTTCAACGAATCGCTGATCATCGCTCTTGGATATCGGGAGAACCACCGGCGTGGTTCGCGAGATCTCCATCAAGGTCTCGGCTAGCTTCGCGGTCTCGCGAATGTAGTCGCGGTTGTCACGGACCGTACCGTACCTGTCCTGCAGTGTTCCTGTGAACACCGGAGACCTCAGCTTGAAATCGAGAGCAATAACTGATGGGTCGCAGCTGGCGACAACACGGATGAGGGTTGCCAGGTAGTCACGGTGAATCGGAATCCGCCTGGCGAGCGACCCCCGCCAGAACTCGTCGTCCGCGATCAAGACCAAGGTCGTGCGTTGAGAGTCCTGCCGCGGCTGAAGCTGCTGCACGAGTCGGCTCACCTCATAGCGGAGAGGCAACCCGACATCGTGCTCGATCATCCAATGGCCGAAGGCCACTCCGGCGAAGATCGCAGCGAGCGATTTGAGCCAGTAGGCTTTCGTTCGCTTCAGAAAGGATGTGGCCCTCAACCAGCCCCGCAGTCGCAACCAATGACGCCTCGCCGAGGCGCTGAGCGCCACCCAAACTCTCTGCGCGCACAGCTGTAAGCGCGAGAGGTGCCCTCGTGCCTGGGTCCACACCAGAAGAAACCTCCACGTCGGTGCAGGCTCTACCCCACCAAGTCTAGCATATGCTGCCAACCTGATGGTTACACGGAGCGCTGGTCGCTTTGTGCCCTGTCGGCGCTGTCCCAACCGGACTATCGCATCTGCATATGTTCATATGCACCCACGTGGGTTGCGCCATACCGAGTGCAAGCATTTCTCGCCATGGCTCCTCGCTCTTGGAGTTCGGGCGATCGACGCCGGTCGTACCGCAGCGTGCGCTCGATCCTCGAGGTGGGCTAGTGGCCTGTAACACTTGAAACTGCTATGCCGGTGATCCGTCGAGACGGATCGCTGTATTTCCACTTGACTGGTTTTGGGGCTCGATTGTACCGGCGGATGTAGCGCATGAGCTTGCGGGCGAGATCCTTGACGGAGGTGAAGACGCCGCGCGCGATGACGTCGCGCTCGATTTTGGAGAACCACAGCTCGACCTGGTTGAGCCAGGAGGAGTACGTGGGGGTGAAATGAAGATGGACGCTGGGATGGTCGGCAAGGAACCGCTGCACGGCCGGCGTCTTGTGCGCGGAGAGGTTATCGAGGATGACGTGAACCTCCTGACTCTCCGGTAGATGCGCGATCAGCTCCTCGAGGAAGGCCACGAATTCCTGGCTCGTGTGCCGCGATGTGGTCTTGCCCAAGACCTCGCCGGTCTTCGTGTTGAAGGCAGCGTAGAGCGACAGAGTGCCGTGACGATAGTACTCAAAGCCGTGCCGCTCGAGCCGGCCAGGCGACAGGGGCAGCACGGGGTCGAGCCGGTCGAGGGCCTGAATCGCCGTCTTCTCGTCGAGACAGAACACGGCAGCGTGCTGCGGAGGCTTCAAGTACAGCCCGATGATGTCGGCCGCCTTCTCTTCAAAGAGCGGATCGGCAGACAAACCGTTCGAGACACCACCGCGACTGCCACCCCCGAGCAGTCTTGCTCCCGGACCCCCCTTGCTCGTGGCCGAGATCACTCAGCCCGAAACAGGATCGGCTGCATCACATTTTCATGAACGAGCCATAAGCGACAGGGTCTTCGTAAGTAACTGCGTTGCCTGTGCTTGCCTCTTCTCCGGTCTTCCTGCTATGTATTTAAATCTGGCCTAAAATCTCCCGCCCGCAAGGGCATGCGGGTTGGACCCCCGCCTCGGGCATCACGCGAGCAGGTTGGACTCGCCGGACGAGGCGCAAGCCGGCCAGCGTGGCGGAGATACTAATTTAGTAGAGGAGTTCATGGCGCCGATGGGACTGACGCAGGCCGCTCTGGCCAAGGCCATGGCGTCCCGCGCAAACACGTCAACGAGCTGTGCAACGAGCGCCGAGCTGTCACAGCTGCGACCGCACTCATCCTCGCCCGCGTGTTCGGCAATAGCCCCGACTCTTGGCTCAACGTTCAGCGGCGCAGTGACCTGTGGGAGGCCATGCACAGCTCGCGCGAACGCAAGCGGATCGAGCGGGCGAGGCCGCTCAACCCGGCCGCATGACTGCCGGGCGTGTGTCTGAACTACCTCAAGTTGGCTCTCCCCCGCCACCTGGATGACAGGGCGCAGGCTGATTAGCGAGCGTGAGCACCTTCAAGACTGCAAGGGAGTGGAGCCTCGGCACTCCCAAGGAGCTCGAAGGCCCCCCAGCAGGAAGGGCCACACGCACTGGTCTTGTCGCTCGCGATGAAATCCAGCTGCGCCGCTCGCAGGGCTGCGGCGGCACTTAAGCCCTCACGTAGGTGGCGATAGAATCGAGAGAAAAAGAGTGCGGCCTCTTTGTCGCCCACCTGAGATAGGCTGGCGACGACCGCGGGGACACCAGCGGCGAGGAAGGGCCGCGCGAGACTCTCAGCTCCTTCGGTGCGTGAGACTCGGCCACGTGCCGTCTCGCAGGCGGCAAGGACAACCAGGCGCGTCGCCCCGAGACGCCTTCCCAGGATCTGGCCGGTGAAAAGCACCCCCTTTGCGAGATCGTCCGGGGAAGGCGCAAGAAGGAGCTTGGAGAAAAGCGGGAAGGACGGATTGATCACACTATGTCCACCAAAATGCACGATGGTATGGTCACCCGCGGTCCGCAGGAACGCGCTCCTTGTTGCCTGGTGACCGGTCAGCACCGCGGCACCAGGGCACGAGGCAGCTAGATCTCTGGCCTCTTGCGCCGCCGCCGGGAGTCTGGGCAGCTCAGGGGATAGCTCCCGCTCGAAGGCCGGGTCGCCGATGAACAACGCCCCCTCGCCGGGCTTGGCGCGGAGCTTGCGGTCTCGCGCTAGGCTGTCGACAAAGAACGTAGCGCTCGGCGCCATCGACAGCGAGTGATCCTCGACGAGGTACCTGCCGGTGCGGACATCGCGCAGCAACGCGAAGGGCAGCGCCGCCAGCGGTCCCTCCGCGACCACGACCAGGGAGTCACCGGCAGACAGGTACGCGGATGCTGGGCGGATCAGAAGCTCGTAAAGTCCCGACGAGCAACTTAAGAACTCAGCCTCGCGATTGTCCCGGAGTGCCGATTCCAGGCGCCGGGTCAAAGCGGAGACGATCATTACAGTAGTGCTTGAAGGTACCAGATGAAGGTCCCCACGGCGCACCACCCATGCAAGAAGCCGCGGACCCCCTTCGGCCAGCACCAGCATTGCTGTACCCGCAGGAAGCCTGCGCTGCACCATCGCCGCAGTGAGCGGGGGCGTGGCGCAACCTGCCGGCAACCTGGCGGTCTCCGGAGAGGTCACGATCCAATCCAGGAGCGCTCTGGCCCGTGCTCGCTCACTGTAGTCGAAGGCGAGGTCTGGCCGTTGGTTCTGCTGCAGCTGAAAGGAAACCATCCTATCGAAGATCATTTTCTTCTGGTCAAGAAAGAGGATGCGGCTCTCGGTGCCAGCTATTCTCTCGCGCTGGCGCTCGATCTCAGCCAGCGCTCCGCGGAGATCGTCCCCCGCCCTGCGCCTTTCCCCCATCGCCAGGTAGGCGAGTTGCCGCTCTGCAAGCGCCCAGCTCAGCTGCAGGTGGTCTCCCGCCGCGCGAAAGAAACTCAGCGCGCGGCTCAGTGACGCGACGGCCCTTGCAGGATCACGTTGCCGATCAAGGCTGCCGGCAACCAGCAGGAGATCTCCCTTCACAGCGGCTCGGCTGCGGCGATCCTTCACAGCCGCAAGCTGCATGAGCGCCTCCTCGAGATCGGCGCGTGCGGAGTCGAGACGGCCGCCGACGGCGAGGATGCGAGCCCGACCACGCAGCGCCTCCGCGACAACGGCCGCCTTGCCGGTCAGCCTGGCACTGCGTACGACCTCGTCTTGAAAGCGGCGCGCGACCACCGGCTCGCCCAGACCTTGAGCCATGACTGCTATCCCTTCGTAAGCCAGGTAGGCGGCGAGCGGAGAGTGGCACGCCGTGGCGTCGCGCAGCGCGCTTCCCGCCATGTTCCATGCTTCCTCGGCATCTCCGAGCTGGTCCAGGTCATCGGTGATCAATGCCTCGAGCCGCGCCTTGTTATCGACCTCTCGCAGGCCGCCAAAGAGGGCCAACGCCTCACGCAAGGCGGAGACCGAGGCCGTCAACTCGCCCTGAATGGCGCGGATCAATCCGATCAGCCAGAGCGTGCGCCCGCGGAGCGCAGGGTAGCGATGCGCGCGTGGCTGCGCTAGCACCGCTTCGAGCAGCGGCAGTGCAGGCTGGAATTGCGACTGCCTGAAGGCGCACAGCCCGATATAGAAATCCGCCCAGAGTGCAAATGGGTCATCGGCGCGCGCCAGCAGCTCGCGAGCGCTGCTAAAGGCGTGGCGCGCCGCGCCGGGGTCGTCCTCCCGCAGCAGAGCCAGCGCCGCACCGTAGGAGCGATGGCCCGCGGAAAGCCTCGCAGTCACTACGGCAGCCGTTGGGAGCGATGAAACACGGTCAATGGTGGAAACCGCGTCTTCCACCAGATGCTCGCCCTGACCCTTGGCAAGGGCCGCACCCAGCTGGCGAGAGATTGTAAGCCAGTGGCTGGCAGCTTGCACATTGACAGCCGGACCCGGACGCAGCGCGTTCGCCCAAGCGGCAAGCACATCCTCCTCGGCCAGCTCGCGGATCTGCTGCGGCCAGCGCTGCAGCGCGGCTTGCACGGTGCGTGCGTCGCCTTCCGCCGCCGCACGCTCGAGAGACTCGTGAACATTAGGCCAGTTCGGCTCTTCCGATTTCCTGGTCAGCGCCGTTAGATGCTCGCGCGCTTCAGCTGCCCAGAGAGGATCTCGTTCGCGAGGCAAGAAGGCTTCCCAGGCCTCTGCGGCGGCGCTTCGCAGATTGAGACGTTCGAGCACGACCGCCTGATTGAACAACGCCGTCGCGAGACCAGGCTCGCGACGCAGGGCCCGCTCGGCGGCTATCAAGCCCAAGACCAGCTCGTAGGCTTCAGTGTCTGCGCGCGCAAGATCGAGGTGGACCGCGGCGAGATCGCTGAGCGGCCAACCCAGCCTCGGCTCGAGTTCGGCGGCGGCAGCGAGCAGCGTGACCGCATCGCCAGGCCGCCCGGCCGCGAGGGCGACGAGCGAGCGCTCGCCATACCAAGCGGCAGTCTTCTTGCCAGCCGACGTCAAGACGCGGCGCGACAGCCCGTGTGCCAGCGACCCAAGGGCTCGACGCTGGCTCGTCTCGGCCCCTGACAATGGTCTTGGCGCCCAGCCGATACCCGCCAGGCGCCCACCTCCGGGGCGCACCACACCCAGCGCGCTGGCAAGTGCCGGCCGTGAGGGCAAGCTCTCGACACCCGGAGCACCGTGGTTTTCGCACCCTCCCAGCTCCAGCAGACCAGGAAGGCCCAGTACGAGCGCGAGGCACGGCAGGCCGCGGCCACGAATCGGTCGCGGGCGATCGTTTTTTCGCCCGACCTGCGAGAAGCGCGCCGGGTGCGCGGCGGGTTGCAGGGCGCAGCGGAGATGGGAATCGTCGGTGCTGGTCCGTCTGCTATTCTGGGAGTCACGGAAGTTGCAGATCAACGACGCGCTCCTGTGGCCTTTGCCGAGCGGAGGGTCTATGCTCATCGTGCGCATCTTCTTTCAGGGCCTGATCGCCTTCGTCCCCGCGCCCCATCAATCGCAGATGACGGCTCTCCTGGTCGATTCCAAGAACGACTCCGCGCAGTGCATCGCCTTGCACCACGCGGAGCTTGTCTTCCCAACGGCAGACGCTCGCAAGTGTACGGACGCAGGGTGCACCTGGGCCAATAACCGCTGCACCTGCGAGCCGAAACGCCAGACAATCGCGGTTCAGACGAAGTCGGTACCTGCGCCCACGGAGCCTGGCCACGAACCGATTGAGGCCCTGCCGCTCACGAAGGAATCCGCGAGCGACATGGCGTACGTGGTGAACATGAGCAATCTAGGCGTAGGATACGACATTCTGCGCAGCGCGGTCACGGGAGACCCCGGAAACCTGGTCGCCCGGATGGCTTTTCCCTACACCCGCATCACGTCCTGCGACCTTGCCACCGACCCGGACACAGACGATGTGTTGCACTCCTATGACTTTCACCCTTTCGGGGCGGCGAGGCACGGTTGGAACCAGCCCCTGGCGCAAGGGCTGGTGGTCGAGGCAGAGGTTGCCTCCGGCGGCGTGTCGCTCGTGCTCGCCCCCCTTGGAACGGCCGGTGGTTCTCCGGTCACCTTCGACCTGACGCCGACACCGTGCGGGGGCGGACAATGCATCGATATACAGCTGAGTAACATGCGGCCAGAGTTGAGATGTGGCGACCCCTGCAACAATGGCATAGGACGGGATTTTGCCTTCTATTACGACCTCGCAACCGTGCCTCCGCCATTCGCCCAACGTCCCATCCCGAATATCGACAAGTCGTCCTTTGGCGGCAAGGTCGCGGATATCCAGCCGGTTATCTGTCCGCCCCGCCCTCCGAGCTGCCCACCCGAGTCGACATCCTCTCGCGTAACCACCGACGATCTTCACCCAGTATCTATATATAGCCATCCTGTCTGTGCCATGGCCGTCTTCTATCCCAGCCAGTAGCTGCCACAACTATCGCCGCGGGCAATGCTAATTCGGCTACCACCGGTGCAGCCATCAGTTCGCCCCGCCGCAGAGTGCTCGCCACCGAGCGCCCTCGGTCTCCCCCGCTAGAGGCCTGTATTTTAGGGTCTTCCCGGTCTTGTGTGGGTGCCGCCTGCGGGAGGTTGGAGCCCCCCCGTCGCTCGGATAGAGTACCGACGCCCGAGACCCGAGCCTGTCGGGTAGGGGCCCCGGGTCTCCCCGGGACCCCTCCCACGGAACCGGACTTGCGGGCCACGCATCCGGCTCTTCGGAGCGCCGGCGTCTCGGGTGCCGTGCTGGACAGGTTCCGCTGTAGGTGGAGGGTTTCCATGTCCGCCCTTTCGGTTGCGGAGTGGGGTCTCATTTCCACCCTGGCGTCGCCTGCCGCAGTTTAGCCACCCCGATAATCTGGCGCTGGCTTGCGCCCACAGCTATCCCAACGTCAGCTCCAGCTGCGTCGGGGCGATGACTTCCGGCGGCCGCGCGGCCCACCGGCGCCACAGCCGCGCAAGGTGCTCGAGCCCCTGCCGGTCGAACCAGTAGGTGCTCATCGCTTTGTGCGCTGAGGGCGTGATGCTGAGCGCCCACAGCGAGCGATGCTCGCCATAGACGTCGCCGCGCGCCTGCACAGCCGGCACCCGCCGGCTGCGCAGCCAGTTGACGATGTGGCGCCTGCGCTTCTTTTGCTGAAATACGATGGCGCGCAGGCGCCGCCGGATGTGAGCGTCGATCCGGTCGAGATCGTAAAGCGCCGCTCGATCCACAGGGTGGAAGAAGCCCATCCTTCTGCCACAACTGTGACAGGAGTGCAACTTGGAGGGCCTTCGGGGGTTCCTGCGAGTGCTGATATTGGCTCTAAATGATTGATTCTATTGTGGTGCGGCTGGGAGGACTCGAACCCCCGACCAAGAGTTTAGGAAACTCCTGCTCTTTCCACCTGAGCTACAGCCGCAGGCCTTGAGAGTATACCCCAGGGGCGACGGGAGCCCGGCGAGCGCCGGGACCCGTCACCGAGCTGCGCCCGGTGACGGGCAACGGTCAGTCGCGGTCGAGATACTCCTGCGGCACGTCGTCCTCTCGGACCTGGTGCGTCCTCACCTCGCCTTGATCCGCATCCGGAGCGTTCTCCACGCCGCTGATGACGCTCGCCTCGTAGGCTTGCCCCTCTTCGACCAGCTCCTCGACGCTCTCGGAGTCGGCGAGCTCCTCGGTCGAGAGGCCCATGGTGTCGCCGGCCTGACCGGCGCTTTCCGGGCCGAGCCCGCGCCTGGCCTGCGGGTAGGCAACGCTCAAGTCCGCCTGGCCACGCTCGCGGATCGGCTCTCGCTTCGGCGGTGATGGTGGAGCTGCCTTCTTGACCGCCGCTGGCTTCTCCTTCGCCTTCACCGGAACGGCGCGAGGCTTTACGGCTGCCTTCGCGCGCTTCGGCTGCCGCGAGGGAGCGGCTTTCTTTACCGCCACCGCCTTCTTGGCCGCCGCCGCTCTCTTCTTGGCCTTTACCGGAGCCGCGCGACGCTTGGCCGCAGCCGCAGCCTTCGCAGGCTTCTTCCGGGCCCGCGACGAGGCCGCGCTCGGCTTGGCCCTGGCGGCAGCTGCCTTCTTGGCGGGGGATCGCCGCGTGCGCGCCGGCCGCGCCGCCTTGGTCGCGGCCTTGCGGGCGGCCTTGGGAGCTGCCTTCTTCGCGGCCGCCTTCGCCCTCTTCGGAGCTGCCCTCTTGGGAGCGGCCTTTCGCGTCGTGGCTCTCCTGGCGCCGACTCTTTTGGTGCCGACTTTCTTGGTGCCGACTTTCCTGGCGCCGACCTTCTTGGCGCCGACCTTCTTGGCGCCGACCTTCTTGGCGCCGACCTTCCTGGTGCTGACCTGCTTGCTGGCCTTCGGGCTCGTTCTCTTGCTCACCACTCGCTTCTCCTTCGGCATCTCCGCAGTGTACACGGGTTCGAGCAGCGCGTCGAAGAGTCGCGTCGGGTGGCAGAGGCATCGTGGTGCCTCCCGGCTCTCGCGATCTCGCCGCTTGGACCTCGGATCACGGCCGCACCGTCGAGCCCGCCGTAGCCCGACGGTGCGGCCGCGGAGACGTCAGCAGGGGCAGGTTCGCGCCTTGGTGGCGCAAGGTGCGACGGTGCACGGCAGGCACGAGCCGCAGCCACTGCCGTGACAGGTGCCAAGGCAGGCCGTCACACACTCCGTGTTGGACATCGCCCCGACCGCGTCCCGCAGCGTGAGCTGGTGAAGCGTCTCGGTGCTGAGGGACAACTTCCGCGCCTTCTTGTGCATTGCACCCTCCCCTGGTTTGAGCAGCGAACAAGGGGAGTATAGACGCGCAAACTCGATTTCACTACAGCGGTGCCGAGGCTGCCGGAGCTCAGTACTGGATCAGCGAGGCGACCTCGTAGCCGGCGAGAGCGGCGCGGCCCGGCAGGAAGCTCAGCTCGATGATGAAGCCCAGGCCCGCGACGGTCGCTCCCTGGGACTCGACGAGGCGGGCGGTGGCACTGGCGGTGCCGCCGGTGGCGATGAGGTCGTCGACGATGAGGACGCGCTCGCCCCGAGTGACCGCGTCCTGATGCATCTCGAGGGCGTCGTTGCCGTACTCGAGGGCGTAGGACTCGCGGACCTTGAGGTAGGGCAGCTTGCCGGGTTTGCGCACCGGCACGAAACCTGCGTTGAGGTTGTAGGCGACGATGGGACCGAACATGAAGCCTCGCGACTCGATGCCCACGACTTTGTCGATGTGGCGGTCGGCGAAGAGCCAGACGAAGCGGTCGACGGTCTGGCGTAGCGCCAGCGGGTTCTGCAGCAGGGTGGTGATGTCGTAGAAGAGGATCCCCGGCTTCGGAAAGTCGGGCACCTCGCGGATGTAGCGCTTCAGGTCATCCATGTCGCTCTCCCGCGGCCGGCCGGTTCGGCAGGACCGCTCAATGATCGATCTCGAAGCTGTTCCAGGCCGGTTCGGCGGCCAGCCGCTCCTCGTCCAGGCCGGCGACGACCGCTCCCGGCGGCCCTTGCCGCACGCGGGCCTTGAACGTCTCGACTCTCTCGGGCTCGCCGGCGACCTCGATCTCGACGCTGCCGTCCCGCAGGTTGCGCACGCGGCCGGTCAGGCCCAGCTCGCGGGCCACGCCGCGCACGAACCAGCGGAAGCTGACGCCCTGGACGCGCCCACGCAGCCGCAGCCGCAAGGCCACCCGCTCGCCCTGCCGGCCGCCGCCGCGGCCGTCATGACCGATGACGGCTTCTACCGCGAGGACTGGTTTCTCGATAGTTTTCTGGAGCTTGCAGAGGATCTTGAA
>Ga0209118_1001215_pt1 | contig 12393 bp, 7 predicted proteins | sample BlaSpr_A8_Ref_M1_FD_187988 | JGI IMG/M metagenome (GOLD analysis project Ga0209118, IMG submission 187988) | Forest soil microbial communities from Thunder Bay, Ontario, Canada - Black Spruce, Ontario site 2_A8_Ref_M1 (SPAdes) (version 2) | ecosystem: Environmental > Terrestrial > Soil > Boreal...
AGCTGGCAGCGCCGTTCTGCCGACTGCGCTTTCCGCCATCTGCACGGACAACATTTCGTGCCGGAAGTGGTCGGGCAGTTGGGCGCGTTGTCTGGCTTCGCGCCGGGCAGCAGCAGAGGACGGGATGGAGCCGGACTTTGCAAGGAGGACTTCGCTCGCCATGGCGGCGAAGACCGAGGAAGAGCGCAGCATGGCTTGGAAACGCCAATCGGCCTTACCCCAATCGTGTAACGCCGCGGCCATCATCAGCGCCTTGCGCCACCTTCCAAGCGGGAGAAGTGAAAGCGACGCCTCCAGACACGCGAGAACATCGCTCGTGTGATCACAGAGCTCCTGCGGCTCGGTCGCTTCGAGCAAGGCGTCGTCATCGGAGCTACGGTTCTCAAATTCATCTTCGCCGGCCTGGCTCATCAGGACACGAGTGCTGATGACGAAGCCCGCAGCGCCGGGATAACGCTCCACCAGGAGCCGCGAAGCCTTCTGCTCAGCCAAGTGCCTAACGATCCTCGAGTGAGATTCGTCGAGCGTATCGTTGCAATCGACCGCTGACATGCGCTCGAGCAATTCTTTGATGTCTGAATTCCGCCACTCCTTTTCGGGATCACTCGCCAGCGCCATTAATTCGCCTGCCGCCGTCTCCTGATTTTCTGGTGGCCAAAGCGCAGGATGCAGGCGGAGAACTGCGCGAAGCCGAGTCGCGGCCAGGCTCCTTTCGCCGACATCGACGCGCCACACTTCGGCATGAGTGAGGGATACTTTGCTGTCAAGCTGCGGATCCGGAGGAGCCTCGGGCAGAATGCCCAGAGACTGCCAGCCGCCAGCCCGGACGGGGAGAACAACAGTGTCGCCGGGCCGTGCATCCGTGAACTTCCCGGCAAACTGACTCTTCTCGGATCCGCGCCAAATCAGAGCAGGAACGCGGACCTCCTCTTCCATCTGCTTGCGGTCCAATGGCCCGTGCAGTTCTCCGGCGTCGCTGGAGTTGTCCTCGAATCGGGTTTGCCCGGTTATCCAGCGGCGAAAGATATGCAGCGGGACCGGCAGACACTCAGCACTCGTGGGTGGACAGAGACTCAGCGTATCTGTCCAGGCATCGAGATTAATCCCGTCCGGCAAGTCGGCGCGCCAGCAGATCTGGACTTCCGCCATTTCGTTTTGCGGTCCATGCAGGAACAGAGCGACATCCGGATCGGCGGCGGGCGTCGGATTCGTTTGTACCCAGCAATCGAGATAAGCGGGCAACATCACGGGCGCGTTACCTGAAGGAGAGAGCATAGCCGCGGGCGGGGTATCAGGATTGTCCTCGCGGAAGGAGCCGAGTCGCGCGGCCATCGCGTTGATGCCGAAATCGACCTCGCCGTTCTCAGCAATCGTTTGCAGCCAGAACCAGGTGCGCGCGATCGCGTTGCCGTAAATCGGATCGGAAGGATTCTTATCGTCGAGTTTGTCGGTGGCGAGATTTTGGTCAGCAGGCAAAACAATCACAGCCCGCGCGATGATTCCCCGGCCTCCGCGGTTCAGGCGCCCGAAACGCTGGCGAAGGGCGTCGAGACTCGCCGCTTCGGTAACCAACGCATCGAAGTCGAGATCGGCGCCGACCTCCAAACATTGCGTCGAAACGACGATCTCTGGACCGTCGGCATCGTTTCGCGGGGCGGCATCGGTTCTGAGCCGCTCCTGAATTTTCTTCGTCAATGCCTCGCGGTCCAACGGACGCAAACGGCCGATAAGCAACGTCACGCGACCGGCATGTTTTTTCCGAAGGTCGGCCGCTACGTGACGAGCAGTCGCAACGCGATTGACGATCACGGCGAGGGAGCGCGGCGCGAAGTCGGCTAAAATTTGGCCGGCTTCTTTCGCGAGACGTTTGGCCATTTGTTCCTCGCGCGCCTTTCCTTTGGCTTTGTCCTCAATAACCAGCCGGGCTCGCTTTGATCCGCTCAGCCTTGGCTTGAGCACCGGATGTTCCTGATCTGCCGGAGTGAGGACGATCTGATCGGCTTCGCTCGTGGTGGCGGGCAGCGTCGCCGTCATTTGGATGAGTTGAAATGGGAGCTGGATCATCTCGCAATTTGGTGGCCCGTAGGATCGATAGCGCGAAACCCATTCCAGAGTCTGGATAAATGGGCGGCTAATGTGCGCTTCATCGACAATCAGCAAACTGTCCTGCGCGATCAACGCGGCATGAATCGGACGCGCCTGATCGCTGACGCCGTAGCCACGAAACAGAAGTCGCGACCCCACCTGATCGACCGTGCTGCAGATGATCATTGGCTGAAGCAGCGATCCCGCCCAAGTCCTATCTCGATAAATGCCTCCGCGAAGCTGAGTACGCGTGAGAGGTCTCGCGTCGCTCGTACCAGTGAGCGAACGCAACGCCGCTGCCACTTGGCCCACGACCGAACCCGCCGACGCTTCGCGGAGTTTGCGGCAAAGTTCCCCGGCTCGCAGGTAGGCCTCGTCCACGATAATGCGGCGGTTAACGATGAAGAATATTCTGCGCCCCGCGGTACGGTCTCCCAACGGGAGGCTTGCCTGCACCGCAAGGGCAAAGACCGCAGCGTCCAAGCAGGCCGTTTTTCCACTTCCGGTCGGTGCCGCCACATACTTCGGCCAATCCCCAGCGCAGAGCCGTCGCGCGAATTCCTTTTGCCAAGGAAATGGATTCCGGTCTTCCCAAATCTGCCGGAAGAAGGCGGAGAATTGGTCCGCCGCGAGGGGTGGTTGGCTCATGTACGAGAGAAACCAAATGGCTTGCAGACTCCATAACCGCGAAAACGACCAGCACCTAAAAGGACCGGCCCCTCCACGTCGCAGGGAAATTGGATCAGCACATGTACCTGCTGGCGGGCTGCGCTGCCTTCTTTTCCGGGTAGCCATGGCATTCCATTCGGACCTGGTCGAGAACGTGGCGCGCCACGGTGCCATGACGTCTTGTCGACGTCGATCAGCGCGGGCTGAGGCAATCCTTGTCGCTGGCAGCTTTGCGCAATACTGGCGGCCACTTCTTCCCGCCATTTCACGCGCTCAGTCCGTGGGTCGCGCTTCGGATGGCGATCAAGAACTACCGGCGTGATGCTTGCCCAGACGGTCGACGGTTCCGTCCAGGTGGTAGGACGTAACGTCAGCGGCGGCGAATTTCGTTCTTCGCGCCGAATCGTCCAGACGCCGAGCTTTCCCATCTGAAGCTCAAGATCGAGGTCTTCACCTAAGCGACCAAAGATGCGTCCGCGCAAACACTCGGCGCGTTCCCGTGCGGAGACGCTACGCGGGAACGCGATCGCCAGTCCCATGATGTGACCGTCAGCATGCTCGCTTCCGACATAGGCGAGCGGGAGCAACGCCATGTGTCCGGCACTCGATGGTTTGCCTTCCGTCGCGTGCCCCGTAAACCACTCCGGTTTTCCTTCTGCGTCTTTGAGCAAAAGTCCGCGCAGCGCCGCGGTGACCGCAGCCGTTGACTCTAATCCAAGCACCGGGCCTTCTTGTTTGGTGAGGACGAGCAAGTCGGGATCGAAGATGGACTTTGCTACCGGAATTTCAGCCTGCTCCTTAGCGAAGTAAGACGCGGTCAAACCCACGGTCGGTCGTTGCCGTACCGGTGCGCTGGCGCTTCGACTCCAAGCCATTCCAAATCGCTCCTCAAAGGCCGTTTTCGCCTGCTTGTTCGCTTTGCCTGTTGAATTCGAAATCTTCTCCGAGAGGTCGAAGAACGCGTCGATCTCGCCGGCGTTGTAACGTTGATCCAAGTCAGCGAGAAAGCCTTCTGCCGGAACGCGGAGTTGAAGCGCGCGCCGTGATTGTCTCGGCTGCAAGTAAGGAGAGTGAGTCGGGGAAGGAATCGATTCGCCTACCGCAATCCACATCCGCACAAGTGAAGACGAGTGACCGATCCGAGTGGTTTTTTGGGCGAGAGTCTCTAAGGCCGCCATGACCTCGGCCGAAGGATTGGCATCAAGCCAAATGAGATGGACGAAACAGTCCGGTTCCTCGCCCTCCACGTGTACTGCGGGGAAGGTCCGTTCCTGCCGGCTCCGTTGATCCGGCATTACACCCAATGCAGCGCGCATCTCCGGCGGTTTCACCCGGCCGGCACTTGACGGCACTCCTGCGTCATTGACCGGCACATAGACTTTTACAACGTTGCGCGCACTCGTTTCCGGCCAGCGCATCTCCGGGGAGCTTTGTTTTTCCAACCATTCCAATGCGGTACGCTCTTGCTTCCACGCCTCTTCCGCGTCCGCGCCGTCATCCACCAACGGCTTTGAATCGTAATGTGCCGCAACCAGAGCCATGAATACGCGCGCCGGATGCGGCGGCCACTCTGCTTTTTCGCGGCTCGCAACATCCGTCATCACCGCCACGCGGGTGATGAAATCAATGCCCAAGGCTAACATGGGACTACTCCACTGCTGCGTCGCCGGGCGTTTTCGCGGCGATTTCTTGAGAGCGCTTGAGCAACGCAACGAGATTAGGCGAGGGCGTTAGTTTCACCGGCTCCTTTTGCCAGATGAGGCCCTGCTTCTCCGCGGCTGCAACCGCTTCCCCTAACAACTTGATCGCCGCGTCCGCCGTAAGCGTGAACTCCGCCGGTGCCTGGCCTGGCTTCTCCAAGAGTTCCCATTTCATCGTCCCGGTCGGCCAAAGGAGACAGCGAGACCGAAGGTCGAAGCCGCTTTCGGCGGCTAGCGTTGTGGCAGTCAAGGCGAGAGCCGCCAGGGCCGTGCGCGCCGCGGCATCCCGCTCGGGAGTTGCCTTTCCATCGACGGGAAAGCGAAGTTTCCGGAGCGCGGCTAAGGACAGAACCACGGTCTGCTCCGCGTGGTCGATCGTCGCTCCGCCTGTGGGACTAATATCTGGAGGAATATTCCCGTGATTCACTTCTGAAGGCGAAACAGCGTCCTTCGCTTTGTCCCCCGCGAGTTCATACGAGCCATCCGGCTTCTTGATCACCTTGGCCGCCGCGCGCATTCCGAGCGGGTCGATGCGACTGCTTGTCTTTACGCCGATCTGCGCGTTCACGCCGATGATCTCAGAAACAAGCGCCCGCTGAAACTTCGCACCAAGCCCGCCTTTCGGGCCCGTCGAATCCCATAGACCGAAGATCAGAGCTGTCGGGCAGAGCTTGTAGAGCGGAGTGGCATTTTGCAGGCTGGCTTGATCGAGCGATTTGCCTAGGTCACTTTTTCGAAACGGCTGACCGTCGTGCTGGCTGTCACGCAGAATCGCGTCAGCGATGCGATGCGGAGCCTCAAGGCTGCTGACGCGTCCGACTTCATCCAACAATCCGAGGCCGGTGAAATCCACGTTGAGCACAGGAACGTCCTTAAGTGTGCCTGCATCCAATGCGCGTTGCAGCGCCTCCTCCAACCGATTGGCTTGTGCTTGCACAGAATCGAGGAGTACGCACGGGACCTTCGCGCCATTTATCTGGCGTTCTTCTCGTGCGTAGACTGCGCCTGCATAAGTAGGAGGGAAGACTTTGTCGCCTTCCCCGCCCGCCGGTTGAAGAATCGTGCGGGACCGCAACGCGGCGGCAGGGCCGCTAACTGCTTTTCTAAGTATATCCAAGTTCATATTTTGTTTTGTGGGTTGTCTGGCTTTGAGAAAGGGATGTTAGTGGTGCTGATCCATTCAAGTTCTCAAATGGGGTGGGACATCGGCGGGGATACCCTAAGGATTTTTTTCGGCCGAGACGAGCATTGATGGTGCATCTGCCTCGCGCGCTCACCGCAGGCCAGCCGACGCTGATAGTTGAAAGATTATGGAGCCCTGTTGCTGCTCGAAAGAAGGTTTCGTATTCAACGCTCATTCCGGTCCCTTCCCAGCTTGGAATCCAATCCGGCGTTTTGGCTTGTCGGGTGGCGGCAGAAGAAGAGGCCGGAGCTTCGCGAAAACCTCGCGCAGCGCGGCGTCGTGCGTGAGCAATGTCTTCTCGATTTTTTGCAAGCGCGCTTGCAAAGTCGCATCAGCCAGCAGTTCGCGCCGAATCCTCACAAATGCCCTCACGACGTACACGCTCATCGCGACCGCGCGCGGGCTATTTAGGATGGTCGCCGCCATGATCGCCCCGTGCTCGGTGAAAATCCAGGGAAGGTATTTGCGATGCCGGCCTCGGCCCGCGTTTTTTAAGGTTCCAATTTGGCACCTTAAAGATTCCCACTCGTCTCCTGTCAGTTGGAAGGCGAAGTCGGTCGGGAAACGCGCCGAATTTCGTTTGATTGCGCGATTGAACAGTTTTGTCTCGACTCCGTAAAGCAGCGCCAGATCGCTATCGAGCACGACCGACTCATCGCGGAGCGTGTAGATTCTCGGCGCTATAGCTTCCGAGTTCATTTCATTAAAGGTTCATTGATTCGGTGCTATCAAATCCCGCGATAGCCAAGCCGTGTCGAAAGATCCCAGCGTGGGCGCCGATAGTTTTGCAGGCCCGAACGCCTTCGGGGTGTTTGGGACAATTTTCGGTAAACATTGCGTACCGTTGCGTCGTGAGCGAGCGGCGTTTTTCGAGATCAAAGGACCGAATAGCCGGGGGAGCCTTCACGCTCGGCATCATGTCAGACGGGGATCGGAAACTACAAGTCCCTTCGTTATCGTCGGCGGGTTCAAAACGGCGATTGCTACCGGAGCGTTGAAACTGCATGATCCTTCTCCCTTCATGAATGCATTTCACGTGCTTCTTCCGGGGCTGATCGCCGGCATCGTCTCCATCTTCACGAGCTGGTTCTGGATGGGGTTTCTTTTTCATCGGTTCCAGCAATTGACTCCGAATACCTGGCGCCGCGAAACCGGAACCAGCTATGCGCTGTCGAGTGCACTCCATGTGCTTGCCGCCATCGCGATCGCCACGCTTTTTACCATCGTGACGCGGGCGCAGACGCCGCATTTTCCGATGGGAATGCATGGAGCGCTCTTGTTCGGATTCGTTTGCTGGGGCGTGTTCGCTTTGCCCATTATTCTGGAGGGCGCGGTCTTCATTAATCTTCATCCGCTCGTCGTCGTCGGACGGCTGCTGGATTGGCTTTCGACTTCACTTCTGGCCACGGCAGTTACCGCATCATGGTTCCGGTAAGACAAACCGTGCGCCACGCCGGAGCCTTGGCGTAGGCGGGGTCGCGACGGCGTTATGGCAGCATTAGGCAACCGCCGGCACGCGCTCGGACGATTAATTAATGAAACTTCATCTATTAAACGAGCCAACGCCATTTTTCTGCTGGCTCGTGGTTGCTCCGCAGGGGGGCATCGCATGAAACCCTTCCGCCTCAAATCCATCACTTTCCTTTTCATTCCGGTGATGTCCATTTGCGCGCTGACATTGCCGGCCATGGCGGAACAGCCGGCAATTTCGCCGCAAGCGCAGGCTGAATCGAAAAAAGCGCCGGTCCTGCCGCGGGCTAAGCCGCAGGTGATTTACCACATCTCAAAAGCCGACGCGTCCGCCCTGCATGCGCAGGCCAAGTCCCAGACCGATGCGCTGGCGGTCGACAGCAACATGCCGACGTCTTTGCAAATGTCGCGCAACGCAGCCAACGAAGCGACGGCGAAAGCAGCCGCCCCGCCGCAGCCTCCAGCGGCGCCGAAGGAGTCTGTCGCAAAAACCGCCGCGGCCAAACACGCGCCAAGACATTCCAGCGTCCGCGCGAAAGAATCAGCGCAGCCGAAAAATTCCAGCCCGCGGAATTCGTCCGTGCCGAAATCGCACAGGCGAGTTAAAAACTGAGATTCTGGTTACTCCAGATTGTACACTTCGACCAGACCGACGCCGCTTCCTCCACCTTTGCCAGCGACGACGGCTGTGTAGTTACCGGGCGAGAGCATCATTACGATCGCAGATTCGAGGTCGTTCGTCGGAGCCAGACCTGTGGCTTCGATCTCAGCGCGCTGACTGTCTCCCCAGTCATTGTTCGCGACGATGATATTGCCGTTCGAGTCGTGCAGCTCGAGTGTCGGATCGCTAAGTGGGTTGCTAATTCCTGCGGCGCCAAGTGATGGCCCGATCGCGCGGATAACCACTTTGCTGGCGCCGCCGCCTCCGCCAAGAATGAATCCGCCGATCATAACATTATCGCGAGCGCCTACGAATCCTCGCGTGCTGATGTTCGCGAGAAGAGCATCGACCCTTGGATCCAAGTCATAGGCTTCGAGGAGCCCAATACCGGTTGTATTGCTCTCACCGTAGATAATCGCGGTGTAGCTTAGCCCCGGCTGCAGTGTAGCAACGATAGCTGCTTCGCGATCGTCGGAAGGCGCGATGCCTGTCGCGGCAATTCCGTTGTACTCCGATGGGTTGCCGCTGTCCGACACCTTCCAGTTATGGTTGGTCGCGATGACAGCACCGCTCGAATCGTGTAGTTCAAGCGCAGGATCGCCGAGAAAGGCAGCCACAGCGCTCTTAGCCAGGGAAGGTCCAATGGCTCGCAGAATCACCTTTTTCGGCCTGTGACCGCTGATGATCAAACCGCCGATCATCACCTCGTTACCCGAACGGACCTCGAGCCGCGTAGAAATATTGAGCGATTGTGAGATCGTCTCCGAACCGCCCACGCGAATAGCGTGGTTCCCTGTGTCGGCGACGTAAACCTTGCCTTGCTCATCGACCGCTATTCCGAGAGGAAAATTGAACAACGCATCACTCCCGGTCCCGTCTCTGTAGCCGGGTTGCCCGGCACCACCCAACGTAGTGATCACGCCTGCAGGATTGATTTTGCGGATCGCGCTGTTGTAATAATCTGCGACGTAGATGTTACCCGCATTGTCTAAGGCGAGGGCCGTATTCGACAGCCCTGCGAAGGTCGAAACGTTTGCGTCCGGCGTGATCTTGCGGATTGCGCCGTTACCGGAATCAGCCACCCACAAAACACCGGCCCGGTCGATCGCAATACCATAGACGTAGCTAAAGCGCGCACCGGCACCCTTACCATCGACGAGAGAGCCGGGCGCTCCAGGATCAGCTGTTCCTGCGAAGGTGGTCACATTACCAGATCGCGTAATCTTTCGAATCGTATGGCTATAGGTATCTGCAACGAAGATGTTGCCTGAGCTGTCTACCGCAAGGGATCGAGGAGACCAAAAGCGCGCACCCGAGCCCGAGCCATCCGCGGTGCCCGCCTGTTGTGCCATGCCTGCGATCGTGGTCACGAAGCCTGAGGGTGTTATCTTGCGGATGGTGCAGTTCGATGCGTCGGCAACAAACACATTGCCGGCGGCGTCGACTGCTACACCGGATGGATAGTTGAAACGCGCCGCTGATTTGTAGCCGTCGCTGCTCCCAGGATTCCCTGCTAATCCGGCTATGGTAGTGACAACGCCGTCAGGGCTAATCTGCCGTATCGTGTGGTTATTGGCATCGGCCACATACAAGTTGCCGTCCAAGTCGATTGCTTCACCCGACGGTTGCGAAAATTGCGAAACATTGCCAATGCCATCAGCGCTGCCCTGATTAGCTAGCCCGGCGAGCGTCGTAACCGAGCCGTTACTTATTTTTCGGATCGCATTGTTGTAACTGTCGGCGACGTAGATCTCGCCAGCGCCACCTACTGCTAGACCCTGCGGATAATAGAATTTCGCCGTCGTTGTGCTTCCGTCGTTACTCCCAAAGCTGACTGGCGTCCCTGCCACAGTCGTGACCACCTGACTCGGAGTGACCTTGCGGATCGTATGGCTGGAATAATCGGTGACGTAAAGGTTTCCCGACGAATCAATGCAAATGCCATTGGGATTATTAAACTTTGCGGCTGTTCCCGTGCCGTCATCGATCCCAATCATCCCAGAACCGGCAAACGTGGTGAGAACCCCGTCAGGTGTTATCTTGTCAATGCGCTTCCGACCACCATTAGCTACGAAGAGGTTGCCACTAGTGTCGACTGCGACGTCGTCGGCTGTGATGCCCGAAGCTACGGTAGTAACTTCACCGGCTGGTGAGATCTTCCGGATATTATTCTGAAGGGTGCCGTCGACGACGTAAACGTTTCCGCTCCCATCAACCGTCATACCTCTAGGATAACTGAGAACCGCGGCGCTGCCCTGCCCGTCGGCGTGGCCTGGCGTCCCGGGCGAGCCAGCGAGCGTCTTCACGACGCCGGCAGGAGAGATTTTGCGGATCGTATGGTTGAAGTAGTCCGATATATAAACATTGTCTGCGGCATCGAGCGCCACGCCCTGTGGCCAAGCGAACCGAGCAGCAGCGCCTTTGCCATCGGCTGTCCCCGTTACACCCGCGAGACCTGCAACAGTGCTCACGACTCCGTTCGGCGTGATCTTGCGGATCGTGCTGTTCTTTGTGTCCGCGACGAAGACATTACCGGCGCGATCGACGCCTACCTTCGCTGGTTGATAGAAACGCGCAGCGGCGCCGACGCCATCGGCACTTCCCGGCGCAGCCCCCGCGAGCGTAGTGAACCTGTAGCGTTCATACGGATACTGCGTCTGGCCGGATACAGCTCCCGCTAAACCGACGAACACCAGCACCAGGAAATAAAGCGCGCGCACCTGACCAGGCTAGATGCGACGATGGCAAAGTCAACATTTTGCGGAAGAAGCTGAGCCGCGGTATGGGTTCGCCCGGCGGCAATTCGTCCCGTTTTACCTATGAAGAGAGGCGGGGGCGGGAATCGAACCCGCGAATAGAGGTTTTGCAGACCCCGACCTTACCACTTGGCTACCCCGCCGTTGCCGCGAACGGGAGAGTAGGAGCGGCGAATAGTCATGTCAATGTGACGACCTGCGGCGTGTGAATCGTGAATCGTGAATCGTGAATGGTTGCCGATGTAACGATTTAACGTTTTAACCAACCTCAGGCTTAACTATCCTCGCGAAACATGGCCTCGCTCTCGTCCCAACTTTTCGCCCGCGCGCTTAATCGCATTCCCGGCGGTGTAAATTCGCCCGTGCGCGCTTTTCGCGGATTGGGCCGCGAGCCATTTTTCATCGAGCGCGCGGAAGGTGCCCGGATCTGGGACGTCGACGGCAACGAATACATCGACTACGTCGGCTCGTGGGGCCCGGCGATTCTCGGGCACGCGCCGGCGGTTGTCGTCGATGCGATCCGTGAAATGGCTTCGCGCGGAGTCAGCTTCGGAATTCCGAATCCGCTCGAAGTGGAAATGGCGGAACTGATCTGCCGCTGGGTTCCTTCCATCGAAAAAGTGCGGATGGTCAACAGCGGCACCGAAGCGACGATGTCGTGCCTGCGCCTGGCGCGCGGGTTTACCGGCCGCGACAAGATCATCAAGTTCGAAGGCTGTTATCACGGACACGTGGACGCATTGCTCGTGCAAGCCGGCAGCGGCGCGCTTACGCACGGCCGGCCCGATAGCGCCGGTGTTCCGGCGGATTTCGCGGCGCTCACCATTTCTCTTCCGTTCAATGACACTGAAGCGGTCCGCACGGCGTTCCGTGAAAACCCAAAGACGATCGCGGCTGTGATCCTGGAGCCTGTCCCGGCCAATGCCGGCCTCTATTTTCCGCGCGAGAATTTTCTCGAAACGCTCCGTGAAGAATGCACGCGCAACGGTGCGCTCCTGATTTTCGACGAAGTGATGACCGGTTTCCGCGTGGCCCGCGGTGGCGCCCAGGAATTGTTCGGAGTACGGCCGGACCTCACTGCGCTCGGCAAAGTGATTGGCGGTGGCTTGCCGGTGGGCGCTTTCGGCGGGCGCGCGGAGATCATGGATCAATTGTCGCCCGAAGGTCCGGTTTATCAGGCTGGCACACTCTCGGGCAATCCGCTGGCGATGGCGGCCGGGCTGGCGCAACTGCGCGAACTCGAGCGGATCGACGCCTGGAAAACGCTCGAGGCCACGGGTGCGAAATTCGAGGAAGCGGTGCGCGCGACGCTGCTTGATCTCGCGATGTCGTGGACCTTTCACCGCGTGGGCTCGATGTTTTGTCTTTTCTTCACGCGAGAACCCGTCATCGATTTGGCGAGCGCAAAGCGCAGCGACACGGAAAAATTCGCGCGTTATTTCCGAGGCTGTCTCGACCGCGGAATTTATTTTGCGCCGTCGCAATTCGAAACTGGATTTCTTTCCATCGCTCATCGCGATTCGGACTTGGATGCAACCGTGCGCGCGATGCGCGAAAGTCTCGTCCTGTAGCGGCGGTCTCTGCCCGCCGAAATCGCCTGCACTGAAAACGCTTCGGCGGTCAGAGACTGCCGCTACAGGAGAGAAGACTAAAATCTTTGCGTCACCGCGTCGCGTGGACTATCCAACTCGGCTGTGAATTCCTCGGACCCGATCCGCGCGGTCGCGAAATTCTTCTTCGAAGGCGATCGGAAGTTTTTTGTCAAAGGGATCACTTACGGCCCCTTCAAGCCGGATGCGGAAGGTCATTATCTCGGGCCGCCCGAGCAAGTGGACCGCGATCTCGCGCAGATGCGCGAAGTCGGCCTGA
>Ga0209118_1001217_pt1 | contig 12378 bp, 11 predicted proteins | sample BlaSpr_A8_Ref_M1_FD_187988 | JGI IMG/M metagenome (GOLD analysis project Ga0209118, IMG submission 187988) | Forest soil microbial communities from Thunder Bay, Ontario, Canada - Black Spruce, Ontario site 2_A8_Ref_M1 (SPAdes) (version 2) | ecosystem: Environmental > Terrestrial > Soil > Boreal...
GACGGGAGCCGATTCGGCGGGGCGGATGCGGCGGTGGCGCTGGCGCGCGAGATTTGGTGGGGCCGGCCGCTGTTATGGATTTCGAAGATTCCGGGGATGATGGAAATTCTGCGCAAAGGATACCAGCGAGTCGCGGCCAGCCGGAGTTGCGCGGCAGTTTCTTGTCCGCCGAATGAATCTTCGACGCGAGTTTAGGAACGATTTGCAGGCGCTGCAACAGGGAGAGCCGGCGGTGGCGATGAAGTTTGCGGAATTGTGGCGATGGGACGGAAAAGTCAGCCGCAGGGAGTATGCGGCGGTGGGACTCATCGGCGTAGTCATCAAGCACAATCTTGACCGGCTAATTGCTGGCCGGTTTTTAGGTTACGAGAAAAGTTTTTTCAACTACTGGGCGCCGCTGGGGAAGGCGGCGAGGCTCGACCATCTTTCGAGTACGGAAGCGAGATTTCTCGCGACGCTACTACTGTTCTCGATTCCGTTTCTGTGGGTAGGCGTGGCGATGACGGTGCGGCGCTTGCGGGATGCGGGGCAGCCGGTGTGGCTGGTGGTGCTCTTTTTTATACCCGTGATCAATGTCTTGTTCTTCCTGGCGCTATGCGCGCTGCCGCCTCGAGAGCGCGCAGAGGACTCCGAAGGTGCGCCGTGGCCGGGTCCGAGCGGATTGCAGAGAATCATTCCAGCTAGTCCGCTTGGCAGTGCGGTGCTTTCGATTTTTCTCACGTCTGTTTTGGGGCTGGTGTTTCTGGCGCTGGGGACACTGGTGATCGGAGCGTACGGCTGGGGGCTATTTGTAGCGCTGCCGTTTTGTTTGGGAATGTTTTCGGTGCTGCTGTACAGCTACCATTCGCCGCGGGACTGGTGGACGTGCTTGAACGTGGCGCTGTTGCCGGTGGGAATATCGGGCGTCGCGCTGATTCTGGTGGCCATGGAAGGCGTGATTTGCGTGTTGATGGCGGCGCCGTTTGCGTTGGGGCTGTCGGCACTCGGCGGGATGCTGGGCTACACGATTCAGGCACACCATTGGCGCCCGAAGCAGACGCCTGCGATGCTCTCTATTGTGATTCTGATGATTCCGGCGTCGTTTGGGATCGAGCACGCCGCGGCGCTGCAGCGACCCGTATTTATGGTGCGGACGGCGATTGAGGTGAATGCGCGGCCGGAGAAAGTTTGGAACCAAGTGGTGGCGTTCGCGGAGATACCGCCGCCGAAGGAATTGTTGTTTCGAGCGGGGATCGCGTATCCGATTCGCGCGGAGATTTCCGGGCATGGAGTTGGTGCGGTGCGTCATTGCATATTCTCGACGGGGCCGTTCGTGGAGCCGATTGAAGTGTGGGACGAGCCGCGGCTGTTGAGATTTGGTGTGACCGCGAATCCGGCACCGTTGAACGAACTTAGCCCGTACGGAAATATTCAGCCGCCGCATTTGCACGGCTACTTCGTTTCCGAGAAGGGACAGTTTTCGTTGACTACGTTACCCGGAGGCCGGACGCGACTGGAAGGTACGACGTGGTATCAGCATACGATGTGGCCGGCGGCGTACTGGCACTTGTGGTCTGACTACATCATTCATCAGATTCATTTGCGGGTGCTGGAGCACATACGAGCCGAAGCGGAGCGAAATTGAGAGCAAGGGAATGAATGATTTTTCGACCCGATGGGTTGGGAATCGCGAATAGCGCTAGTCGACTCGTTGGCAGACCTGAGGGACACGCCACACCAACCTAATGAGCTATAAGGGACCAGCTCAAATTGTGATCTCGCGACGCCGCCAGTGAATAGCCATGGAGCGCATATCCCTTCTCCTTTGGCCACCAGTCGGCTATTGTTCCATTGTGTGGAAGGATTCCGCGTTGCAGCAATGCTGTCCCCGGGAGTACAAGAAAAAGTGGATCTTTCTTTCGGCTGCACTGATCGCGGCGACGGCGATAGCAGCCTCGTGTGGGAATGACCGGTATGGAGCCGCTCATCTTCGCGCTGCCGATGTGCCCGTCCACGCGCTAGTTCAGAGTTCCGCGAATCCCACCATCGCTTTCCCGGAGTTGTTTCCGCTCCAGATCGCGGTGTACTGGACCAACCCTAATGAAGGTGTCCTGGGAGTGGCTCACGCCCTGCGCGAGATGGGAATTCCTTTTTTTGTGACGCGGGATTTTTCCCGCGCCATTCAGCATCGCCTCATCATCATTTATCCAAGCGCCGATTCCACAACCTTTGCCGGGGGACAAATCGAGGAATTGACGCGGCACGTACGAAGTGGTGGCAGCCTTTTCGCGGTAAATGCTGTGGCCCGCAGTCTGGGTGCGCTGTTCGGATTTAGCGCCGTGACGCCATCGCGTCAGCGGTATCAGGTGAATTTCTCCGCTGGATTAGATCCTGCATTGCGCTATCTGAATCGGCCCGAGGAGCTGCAAGTTCCCCTGGGTGCTCCCAAGTACGGGCAAATCTTCTGGACGAACGGTTACAGCCCGGAGGAGACGGCCGCGGTGCTGGCTCACTTTGAAGATGGTTCCGCCGCGGTGCTGCGCAAATCGTGGGGCAAAGGTGCCGCATACCTCTGCGGGGTCAGCTTTCATGATGTGGTTCTGCGAAACCAAGTCAACCGGGACTACGACGCGGAACGGCACTACATCAATGCCTTCGAGCCCGGCGCAGACGTTTGGTTGCTGCTGCTCCGGGCCTGGTATGAGACGGCCGAACCGGCAGCGGTGCGTATCTCCACGATTCCCGGCGGCCAGATGTCTGTGGTGCTGCTTTCGCACGACGTCGATTGGGAGTACTCCTTCACCCCGGCGTTATCCTTCGCGAAAGCGGAAGCCAGTCTCCAGACTCGCAGCACCTTTTTCATACAGACGAAGTACGTGGACGACGCCAACAGCAAGGCCTTCTTTTTTGGAAAGAACCTCGCGGATATACGGGGTCTTTTTTCCAGCGGTCATTCGATCGGCAGCCACTCCATCATTCACTCGCGCGGATTCAATAAGTTTGAGCTGGGTACCGGCGGCGAAGAGTATCCCGTTTATCAGCCGCGCGGAACAGGATTTGATACCGCCACTGGGGCCAGCGTGTTCGGCGAGGTGCGGGTTAGCAAGCAATTGCTGGATGGAGAAATTTCGGGGCAGCACACCGACTTTTTCCGGGCGGGGCACTTGCGCGTTCCCCCAACGCTGCCCGAAGCGTTGCAGCGCTGCGGCTATCGGTTCGATTCCTCTTTTACCGCGGATGACGTCCTGTCAAATTTTCCGTACGCTCTACCGCTGGGTCTTCTTTTCGAAGAAGACAGCGGAATTTACGAATTCCCGGTCACCATCGATGATTCGGAGGACCCGCCGCTGGCGCAGCGTGTAGAGGAAGCGCTCGAAGTGATTCGCGCCAATGCGGAGAACGGCGCCCCCAACGTTGTCCTGATCCACACTTCGGAATCCCAGGGGAAGCTTCTGGCGGAAGAGGCGCTCTTGCGCCGGTTGCCGCCCGATGTCGTGGCCATGGACATGGAAAGCTTCGCGCGCTTCTGGCGAGCGCGCGATCGTCTCCAATGGGCTATTCGTACGACGAGAGACCAGGGCCAGATGGAACTGGAGGTGACCAGCGATGAGCGGATTGAGGGTTTGACGTTTGAATTCCAGCGCGAAATTGCCGATCTGAAGGGAGACGCCAAACTGCTTCCGGATCGCCGGCGAATCCTTCTGCCCACGCTAGAAACTAAGGAGCGGATCCAAATCCGAATACAATTTCACAACGGCCAGTGACCACGCCTCCGGCTTTAGCCGGAGGCGTATTGCCGCCTGCTCTGAAAAGAAGGATTTCAACACCGAGGAGACGGAGAGCGCCGAGACCGCCAAGAAGAGAAGCTCAACGCAGAGGACGCAGAAGAGGAAACCGAAGTACCAACGTCAGGATTCGGAGAGGACGCGCTTGTAGTAGGTTTCGTAGGCGGGGATGACGTCGTTGGCGCAGAAATTTTTCTTGGCATTGAGGCGGGCGATTTTGCCCATTTCGCGGCCGCGGTCGGCGCGGGACAAGATTTCGATGGCGTAGCGCGCGGCTTCCTTCACATCGCCGGGTTCCACCAAATAACCATCTACACCATGCTCGACGACTTCGGGCACGCCGCCGACGTTGGTGGCGATGACGGGAACTTCGCAGGCCATGGCCTCGAGGGCGGCGAGGCCGAAGGATTCGAGCTGGGAGGGAAGCAGAAAAAGATCGGCGGCGGCGAGCTTTTCGTAGACGTTGTCCTGTTTGCCGAGGAAAAAGACATCCTTCTGAAGTTTTCTCTTGCGGACGAGGTATTCGGCCGCGCCGCGGTCGGGGCCGTCGCCGATGAGGACGAGCTTCGCGGGCATTTTGGCGTGGACAATGGCGAAAATCTCGATGGTATCGGTGAGGCGCTTGACGGGGCGGAAATTCGACAGGTGCATGAGGATGGGTTCGCCGTTGGGAGCCCATTGGGCGGCAAGACCCTTGTCGGCGGTGCGGTTGTAGAGATCGCAGTTCACGAAATTGGGAATGACTTCGATGGGGCGCTTGATGTCGAACTCTTTGATGGTTTGATTGAGCAAATAGCGCGAGATGGCGGTTACGCCGTCGCTCTGCTCGATGGAAAAGCGCGTGATCGGGAGATAGCTGCGGTTGCTGCCGACCAGGGTAATGTCCGTGCCGTGGAGAGTGGTGACGAAAGGGAGCCGCCGCGGGGCGGCCATCGAGCGCGCAAGCAGGGCACTGACGGAATGGGGAATGGCGTAGTGGACGTGAAGCAGGTCAAGCGATTCGGATTCGAAAACTTCGAGCATTTTTGTGGCGAGCGCCAGCGTGTATGGCGGATGGTCGAAGAGCGGGTAGGAGACCACTTCCACTTCGTGGAAATGGATGCGCGGATCGTTGGGGTTCATGCGGATGGGCGGGGCGTAACTGATGAAATGAACGTCATGGCCGCGAGCGGCGAGTTCCATGCCGAGTTCGGTGGCGACGACGCCGGAGCCGCCGTAGGTGGGGTAGCAGGTGATGCCGATGCGCATGAGAGTCTTCAGTCTTTAGTTATCAGTTTTAAGTAAGAAGCAAAAACAAATGCGTTGATCGATCTCGTTCTTACTAAGAATCAGGTAAAAGCGGGTTGCTGGATATCGCTCTACTATGCAGCAAAAGCAAAGGCGTCGCTCGAACTTGTTCCTAGACTTGTGACCTGCACCCAGTTGCCTGTAGCCTGAGACACTAGCATAGAGATCGCTTCAAAGATCGCAGTGCGTTGGAGCGACGGCAACTGTTTGTCTTAACCGGCGCCCACAACAGCTGCAAGAAAGCGAAGCACGGGCTCCCGACGCAGTCGGACAAGTTCCGACCCGCCACTATATGCCGGGCTGCCGGCACGGTCCGGATAAAATCCGCTCGGCCGACACGAGCCGGAAAAGCGCGGGTCTAAAGATTCGCCGCTACAATGGCCGCCACTTCGGCTTGCGGGGGCGGGGAGCCGAATGCTAGAGTCGCGCCCACCCGCGGTGCCGCGGCATGCTATTAGACGCGAGGAAAAGGAATTCCGTGACACGACTTTCAAGCAAGGTAGCGCTGATCACCGGCGGAGGTACGGGGATCGGTCGAGCGATCGCGCTGGCGTTTGCGCGGGAAGGCGCGAGCGTGGCCGTGGCGGGGCGACGGCTAGAAAAGCTGCGAGAGGTGATCAGCGAAATCCAGAAGCAGGGCGGCGCCGGACTGGCGATGGAGTGCGATGTGACCCGCGCCCGGGACGTCGAACGCGCGGTGAAAGGAACCGTGGAGCGATTCGGGCGGCTGAATGTGCTGGTGAACAATGCGGGGACGCTGCATGTATCGACGGTGGAGGGGATCAGCGAGGAAGAGTGGGACCGGGTGATTACGGTCAATGTAAAAGGGCCGTTTCTGATGTCGCGGGCGGTGCTGCCGGAGTTTCGAAAGTGCAGTGGGGGAGCGATTGTGAATATCGGCTCGGTACTCGGGCTGGTGGCGATGAAAGATAGAGCCGCGTATTGTGCATCAAAAGGTGGCGTGACGATGCTGACGAAAGCGATGGCGATCGATCACGGGCATGAAAACATACGCGTAAATTGCATCTGCCCTTCGATCGTGGAAACGGAATTGGTGAAGGGACTCTTCGACGCCAGCGAGCAGGGGCAGGCGCTGCGGAAGGGGCGGCTCGCCTTGATCCCCCTGGGGCGCTTTGGGCAGCCCGTGGATGTGGCGGAGATGGCGGTATTTCTGGCTTCGGAGGAATCGTCTTGGCTCACAGGGGCGGCGATTCCGTTGGATGGAGGGCTGACCGCGTACTAAGTTTTCAGTTCTCAGTATTCAGTTGTCAGTAAGCAAAGAAAACGTGATTGGGAGTAGAGAGGCAGGAAGCTCGGAGAGGCTCGCAGGAAAGCGGCGAAACGCGATGACCAAGAAAATGTCGAAAGAGGAGAAGCGCGTCACGGAACTAGTGCGGCAGCGGATGAAAGAAAGCCGCTCGACGGAGCTTCTGGGATTCGATGTGGAAAGCGTGCACGCGGGACGGGCCATTTTCCGGCTGGACGTGCGGCCAAACCACAAGCAGATTCACGGCGTGGTACACGGAGGAATTTTGGCGGCGCTCGCGGACACTACCGCGGCGATCGCGGCCTATACGGCCGTGCCGAGAGGGACCGAGATCGCCACTGTGGAGTTGAACATCAACTACCTGGAGCCGGTTCCGGGAGGGCGCATCAAAGCGGATGCGCGTGTGTTGCGCGCCGGCAGAAATTTTGTAGTGACCGAATGCGAAATATTCAACGAGGACGGGTCGCTGGCCGCAAAGGCGCTGCTCACCTTCGGAGCAACCGCCGGGCATTCGCTTTACAAGTAGAGAGCTTACTCTTCGCCACCCTGGGCCGATTCTTCTCCATCCTTGTGGACGTACTTGATCACGCGCTTGAAGATGAGCAGGTTGGGGCTGCCCTGGCGGGTGAGTTTGATGCAATCGCGGTCGTACCATTCGACGGTCCCGCGAAGCACTTCACCATCCTCAAGAACGACAGCCATCGGCGTATGCGACTGCATCTGTTTGACCCAGTAGAAATTCTCGGCGTGGGTCGTTTCCGGCGGCGCGGGCTTCTTGTTCGGGATAGGACCGTTGTGCTGGGGGCGGGGTACGCTCGGCTCCTTGACGTCCGGGAAGCCCGGGCGAAACATACGGCGGTTCACCATGACTGCTCCTTCTAACCTATAGGGGTGGTGTATCTGTTCTTATGATGCACTCGGAAGTCTGCAGGTTACAGTCTAGAGATTTATTTTTGTAATTGCGAATATTCCCCGGTGCCAATCAGGAAGGGGAGACAGAAGCCCGCGAAGGTGCAGGCGCAAGAGATGCGGCCAAGGCGTCGAGGCCGAGTTGGCGGTTCAAATTGCGCCGTGCGCCCGCGTAAAGTTCGTCAAAGCCGGCAATGGCGCGGAGAACCCAGGCAAAATCCACAGATTTCGCGAGCGATTCCAATTCTCTCGCGAGCGGAGCATTGCGCAAGACCGGTTCTTTCACTTTGGACGTAAGTTCAAGGAGATCGGTGAGCAAGCCATAGAAGACGCCGATCTGATCCTCGAAGGAGGATTCGCGGTCCTTTGCTAATGCCGAGGTGTCTGAGAATAGCTGGGCGAAACCGTGACCTTGCGCGGCGCGTTCGAGGATGCGCAGCGCGCTTCTGCGGCGCTGGGCGGCGGCGTCGACATCCATTTCGATGGCGAGGCCCGGGCTGCCCTCCGCGAGTTGCGCGGCGAGTTTGATTTCCGCGGGCTTGCGATCGGTCTTTTCTTTCAGAATCTTTTCCACGGCCGCCTGCGGCAGCGGGGCGAAATGAAATTGCAAGCAGCGGGAGACGATGGTAGGGAGAAGCGCATAAGGCGAGGGTGCGGTGAGGATGAGCGTCGCCGAGCCGGGAGGCTCCTCGAGAATTTTCAGGAAGACGTTGGCGACATCCCAGCGCATGGTCTCCGCGCCATCGAGGATAAAGACGCGGCGCCGGCCCATAGGTTGAAAGTGGGCGGCACGCTGGACGGCGCGCAACTGGCCGACGCGCAACATCGGGCGCGCGACGGGACTCTTCAGGCGGACCGGGTCGGGCACGAGCGCCCACACGTCAGGGTGCGACTGGAGAATCAGGGGCACGCGCTCGACGGTGGCGGCGTCGGCACTCTCGCCACGCTCGGCGAGCCCCTGCTCGAGCAGTGGTTGCGGATCGGCGAGCTGGGAGATGCGCTCACAAGTAGCGCATTCGCCGCAGAAGTCGTCCGGGAGGCGTTCGCAATTGGCGGCCTGCGCAAACATGCGGGCGAGGGTGAATTTGCCGACGCCGCGCGCGCCAGTAAAGAGCAATGCATGGGGAACACGTTTACTGCGGAGAGCGCCGCGAAGCGCCGTGACAATACGTTCGTTGCCGAGAAACTCCTGAAAGCCCATGATCAGCCGCCACCCGCGCCGGAATCCCGCAGGACTTGCGTGGAGGTAACCTTATTTACGGCGGCTAGCACGTCTTGGGCGATTTCTCTGGGCGAGCGCATCGCGCCGCGGGCCGCGTCGAAACACTCGATGGTTACCCACGGGGCTTCTCGTGCGAGGAGGTCGTACATGCCCGCAGCCTGCTCGAGGTGGCGCAGGCTCGCTTCCAAAATGTCTTGTTTTGCGGTGGTGTAGGTCCTTGCGGATTTCTTGGCCACAAGCATTTGGGCTTCGCGCGGGGGCACGCGCAAATAGAGAATCAGGTCTTCGCGCGGGAGATCATAGATGCCGTATTCGAGGTGCTCGATCCAGCGACGGAACTCCGCGCGTTTTTCTGGGGCCACGCGGGCGGTCTGATGAGCTAGATTCGAACCGATGTAGCGATCCACCAGGACGATTTTGCCGGCCTGCAAGGCAGATTCGAGGCGCGGCTTGGATTCGAATCGGTCTCCCGCGTAAAGTAGCGCCGTGAAGTGCGGGTCAACCGAATCGAGGGGACCGAAGTCGCCGTTGAGAAACTGGCCGACCATTTTGCCGAACCAGGAATCGTATTGCGGAAATGCCGTTGAATAGACACTATGCCCGCCTTCACCGGCGGCAATGATTCCTTGGAGCAGATCCATCTGCGTGCGCTTGCCGCTGCCATCGATGCCTTCGATGGCCACGAGCCTGCCGACAGCCCGCCTATCTACATTGGGACGCAAACCAACCTCAATTCCAGAATAACTCGCAGCCACCTAGGGCCGCAGGTCAGTCTAACCGCAGACATTCTGCGCTGCAATGCCGCGCGTGCTAGGATTCAAATTCAAACATGACACAAACATCGGTGCGGGAAAATCTGCTGCGAATTCAAGCGAGGATCGCCCGGGCGGCGAATCGCGCGGGGCGCGGCGCGGAAGAGATCACCTTAATCGGAGTGTCAAAGACGCAACCGGCGAGCGCCATCCGCGAGGCGTATGAAGCAGGAGTGCGGCACTTTGGCGAGAACCGCGTTCAGGAGTGGGAAGGGAAGCGCGCCGGAACGGATGGATTGGCGGCGAAGTGGCACCTGATCGGTCATTTGCAGAGCAATAAGACGGCGCGGGCGGCGAAACTTTTTCACAGCATAGACTCCGTCGATGATTTCACGATCGTCCAGCGGTTGGACCGCGCCCTCGCTGAAACTGGCATCACCGGCAAACTGCGGGTGCTTATTGAAGTGCGGGCTGCGCCAGAGGAGACGAAGAGTGGGGTGGAAATAGATGAGCTTCCGAAATTGGCGGAAAGTTTTGGCGATCTGCCTCGATTGGAGCTTGCAGGGCTGATGTGTATTCCACCTTTTCTGGAAAAGGCCGAGCAGGTCCGGCCGCATTTCAAGCGCCTGAGAGAACTGCGCGACCAGTTAACTGCAAGACTTGGTATCGCCCTGCCCGTTCTGTCGATGGGAATGTCCCACGATTTTGAAGTGGCGATCGAAGAGGGTGCGACCGAAGTGCGCGTGGGCACAGCGTTGTTTGGGCAGCGAGGAAACCCGATCGTCAGCCAATGAGATTCCAGGGGGCAGCGGTCATGAAGCTATTTGATCCATTTCGAATACGAGAAATCGAACTGAAAAACAGGATTGTAGTTTCGCCGATGTGCCAGTATTCCGCGAAGGAAGGCCATCCACAAACCTGGCATCTCGTACACCTTGGAAGCCGGGCGGTCGGCGGGGCAAGCCTGGTGATGGCTGAAGCAACGGCGGTGGAAGCGCGAGGCCGAATTTCGCCTGCCGACACAGGTATTTATGAAGATTCACACATCGAAAGTTGGCGTCCGATCGCTGAATTCATCCGGTCGCGGGGCGCGCTTCCGGGTATTCAATTGGCCCATGCCGGCCGGAAGGCGAGTGTGACGCCGCCCTGGGACGGAGGCAAGGCAATTGCACCGCGAGATGGCGGGTGGGTGCCGGTCGCGCCCAGCGGCATCGCCTTCGGCGATGGCTTCGCTGTCCCAGATGCGCTTGACACGAAAGCAATGGGAGAAATTGCTAAGGCATTCTCGAAGGCTGCGGCCCGGGCCCTGGCAGCGGGCTTTGAGGTGTTGGAAATTCACGCCGCGCACGGATACCTGTTGCACGAATTTCTATCTCCGTTGTGCAACACCCGAACGGATGAGTACGGCGGCTCATTCGAGAACAGAATTCGACTCTCAGTGCAGGTCGTCCAAGCCGTGCGAAAAGTCTGGCCGCAAAGACTGCCCCTATTTGTTCGCTTGTCCGCAACAGACTGGAAGGAAGGCGGCTGGGATTTGGAGCAGGCCATTGAGCTTTCGCGAAAGTTGAAAACGGTTGAAGTTGATTTGATTGACGTTTCGAGCGGGGGCGCCGTTCCCGGCGTCAAGATTCCGCTTGGGCCCGGATACCAGGTGAAGTTTTCCGAATCGATCCGGAAGCAAGCCGGAATCGCGACCGGCGCCGTTGGCTTGATAACGGAGGCGGCTCAAGCGGAGACGATCCTGATGGGGGAGCAGGCAGACTTGATCTTTCTTGCGCGCGAAATGTTGCGTGATCCCTATTGGCCGAGGCGCGCGGCGAAAATCCTTGGTGTGAAAATCAAGCCTCCGGTGCAGTACGAGCGCGCCTGGTAAACCTCGGATGCTGGAAATTTCAGAAAACCACACCAACGGCACTCTCATTTTTCGGGTCAGAGTGCAGCCGCGAGCGAGCAACGACGAGATTGCCGGGGAGATGGGAGGTGCGTTAAGGGTGCGGCTGCGAGCGCCGGCTGTTGAGGACCGCGCGAACGAGGCGCTGGTGGAATTCCTGGGGCAACTTTTGAAAACACCCAGGTCGGCTGTTAGAATTCTGAGCGGCGAAAGAAGCCGCACGAAACGTATCGAAATCCATGGCGTGACCCGGCAGCAGATTCTGGCGCTGTTGGTGCAGGAAGCTTGAAGCTTCACGGTTGAATTTCGTCCGAGCGACGGAGCTGATTCCCGAATGAGCGCGGATATCCAGGGCATCCAGAGCGATTTGCGGGCCGCCAAGATCGATGGCTGGCTCTTCTATGATTTTCGCGGACGCGATCCCATCGCGCAGCACATTCTGAATTTGCCGGAAGGAATGAGGACCCGAAGATGGTTCTATTTTGTTCCGGCGAAGGGAACGCCCAAGAAGCTGGTGCACAAGATTGAGACGCAGTCGCTGGCGGCGCTGCCAGGGGAGACGCTGTATTACTCGGCGCAGGATGAACTGCGAAAAAACCTGAAAAAGATGTTTGGCCGCGCGAAGAGCGTGGCGATGCAATATTCACCGAAAAACGCAATCCCCTATGTGGCGATGGTGGATGCGGGGACGATCGAACTGGTGCGCAGCTCCGGGCCAAAGGTGGTCAGTTCGGCGGACCTAGTGCAGAAATACGAAGCGTGCTGGAGCGCCGAGCAACTCGAATCGCATCTTTCTGCAGGAGCGGCCATCGACCGGATCGTGCGCAAAGCTTTTCAGCTTGCCGCAAAGAGCGTGCGCGAGGGAAAAACGCTGACGGAATTCGATTTGAAGAGCTGGATACTGAAGGAATTCGATACCGCGGGACTTTGGACCGAGGAAGGACCTGACATCGCGGTCAATGCGCATGCCAGCGATCCTCACTACGGTCCCACGGCGGAGTCCGCCTCGCCGATCCGTGAAGGCGATCTGCTCTTGATGGATGTCTGGGGGAAGAAAAAGGCGTCCGGGAGCGTTTATTACGACATCACCTGGATAGGATACCTGGGCGCGAAAGTGCCGGAGAAATATGCGAAGGTGTTCGGCGTCGTGCTCGAGGCGCGCGATACGGCGACCGACTTGATTCGCAAACACATTGCGGCGGGGAAGCCGCTGCAAGGATGGCAGGTGGACAAAGCGGCGCGCCGCGTGATTGAAAAAGCGGGTTATGGGAAATATTTCTTTCACC
>Ga0209118_1001218_pt1 | contig 12372 bp, 11 predicted proteins | sample BlaSpr_A8_Ref_M1_FD_187988 | JGI IMG/M metagenome (GOLD analysis project Ga0209118, IMG submission 187988) | Forest soil microbial communities from Thunder Bay, Ontario, Canada - Black Spruce, Ontario site 2_A8_Ref_M1 (SPAdes) (version 2) | ecosystem: Environmental > Terrestrial > Soil > Boreal...
CGGCGCCCATGCGGCCCATCTGCGTCGTTGCGGCCTGCGCTTCTCGCTCACGCATCAACGGATGCGCTCGCTGCGATGCTCGGCCCGTCCACTGGGGTCCCCATGACGAAGTCATGGGAGGGACCACTGGTCACCGAACCTCTCGCCGAGGCGCCCAGCAATGCCTCTAGACCTGATCACCTTTGTCGTCGCCTTTGTGATTGCTCTCGTCCTCTATCCACCGTTCATCCGCGCGCTGCGCCGGATCAAGGCCGGCCAGGTGATCCAGGCCGAGCTGCCCGACTCCCATCAGAAGAAGGCCGGCACGCCGACTGCGGGTGGCGTCCTCTTTGTCGCGTTAGCGATCCTGGGAGGGGTGCTCGCGTCCACCGCGGGTCACCGAGGCGCGACGCCGGCCGCAGCTGGGCTGGTGATTGGTGGGCTGATCGGTTTCGCCGATGACCGAAGCAAGCTCATGGTCGGCACTCGTGGCATCCCCGCGCGGCTCAAGTTCCCGATCCAGCTCGTCCTCGCTGTCCCCGTCGCCTGGCTCGCCATCACGCAGGGGGCATCGCACCAGCTCTTCCTGCCCGCAACGCCCTGGGTGATCTTTCCACTGGCCGTGGTCGCGATCGTGGCCACCGCCAACGCGGTCAATTTGACCGACGGCATGGATGGTCTCGCGGGCGGGCTTTCCGTGATCGCCGTCGCGGCACTGGTGCTGCTGCTGCCAGGCGCGCCCGCGGGCGAGAAGGCTGCGGCGATCAGTCTCTGCGGCGCGCTGGCGGCGTTCCTGGTCTTCAACCGCTACCCCGCTCGCGTCTTTATGGGCGATACAGGGTCCCTTGCGATCGGATTCGCTCTTGCGGCCATGGCGATCCAGCAGGGAGTGATGATGTTGCTGCCTCTGCTTGGGTTGGTGTTCGTGCTCGAGACCCTCTCTGTCATCATTCAGGTGGCCTTCTTCAAGGCCACCGGCGGACGCCGAATCTTCACGATGACCCCGATTCACTACACGTTCCACCACAAGGGTTGGTCTGAGAACCGCATCGCGCTCACGTTCTGGGGCGCGGGGCTCGTCTCGGCGCTGGCTGCTGTCGGGGTGGCGCGGCTGGCCACGTGACGGCCCTGATCGTCGGCGCCGCGAGAAGCGGGATCGCGCTCGCCACCCACCTGACGCTGACTGGAGAGGACGTGCGCGTGGTCGATCGCAAGCCCGCCAGTGAGCTCCGCGAAGCCATCGCGCAAATGCCCGCCGGCGTCGATTTCAGGCTTGGCGATGATGAGTCGGACGCGCTCGAAGGCGTCGACGTGGTGTACGCGAGCCCGGGCGTGCCATGGGACTCTCAGCTGCTCAACGACGCCCGCACGCGCGGCGTCAAAGTTTCCAGCGAGATCGATCTTTTTCTCAAGCTCTGTCGAGGGACGGTGGTCGGCATCACCGGCACCAACGGCAAGACCACAACGACCGCACTCACCGGCGTCGTGCTCGCGGCAGGCAACCGACCTGTACTGGTGGGCGGCAACATCGGCGACACCGTGCTCGACCGCGTGGACGAGATCACTCCCGAGCACTGGGTCGTGCTCGAGCTGTCGAGCTTCCAGCTCGAGTCCGTCGACTGGCCGCGCCTGCACGTCGGCGTGATCCTCAATCTCACGCCCGATCACCTGGACCGTCACGGAACGTTCGAGCGATACGTGGACTTGAAGGCACGCGCGATCGAGTTCGCAGGCCCGGACGACTTCGCGGTCCTCAACGGCCGTGATGAGGTGGTCCGCGGTCTGGCCGCGCGCACGCGCGCCAAGGTCGCGTGGTTCGACCAGCACCAACCCATCCCGCCGATGCCGCTCCCGGGACAGCACAACATGGAAAACGCTCTTGCTGCGGCTGCTGTGGGACGCATCGCCGGGCTGTCCGACGAGACGATCAACGGCGCCATCCGCTCCTTCAAAGGAGTCGAGCACCGCCTCGAGCTTGTCGGCGAGTGGGCGGGCGTCCGCTGGTTCAACGACTCAAAGGCGACCAACCCTGACGCCGGACGCGTGGCCCTGAGGGCCTTCCCGGGCGCGCCGGTCGTGCTAATCGCGGGGGGCTACGGAAGCGACTTCGACTTGAAGGGCTGGGTGGCCGACGTGCTGGCCAACACCGAGGCGGTCGTGCTGATCGGCGCGTCGGCGGACCTGCTGCAGGAGGCGCTCCGCGACCATCCGAAGGTCGTCCGCGCGTCAAGTCTCGAGGAGGCGGTGGGCACCGCGGCGAACCTGTCGCGGCTGGGCGGCGTGGTGCTGCTGAGCCCGGCTTACAAGAGCTTTGACATGTTCAAGGACTACGAGGACCGGGGCAACCAGTTCAAAGCCCTCGTCCACAAGCAGTTCGCGGTATGAGCTCTGTTGCAAAGGAAAGGCGCCAGCCGGATCGGCTGCTCCTTTTCACCACCTTCCTCCTGTGCGGCGCGGGCCTGGTCATGGTGACGAGCGCCAGCGTGGCCCTGGCTTACAACCAGCACCAGACGGCTTTCTACTACGCGGAGCGCCAGGCCGCCTGGATGCTCATCGGCTTCGTCGCGCTTTTCGTCCTGAGCCGCGTCGACTACCACCGCTTGCGGCCGCTTGCCCCGGCGGGTGCGGTGGCTGCGGTGCTCCTGATGCTGCTGGTCCTCGTGCCGCACCTGGGCGTGACGGTGAACGGCGCCCGCCGCTGGTTCGACGCCGGACCGCTCGGAACGTTCCAGCCTTCGGAGCTCGGCAAGCTGGCGTTCGCGGTTTGGATCGCGCACTGGATTGACAGGAACGCGCCGCAGATCGGCGCTTTCCGGAGGGCCTTCGTGCCTTTCGCCGCGATGCTCGCCGGCGTCCTCGTCCTTCTGATGCTGGAGCGCGACCTCGGAACGTCGGTCGTCATGGTCGGCATCTTCGTCAGCGCGTACTGGGCGGGAGGCGGCCGCATCAGGCACATGGTCCTTCTGGTGGCCGCGCTCGGGTTCAGCTTCATCGCATTGACCCTGTTCGAGCCCTATCGCTTCTCGAGGCTGACCGCGTTCAAGAACCCGTTCGCCGATCCGCTGGGCGCCGGGTTCCAGGCGACGCAGTCTCTCTATGGCCTCGCGTCGGGGGGATTTTTCGGAGTCGGCATCGGCCACTCCATCGAGAAGTACGGCTGGCTCCCCGAGGCCCACACGGACTTCATCTTCGCGATCGTCGGAGAGGAAACGGGGCTGATCGGCACGACGCTGGTCATGCTCGGATTCCTGTTCTTCGGCCTGCGCGGCTACCGCGCCGCGCTGCGCGCGCCGGACCGCTTCGGCGTCGGCCTCGCGGCTTCGATCACGACGTGGATCTGCTTTGAAGCGCTGCTGAACATGGCGACTGTTACCAACACGCTGCCCATCACGGGCGTTCCGCTTCCATTTTTCAGCTACGGCGGCACGGCTGTGGCGACCACGCTCGCGGCAGTCGGGGTTCTGCTGAGCGTCGCCCGCAGTGGGACAGGATCTTCTCTCGGGAGGACAGATGAGGCTTTTGATCGCTGGCGGCGGGACCGGCGGGCACCTGTATCCGGCGCTCGCGGTCGCGCAAGCGTTTCGCGCTGAGGCGCCGGATGGTGCAGTGCTGCTCGTCGGCCGCAAGGGCGGACCGGAGGAACAGCTCGTGCCCGCCGCGGGCTTCGAGCTGGCAACGGTCAACATCCGCGGACTGGACCGCGACGCGGTGTGGAAGAACCTCGCCCTACCGGCCGTCGTCCCGGCCGCGGCGCGCGAGGGGCTTCGCATCGTCGACCGCTTCCGCCCGGACGTGGTGCTCGGCATGGGCGGTTACGTGATGGCGCCCGCGGTGGCGGCCGCCCGCCTTCGCGGCATCCCTTACGTCCTGCATGAAAAGGACGTGCGTCCGGGATTGGCCACACGGATCTTTGCGGGCAAGGCCGCGGCGATCTGCACGACCCTGCCGGGCACCGAGAAACGCCTGCGCGGCCTGCGCGTCGAGCTCACCGGCGTACCGCTTCGCGACGGATTCGCTCCGCGCACGCCTGATGTGCCACCCCGTCGTCTCCTGATCACCGGTGGGAGCCAGGGCGCACGGAACCTGAACCACGCTGTGTGGTCGGCACTCGACGATCTTCACGAGCGCTTCATCGAGGTGATTCACGTCGCCGGCCGTCAGGGCTCGGACGGCGTGGCCCAGCACGCTCGTGCAGGGTATGCAGGTATGACGTTCACCGATGACATGTCGTCGCTGATGGCCCGCGCCGATCTGGTCGTCAGCCGGGCGGGGGTTGGCACCATCGCCGAGGCCACCGCGGTCGGGCTGCCCATGATCCTGGTCCCCGGCACCTTCGGTGGCGGGCACCAGGAGGAAAACGCGATCGCGATGGTCGAGGCCGGCGCCGCGGTGCGTGTCGGAGACGCGGAGCTCAGCGGGCCCAGCCTCGTGGCGGCGATCGCGAGCCTGGATGACGACCGGCTGCGCGCGATGGCCAAGGCGTCGGCCGCGACGGGCAGGCGTGACGCTGCAAAACGGGTGCTGGCGGTGCTCCACGAGGTGGCGCGCAAGACATGAGAGTCCACCTCATGGGCGCCGGCGGGGCGGGAGTCTCAGCGCTGGCGCGCGTGTTCCTCGCGCGCGGCGACGAGGTCAGCGGATGCGACGTCAAGGAGTCCGAGACCACGAGGGCGCTGGAGGATGCCGGCGTGCGCATCCACATCGGTCACGACCCCGAGCACGTTCTCTTCCAGGACCTCCTCGTCTACAGCGGCGCAATCAAGAGCTCGCCCGAGCTGGACGCCGCCCGGGCGATGGGCGTCAAGGTGCTGAGCCGGGCCGAGATGCTGGCCGAGCTCATCAACGAATCGGATTCGATCGCGATCGCCGGCACGGCCGGAAAGACGACCGTGACGCTCATGGTCGGGCACATCCTGGTGACCGCCGGCTACGACCCGACGGTCCTCGTCGGCGACGGGTCGAGCTCGCGGACCGGCAAGTCGAGCTGGCTGGTGGCGGAGACGGACGAGTCGGACGGGACGCTGACGCTGCATCATCCGCGTCGCGCCATCGTCACCAACATCGAGCTCGACCATCCGGATCACTTCCGAGACGTCAGCGCGGTCCGCGAGCTCTTCCAGTGGTTCATCCTGAACTTGCCCGACGATGGGCTGGCGGTCGTATGCGCGGACGATGAGCTGGCACGCGAGCTCAAGCCGAAGGCGCGGCGCGTCACGTATGGCTTTCGCCACGACGCGACCTACCGCTCTGAGCCCATCCGTCCCTTTCCGATCCACTTCGGCGGCCACGAGCTCGGCCGCATCAACCTGAGGCAGCCCGGCCGCCACAACATCCAGAACGCGACGGGCGCCGCCGCCGTGGCGCTCGAGATCGGAGTCCCGTTCCCGGACGTCGTGGTGGGATTGGAAACCTTTCCTGGGGCGCACCGGCGTCTGGAGTTCCTCGGCACGTTCCAGGGCGCGGCCGTCTACGACGACTACGCACATCACCCGACGAAGGTCCGAGCCACGATCGACGCAGCGCGAGAGCTCCGTCACCGTCGCTTGATCGTCGTTTTCCAGCCGCATCGCTACTCGCGCCTGTCGGCGCTGATGTACGACTTCGCGCGCGCGTTCAGCGGGGCGGACAAGGTGCTGGTGCTGGACGTTTACTCCGCAGGTGAGGAAAACACGACGGGAATCAACGCTTCGGAGCTGGCGCACCAGATCCCGGGCGCCACATACGTCGGCGACTTCAAGATGGCGCGCGAGATGCTCGAGGGTCTTGTCGGCCCGGGCGACCTGCTGCTCCTGATGGGCGCCGGAGACATCAACAGGTTGGGCGATGAGCTGGCGCACCGCGTCTAAGCTCAACTGGCTCCGCTCGCTGCCCGCGGTGAGCGAGGACGAGCCACTTGGATCGCGCACATCGTTCGGCATCGGCGGACCCGCGGACTTCTTCATCGAGATGAGCCGCCCGGTGGCGATCGAAGAGGTGATCAGCGGAGCCGCCCAGCGCGGCATTCCTTATCTGCTGCTCGGCGCCGGCACCAACCTCCTCATCGCCGATGCCGGAGTGGAGGGACTGGTCGTGCGGGTGGTCAACCGCGAGCACCACGTCGACGGCAGGACGGTCCGAGCCGGCGCGGGGTTGAAGATGATGAGGCTCGCGCGCATCGTGGCCGACGCCGGGCTGCGCGGGTTCGAGTTTGCAATCGGCGTTCCGGGCACCGTCGGGGGCGCGGTCTATCAGAACGCCGGCTGCTGGGGCAAGGAGCTGCGCGAGGTGCTTGTCGAGGTCGAAGGGTTCATGCCGGGCAGCGGCAGGACGACGTGGAAGGCGGCCGACCTGAAGTTCGGCTACCGCACCTCCGCCCTGCGCGAGGGAAAGCTCAAGGGCGGGCTGGTGGTCGAGGCGACGATCCAGCTCGAGCGTGGCGATGGGGAGGAGGCCAAGGCGCTGATGGCCAGGCTCACGAGGGAGCGCAGTGAGACGCAGCCGATCAAGACCAAGAACTGCGGCAGCGTGTTCAAGAACCCGTCGGGCGACTCGGCGGGTCGCCTCGTGCAGGCGGCCGGGCTCAAGGGCGCGCGCGAGGGACAGGCGGTCATCTCGCCCGTGCACGGCAACTTCATCGTCAACGAGGGCGGCGCGACGGCGACCGACGTGAAGCGCCTCATCGAACGGGTTCAGACCGAGGTTCGCAGGCGGTTCAACGTCGAGCTGGAGACCGAGGTCGAGATGGTGGGGAGATTCAAGCGGTGAAGGTGGCGGTGCTGCGTGGCGGCAAGTCTGCGGAGCGGGACGTCTCGCTCAGGTCGGGCGCGCAGGTCGAGAAGGCGCTGCTGGCGCGGGGTGCCGAAGTCACCGGAGTGGACATCGACCTCACAACGTGGGACGTGCTGCGCGACGGCGGTTTCGACTGCGTGTTCAACGCGCTGCACGGCCGCCTCGGTGAGGACGGAACGGTCCAGGGCATGCTCGAGCTGCTCGGGCTGCCTTATACGGGCTCCGGCGTGCTGGCCTCGGCTCTGTGCATGGACAAGGCGCGCGCCAACGCCCTGATGGCCGCCGCCGGCATCCACATCCCGATGTTCGAAGAGATCGAGATGAAGGAAGGGGTGGCCGCCGAAGTCGTCGCACAGCTGGTCGCCCGGTATGGGCTACCGCTGGTGATCAAGCCGGTGCGTGAAGGTTCAACCATTGGCCTGACGATCGCCAAGGACGAGGACCAGGTGGCCAGTGGCCTTGTCCTCGCCGCCCGCTACGACCGCCGCGTCCTGGTCCAGAAGTTCGCGGCCGGCACAGAGATCACCATCGGCGTCCTGGCGACGCCCGACCTCCTGGTGCTGCCGACGCTGGAGATAGTCAGCGACAACCCGGTGTACGACTACGACGCCAAGTACACGGCGGGAAAGTCGCATCACATCATCCCGGCCCGCATACCAGAGCGCGCTCAAAGCGACGCCTCCGACGCTGCCAAGCGGGCCTTCGTCGACCTCGGCTGCGCGGGGATGGCACGAGTCGACATCATCGTCGACGCGCAGGGAACTCCCTGGGTGCTCGAGGTCAACACTGTGCCAGGGCTCACCGAGGTCTCGCTGCTGCCGGACGCCGCTCGGGCCGCCGGGATCGCGTTCGAAGAGCTGTGCCAGCGCCTGGTCGACCATGCGATCGGACGCCACGAGCGACGCGTGGGCCCGCCGCCGGTATGAGGTTCCGTCGCCGCCGAAGCCTCTTCAGCGCCATGCCACGACGTGGCATCGAGCACGCCGAGCCATTGAAGGGTCAGCTGTGGACCCGTTCCGAGCAATCGCTGCGTGAGCCGGACGTCAGCTGGGCGTGGCGTGGACTCGCCGCTGTCACGGCGATCGCCGAGTGCGCGCTTCTCGCGTGGCTGTGGTTCGGTCCGGCGATGGCGGTGCAGACGGTTGACGTGCAGGGAGCCCAGCACCTGACGCGGGCGCAGATCGCGCGCGCCGCGGGCCTGGCCGACGGCGCCTCGATCTTGTCGGTTGACGGCGAGTCGGACCGCCAGCGACTCCTGGGCCAGACCTGGGTGCGCGCGGCGACCGTGGTCCCACAGCTGCCCGGGGCCGTCGTGATTCGGGTCAGCGAGTGGCAGCCCATCGCCGCCTACCACGCGGGTAAGAGCGCGAAGGTCTTCTGGCTGTCCGACCAGGCAGTCGTGCTCGGCCTCGCCTCCAACGTGGGGCCGCTGGTCGACGTGCAGGGACCGGCCGGAACCGACCCTCGCGTGGGCGATCGCCCGCTGGACGCGCAGTTGCTCACCGCCCTGGTCAACATCCAGCGCAGCCTCCCGGCTCTGATCGGGCAGGAGGTGGCGGGCTTCGTGTTCGACTCGTGCGGAGAGCTGACGCTTGTCGCCAAGCGCGGCTGGAAGGTTTACTTTGGCCGCGTGCTGACACCCGAGGAGTTCCTGAGCCTGCACGACAAGCTCATCGCGCTCAAGGCCATCGCCGGGCAAGTCAACTACAACTCCGCCGATCTCGAGTACGTCAACGTGATGAACCCGGCCGAGGCGGCCGCGGGCTTCAAGTCCCGCGAACCGGCGCCGATCCCTGGCGCGCCGCAGCCATCTCCGAGTCCAGGTGCTGCGTGCAAGTAATCTTCGTCGCGATCATCTTCGCGATCCTGGGCGTGGTCCTGGGCGTGCTGTCGCCGGTGACGATCCCGATCACCTATGCGCGCTACACCGCCGTCGCGCTGCTCGCCGCCCTGGACTCGATCTTCGGCGCCTTCAAGGCGTACATCGCCGGCACGTTCGAGCCGCGCGTCTTCTTCAGTGGACTGCTGACCAACATGACCCTGGCCGCGGGCCTCGTCTACTTCGGCGACAAGCTGGGCGTGGACCTGTCGATCGCCGCGATCGTCGCCTTCGGGGTGCGGATCTTCAACAACCTGGGAGCGATCCGCCGGCACTACCTGTAGTAGCTAGTCGGGACCTCGCGAAGATGGACCGAACGTGACGGTTGGCGGGATAGTCAGCATGCGGCCGTCACTGTCACGAACGATCTGCCAGTTGCCCTCATGGACCATCCAGTGATGCCGGCCGCAAAGAAGGGCGAGATTTGGCGGTTCATTCGTTCCGCCGTGAGCCCAATGCGTCAGGTGGTGTCCGGAGCACCAGCTCGCCGGCCGCTCACAACTCGGCCAGGTGCAGTGTTTGTCGCGCACGTTGAGTGCCTTGCGCGCCGGTCCCGAGACCGTTCGCTTGGCGCGCCCGACGTCGATCACCATGGACTCCGAGCCGAGCACGATCCGCGTGATCGACGCGTCGCAGGCCAGCCGCTCCACGGTCTTGCCCGAGATGGGTAGTGAGGAGAGCTCCAGGTCAGCCGCCGACGCGCCCGGCAGGCCGCGCAGTGTCTCGAGCGAGGTCGTGACCTGAATCTGGGCTTGCGACCCACCGCCGGAGGCGAGCTCGACCAGGGCATCGCCCAATCGCTTCTCCCGACTCCGGTCGTCGTGAGCGCCTGACTTGCGCGCCAGGGGCTTCAGCTTGGTCAGAATCGCCGCACCGCCTTCTGGATCGAAGGTGCCACTGAGCAGCACGGTGCCGTCTTCGCAGGTGCTGACCCAGAGCCGGCGATTCTCCACTTGGTCTGCCTGCTCTGCCTCAAAGCCTTTGCGGTCAGCCGCATGCCGGTAGTGGTGGCAGATGTAATAGAACTTGCCCGGCGAATTCTCCCGCGCCTTTTCGAGTAGGTGAGCCTCGTCGAAGTTGGTCCCCACGGCATTCGCCGTCCGCGCCATGGCCTTCAGATGGGCGAATCCGATCTCACCCTGGGAGAGGGCCTGGGCGCTTTCTGGCATTCGCTCGAGGTTCCTGCCGACCGCGATCAGGGCTGCCGCGGCGTTGCTGGTCAGGTGGCAGTTGAATCGGATGGAGTCAATCGGGCTCGCATAGCCCGCGTCGTCGTAATGATTCGTAACCGCGTACTGCCCTGCCAAATGCGACGCCCGGAGGTCCAACAGATCCCTTTGATGGAGCACCTGCTTGAGCTCTTCAAGCACCTCCTGTGGCTGCAAGTCTTGCGTCGCGAGCATAAGGAAATGCTACAAACGAATGTTCGGTTTGTCAATAGCCCGGCGCGTTAATTTCGTCTCCCAAACCCACCGCCACACCCTCTTCACAGTCACGTCCTAGCGTCACCCCACCACTAGGCGTGGCCCCGCACCACCGACTACCCACAAAATCTGGTCCCGCTCCCGCCCGGGAGCCCTTATAATCCCGGCAGCCCGCCCAATATCTCTCTCTACGTTCCAGGAGGCATCCCAGCACAGTTTTGTCAAGGCGGAAGAAAACCGTCGGTCTCGACCTTGGGACCAGCCGGATCGCCGTGGTCATAGCCGAGTCTGACGACCCCGACGCTCCCGTGACCGTCATCGGCGTGGGCGAAAGCCGCTCCGAAGGCCTGCGCAAGGGCGTGGTCGTGAACCTCGACAAGACGATCGCCGCGATCCAGGCCGCCGCCGTCACGGCGGAACGCATGGCCGGCCAGCGCATCGAGTCCGTCGTGGTCTCACTTGCGGGCACCCACCTCTGGTCGCAGAACTCGCTGGGCGTGGTCGCGGTGGCGCGGCCCGACCACGAGATCGGCGAGGAGGACGTGCAGCGGGTGGTCGAGGCGAGCCGGGCGATCAGCGTCGCCTCCGACCGCCAGGTCATCCACGTCATCCCCCGTGCCTACACAGTCGACGGCCAGGACGGGGTGAGAGACGCCATCGGCATGACCGGGCACCGCCTCGAGGTCGAGACCAACATCATCACCGGGGCCCAGACCGCGGTCCAGAACGCGATCAAGTGCGTGCACGGCGCGGGCTTCGACGTCGAGGACGTCGTCTGCGCGGGGCTGGCCGCCGGCGAGGGCGTGCTCAGCCAGCAGGAGATCGAGCTTGGCGTCTGCCTGATCGAGATCGGGGCGGGGACGACGAACGTGGTCGTCTACAACGAAGGATCGGCACGACACGTGGCCGTCCTTCCGGTCGGCGGCAACCACGTCACGAGCGACATCGCGATCGGCCTGCGGACGACCCTTGACGAGGCCGAGAGCCTCAAGCTCAACTACGGTCACGCGCTGGCTGAGGTGATCGACCACGCCGAGAAGGTCGAGGTCCGCCAGGTGGGCGGTGACAGGATCACCGCGCTGCCTCGGCGCTTCCTGGCCGAAATCATCGGCCCGCGCATGACGGAGATCTTCCAGATGGCGCGCGAAGAGGTGCGCAAGACCGGCTTCGACCAGCTGCTCCCGGCGGGCGTCGTCGTGAGCGGCGGCGGCTCGCGCCTGATGGGCACGATGGACTGCGCCCAGCAGGTGTTCGACACCTCGGCCCGGCTAGGCCAGCCGACCGGACTGGTCGGGCTCGCCGACAAGGCGCAGGGACCGTCGTTCGCAGTCGCGGCCGGGCTGGTCAAGTGGGGATCCCGGGCGCCGGTAAGGGGTTACGGACCCCGCCAGGCCGTCACGTTCGGCAACACGTATCAAAAAACAGTGAGGTGGCTGCGCGATTTTTTCTAGAGAAGAAACCCGAAACCAGCTGGAGCTCGCCATAGCCAAAGCAAATTCGGACCAGGAGGTCGTCATGAAGGAAAGTCTGTTACACGAAGGGCGGGCGCGAATCAAGGTCGTCGGCTGTGGTGGTGGTGGCGGAAACGCTGTCAACCGCATGATCTCGAAAGCGCTCAAGGTCGAGTTCATCGCGGTCAACACCGACAAACAGGCGCTCGAGCGCTGCCAGGCCGACGTCAAAGTCCAGATGGGCAGCAAGGTCACACGCGGCCTCGGCGCCGGCGGGGATTGGACGCGCGGCCGCGACGCGGCGGACGAGAGCCGGACCGAGCTGTCTGCAGTCGTGCAGGACTCGGACATGGTGTTCATCACCTGCGGCATGGGCGGCGGCACCGGCACGGGGTCGGCCGCGATCGTGGCGGAGCTGGCCAAAGAGGCCGGCGCGCTGACCATCGGCGTGGTCACGAGGCCCTTCGCGTTCGAAGGCCGCATCCGCAACGACACCGCTGAAGAGGGGATCAAGGCGCTGCGCAGCCAGGTCGACGCGCTGATTGTCGTCCCGAACGACCGGCTCGCCCAGGTCGCCAGCTCCAAAACCACGCTGGAAGAAGCCTTCCGGATGGCGGACGACGTCCTGCGCCAGGGCGTGCAGGGCATCTCCGACCTGGTCACTCAGCCAGGTGTGATCAACCTCGACTTCGCCGACGTCAAGGCGATCATGGAGAATGCGGGCGAAGCGCTGATGGGCATCGGCCACGGCGCAGGCGACACGCGCGCGGAGGACGCCGCCAAGCAGGCGGTCTCCAGCCCGCTGCTCGAGACGTCGATCGACGGCGCCAAGGGCATCCTGTTCAACATCACCGCGGGCAAGGACATCACC
>Ga0209118_1001219_pt1 | contig 12369 bp, 16 predicted proteins | sample BlaSpr_A8_Ref_M1_FD_187988 | JGI IMG/M metagenome (GOLD analysis project Ga0209118, IMG submission 187988) | Forest soil microbial communities from Thunder Bay, Ontario, Canada - Black Spruce, Ontario site 2_A8_Ref_M1 (SPAdes) (version 2) | ecosystem: Environmental > Terrestrial > Soil > Boreal...
CCGCGCGATCACGATTCGCGAGAGCGTCAGGGGCACTGGTCTAGTGTGCAGCGCGGGATCGGCCCGGGCGGCGCTTAGACCGCGGGTGGGGATTCGTCTCGGACAACTTAGAGCCGTCTGCTTGCGGTTCAGAATGAGGCTTCGATGCTGTGGGTGAACCTCGGTTTAGTTGGTCTTACCGTCGCGGGGGCCATTGTTCTGATCTCGACCCGAGCACCGCAACTCGTTCCGGCCGGAAGAATCCTAGCCGCGCTCGCTCTTCAGATCAGCGGTGTGCTCGTGGTGACTTGGTTTCTTGTCTCGCGCGGTCAGACACACGCTGCGTCACTGCCTCCGCCTCCCGCCGTTGAGGCGGCGATCTGGGCGGGCGTTTCGGGCCCAGCTTTAGCGTCGCTGGAGCTGGTGCTGGTCTCGGTGATTCTGGGCACCTCCATCGGAACCGCTGCAGCCGCGCTAGTGGCTTGGGCACGGTCGACGTCGCTTGAGCTGCTGATCGGAGTTGGCAGCCTCGTCTGGATCATCCCCACTTTCTTGATTGCCATCCTTGCCCAGGACCTGCAGGCGACCATTTACAACCTTACTGGCGCCAGGGTATCGGGCGGTTATGGCACAGCCAGCCTGGGACAACTCTTGTGGTGCGCAGCGGTCCTATCGATCCGCCCCGCGGCCTACGCCTTCCGGCAGGGCAACGTGCTCATCTCGGACCAAGCTCGAGCCGGCCACGTCCGCACGGCTTTTGCCAAGGGCCTCCTCTGGCGGACGATTGTCGGTCGCCACATCATCCGCCCCACCGCATCGGGCCTCGTACAAACAGCGGCCAGCTCGATTCGATTGATGTTCGGGGCGCTACCCCTCGTCGAGTTCTTCTTCGCATATCCGGGTCTTGGTCAGCTCTTACTTTCTTCTCTCGGCGTTAACTCCGGCATCCAGATACAAACTCCCAATCCCTCGCTAGCGATCGCCTCCGCAGTTCTGCTCGCGTCCATGCTGGCTGTGCTCGAGGCTCTGGCCAAAGCGCTCACCCTGCGATTCGACCCGCGTCTTGCCGAGGCTGCGGCGTGAGTCGCGACCGCATTCAGCGCCTGCTGCTCCTTGCGTCGGCGATCGCCGTGCTGGCGACTCTCGCAACCCTTGTGTTCATCGGCTTGAGAATTCCGGACCGGTTTGCCACCGACGTCTGGGCGGCTCACTATTTTCACGGGACGATCCCTCAGCCTCCTTTTCTGGCTGGAAGCACACTCGAGGTCTCTTCTGACCGTAGCCCGCAAGTCCGCGAACTGCATTTCTATGTGCTCGGATCAGATGCCGGCGGCCGAGATCTGCTGGCGCTGACAGCGCGAGCGGTCGTGCCTTCATTGGAGCTTGTCGTTCTTGCACTGATCGCACGCATGGTCCTAGGCATTGGCGTCGGGTTCGTCATCGCCGCCGGAACCGAACCGCTTAGGACCATCGCCAGGTCGGCCGGCACGTGGATCGCTGGATTCCCGTACCTGGCCCTGGCCGTGCTGGTCATCCAATCGTTCACGGGTGGGCCCAGTACCGTGGCGGTTCCTGGGCGCACGCGTCTAATTGGTTTTGTCGTCGCGATCGCGGTCGTAGGTTGGCGCGACGTCGCTGAGCTCGTCGCCTCGAGAATGCAGTGGGTGGATGCACAGCCGTTTGCTCTCGGAGCTCGCGCCATGGGCTCGAGCGGCTTGGGCCTTTTTCGCCGGCACGTCTGGCCCTACCTTCGCCAGGCTCTGACGATCGAGCTGTCGTTCCAAGCCAGCGCTGTCCTTGTCCTGCTGGCTGAGCTTGGATTTCTCCAGTACTACTTGGGTGGTTTCACGCAACTGTTTGAGGGCATTGGGCAGGCTGCGCCGTCTTTCCAGCTGGCCACCTCGCCAGAGTTGGGCCAGATGATGTCAGATGTTCGTCTGTACCTCCTGAGGCAGGAATTCGCGCCGGCGTTGGTTCCTGCCCTGACCCTCGCCCTGGCCGCCCTTTCGTTCGAGCTGTTGGGGCGGGCGATCCGCGGGAGAACGGACCTTCCCACATGAAGCCCGTTGCCGGTGCCCTTGTCTTCATGGCGTCCTCTCTGTCCGCGTGCAGCCTGAGTTTTGGCACGATCGGCACCTGGTCGAATGTGGAGCTGCCGCCCACCGCGCTGCTTGGCGCCAACTCTGTGGTTCTGCCCGACGGCGAGGTCGTATTTCTGGGCGGCTACGACTCGACAGGACAGCCTCGAAGTCGAGTGCTTCGGTTCGATCCCAAGGACAATCAGTGGAGTCAGGGTGCGTCCATGCCAGGCCAGCAGTCCGGGTATGCGATTGCGGCGCTGCCGAACGGCTCGGTCCTGATTGCAGGTGGTGGAGGCCTTCTGGGTGGGGTTGGCGCCCTCCCGGTGGCGGGTAGCGGAGGGGCCGAAAGCGGATTCCAGCTTCTGGCCGCCACCTGGCTGTACAACCCACAGCTCGATGTCTGGAGCAAGGGTGGCGACCTGCATGTCGCGCGTTCCGGCGCCGCCGCAGTTGTGCTCACAGATGGGAGGGTGCTGATTGCAGGAGGAAGCGTGCCTCTGGCGACTCCAATTCAGCTCCCCGACGGAACCACCAACTTCTTTGGGTTCGGCACCAGCGCGGAGACCTTCGACCCCCAATCCAATTCGTGGAGTCTGGTTGGCCCCATGCATTTTGCGCACGGCTCAACGGCTCTACTGGCATTGCCACACGGGATGGCGCTGGCTGCAGGCGGATGTGATTTCGCGAACCAGCAACTGGGCTTGGGTGTCCCCATGAACAGCGCTGAGGCATTCGACCCTTCGACCAGCAGCTGGACCGTCACGGCTCCACTGCCGGAGCCAAGGTGCGGAGCAACCGGCGTTCTCTTGCGCGACGGACGTGCGCTGGTGACGGGTGGTTCTTTCTCCAACGACCAACAGGGATCTGTCACGGACGCATTTCTGTACGACGAGCAGAAGCGCGCCTGGACCGCGACAGGGTCCACGGTGGCAGGCGCTTCTGCCCCGATCCTCCTGACCGACGGGAAGGTCTTCGCTGCGGCGGTCCAGGCCGGCCCGGTTAAGGGCGCTCTGGCGTCATTCGTCGTTGGGGGACAGATATTCGACCCGGCCTCGGGTGATTGGAGCTTCGCCACCAGCACCTCGGCTCTGGTGTCTTTCCGACTCTCACGGGAGGGGCCTGCATCACCCACGGTCTTTGCGCAATCCGATAACAATGCCGTCGTACTTCTAGGAGCGTTTGGCCTTGCATACATTTTCAATCCGTTGGCCACTCCCCCACCAGTGCTGATCCTCGACAGCTCGGGGCTCGGGTTGGTCCTGGTCGGTTTTGCAGCGGCGTTTTGGCTGTTGTTCGCAATCCAATACTTCCGAGGTCGACGCATAAGGCCGCGAGATTACGGTGTGGGTCGGCAGGAGTCCGTAGACCCTCCGTAGGGGCCATTGGCAAATGCGGTAATGCGGCCACCCGTTGAGTCGAAAATCACTTTGCTCGCAAAGGCTGGCCGGATACCGTTTGGGAAACCCAGCGCACGTATAGTGTCGCTCGCGCGAAGGCTGAAGTCCACGCCGACCGTGAGGGCTCCGTCAGCGCCCGGATTTTGGTTCCACACGCTCGCGATTTCGAATCGATCGTGGTCGGCGAATCGCTGCCTTAGGTACGTGACGACTTGTGCCCTACCGACCAAGTCAACGAGAGCAACAGTCTTGTAGTCACAGTCGGACCAACCAATCCCGTCGTCGAGCAGCAGCAACAAATCATCGAGTCGGCCCGCGTCGTAAGCATCAATCATGCGTACGACGGTTGAGACTTGTCGGGCTCGGATGGCCGAGAGGGTGAAGCCACCTCCCTGGTCAGGAGAGGCACTTGCAGATGCGCCACGGTCTGGGAGAGATGGGGATGGGGTTACTCCTGACTCGTGGGTACTCGTCGAACCAGGCGTGCAGGCGCTAAGCAGGCACGCAATTGCGGACACTACGAGCAGTAGGCGCACTCAGACAGCCCTGAAAACGACGACTTCGCTGAAGGCGTCGGAGTCAGCTTGGATGGCAAAGCACCCTGCCGCCGTCGGATAGAGGTAGAAGGCGGCATTGCTGTCTACCGGCAGCCGCAGCCGAGGGTAGAAAGGCACAACGCCACCCTTCGAATCGATAACGGTAATACCGGCCCCGGCCCCAGACGTGATTCCGTTGCCGCCGAAGAACAGCTTTCCGTCGCCGTCGAGCCGACTTCCTCGAAGCAGAACATCCCGGAGCCATGGTGGCCCGGAGAAGTCCCACACTGTTTTGTTAAAGGCGTAGCTGCCGCTGGGCCACATCGACCCGTCAGCCCTAATACCGAATCCGAACCGCACGCTTGTGCCCACACGCGGTGCGGTTCCGCCCAGCAACGTGATGGCGCTGGCTGGGCAGGCCTGACCTGCGGCGACCACAGGTAACTTCAGTGGGCGAGCTGCGAGCTGCTCGTAGGTCTGCGGGGACGGAGTTGCAACTTGGCCCGCACTTCCACTGGTGCAGGCCATGATCAGCCCAACTACCAGCGTCGAAATAACGACCCGCATGAGTCTCACTGGCTATACGTCTCCCGCGCCGCGACGGTTCCAGTCTAGATCAGCGGAGATTGGCCGCGGCAGTCGCACTGACGTCGTCCGGGCCGCTAACTTCTTTAAGCCACGTCTTGGGGAGGGAAGTTGCCCCAGCTGTCCGCAAACGTCACGTTGCCGGCGCCGTCGACTTTATATCGCCATGCGTGCGACAACTGCCCGTTAGTCGGGTCCACATCGCCGCCGTGGAACACACTCGCATCCCAATACTCCGTGAGCGTCACGAGGAACACAGCACCGTTCCGCGCCACGGACGTTTGGCAGGTGCCCGGCACGCGAATTCCGGGGTACGGACCCCCACCTTGAATGACGCAAGCCGTCTGACCTGGCTGCTCGGGAAAGGTCGGCGGCGAAGTATCGGCGATGCCAGAATTCAGGACGGCCCGGATGGCCGCGAGCCCATCCGGCGCGATGGGTGACGAAGACGGGATAGCCAAGGGTTGCGGTTGGGCAGGGGTCGTCGAACATGCCGCGAACGTCGTCGTCACGACGACGATCAGCAGCGCACCAAGACGTCCAGTCAAGGTTGCCACCCTCAACTGTGAACCGTGCTCGGGCATCCGGGTAACGCGCACGAGCCAGCCTCCAGCCGTGACTTGTGCCAAGCCACGCTTTATGACCACTCCGTGGCCGGATTATTTGCGATCAGCCCCAGCCAGTCGGCTCGGGGGCCCAGGTCACGCTCTGTAGCCAGCCGAACGTATCGCTGCAGCATCCCGTAGTCAGAGTGGCCCATTGCCGCCCGGAGATGCTCGAAGTTCCAGCCCAGCTTTGCCGCCACCGTCGCGAAGGTATGAGGGAATGCGTGCGCGTGCACATGGAATCCCGTTCGCAGCTGAAGGCGGTTCATGATGCTCTTGATTCCGCCGTTCTGGAACGGGCCCCCGTGTTCGTTGATGAGCAGCTGTGGCAGCTCCGTTTCTGGTCCGAGTCGTGCCTCGTACCGCTTGATCGACGCCGCAAGCTTGAGCGTGATTGGCACTCGGCGCGACTTGCGGCCCTTGGCGCCGGCATTCCAGCGCACTCGTAGTTCGACGCGTCCCCGGCCCAGCGAATCTGTCATTACGTCAGAGAGCCCATCAGGACCCACAACTGCCAACCCGCAGATCTCGGCGCGACGCAGGCCGGAGCCAACCAGGATCCGCACAACAAGCTCCTCTGTTGGAATCGGGGTTGCAAGCCGAGAACACCTGACGGATCTGGGCGATGTGGTAGACGGTCGGCTCCTTGTCGGGCACCCTTGGCGCCGTGAGCTCGAGGATCCGGTCATCCGTCCGGTAGCCTTCGCGTCGCGCCCAGCGTAAGAAGCAAAGGATCGCCCTATGCGACTCCAGGAGAGTCTTAGGAGCTAGTGTTCGGCCCGAGCGGCCCGGTCTTGCCGCGAGCTGCGCGCGGTAGTGGCGCACGTGCGAAACGTCCAGGTGGTCGAAGCGATGTACGCCTTCCACGTCCAGCCACTTGAGAAACGGGAGGACCATGCCGTCGTAGTACTCCAGCGTCTTCTGAGACAGCAGCGCGCCTTGTCGCTCCAGGCGGAAGTGCTCACAGCCGGCAGCGAGCGGCGGCTGCCGCCGTGCGGGACTCGCAAGACCACCAGGAAGGACTCGAATCGAACGTCTCATGCGCGCCATGTTGGCCTCCTTTGTGCAGGTAGGCCACCTTTCAAGTCTCTTAGTTCGGCATGTTCCAGGAGTTTTCCACAGCCGTTCCAACCCGACGCCCAACGGCTTCCCAAACGGTCGAAACGAGATCGAAATCGGCCGTTTTCAGGGTCTCAAAACGTGTTGGTCGGGCGGGCGAGATTCGAACTCGCGGTCTCCTGGTCCCAAACCAGGCGCTTTGCCGAGCTAAGCTACCGCCCGCCTATCTGATAGGGGTAAGTCGCGGCCGTCGCCAATCATGCTGCCCAGTTGCGGCTGTGCGGCGTTAGGCCGCGCTCATTCTAGGGGGCCGTGCGTATGGCTCCGATTCGCAGGGCCCCAGCGAATCGAGATGCTAGGCTGGCCGGGTTGATTCGGTCCAGCGCGGCGACTGCTGGCGACGGCACAGGCTATAGGCTCGCCTGGATTCGGTCCGCCATCGATGGACGCGGATCATGGCTCCTGGTCGGGTTGACAGTCACGTTTGTCTATCTCGCTTGGACGCTGCTAACCCTCATGCAGTATTCGGCCCAGGACTTCATTCACGTCGGCCGCTCCTTCGTCGCGCGCAGTCATGCAAGCCCGCTGATAAGCGATTATCCCGGCTACCGCTACGACGGCGACATTGGATTCGACGGTCAGTTCAACTACTTCATTGCACTCGATCCGGTGAATGCTCGGTACTACATCGACTACCCGGCTTACCGGTATACCCGCATCCTCTATCCGCTACTTGCGGGAACGCTCGGTCTGCACAGTCCGGACTCGGTTGCGAACACCCTGATCGCGATCAACGTCGCGATGATCGCCCTCGGGATCCTGGTACTTGGCGCCTGGCTGCGGAGACGGGGCGTGTCGGCCTGGGTAGCGGCTATCTATGGCTTCTACCCAGGGATATTCATAACCCTCCAGCGCGACACGACCGAGATCGTGGCCTACTCGCTGGTCATCGCCGCGATCTATCTCTACGACTACGGGCCACGATCACGGCTCATTCGTTCGGCAGTCCTGTTTTCGCTGGCCGCCCTGACACGAGAAACCACTCTCGTTTTCGCCGGCATCTGGGGCCTCAACCTCCTGCTTTCCGGCGAAGGTCCCCCGGCCGCGAGGATCGCGGTCAATTGGCGAAAGTCCGTGATGTTCCTGGCAATCGCCTTCGTGCCATTGCTTGCCTGGAAGATCTACATACTCGTATGGCTGGGCTCGCTCGGCCTCGTGGGCGTGCTTTCGCCGGTACCTTTTGGTGGCGTGTTGTACCTCCTCAGGCATGAGGTGGAGATGGAGCAGCTCCGCACTGTCGTTGTGCCCGCGGTTCTCTGTTTGGCGGCGGCGATTATCGCCGTGCTCGCCCGCGTTCGAAGAGTCGAGATCTGGGCGTTACTTGCCAATTCGCTTCTCTACATGACTTTTCTGGCACCAGCGAGCTTCATCGATCTGTCGTCGTCCGCGAGAGTCACGATCCCGATCGCACTGGCAGCAGTGCTCGCAATGCCACATCTTCCCCAGCGTTCTAGGGCGTGGTTTTGGGCGGCGTCAGCACTCTGGCTTGCCCCGATGATCTACTGGATCCTGCTTCCGGTTCAGGGCGGCTTGAAAAACCTGATCGTCCACCAACTGTAGGACCGGCGCTTCAAGCAAATTGGCGATGATAGGCTCGATCCCAAAATGACGCCGGTGAACGACGGAATCCTCAGCGTGATGATGCCGATCTACAACGAGGAGAAGACTCTTGCCGTAATCCTCGGCCACGTGCTGTCGCGGCGGGAAGTCGGCGAGGTGATCGCGGTGGACGACTGCTCGACCGATCGTAGCTGGGAGATCCTTCAGGAGGTCGCGCGCAGCGATGCGCGAATTCGCCCGTTCCGTCAGGAGCCCAACCAGGGCAAGGGAGCCGCGCTCAGGCGCGCGATCAAGGAACTAAGCCTGCCTTTCGCTCTGGTGCAAGACGCCGACCTTGAGTACGATCCGCGCGAGTATCCCGTTCTGCTCGAGCCGCTCGTCGAAGGCCGATCGGATGTTGTGTTCGGCGCTCGCGGTTTTGCCGGCCAGACCGCTTTCAGCTTCTGGTTTGTGATCGGCAATAAGCTCGTGACCCTTGCGACCAACGTGCTCTTTGACACGTATATCTCGGACATGGAGACCGGCTACAAGGCTCTTCGGTCCGACCTATGGACTCGGCTGTGCCTCGACGGCGAGCGCTTCGCGATCGAGCCCGACATCACATCCCGAGTCCTCCGGCTCGGCTACCGCATCCATGAGGTGCCAATCAGCTACTACGCTCGGAGTCGCGCCGAAGGCAAGAAACTCACGTGGCAGGACGGCGTTCGCGCCCTGGTCGCGCTCGTTTCGCGACGCCTCCAATCCCAGGCGGCACTCTTCGGCCCGATCACCGATCCCGAATACCACCGGAATCGCCAGCAGGCATTGGCGAGCCGCCACCCACTGATGGACATTGAGCCGGGACCTCAAGCGAGCAGCGAGGCCCCGGTCACCGACGCCGATGACCGCGATCGCGTCGTCCGCTGAGGCTCAGGCGTCCATAGACAAGCGTTCGAGCGCGCCGGACTCGAGAACCGCTCTCACGGCGCGAGCCCGGTGACTGTAGAGCCGCTTCTCCTCGGGTGGCATCTCGCCAAACGTCTTACCCGTACCCGGGACTAAAAAGATCGGGTCGTAGCCGAAGCCCGCCTGACCCCGCCACTCAGGCACGATCTCGCCTCGACACTCGCCTTCAAAAAACTGGGTGGAATGGCTGGGACTGGCGAGCGCCACAACACAAACGAACCGCGCGTTCCACGGCCGAGAGTGACCCTGCAATCGCCGCAGCAGCTCCGCGGTCCGTTCCTCCTGGGTTGGACCGAGGCGGGCGGATCTAATCCCAGGGAAGCCGCCCAACGCCTCCACCTCCACACCGGAGTCGTCGCCCAGCGCGGGCAACCCCGAACGCGCCACAGCCGTCTCGGCCTTGAGCCGCGCATTTTCCTGATAGGTCTCCCCCGCCTCCTCGACCTCGGTGTCGAAAGCAATCAGCTCGATGCCGGCTACGGACAGCAGCTCGCGGTACTCGCGAAGCTTGCCGGCGTTCCCTGAGGCGATGACCAGCCGTCGGCGCTCCGGCGGAGGGGAATGGACGGGTGCTTTAGATCGCTTAGCCAAGCGCTGCAATCGCGCGCTTTTGTTGGACGATCAGCTCCTTGATCCCCTTCTGGGCCAATGCGAGCAGAGAGTCGAGCTCCGCGCGAGAGTAAGGAGCTCCCTCGGCGGTCGCCTGCAGCTCGACAAGCCTGCCGTCCTCGGTCATCACGCAGTTCAGATCAGTGGAAGCCTGGAAGTCCTCGGTGTAGTCGAGGTCGAGCATCGGCGTGCCATCGACGATGCCGCAGCTCACCGCAGCGAGGTACTGGCGGATCGGGATCTGGTCGATCATGCGCGCGTCTTTCATCCGCTTGACCGCCATGTACAGCGCGGTGAATGCTCCGGTGACCGAAGCGGTTCGCGTCCCGCCGTCCGCCTGCAACACGTCGCAGTCCAGTGTGATGGTCCTCTCCCCGATCTTGCCCATGTCGACCGCCGCGCGAAGGGAGCGCCCGATCAGGCGTTGAATCTCATGCGTACGGCCGCCGATCCGGCCCTGGATCGCCTCGCGCTGGCCGCGATCATGCGTGGACCGCGGCAACATCGAATACTCTGCCGTGATCCAACCCTGACCGCTTCCGCGACGGTGCGGTGGCACCCGGTCCTCGACGCTTGCGGTGATCCACACGCGCGTGCGCCCCATCTCGATGAGGCACGAGCCCTCGGCGTGCACGTTCGTGCCCAGCTCTATCTTCAAGGGTCGGAGCTGGTCCGCCTGACGCCCGTCGGACCGAGAGCCTTGTGTCATCGACCCATCAATTTGAGGACCAAGGAGCTCCCTTCGTAGAACACATAAAGAGGGACGAACATGATCAATGGCGTCAGCGGATCGACGCCCGGCGTTAGGAAGTTGGCCACCAACGCGAGGGCCAGGAACCACCATGGCCGGTTCTTGTAAAGCCACCGCGAGCTGATGATGCGGAGCATCCCCAGCACGAACAGCACCACCGGCAGCTCGAAAATCAGTCCGAAGCCGACGACCATCGCGAGAATGAACCCGACCAGCTCGGTGATGTCGGCCAGGTAGCTGACATGCGGCGGCGCAAACGCATTCAGGATTTTGATGTACAGAGGCAGGGCGTAAATCGCGACCGCCACCCCGAGGGCGAAAAAGAAGATGGTGGCGATGATCAGCGGCAGCATGAGCCTGCGCTCGTGGCGGTGGAGGCCTGGGCTGACGAACCACCAGGCTTGTTGGATTACCACTGGCGCCGCCACGATGAAGCCGAGGTACAGCGCGACCGTCAGGGTGTTGAGGACGCCTCCCGCAGGATGGAAGTAATAGCCGTGGCCGATGCCCGCTCGGTCGATCAGCAAGCCGATGACCTGCCCCGAGATGAAGAACGCCGCGATCGTCGTCACGGCCCAGACGGCGATCGAGATTATCAGCGCCCGGCGCAGCGCCTCCAGGTGCTCGATCACCGACATGCGCTGCTCTTCGACCGGAGCGGTCGCGCGGGGCCCGCGCCGCAGCACCCTGTTCAGCAGGGCCACGCGCCGAGCCTCAGTTCTTGGAGGCCTGGGACTCCGAGCCCGCGGCTTGAGCGTTGTCGGCGGCCGGGGCTGCCGGCGCTGCCGGCGCGCTCACAGAGACGGGCGGTGCCGCCGGCGGCGGGGTTGCGGTGGCCTGAGTGGCGTTGGTGACTTCGTTTGTGAGCTCGCTGGTGGCCTTGCGGAACTCACGCATCGCCTTGCCCACGGCGCCCCCAAGCTCGGGAAGCCGGCCTGGCCCGAAGATGATGAGCACGACCACGAGGGCGGCGACGATCCAGAACGGGTGAATCGGCATTTGACCCGATTATAGGCCCCAGGTCGCGGCGGAACAGCCGCGTAGGCCCTTTCGGGAGAGCGGTCAGCCGACCCTGATCGTGACCGAGGTGATCCGGTCAGTCGACGTCAGCAGCAGGGCCTTGTCCATGCCAACCACGACCGTCCCAAACCGGTTGTAGACAGCGGTCGGTCCCGCGCCTGGCCAGGCCAGCTTTTCAATGAAAAACTGGCTCCCGTTGACTGGGCCGCCCGGAGCGCGAGCCATCCCGACCGCCCCGACCGTCCAGCTCGGAGTGGTATTGGGCTCCTCCGGCAGCGCGTAGCCAGGCCCGCCACGCCCGTCTCCACCCGGATCCCCACCCTGTACCGACCAATCCAGGCTGTTCCAGAAGGTGAGGCCGCTGTAATAACCGTTGACCGCCAGCACCACGAAATTGTTGACGGTCACCGGCGCGATCTCGGGCATGAGCTGGATGACGATCTGGCCTTGCGTGGTGTTGATGATGGCCTGGTACTTGCGCGACGGCAGGATGCATATCGGCTGCGGGCCTATGAAAGCGTGAGGCCCGATCTGAGTCGATGTCTTGCAGTTGGCGAGAGCGGTGGGTGGGCCTGCGTTGAGTGCTTGGTCCACAGCCAGGCCGGCTCCAAGCACGGCGGCGACCAGGACGCCCACGATCAGGATCGGCACCCAAGGCCTGCGGCTCCATGCCTCGGGGATGTCTGCCTGGTCGAGGTCGACTTCCGGCGCCGCCCGTCGCGCTACCGACTTGGCCTTGCTCATTTCCTGCTTGTCGCTTCCGCGATGGCTTGAACCAGTCCGTGAGGCGTGTATTCGCGCGCCACGATCGCGACCTGAAGCCCGAGTTTGCGCGCCGTGTCCGCCGTGACTGGGCCCATGCACGCGATCTCAGCTTCGCCGAGCACCGCGGGAAGCCGGTCCTCCGGGAACGCCTGGACGAAGTTGACCACCGTCGACGAGCTCGTAAACGTGATCACGTCGACACCCTCCGCGTCGAACAGGCGTAGCAGCGACGCGCTCGCGGCCGGCGGTCGATTTATCATTTATCAAGTCACGAACGAACTGAGGCAGCACGCTAAAATTTTCGATCGCGCCAAGTCCGAATATTTCCTGCAAAACATTCCGCCCATGTTCATCACGGTTTTTGAGAAATCGAACGGCCGCAACGGCGAATCGCATCTATCGCTTCAGGAAAGTAGA
>Ga0209118_1001220_pt1 | contig 12361 bp, 16 predicted proteins | sample BlaSpr_A8_Ref_M1_FD_187988 | JGI IMG/M metagenome (GOLD analysis project Ga0209118, IMG submission 187988) | Forest soil microbial communities from Thunder Bay, Ontario, Canada - Black Spruce, Ontario site 2_A8_Ref_M1 (SPAdes) (version 2) | ecosystem: Environmental > Terrestrial > Soil > Boreal...
AACGAGGCTTGCATATGCTCATCATCGTCCTGCCCATGAAAGCGATCGACTTCCACGTTCACCTGCCCACGCCCGAATGGCTCGACGTCTCGATGAAGGGATATGTCGAGGCAGCGGAGAATTACTTCCGATCGAAGGTCGTGAAGCGCTCGCTGGACGAGCTTGCCCACGACTACGAGGAGCTCGACATGGTGGCGGTTCTGCTCGCGTGGGACGCGGAAACCGCGACTGGCCGGCCGCGAGTACCGAACGAGCTGGTCGCGCAAGCGTGTCGCGATCACCCGAAGACGTTCGTGGGATTCGGCAGCGTGGACCCACTCAAGGGCGGCCGCGCTGTCGCTGAGCTCGATGGCATCGCGGAGCTCGGCCTGAAGGGCGTCAAGCTTCACCCCTCGCTCCAGGCTTTTGCTCCGGACGATGAAAGGCACTGGCCGCTCTACGCGCGTTGTGAGGAGCTGGGACTGGTGGTGCTGTTCCACACGGGGACGAGCGGCATCGGGGCGGGGCAGCCGGGCGGCCAGGGCATCAGACTGGACTACGCGCGGCCGATCCGCCTGGACGCTGCCGCCGCCTCGTTCCCTGACTTGAAGATCATCGCCGCGCACTTCGGCTATCCGTGGCACCTGGAGCTGCTGGCGATGGCGCTCCACAAGACGAATATCTACATCGACATCTCCGGCTGGGCGCCGCGCTACATCCCGGCCGAGGTGATGCGAGACATGAAAGGCCGGCTGCAGGACCAGTTCCTGTTCGGCAGCGACTACCCGTTCATCCAGCCCAAGCGCTGCTTAGAGGAACTGAGCGGGCTCGACCTACCAGAAGCGGTCCTTCAGAAAGTCCTGCTCGGCAACGGAAAGCGCCTCTTGGGATTGCCCTAGCAGGGATAAGCCCTGCCCGCCATCTTTTCGAAAACGCTGATCGCCTCCTCGGCGGTGGGGGGCCGGACGACGTCGGCGGCCCACTCCTCGCGCTGCGGGATGGCAGTTCGGCGCACTGCCTCAGCCGCCGCGGCAAAGTCATAGGCGGTCCGGCGGAACTCGAGCTCGGGGCCAAGCAGCGCCCAATAGGCGCCAGGCTGGTCCGCATAAGGCTTGCCGACGCTGCCCGCGTTCACCATCCGTCCACCGGCGACGCGGCGGTCGAACTGCATGTGCGTGTGACCTGCAACCACCAGACGGCCGTGGGCGGCTGCCAAGGCCTCGGCGATCACGTCGTCCGGTGTGGCCGGCGTGATGATCGGCAGCTCGTCGCTGTCGAGACCCGCGTGACAGCAGACGACCACGCCAAGGCCATCTACCGCAACCTCTACGGCCGGCTCGAAGCTGCTCAGGAAATCGCGGTGGGTGCGGCTGAGCGTGCTCGCCGGCCAGGAGTCCAGAGCTTCGCCACTCTTTGGCACTCCGTCGAAAGACTCCACCATCAGACGGTCTGCGTTACCCCGCACGAACCGGGCGGGCCCGCTGTATGCGGTCAGCGCCTCGATTGTTTCCACCGGCATGGGACCCGCGGCCACATCGCCGCCAAACACGACCAGGTCCACGCCCGCTTTCTCGACCTCGGCAAGGACCGCTTGCAGAGCCGGCAGGTTGCCATGGATATCGCACAGCACCGCGATTCGCATTTAACGATTTTGCCCTTTGCTGGATGCCGAATCCTCGACCACGCTCTGCGAAGCGATCAGACCCGGATGACCTGGAGGCCCGGAACGCCGTCGTAGTCAGCGTCTTGCGCAACAACGGGCAAGTGCTGAGCGATGGCCGTCGCCGCGATCCACGAATCGTTGAGGGGCATTCGAAGACCCTGGTCCCGCAGGGCAAGTCTCAAGGCAGCCCACGCATGCGCCACGTCTGAGTCGATCGGCAGCGGGTCAAGCGCCTCAGCCCGCGAGACAGTTTCCAGGCGCCTCGCCCGCGCCGGCCCATCAATCGCAGTCAAGACACCCAGCCGCAACTCCCCGATGGTGACCACCGATACCGCTATCTGCTGAGGCGGAGCTCCGGCCAGGGCTCTCTTCTGTTCCAGTGCGATAAATAAAGAGGTGTCCGCGATCGCCAACTCGGCTCGGCCGCGCCGCACGGTCACCGCATGGGCACGTCGTCAGTAGTCTCCGGAAGGAGCTCAGCCAGGTCTTTCGCCATGCGAGGGTCAGCCCGCCAGTCGTCGGCCCCGGAAATGAACAGCTCCCAGGAAATTGCCTGCGGGCGCCCAGGAAGCGGGCCTAACTCGGCGACAGGCCTTCCGCTCACGGTGATGCGGAGCTTTTCGCCCGCCTCCACGCGTCGCAAGACGCCGCTCACGTTGTTGCGAAGGTCTCGCGCAGGAATGTCTGCCACGAAGGTATCGTAGCAGTTCTGCTACGGGGCGCTTTGGCGCGGTTTGTGGGCAGGGCACGGCGCTCAGGAGGCTTTGTCATAGCCCGCCACGAGGCGCGCGGTCGCGAGCGCGTGCAATGTGACGGTCTGGATGAAGATGCTGAAAGGAAGTGTCACGGGCTCGCTCGTCACGACTGTCACCTCGGTACCGCCGACGGTGCATGAGTCAACTCTTGCACCCTGTTCCTCTTCGATCAGGGTTTGGGCGGCGACCCGACTGACCGCTGTCGCGTCCAGCGTCAGCGCACCGGTTGACCGGATGGCGCCGATATTCAGCTGCTGAGCCGCCGTCTCCGCTGCTTGAGCCGTCGCGGCCTGTAGGCCGGCCTCGCGGCCGGCGACGATCGACGCGTCGACTGCATACGCCGCGACAGGCAGCAGCACCACAGGTATGACAATCGCGAAGAACGCCAGGACCTGCCCGGCTTGGTTAGACTTCAAGACGCCTGCGGGCGACTTCTCCAGGATTCGATCGGGATGGTGCAATGGGATTCGAGCGTCAACCTGCTTGGAATGACGAGTGCCGCCCATGACACGTCGACGGTGCCCGACGCCGTGGCCGACACCACATCACTGCGGCCGAACTTGCCGACGGACAGGCTGAGGTACGCAGAGCTCAGCGGATAGCTCCCGACTATCGACCGGAAGCGTGCCCGCGCTGCCCTCTCCGCGCTCGCCGCATCTGGAGCACGAGCGGCCGCCGCCGCGGCTGCATTCGTCGCGGCATCGAGCCCAGCATGAGCATCGATGACCTGCGCACCGGCCACAGCGCTGAGCGTCAGCAGCATCACGACCGGTGCACAAACCGCCAGCTCGAGCAGCGCCTGGGCTCGACTCATTGCGTAAACGTCTCTTTCTGGATCTCGACGCGGGCGCGCACGGGCAAGCCCTGACCCAGCCCGACCGGGACCAGGGCGGGCACAAAGCCACCGACCTCAACCTGCATGGCGGAACCTACGTCCTTGGCGCACACCCAGACCGGCGGCGCCTCTCCTCCTTGCCCTGGACACCAGGCACCTGCTTGCACGCCGACGAGGCTCGGCGAGAGCGCCCGAACCGTCACAAGGGCGGCAATCCGCGGACTCGAGCCCGCGACCGACGCGGCCCGCGCGCCGGCGAGGGCCGCCGACCTCGCGGCATACGACTCGGCGCCCCAAACCGCAAGCTCGACGCAGCCGAGCGCGAGCAGCAGGGCAACTGGCCAAGCCAGCGCGAACTCAAGAATGGCCGCGCCCCACTGAGACCGGACGCAGTTCACCGCAAGCTTCTCTGCAGCACCGAAACCGCCGGGAACATCAGGACTCCAAGGAACGGCAGCAGGACGGCTATCGCCGCCGGAAGCAGCACGTTGTTCAAAGCGCGCCGGCTCTGGGCGATAAGCTCGCGACGCTGCGCCCTCCTGAGGTCCGTGGCCAGAGCGCGCACGCCCTGGCTGGCGGCGGTGCCGTAGTCACGGCTTGCGGCGAGGATTGTGGCGAGACTGCTCAGCGCTGGAATCTCGTGCCCTTCGGAATATTCGATCAAGCGCCCTTCGAAAGACGACGAACCCGCGACCTGCGAGGCGATGAGCATTCGACGGAGATCGTTAGCCAATTCGCTTTCGACCTGCACGCACACAGAACCCAAAGCAGCGAGAGCGCTTCCGCCGCCGCTCAACTCCAGCGTGAACAGCTCCAGGAGAGGAACCAGCTCTTCCGAACAGCGACGGCGACGCTTGGCGACTGCGGCATTCAGTACGGCTACGAAGGCCGCGCAGCCCGCAATCACCCCGAAAACGGCAACCACCGGGGACACCGCCGCCCCGAAAGCGCCGAGGCACAGCGATGCTGCGACCGCCACCACCGCGACCCGCTCCGGCGATTCGTGCCAACCGGCGCGCTCGATGTTGTGAGCCAATCGACGGCGGGCAGCGCCAACATGCAAGGCGGCGCCAACTCCGGATCGGTATCGATCAATCCACTCTCGGACGGCGGGACTGGGCGTCGCGTACTCGGCCAACAGAACGGCTCCAGTGCACAGGGCGCCTGCCGCAAGGGCAGCAGCCGGCACCAGGACATCAGGCATCGGTGAGCCGCACGCGCCGCAAGCCAGGCAGCTCGAGCAGCCGCCGCATCCACAGGTAACCGGCGGACATCACGCCGAGCATCGCAAGAAGAAATACCTCGCCGGCAGGCGCATGGAACGCATCGAGGTAGGGCGAGTGGAGAGTCGAGAGGATGACCAGGAATGCGATCGGCAGCGAAACAATGATCGTCGACGCCGACCGCGCCTGTGCCTGCAGCGCGCGAGCTTCACGCTCGACCTCCTGTGCGGCTGTGACCGACGCCTCGAGATCGGCGAACAGCGGTACGAGCTCGCCTCCGCCGGGACGCTGAATGAGAACCGCGGCCGCGAGCATGTCGAAGAGGGGCTCGCCTATGCGCTCACGCGCGTCCTTCCATGCCTGCCGGCGGCCGATTGGCCTGGCCGTGATGAGCCGGAAGTCCGCCCGCAGCGCAACCGGTCCCCGTTCAGCAAGCAGTGCGATCGCCTGGTTCACGCTTGTCGCGCCGGTCTCGAGCAGCTGCCTGAGCATCCGCGTCGCCTCGAGAACGGCGTCCTGCCGAATTACCTGCTGAGCCCGTGAACGAGCCTTCACCGCAGCACGAACAGCTGACGCTCCGCCCGCCGCTGCGGGAATGGCCAGCACTATGAGTCCTGTCATCGACGTCGCGCACGAGGCCGCCGCGAGTGCTGCGCAGCCCTCCAGAGCGACCAGGATCCGCGCATCCAGCCATCCCCAACCCGTTCCGACCGCCAGAGCGGTTTCGTGCGCCCACCATCTGGCTGCGCTTGCGGAGACTAACGCGGGAATGCGCGACTGGGGCAGTGGCGCCCCGACAGCGAGAACCGCCGCCATAACAGCGATTCCAGCGATCAAGGCCGCAGCGATTTCAATCATCGAAGCCGTCGAGCAGACGCGCAGGATCGGAGACCTGCGTAAGCTTGGACCACACTCGTTGTGGCATCGCCGCCGCGGAACCGACGCGGTGCCAGCGGCCATCCGGGCGAAACGCGACCAGCTCCTGCAGCAGCGGGCGTCCGTCATCGAGACCCGCGACGCAGCCCACCGAAAGAAGCTTTCGCTCCCTCGTCTGATCGACTGAACCCCTGACGATCGCCGCGTGCAGGACGAGGTCGACGGTGTGCACGACTTCGGCCAGCACTGCCTCTGCGCGCGGGGCCTGTGGGTTGCGAAGCGCGAGCCGCACAAGGCGGGGCAGCGTTTCACGCGGGCTGTCCGCGTGCAGCGTGCAAATAGAGCCTGGGTGTCCCGTGTTCATCGCGTCGAGCAGGTCGAGCGCTTCGGCGCCGCGAACCTCGCCGATGATGATCCGGTCGGGAGACATCCTCAGAGCCTCGTGGACCAGCATCTGGATGGTGATGGCTCCGCGCCCCTCCGTGTTGGATGGCCGTCCTTCCAGAGCGATGCAGTCGGGCAGATCGCGCCAGAGGTGCAGCTCGGCCTGGTCCTCTATCGTGACAACGCGCTCGTCGGATGCGATCAGGCGCGCAAGCACGCGCATGAACGTGGTCTTTCCGGCGCCGGCCCCGCCTGAGACCAGGACGTTCAACCGAGCCGCGACAGCAGCCTCGATAAAGTCGATCAGCGCGCTGGGCAGGAACCCTGAGGCCGCGAGCGAAGCGAGATCGGCAAACCTGGCTGGTGGATGCTTGCGGATCGTGATGCTCATCGGTCGGGCCGGCGGCGAGAGCGCGGCGTGCAGACGGCTGCCTTCTGGAAGGGTCATCGTGACCGTTGGACTCGCTCGGTCGAGGCGCGCGGTTGGCGTGCCATCCGTGTACCAATGAACGAGCTCGATCAATGCGTCTTCATCGTCGAACGGAGGGGCAACCGCCTGGCGGCGACCTGCCTTGAAGACGAAGCACGCTTCGGTCCCATTGATCCGCACCTCTTCGACTTCGGGATCGGCCAGGTGCTCCGCCAACGGACCGAGAGGTGTCACCGATGCGAAGATTCGCCGCCAGGTTTCCTGGGCCTGCGTGCCGTCCAGATCGGTCTCCTCTCCGACGAGCCGACCGACAAGCTGGTAAATCCAACCCTGGTCTTCGACTCGTAGGCGGGTGCGATCTCGCCGCGCCAGCTCGGCCGCGAGCTCGGCTTCCACTCGCGCACGAAGAAGGTCTTCGATGTTGGGCGGAGCCACGTTGCTCACGGTTGGGCTGCCACTGCCACGGCCTGCTCGGCAGTCGAAATCCCACCCTCAGCACCGCCGGCGGCGCCTGGGCCCGCGATTACGGCTGCGAGATGCATCGCGAAAGCGGCATAAACAAAGGCCGGCGCTTGCTTGGACGACACCACAACCACCAGGCCGCCGGCGACGGACGCCTGTACCTCGACGCCAAGCGCGAACGGCGATACAGAGAGGTGGTCGGGCGAGCCATCGACGGCCAAGAGGTCGACCCTGGATCCCGCGACCGCAAGCGGCGCGTCTTTGACAGGTACGAAGACGAGCCGGCGGTCGGGAAGCGCGTCCGCGGTTGTCGCGTCGCTCCGCTGGATGAGCTGACCGGCAGCGAGGTCGTGCGTGGCGTGCATGCCGGTGAGGGTCGTCCGATCATGGCCGTTGAACAACAGCGGTGGTAGTCCGGTGGTATTCACTCGCACCAGCACCACCGAGTCCGACGTGAGTGCGACGCCGGCAGGAATGTCACGCGCCGCGGCGTACACCTCGATGGCATTTCGCTCGGGATTGGCGAACACCAAGAGTGCCCCGCTGACGCCCACGCCTAAAGCCAGTGCAACCAGTGCTGTCGCCCAACGTCTCATCGCCGCTCGACCTTATGACTGGATCTTCGCAGCCACAACTCAGGTTGTTAAGAAGCAGCACGCTGTAAATGTCCACTTGACAAACCCATCGCAACGGTTATGTTGCTTCTCATGGCCGCCACGACCATCGACGCCGGCCCGGAAGCCTCCACTGAAACGCGCCGGAGGTCGTTGCTCGCCGAATCCGACGGCTTGCTCGATGACGTCGAGACCCTCCGTCTTCAGGATGAGACCGAGGCGCCACCGCGCCTCCGCGAAGCGATTCGTGCGCTGCACCTCCGACTGGGTAGGCGCAATCCACCGGTGGCCCCGGCGACGCTTCACGCCGCTCACGACCTCGTGTTCGCAGTCCAGCAGCGACTGATGGCCGCCAATCCCAACCATCCTCATCCCAACCGGCACGCGGGGAGGCCGAGCGGCCAGCCGGTCATGACTCGGGTCACCGATAACCGTGTCTGGAAGCTGCTCACGCTGCCGTCTCCGCCCAACGGCGCTGCGGACGCGGCATGGCTCGAGCTCGTCGACTGCACGGTCGAACGCGCCTGGGACCGTTGGTGTTACGCGCAGCAGCACTCAGCGCGGGCAGCGCGCGAGCACTTCAAGGCACATGTCGCCGCGGCGGTGGCGGAGGTCGCCTGGACCAACTACTGGGAATTGCTGGTGGAGGCCGAGCGGATCAACGAGCGTTTGCGCGCCCGGCAACCAATAAGAAGCCACGCAGCTCTTCGTACTTGACCGGGGCGCCCGAGGCACGGATCCGCGCGGCGAAGAGCTCGAGGAAGCGTCGTAGGCTCGCGTCGTCCAGTAGCGCGGCCGCCTCGATCACGCCCGCCGCGGCCTCCCGATGGCCCGGCTCGAGGACCTGGGCAAGCGTGTCCGCGAAGTCCTCCGGCAGCCCGCCCATCAAATCGAGTTTAAGAGGCGGGAACTAGACTCATAGGCCATGCAGCCGGTCGTGATCGGGGACGTGATGTGGGAGCCCAGCCCCGAGGTGATCTCGAGGAGCCGGCTCAAGCGGTTCATGGACCAGCACGGCATCGAGAGCTTCGCCGAGCTCCTGAAGCGCGCTGATGACGACATCGAGTGGTTCTGGGACGCGGCGATCAAGGACATCGACATCGCGTTCTACCGGCACTACGACAAGGTCGTCGACCTCTCCGAAGGCAAGCAGTGGGCGAGATGGTGGATCGGGGGCCGGATGAACATCGTGCAGAGCTGCCTCGACCGCTACCGCAATACCGAGTCCCACGACAAGGAAGCGATCATCTGGGAGGGCGAGCCGGGCGAGGTCCGCAAGCTGACCTACCGCGAGCTCGACCAGCAGGTGTGCAAGCTCGCCGGCGTGCTGCGCCGGCTGGGCATCCGGCCTGGCGATCGCGTGGGCGTCTTCATGCCGATGTGCCCCGAGGTCGCGATCTCGCTGCTCGCCATCGCAAAGATCGGCGCGGTGATCATCCCGCTGTTCTCCGGCTACGGCCCGGAGGCGATCGCGAGCCGCCTGCGCGATGGCGAGGCGAAGCTCGTCATATGCGCCGACGGGTTCTACCGCCGCGGCCAGGTCGTGCCCATGAAGGAAACCCTCGACAAGGCGCTCGTGTCCTGCCCGACCGTAACCCGCGTGATCATGCATCGCCGCGTCGTGCGCGAGGTGCCGTGGACGCATGGTCGCGACTATGTGTGGGAGGTGGTGGTCGAGGACGAATCCGACCGCACCGCGACGCACGACCTCGACCCCGAGGACCCCCTGATGATCATCTACACGTCGGGCACGACAGGAAAGCCGAAGGGCTGCCTGCACGTGCACGGCGGCTTCCCAGTCAAGACCGCGCAGGACATGGCGCACGGTTTCGACGTCGGCGCGGACGACACGATCTTCTGGTACACGGACATCGGCTGGATGATGGGTCCCTGGCTAATCTTCGGGTCGCTCATCCTCGGCGCGACGATGGTCCTGTACGAGGGCACGCCGGACTATCCGGCCGCCGACCGCCTGTGGCGCATGGTCGCGCTCCATGGAGTCACGGTACTAGGCGTCTCCCCCACCTTGATCCGAAGCCTGATGAGTCATGGCGATGAGGTCCCCGCGCACCACGACCTCACCAGCCTGCGCATCCTGGGCGGCACCGGCGAGCCGTGGAACCCCGAGCCGTTCCAGTGGTTTTTCAAGAACATCGGCGGCGGGCGGATCCCTGTCATCAACTACACCGGTGGGACCGAGATCTCAGGCGGCATCCTCTGCGGCAACGTGATCACCCGCCTGCGGCCGTGCTCGTTCGCCGGACCCCTGCCGGGCATTGCGGCAGACGTGCTCGACTCCGAGGGGCGTTCGGTGCGCGGCGAGGTGGGCGAGCTGGCGATCCGCAACCCGTGGCCCGGCATGACGCGCGGCTTCTGGGGCGACCGGCAGCGCTACCTGGACACGTACTGGAGCCGCTTCGAAGGCGTGTGGGTCCACGGCGACTGGGCTTACGTGGATCCCGAGGACGGCCTGTGGTACGTGCTGGGCCGCTCCGACGACACGATCAAGATCGCGGGCAAGCGCCTGGGGCCGGCCGAGGTCGAGTCGGTGCTGGTGGGTCACCCGTGGGTGTCGGAGGCGGCGGCCATAGGGGTGCCCGACGAGCTGAAGGGCGAGGTGCTCGTCTGTTTTGTGATCCTGCGGCCGAATAGGAAAGGCAGCGATGAGCTGGCGGGCGAGCTGCAGGACCTCGTGGCGGGCGCGCTGGGCAAGCCTTTGCGGCCCAAGGCGATCCATTTCGTCGCGGACCTGCCGCGGACCCGGAACGCGAAGATTCTGCGCCGGGTGGTGAAGTCGGTCTACACGGGGAAGGATCCGGGCGACCTCTCGTCGCTCGAGAACCCCAGCGCGCTTGCGGTCATTGGCGCGACGCGGGAGTGACCTTCGTTCGCGACCCTCTCCCCGACCCTCTCCCCTGCGGGGAGAGGGAGAGCCTAAAAGCTCAGGACCTTTTCCGCTTCCATCGTCAGGCGGACCAGGTCGGGCGGTGTTATGAACGATGCATTCGGTGTGAGCATCTCCGGTAAGACCCCACGGGCCTCAGCGCAGCCTTTTCAAACGTAGACGTGGATGTCCAGGTCGAGGCACTTGTCCATCAGGTCGCGCAGCGGAGGCAGGCCTTGGCCGAGCACGTTGGCGATCACGTCGGGCTTGACCAGCTCGGCGGCGTCTCCGGCGAGGGCGATCGCGACCTCGGTGCCGTTTGGCTTCGCACCGTTGGCCGCGATGTGAAAGGCGATGCTCGCCCGTGTCTGATCCTCGGGTCCGGCGGAGGTGACGATCAAAAGCCCTGGCACGGGCTCAAGTATGGAGCCATAACATCTTGAGACTCACTCGCCTCGATGTCGTTCGACTGCTGCTGCTCTGGCTTGGTGGGATCGATCTCCGGCTGACCATGCTCGCGGTGCCTCCGCTGATCCCGCTCATCCACCGCGAGCTGCATCTCGACGAAAAGGCCGTCGGGGCTCTCGTCTCCCTGCCGGTCCTGCTGCTCGCCGCAGCCGCCGTGCCGGGAGCGCTGCTCATCGCCAAGCTTGGCGTGCGCGGCGCGCTGGCGGTGGGTCTCGGCTGCGTCGCGGTCTTCGGAGGCCTGCGGGGATTCGGCCCCAGCACGCCCGTGCTATTCACCGCGACCTTCCTGATGGGCGTCGGCGTGGCGGTGAGCCAACCCGCATTTCCATCGCTGGTTCGCGAGTGGTTCCCCCGCCGGATCGCGGTCGCCACAGCCGTCTACAGCAACGGAATCCTGATCGGCGAGACGGTCCCGACCGGGCTGACCTCCCCGGTTGGCGTGCTGCCCCTCGCGCACGGCGACTGGCGGTGGGCGATCGCGATGTGGTCGGTGGTGGTCATCGTGAGCGCCGTCGCAATCGTGCTCGCGGCGCCCGCGCGCGGCCCGCGCCCGGCCATCCCGACTCGATGGTGGCCCAACTGGCGCGAAGGCCCGGCGGTGCGGATCGGACTCGTCATGGGCATGGCGTCGGCGGTCTACTTCGGGACCAACGCCTACGTCCCCGACTTCCTGGACCAGACCGGGCGCCACTCCCTCATCACCCCGACACTCTTCGTCCTCAACGGCTCACAGCTCCTCACCGCCCCGGCCGTCGCGCTCAGGGAGCGGTTGCTGACCGGCCGCACCGGCTTCATCGGCTCGGCTGTGCTGATGGCGATCGGGCAGCTGGGCATCGTCCTCACGCCCGGCGCGGGAGTGGTCGCCTGGGCGTTCGTGCTCGGCTTCGCCGCGGCGCTGGCATTCATCGTCACGCTCACCCTCCCACCGAGGCTCGCCGCTGCCGGCGACGTGCACCGCATGAGCGCGGCGATCTTCACGGTGCAGTACGGCACCGCCTTCGTGCTTCCCCTGATCGCGGGTGCGCTCTGGGACCTCACCGGCGTGGCCGGGCTGGCGTTCGCGCCAGGAGTGGCGGCAGCGGGGGTGATGGCGTGGCTGACGCTGTCCTTGCGACTAGGCGGGACTCAGGGGCCGGTCGCGCGGGGGGCTTGAGCTAAGGCAGCTCGTAGGTCAGCGTGTACTTGCCCATGCTTCCCATCGGCGCGGAGAACTCTCCTTTGCCGGTCAGGTCCTTGAGGTCGCCCCTACCCGTGCCGGGAATGACCTGCCATCTCGTGACTGCTTGCTTGCCGTCGTACTCGCCACGAAGCAAGATGGCGATCGAGCCCTTCCTCGCGCCGATGCTGCCTGTGATGACCTCCACCCCCGTGTATTCCGCCGTCTTGTCCGGTCGGTAGGCCATCACATACTCGATAGTGCCGGTGCCTTTGATGTCCCCGGTGTAGCGCTGCTTCACCGACGCCCTCGTCACCTTGGGGCCCGTCTTCGCGCCCGCCGGGTTCTCCTTCCAGTCCTTGATCTCGAAGCCACCCTTGGCGATCTTTTTCATCGTCCAGTTCTCCTTTTGTGATCCAGAAACAGTTGCTAACCCCCGCCCGGCCGTGGCCCTCCCCTCCGGGTGGAGCGCAACGGGCGCCTTCGGCGCCCGACTTTCAATCAAGTCGTGCGAGTCTCCCGCTCCACGAAGGCGAGCGCAGCGAGCATGAGTGGAGCGGGAGACGAGCCTCGAACTCGCTACCTCAACCTTGGGAAGGTTGCGCTCTACCAGGTGAGCTACTCCCGCGTCC
>Ga0209118_1001221_pt1 | contig 12354 bp, 9 predicted proteins | sample BlaSpr_A8_Ref_M1_FD_187988 | JGI IMG/M metagenome (GOLD analysis project Ga0209118, IMG submission 187988) | Forest soil microbial communities from Thunder Bay, Ontario, Canada - Black Spruce, Ontario site 2_A8_Ref_M1 (SPAdes) (version 2) | ecosystem: Environmental > Terrestrial > Soil > Boreal...
AGAATATTCTGGTATTCGGCTATGGCCTGGGCGACTTTGCCCTGGTTCAGCAGCTTTTGTGCGGCTTCAACGTTTTTGCTCTTGTTATAGGCCATGCGCAAATAAAGACAAACCTCCCCTCGGAGTCTGCCCCACAGTTTCTCCTCGAATTGCCGCGGTAGCGGAACGGCTCGTAACGCTACTTGGTTACGCTATCAGGCGGGAAAAAGGCAAGTCAACTACACAGAACTGCTTGTTAGCAGGCAGTTATCCCCTTTCCCCCAGCGAATTCACGGCGAACACAAGGCGAATAGACGAAGGAACTCTTTTTCCATCACTCCTCCGATTCCGGGCCAGCGGTGGGCTGATGGTGCGAGGATGGTGATACCGTCGCGGCGGTCTAGTCCAGGCAACGGATCGCGATGTGCTCAGTGGCTCGAAACTCCATAGAGCACCGATGCATGAGGCGCGAGCGTGACGGTCAGTGATTCTCCAGTGGCAAGATCCTTGTGCTCCCAGAGGTCGCGCAAGCGATAGCTCGTCTCCGGCAACCCAACATCTTTCCACGAATACTGCAAGGTCTCGGGAACGCTTTCGAGATTGAAGAGCGCCACGTAATACCCAATACCCGATGCCGGACGCGCGAGCCACACGGCGGCCTTTTCCGTCGTGACGACCGCATGATTGCCGGTCGAGTGCTGGTCCACGGCCAGCACTTCGGCATTGGTCAGCAGCGACTTCGTCCATTCGTCGCAGAGGGTGAGATTCCCGCCTATCATCAGCGGCGAGCGAAAGATCGACCAAAGCGTGAGTTGCGTGCGCTGCTCATCCGCGGTCAGCCGTGTGGCGCGCGGCTTCCCCCACCCCGCGGCCGGTTCCAGGCGGCCGATGGGCAGCATATCTGCGTCAGGCCAATGGCCGGGTCCGGAAAAGGCAGCCCACTTCGCGGCGCGGGCAAATTGATTTCCGATGCCCGAGGGAAACTGTGTGTCGCTGTGCCAGAGATCCCAGACGTCGTCCGAAATGCGCCACATCTGCGCGTCCTGGCGAAGCTCCTCCGCTTTCTCTAGTGCCGCGGGCCCCGGCGAAAGACTGAGGACCATAGGCCGCCCTGTCTTGCCGAGCGCTTGGCTGATCAGGCGAATCTCATCTCCCTTGTAAGGATGGTCGGCGATGCAATCGACCTTTAGGAAGTCCACGCCCCAGCCGGCGTACTGTTGGGCAAGCGCATCGTAATACGCTTGCGCTGCCGGCTTGCCGGCGTCCAACCCATAATTGAAGGGATTCCAAGGACAGGTGTCGGACGTATTCGCGGCATCCGCGGCGTGAAAGGAAGTTCCGGCGATCGGCAGGTTTCTCCGGACCGCCTCCTTGGGAATACCGCGCAAGATGTGGATGCCAAATTTCAAGCCCAGCGAATGAATGTAGTCGGCGAGCGGTTTGAAGCTCTGAGACTGCGCCGCCGAAGGAATGGTGTTTACCGCGGGCGTGTACCGGCCGTAGGCATCTAAACTGAATTGCGCGCTGTCGGCATTCGTGCCGGCGGAGTGATTCGTCACGTACCAGCCGGAATCCACAACGACGTATTGCCAGCCGAAGGTCTTCAGGTGCTCCGCCATCCACTGCGCATTCGCCCGGATGTCGGCTTCGCTGACCGTTTCGCCGTAAGCATCCCAGCTGTTCCACCCCATCGGCGGCGTCGCTGCCAGTAGAGCCGGCGAATCAGGGGTAGCAGGTTTAACCATAAGAATGACCGCGGCTGCACAAACAAGAACGACACAAACTAACGACCTGGGAAAACCCATTTGGCTGCTCCCCATGGTGATTCTCGATGACCTCTCAGTTGGACCTGGCCATTGGGACCGGGAAAGATCGCCGGCGATTTTATCGCGTGCCGTCAAAACATGGGCAGTGAAGTTTGCGTCGCGCCAACGGCCCAACAGACGGATTCTCGCACCGGAGCGAAGGAATGGCGGTGGAGCGGCGATGGGCCATGCTGGCGTAAGGCTTCGAGATGGTCGGGCGTGCCGTAGCCCTTGTGGCGCGCCAGGCCGTATTGCGGATATATGGCGTCCCACTCTTCCATTCGCGTGTCCCGATGCGTTTTCGCTAGGATCGAAGCTGCGGCGATGGAGATGCTGCGCGCATCGCCTTTAATCAATGATTTCTGTTCGATCAAGACGTCAAGCTGCATCGCGTCAATGAGCAGGTAATCGGGCGGAATTGCCAGTCCCTCGAGCGCGGCGGTCATCGCCTGGCGCGACGCCTGGTAAATGTTCCAGGCGTCGATGCGCTGCGCGTCCACTTCGGCGACTGCCCATGCGAGAGCGTGTTCGCGGATGCGCGGCGCAAGCTCCGCCCGGCGTTCGGAAGTGAGCTTTTTCGAATCGTCCAGGCCGACAATGCGCCGCTTGGGATTGAGAATCACCGCGGCGGCAACGACCGGACCAAACAGCGCGCCGCGTCCGGCCTCATCAATGCCGGCAATGCGCATCCAGCCCAGTTTGCGCGCCGCTCGCTCGAAACGGGAAGAGCAGAGTCGGCTCATTGGTTAGCTGTGACCCCGATGCAGCATCGGGGCAACTCGTGGCGATTCTAGCACGCGGAGGAGGGCCCGTGACCGACTTCTCGTTCGAGTATTGTGAAATCCACCGCAATCGAAGTCATGATTGCCCTTGCGGGTCATTCATACCGGAGTGCGACCATAGGATCAATGCGCATCGCGCGCCGCGCCGGAATCCAGGCCGCGAGAATGACGACGGCAAGAAGGACAAGGAGAGCTAGCCCCAGCAAGACCGGGTCGTGCGGACGGACGTCGAACAAGAGGGATTCCAGCAGACGAGTGCCGAGCCAGGTTCCGAGTAGACCGAAGAGCGCGCCGGCGACGGTCCAGCGAGCGACGCTAGAGAGAACCATTTTCAGAATAGTTGCGGGGGCGGCGCCAAGGGCCATGCGGACTCCGATTTCTTGTGTGCGTTCGGCCACCATGTATCCGACCACCCCGTAGATGCCGATGGCCGCGAGCAACACCCCCATCCCCGCGAAAAGAGTCAGCAGCACGGCGTTGAATCGAGGCCTCTCGGCCAGTTTGTCAACTCGGCGTGTCATGCTCTCAATTTTCACGGGCAGCGTCGGATCGAGAGCGGCGGCTTCCGAGCGGATCCATTGAGCCATCGCCGCAGGCGGGACCTGGCTGCGCAAAGTAAAATGTGCGTTCCGATAGAAACCCTGTCGATCCTCCTTCCAGAGAATGTAAAACTCCGGCTCTCCCGGCGCACTTAGCCCGTTGTTTTTCACGTTTCGAGCGACACCCACAATGGTGCGCCAGGGAGCTTGGTATCCAAAGCGAATGGGTTTCCCGAGGGGGTCCTCGCTGGGGAAGAGCCGCTTCGCAAGGGCTTCGCTGAGGATAACCGGCATGTCTGGTGAAGAGCGGTCCTCTTCGCGAAAATTTCTGCCAGCTAGAAACGGGATGCCAAGAGCAGCAAAATAGTCCGGGGTGACGATGCGCCAGCCAATCATCCCACCGGTTCCTTCTGCGAATCTGGCGTGGCCCGGGACTTCGATGGCAGTGAGAAAAGTAGCCTGTGAGCGCCCGAAAGGAGGAAGGCTATCGCTGACAGCGACCGCGGCAAGTCCTGGGAGTTGCTTCAGCCGGGATTCAAGCTGACGGAAGAAGTCAAGCTGCGCGGCCACCTCTGAATAACGGTAGTCTCCGAGCGATATTTCCGCCGTCATGATGCTTTCTGTCGCCATACCCAGCGAAACGGTTTCGAGTTTCCAAAGACTGCGGAGCAGGAGGCCTGCACCGGCAAGCAAGACCAACGAGACTCCGATCTGTACGCTGACGAGCCCTTGACGGAGCAGGCTTCGCGTCGTAACGCGGACTTCCTTGCCTGTGAGAGCTTCCGGGTGGGGTTGCCGCAAAGCAGGTGCGAGGCCAAAGAGAACTCCGGAAAGAAGCGATACGGCAAGTGTGAAGACCAGGACGCGGACGTCGATGTAAGCCTGTTGAAGGCGCGGGATGCCTTCCGGAGCGATCGAAACAAAGAGACGCAGGAGGAAAAAGGCGAACCAACATCCGCCCGCCCCCCCAAGTACTCCCAGCAGAAGACTCTCGGTAAGAGCCTGCCAGAGGAGGCGAAGTCGAGTGGCCCCCAGGGCAACCCGGACGGCGAGCTCGCGTTGACGGCCAGTGGCACGTGCGAGAAGGAGGTTTGCCACATTGGTGCAGGCGACCAGCAGAACCGCGAGGACAGAACCGAGAAGAACCCAGCTCGCGAGGCGTGAGTCTTCGACCTGACGCTCACGAAGAGGCCTCAGGCGGAACGACACTTCGTTGCGAAATTGCGGTGGCACGTAGTTCAACGAATCTTGAAACAGAGGCTGCATTGCGGCGGAAGCCTGCTCGGCCGTGACGCCAGGCTTAAGCCGAGCAAATGCCTCGAGGATGATTTGGCGAGCGTTCGGGCCGCGGTCCTTCGACGGATTCAAGGCTTGCGGCACCAAGAGATCGAAGCGAGCCAGATTCGGCAATTCAAAATCGGCCGGCAGAATACCGATCAGCCGGGTGGCGCGACCGTCCAGAGAAATATTCTTTCCGATCACGCCGGAGTCGCGGCCAAAGCGAGTAATCCAAAGCCCATAAGAGAGCAAAGCGACACGCGGAGCTCCAGGGCGGTCTTCTTCGACGGTGAAATTTCGGCCCAGGAGCGGCTGGATGCCGAAGGTCGGTAGAAAGCTCGCTTCGACGGCGGCGCAGCCGAGCCGCGCGGGATTCTGTTCCGCGAGATCGCAGTCCTCGATTCCGGGATGCATCGACGTGACGACGGCGAAGGGCGTTTGCTTATCGCGCCAGTCAAGATAGTCGGGACCAAGTACGAACTCCAGCGATTCGAATGGCGCCTTATCACCGAAGGAGACGATTTGATCGTCGTTCGGATAAGGCAGGCTGCGGAATAGCAGCCGGTCTACGACGCTGAAAACGGCGGAGGTCGAGCCAATGCCGACCGTCAGGGTCAGGATGGCGACAAGAGCGAAACCAGGCTTATTCGCGAGGGCGCGAAAAGCAAAGCGCAGATCCAGGAGGCGTGCGTCCAGGAAAGGCAGTCCGCGCTGATCTCGATAAGTCTCTTTGGCTTGTTCGACGCCGCCGAACTCACGCCGCGCGGCATAGCGGGCTTCCGCCGGATTCATGCCGCGCCGAATGTTATCCTCCGCGAGCATCTCCAGGTGCGCGCGAATTTCGGCGTCCAGGTCCCTGTCCAGGTTCCGCTTGCGGAATAGGCCGCCGAAACGCACGCCAAAAATGCGGAGCCATTCCATATCAGGCTCCTTCCGTACCGCCGAGAAGGCGTGCCATGAGCGCGGTCATGCGCTCCCAACTTGCCGTCTCCGCGAGCAACTGTTTGCGCCCGGCGCGCGTGAGCGAGTAATACTTCGCCTTGCGGTTATTTTCTGAAGCGCCCCATTTTGAAGAGATCCAGCCGCGCTGCTCGAGCCGCAGCAAGGCAGGATAGAGCGTGCCCTGGTTCAGCTTGAGCAGATCCTCGGAAACCTGCTGGACGCGCTGGGCGATGCCGTAGCCGTGCAGCGGACCCATGGCGTGAAGGGTTTGCAGAACAATCAAATCGAGCGTGCCTTGCAATACTTCCCCGCGCGGAGGAGCCATGTTCTCTCCTTTAGATAAACAACAGGAGCATAGGCGCTTACCTGTTGAATGTCAACAGGACACCCCCTTTCCGGAACACTTTAGACCTGCAAACCTAGTTGGAGACGCGGCGTCTTCAGAGTTCTCTCCTCGCGCTGGACACCGTCCTCCTAGAGAAGACACCTAGAGAAGACAGGTTGACCGCGGAGCGCACCGGGGCCTAGGATGACCGGGCAAATTCTGCGCCTCCGGTGCGTCAAGGGAGACCTCCATGCGTTTATACTTGCAGTCTGTCTTGCTTCGAGCCGGTTTCTGCCTTTGCTGCACGGCGGCTCTAGTCGTGTTTGCTCCATCAGGCGCTGCGCAAGGTCTCGCCAGCAGCGACCTTTCTCGCTTGCGCTCCGTTGGAAGCGTCGAGCTGTCACCCGACGGCCGGCGCATCGCCTACACCGTGACCATGCGCGATCGGCCCGGCCGCCCCTACGGGCAACTTTGGATCATGGATGTCGCCACGCAGAAATCCGTCCGCGTGGGTGGCGAAAAAGATTCCGGCGGCGGTCCACTATGGTCGCCGGACGGCAAATGGTTCGCGTTTCAGGGCCATCAGAGTGAAAAGGGCGGATTGTTCGTGGCGCGGCCGGATGGCTCTGAGGTCGCCTTTCTCGCGTCGATGAACGGCACCAACAGCCCGCTGCCGGGGACAGGCAACGATGTGACCTGGTCGCCCGACGGCAAGCAACTCGCGTTCCTCTCCTCGACTCCCGGCCCGGAAGCCGTGGAAGCCACGGGCGATCCGATGGTGATCAGCCGGTATCTCTATAAACCCGATGCCGGCGAAGGAATGACCAGGTTCAACGACAATCAGCGGCTGCACATTTTTGCGGTGGACGTGGCCACAAAGCAGGTGCGCCAGCTCACGCAAGGCAATTTCGACGAGCATTCGATTGACTGGTCTCCCGACGGCAAGGAAATTCTCTTTGCTTCGAATCGCGAGCCGAATCAGGATGAGTTTTTCAATTACGACATTTTCGCCTTGAAGGCTGCGGACAGCAGCATCCGCCGACTGACAGCGACGGAATACAACGAGTACGAGCCGCTCTGGTCGCCCGACGGCAAGCGCATCGTCTTTCGCGGCACCCGCCGCGGACTGACCGACCGCGAGACGACCATGGAAGACACCCACGTTTGGGTGATGAACGCCGACGGCAGCGATCGCCGCGAAATCGGCGCCGTCTTGGACAACCGCCAGGGTGCGCCGCGATGGGCGCCGGACGCCAGCGCCGTCTACTTCACCCTCCAGGAGCGCGGTAGCAACCGTTTGGTGCGGTTGCCGATCTCCGGCGGCAAGCCGGAATATGTGGTGAAAGAGAGCGGAGTCGTGGGCGGCTGGTCCGTGAGCAAGGACGGCGCCTTGGCGTACAGTTTCGCGTCGCCACAAGACGCCACGGAACTCTATCTCAAAGCGGGCAGCGGCGCGCCGCGCAAGCTAACGGACTTGAACGCCCAACCTTTCACCGGAAAACAGATTGCCGAAGTCGAGTCCTTCAGGTTCATCAGCAACGACAACAAGTTCGAAGTCGAGGCCTTTCTCACCAAGCCGCTGGGGATGACCGCCACATCGAAACATCCTCTCATCGTCAATATCCACGGCGGGCCGCACGGGCAAAATGGTCCGGCGTTCAACTTCAAAAATCAGGTCTACGCGGCACGCGGATGGGCCACGCTGAACGTCAACTATCGCGGTTCCACCGGCTACGGACAGAAGTTCGCCGACGCCGTCTTCGGGGACCAGGATGGAAACGAGGCACAGGATGTTCTGTACGCGGTGAGTGCGGCGGTGCGCCGTTACCTGTGGATCGATCGTGAGCGCCTGGGTATCGAGGGCGTGAGCTACGGCGGCCAACTCACCGACTGGCTCATCACCCAAACGAATGAATTCAAGGCCGCCGTGCCCATCGCCGGGATCGCCAACCTCGTCAGCTACAACTACATGACCTATTACAACCAGTATGAAGAAATGGAATTCGGCCAATTCCTGCATCAGGGAAACTTGATGGATGTCGCCTGGGAACGCTCTGCACTAAAGCACGTCGCTGCCGCGCACACCCCCACGATGTTGATGCACGGCGAAAATGACAACGATGTGCCTATCGCCGAGGCCGAGCAGTTCTTCATCGCGCTAAAAGACGTGGGCACGGAGGCAATTTTCGTGCGCTATCCGCGCGAAGGCCACGGCCTCGCCGAAACCAAGCATCAGATCGATTCCATCGACCGCTCGATCGCCTGGTACGAGAAGCATTTCCCCAAGCCCGGCGCGGAAGGCGTCACGAATGTTCAGCCATAGCGGCTGCAACTAAACTCGCGTTAAGTTCCACCAGCGCTCGTGAGCAAAAGGAGTTTTCACACGGGAACTGCGGGGCCCAACAAAAAGCCCCAGTCGCCTGGGGCTCTGTTCGTCGATTGGCGTGAAATCGAGTACGGCCGCCTAAGCCTTCGCTTCCGTTCCCGCAGTCGCCACCGCAGCCACTTCCTCGCGTCCCGCGCGCTTGATGCGGGCGGCCTTGCCCTTCAAATCGCGCAGGTAATAGAGCCGCGCCCGGCGAACTTTACCCTTGCCAACAACTTCAATCGAGCTGATGGTGGGCGAGTGCAGCGGGAAAATGCGCTCGATGCCCACGCCAAAACTGACCCGGCGCACCGTGAAGGTCGCGCTGGAGGCCCGGCCCTTCTTCGAGATCACCACACCCTCGAATGCCTGGAGGCGTTCCTTCACCTTCTCGCCTTCGCCTTCCTGCAGGCGGACGTTGACGCGCACCGTGTCGCCCGCGCGGAACTCGGGGAGGTCCTTGCGCAGTTGCGCTTCATGCAGTTTACGAATTACCGGATTCATGTTCCTGTTTCCTTTTAGACCCACTCTGGCGGGGCCAACTCTTCAAAGACGATCTACCATTATAGATAAATCTTGATATTTTGCCTAGCGGATTCAAGCACGCCTTTCCCCGGAATACTCCCGGCAGCATCCCGTTGACAGCCGCCGGACAAAAGGGAAAGCACGAACTGACCGTCACATAACCCGGCCCGTCCGCCCACGCAAATAGCGCCGCGTCCTCGGCGATCACGCCATCGCAGATGTTGAAGTCGTCTTGCGAATCACCGTTTCCGCAAAGTGCTCCATCTCTTCGAGCTGCGGGCTGAATTGCAGCAGCACTAGATCAACACCGGCATTTTCGAATTGCGTCAGGCGCTCCGCCACCTGTTCCGTCGTGCCAACGAGGCCAGACCGCAGCCCGCGATTTGAAACCGAATAATCTTCTTTGGAAACGCGCTGCTCCAATTGCGTTCCGGCAAGCCATTGCTGGTAGTTCGCGTATCCGGCGGCGGATTGCTGGACGTCGGTGATGCGCCGCAGCTCGTCCTGCGCTTCGCGTTCCGTTTCCCGAACGACAGCATAGCCGGCGACGCCAAACTTGAGCGGCGGCAAATTGTGCCGCGCGCGGCGTTCCCGCAGATCCGCGATTTTTTCGCCGACGCGCTCCGGCGGGTCACCGTGCATGAGGTACGCGTCGCACTTCTCGGCGATCAGCTCTTTTGCCGCGGGAGACTCGCCGCCCGCGTAAAGCGTTGGCCGCGGCTTCGAAGTAGGTTTTGGCTCGAGAACATTATCTTCCACACGGTAATACTTCCCGGAATACGAAAAATGGTCCTGCTTCCATACTCCATCCAAGACGTCAAGCCACTCGCTGGTGCGCGCGTAGCGGTCGTCGTGCTGTTCGAACCCGACGCCATACTTGCGCGCTTCGTCCGCCCACCAGGAGGAAACCACATTCAGCGTGAGCCGCCCATTGCTGATCTGATCGATGTTGGCCGCTTGCTTCGCGAGCAACGCCGGAAGATGGAACGTCGGCCGCACCGCCACCATCAATTCGATCCGCTCGGTTACCGCGGCCAGTGCCGCCGCCGTGGACCACGCATCCAGCGAAGGCGCCTCGACGCCCTTGATGTCGTTGAGGTTGAGCTCCGCGATCAGCGTCAGGTCGAAGCCAATCTGCTCGCTCCTTTGCGCGAGCCGCTTCACATACGCCCAGCTTACTTCCATGTTTTCGTTTTCGACGTTGCGCAGCCACCCGCCGAACACCGGAAGCCAGTAGCCGTATCTCATCGCGGGCCTCCGCCGACCACCGCGCGTTCCGGGCGGTTCGCTTGGTGCTGCTGCGCCTCCGTGATGAGGAAGTTCGCCAGCCGCGCGTAAGGATTGAAGCCGATGACGCGCACCGGATCGGCAACGAAATTCGAAAGCGCGTTCACGTCGTAATAAAGTTGCCGCCCCGTCCGGTCATCGATCACATACTCGATGCCGCCAACCTCGACGCCGGCGAGTTCCACAATTCGCTCCACGTCTTCGATCACCTGTTGCGGCGGCTCGTAGCCTTCCACCTTCATCCCGCTCTTCGGCGCGTCCACCGGACACGCGATGCGCGTCAGCTCTTCGCCTCGGGTGTTCTGGCAGATGTCCGCCGGACACAAGTTGTAACTCTCGCCGGTGATGTAAATCTGGATCGCATAGAGAAATTTCCCGCCAAGAACCTCGACGCGCGTAATGATTCCGTCGCGCGCCGTAAACGCTTCTTGCACCAGCGCCGTGGAATCAATGCCAAAGTAAAGGCGATTCTCTTCCACGCGGGCGCGCAGCTCGTCCTGCGAATTGAAGCGCTCGATCCCCGCGCCGCTCCCGCCGATGTTCGGTTTGATGACCACGGGATACGCGATGGCCTCGGCTGCCGCCAGCGCCTGCGACGGATGATTGATGACCCGCGCTTTCGGATACGGCAATCCCAATTTTTCCAGGTTCGTCAGTTGTAGCGCTTTCGAAATCTCGTGACTGAAGCAACGATAGCCATTCACGACCCGCACGCCCTTGCCTTCAAGGTGCGCAAGATAGTTGAGCGTATAGAAAATCCCGTGCCCCAGCCCCCGCTGCCACGCCGAAGGACTCATGCGATTGAAAAGCAGCGAATATTCGCGTTCGGGCGAAACCACATCGTAGTTGTGGTGCCGCGCATCCATCTTCAGCCACGGCACGCCGCGTTCATCCAGTTGCTGAAACAGCGGCCGGAACCAGTCCGGATGCTCGTAATAAATGGCGATGGGCTTTTCGAGCCCAGACCCGTTCCCATTTGTTTCCATGCTCATGAAACCTCTCGTATCCCTTTCGAATCGCTCTCGCCGCAATCAAAATCGGCCGCTCGTCCCGCCCGCGTTCTTTTAGCCTGCGGTATCCTCGAATTCCAGCGTCATATGGTTTTCGTCCACGTAATTCTCGCCGATCTTCAGCGACCATGGTTCAGTTCCAAACACGCGAAACCCTACCTCCGTATAGAGATGCCGCGCCGCTTCTTGCGTTACCGCCACCATCAGGCGAACAGAGCGGAGCCCCGGTAACGCTTTTGCGGACTTGATTACCTCCACCAGCAGCGCGCGCCCGACGCCCTTCCCGCGCGCCGATGGCGATACAAACACGCCCCAGATATGCCCGATGTGTCGTCGCTTTAAGAGCGCATCTCGGTAAAATCCAATCATCCCCAACATTTGTTCACCATCGAACGCGCCAAACACAAAGTTTTCCGCGCCGCCCGAGCGCAGCCGGGAGGCATACTCCTCGACCGTCGTCCGTTTGAGTTCCTCCGGCGATTCCGCAAACGAAACCGGATCCGTCTCCAGTGCCTGCAACCGCAGCCGCCACAGCGTTTCTGCATCGTTTCCCGTCAGCTTCCGGATATCCATCAACGGTTTTCTGCCTCATTATTCAGCATACCGGACCTGGCGCGCTCTTATTCCCGTGTCACCGGGATACTCGAGGCTTCCGGCTCCCGCCCAGCAAAGCGCTAAACCAGGTCGGGACGATTGCGCTTCGTTTTTTCTAGCGCCGCCGCGCGCCTCCACTTGGCCACCTCCGCGTGATTGCCGCCCATCAGCACTTCCGGAACGCCCCAGCCGCGATACTCCGCGGGCCGCGTGTAATGCGGAAAATCAAGCAGCACGTGATTCGCAATCGGTGACTCGAGTTTCATGCGGCCAAGCGCATCCGCGGTCTCCGCTTGCAGGGGCGCAGCACCGGTCCCATCTGCCCCGACCGTCTCGAGGACCTGGTCGGGATGCTGCGCCCCTCGTAGAGGAGACGTTGCCCGGGAAGACAGACTCTCGCTGAACGATTCATTCTGCGAGGACGCTTCGTTCCCGAGCGCGCCCGGAATGAGACGCGCCACGGCATCAATCACCAGCATCGCGGGAAGTTCGCCGCCGCTCAAAACGAAGTTGCCGATGGAGATTTCTTCCGTCGCCAGATGCTCCGCCACGCGCTCGTCGACGCCTTCATATCTACCGCAAATAAAAATGATGCGCTCGAGCTGCGCGTAGCGCCGCGCGGTCTCCTGATGGAATACTCTTCCAGCCGCGGACATCAAGACGATCGCGGTTTTTGGATCGCGCGTGGTTGGTTGCCTCACGTCCCCAACGCTCTGACCGAGAAGCGATTCCACCGCTTCGAAAAGTGGCTCTGGCTTCAGCACCATGCCCTCGCCACCGCCGAACGGCCGGTCATCCACGGTGCGATGACGATCCTTCGTGAACACCCGCAGATCCGCGACGTTCACCTCGACGAGCCCCGTTTCTCGAGCGCGCCGAAGTATTCCGTGATCGAAGGGCCCGGCAAAGAACTCCGGGAAAAT
>Ga0209118_1001224_pt1 | contig 12308 bp, 11 predicted proteins | sample BlaSpr_A8_Ref_M1_FD_187988 | JGI IMG/M metagenome (GOLD analysis project Ga0209118, IMG submission 187988) | Forest soil microbial communities from Thunder Bay, Ontario, Canada - Black Spruce, Ontario site 2_A8_Ref_M1 (SPAdes) (version 2) | ecosystem: Environmental > Terrestrial > Soil > Boreal...
GTCCCGCTCACCGACCCCCGCCTGCGCCACTTCCCAGACGGTGAGATCAACGTCAAGATCGAGGACTCGATGCGCGGGCACGACGTGTTCGTGATCCAGCCCACGAGCCCGCCCGTCAACGAGCACCTGATGGAGCTCTTCATCATCCTCGACGCCCTGCGGCGCGCCTCGGCCGGCCGCGTCACCGCGGTCATCCCCTACTACGGCTACGCCCGCAAGGAGCGCAAGACGCAGCCCCGCGAACCGATCTCGGCCAAGCTGGTCGCGAACTTCGTCACCCTCGCCGGCGCCGACCGCCTCCTCCTGCTCGACCTGCACGCCGAAGCCATCGAAGGCTTCTTCGACGTGCCCACCGACCACCTCTCGCCGCACCGGATCATCGCGGAGTACCTGAAGACGCGCGGCCTGCACCACATCACGATCGTCGCGCCTGACGCCGGTGGCGGCCGCCGCGCCGAAGCCGTGGCGAACGACCTCAACGCCCCGATCGCATTCGGTTACAAGCGCCGCACGGGCGACGACGAGGTGGAGATGATCGCCGTCTCAGGTGACGTGAAGGGCCGCGACTGCGTGGTGGTCGAGGACATCATCACCACCGGTGGCACCATCTCCAAGCTGGCCCAGTCGCTGCACAGCCAGGGCGCCAACAGGGTCTTCATCGCGGCTACCCATGCTGTCCTGACAGGCGATGCGGTGGACCGGCTGCGGAGGTCCAACGTCGAAGAGGTCGTTGTCACCGACTCGGTTCCCATATCACCCGACAAGCTCGGTCCTGATTCGCCGCTGAAGGTCCTTTCAGTGGCACCTCTGCTCGCCGAGGCGATCATCCGGGTCCACGAAAACCGGAGCGTCAGCGAGCTCTTCAGATAGACCGCTCGTCATGACTGGGCAGGAATGGATCGAGGTAATCGTTCTCGTCGTGTGCTTTTTCGTGGCCGCGCTGGCCAGCGGCACCGAGACGGCGCTCACGTCGGTCGGACGCCTTCGAGTCCGCTTCCTTGCGGAGCAGGGGAGCCAGGCCGCGGGCATCCTGCAGAGGCTGCGCGCCGACCCGAATCGCTTCCTTTCGACCGTGCTCTTCGTCAACACGCTCGCGCTTATCGTTGCGTCGACGGCGACGGCCCTCCTCAGCGACGAGGTTTTCACCAGCTGGGGCGTGCCGAGCGCCTGGCGTCTCTGGCTAACCCTGCTGGTCTCGGTCGCGCTCTCCGTGGTCCTGCTCATCGGAGCCGAGGTGACGCCCAAGACGCTCGCGATCACGCACGCCGAGCGCGTGGCGCTTGCGGCCGCCGGCCCCGTCGACCGCCTGGCAAGCTTCCTGGGTCCCATCCTCTGGGCGGTCACGTTCATCTCTCGCGGGATCACCGGAGGCCGCGCCGCCCGAGCCCCGTACCTCACTGAGGAAGAGCTCATCAGCCTGCTGCACGTCTCGGAGGAGCAGGGCGTGATCGAAGAGCAGGAGCACCAGATGATCCACGGGATCATCGAGATCGGCGACAAGACCGTGCGCGAGATCATGGTCCCGCGCACGGACATCGTGGCCGTCGCCCACGACGCAGAGCTTCGAGAGGTCGTACGGCTTTTCAAGGAGCATCGCCACACGCGAATGCCGGTTTTTGAGCACAACATCGACCACGTGGTCGGACTCATCCACACCAAGGACCTGCTGCTCTTCTACACGCTGTCCAGCTCGCAGAAATTCGACATGGACAAGCTGCTGCGGCCCATCGAGCACACGCCCGAGCAGAAAAAGGTCGACGAGCTGCTGCACGACATGCGGACCAAGAAGGTCCACATGATGATCGTGGTCGACGAGTACGGCGGCACCGCCGGCCTGGTCACTCTCGAGGATTTGCTCGAGGAGATCGTCGGGGAGATCCGCGACGAGTACGACTCGGCGGAAGAGGACCAGCTTGTCATCCTCAACGACCACGAGGCACGCGTCGATGCCGGCTTCCCGCTGGAGGAGCTCAACTCACGACTCGGACTCGCGATCGAGGAGTCCGGCGACTACGACTCGGTCGGCGGGTACGTGCACTCGGTGCTCGGCAAGATCGCAACACCGGGCGATTCGTTCACGGCGGGCCGGGCGAAGTGGACCGTGGAGAAGGTGAAGGGTCGCCGCATCGAGGCGATCCGCCTCACAGCGGATAAACCGTGGCCGACCGACGAGTTGCCGTCCGCCAGCAACAAGGATGGCTCGGGCAAACCTGTGGTGGAGAAAGAGACTGGCCACTTATCGTGACCGGGCGGTCGTGCTGCGCAAGCTCGACTATGGAGAGGCCGACCGGATCTTCACGCTCCTGACCCGAACGCACGGCAAGGTGGGTGCGATCGCGAAAGGCGTGCGGAGGCCCGAGTCGAAGCTGGGCCCTTCGCTCGAGCTGTACGGACACGTCGACGTGCTGCTGGCGAAGGGACGTGGCGACCTCGATGTCGTGGCGCAGGTGCAGCGCGTGCCGGGGCTGCGGATCGCCGGTGACGTGGAGGTCATGTCGCACGCAGCCCTCATCGCCGAGCTCGCGGAGCGCGTGTGCGAGGACCGTCACCCGGTCGACGGCGTGTACGAGCTGGCGGTGATGGCGCTGGACGAGCTCGCGCGCGAGACGGATCCGCGTCGAGCGTCGGCCTATTTCATGATGGCCGCGCTGGATCTGCTGGGCTACGCCCCGCAGCTGGCGGCCTGCGCGTCGTGCGATCGCCCGCTCAAAGCGCAGCCGGCGGCGTTCAGCGCCGAGGCGGGTGGGTTCCTGTGCGACCAGTGCGCGACGCCGTCGATGTCGCTGGTGCCATTGGCCGCGATCAAGGTGCTGCGGCTGATGGCAGCCGGCGACCTGGAGACCTACCGGCGGCTCAAGCTGGACCTCGCCTTGATGAATGCAATCGATGGAGTGCTGACCACCCAACTGGAGCACCACCTGGACCGGCGCCTGAAATCGCTAGCATTCCTTCACCAAATGAGAGGAGTTTGAAGATGATCAGCGCAAAGAACGCGTTCAGTGGTTTCTCGGTCAACGACATCGATGCGGCGAAAGAGTTTTATGGCAAGACGCTCGGCGTCGAGGTGGACACGATCCCCGCCGGCCTGATGTTGAAGATCGGTCCGGGAATCCTGGTCTACCCCAAAGGGGACGCCCACGTCCCCGCGACCTACACGATGCTCAACTTCCGAGTCGACGACATCGAGGAAGCGGTCAGCGAGCTGGAAGGCAAAGGCATCAAGTTCGAGCACTACAAGGGAATGACGGACGAGAAAGGCATCGCCCGAGGAATTGCCCGCAACGAAGGGCCAGACATCGCCTGGTTCAAAGACCCGGCCGGCAACATAATCTCGGTCCTGCAAGACGCGTGAGAGAGGTTCCCCCCTCTTCCGCGAAGCGGGAGAGGGTCGGGGAGAGGGCCGTGGAAGAATGACCGTCCCTCGCGACCAACTAATGGAAAGAGTCGTCGCGCTCACCAAGCGACGAGGCTTCATCTACCCGTCGAGCGAGATCTACGGCGGCCTCTCAGGCTTTTACGACTTCGGCCCGTACGGCGTCGCGCTGAAGCGCGCGATCCGAGACCTGTGGTGGCGCCACATGGTCGATTTGCGCGACGACGTGGTCGGCCTGGAATCCACCCAGATCATGCCGTCGGCGGTGTGGGCCGCCTCCGGCCACCTCACCAACTTCGTCGACCCCCTCCGCCAGTGCCTCGGCGAATGCAAGAAACGCTGGCGCGCCGACCACGTGAAAGGCGACCGGTGCCCCGAATGCGGCGGACCGCTGGACGAACCCCGCATGTTCAACCTCATGTTCAAGACGCACGTGGGCCCGATCGAAGACACGGCCTCCGAGGTCTATTTGCGGCCCGAGACCGCGCAGGGCATGTTCGTGGACTTCAAGAACGTCCTGAACTCGTCGCGCGTGCGCGTGCCGTTCGGCATCGCGCAGCAAGGCAAGGCGTTCCGCAACGAGATCACACCGGGCAACTTCGTCTTCCGAGTGCGCGAGTTTGAGCTGATGGAGATGGAGTTCTTCGTCAAGCCCGACACGGACGACGAGTGGTTCGCCTACTGGCGAACGGAGCGCATGCGCTGGTACACGGACGTGCTGGGCATCAAGCCCGACCGGATGCGCTTCTACGACCACCCCAAGGCCGGCCTCTCGCACTACTCGAAGCAGACGACCGACATCGAATACGACTTTCCGTTCGGCTGGGGCGAGCTGGAGGGAGTGGCCGACCGGACCGATTTCGACCTCCGCGTCCACCAGGAGCACTCGAAGGTCGACCTCACCTACCTGGACCCCGAGACGAACGAGCGCTACCTGCCGTGGGTGATCGAGCCGGCGGTGAGCCTGGAACGCATCTTCATCACGCTCTTGCTCGACGCCTACGACGAGGACGTGGTGAACAACGAGCCGCGCGTGGTGCTGCACCTGCACCCGAACGTGGCGCCGGTGCAGGTGGCGGTGGTTCCCCTGTCGAAAAAACCCGAGCTGACCGGCCCTGCGCAGGAGGTCATGAAGTCGCTGCGAGGCGAGTTCAGGGTGGAGTACGACCAGACGGGCGGCAACATCGGCCGCCGCTACCGCCGACAGGACGAGATCGGCACCCCGTTCTGCGTAACGATCGACTTCGACACCCTGAACGACCAGGCGGTAACCATCCGCCAGCGCGACAGCACCGAGCAGGAGAGGGTCAAGATCGCGGCTCTGCGAGACCGCCTAGGAGCGCTTACCAGCTAAAACGCTCGATGACAGATTCATTCGAGAAGCTCGCCAGGTCCCTCGGTGCAGGCCCCGTGACCAAGCCCGCGGATCCCATCCGGCCCCAACGCATGAACGCGAACGCCTTCTGCGTGCGCAACAGGGTTTTCGCCATGCATGTCGGCGATGACCTGGTCGTCAAGCTGCCTCCCAAGCGGGTGGCCGAACTGATCGAGAGCGGTATCGCCGTTCCGAATGTCGTAGGCGGGCGGCCGATGAAGGAATGGGCGAACCTCCGACCGGAGACCGAGAAGAAATGGCTTGCCCTGGCAAAGGAATCCTTGGGCTACGTGCGCAATAAACGCTGACGAAGAATCGTGATATCCGTCGAAGGCGCCTAGGCAGAAACTAGGCCAGAAACCAGGTTTCGCAATTCGTCTAGCTCGCGTCGGTACTTGTTCAGATGACTCTCTGCGGTTGAGCCGGGGTGCCAATCGAACTCGAAGTGGCCGTGTGACACCTTCGGCTCGGCGACGTCGTGCAGTCCTTCCGATGGGATGACAAGGCACTCCTCGTGGAATCTCGCCTCCCCCCGCAGCCAGCCCAGCACCACGATGTAGGTGGACGGCGAAGGCCGGAAGCTGGACGCCAGCACCATCACGCTCGCGCTCGGGTGCGCCGTGTCGACACCGACAGTCTTCACCTGGATTCCCAACACGCGCCGGCTCTCGAGATGCAGCACTCCCAGCTCAGACGTCTCGATGTCAGGAAACGGCCGAAAAAGGTTCAGGCCCGAATCCTGTGCAAGCAGCCGCACCACCTCCGCCTCCCCGATGAACCCCACATCGCTCCGCCACGTGGGGCGAGCCTCTGCGACTTGTGCGACCTCCTCCACCGCCCGAACGGCCGGCGCGATGCCGAACCGCTCCACCAAACTCTCAGCCGGCACCAGCCACGGCAGCCACCGGCTGTCCGAGCGTGGCTTCATCCCGAACCCGGTCGAGTAAACCGGGGCTCCGTTGGCGGAGCTCAGGTCGGCGAGGCGCTTGAACTCGCGCACCGGCACGACGAGCATCGTCGGGCCTAATCCGCCTTCGACTACAAGCCCCGCCACGAGCAATGCATCGTCGTCCAGCAGCGCCGACGCCCACACTGCCAGCTCCACCTCACCCTTAACGAGGCTCGATCGTGTCTTCGCCTGCACCCGGAAATAGGTCCCATCCGTCAGCCGGTGAACCAGCCCGTCGATCCCTCGGTCGGTCAGCGGCAGGAACACATGCAGCTGCCCGCGCGACTGCTCCGTCAACAACGCCCACAGCCGGAACTCGAACACCTGGCCCGAGGCGCTCGTCTCGCTTCTAGTCCAGGGCGCATCCACGGCCACAACCATAAATAGACGAGCCCCACGCGGGGGTTTCCCCCACGCAGGGCCCAAGGAAGGGAAGGAGGTCTGGCTAACTCGAACGGCCGCACCCCCCTCGCAGGGCCGGCCTTAGCTTCTTGCCCCTCTATGAAATCGCCTGGCCGGTCGGCGCGTCGCCGTACAAGTGAGGTACACATACCGCTGTCACGAAAACAGCTAGCGGCGCTAGTCGATCGCGCGTTCCGGGTGCGAAAAGCCAACCCATAACAATCCCTTCACTTGCCTTTCGCCCCACCCGGAATATATTCGTGGGTGCGGCCCCCAGGTCACATGGATACGGGGTTCAATGGAGGGATAGCAGGCGACTCGATCGTTACGACCGTCCTCGCATTCGCAGTCGGCTCGTTCACGAGGGGGATTCACCAGATGAGGCTCAAGCGTTTAGCTATCGGCGCGGTCGCGGTCGCGGGTGTGGCCTGGATGGCGACACCAGGCGTCGGCTTGGCGAGCAACCGGGACTCTCAGATCCCGCGCTACCAGCACATCGTCGAGATCATGATGGAGAACACGAGCTACGGCACGATCATCGGAAGCTCGCTGGCTCCGCAGATCAACGCGCTGGCGAATCAGTACGGCCTGGCAACCAACTATTACGGGGTCACTCACCCGAGCGAACCCAACTACATGGCCGCCGTCGCCGGCAGCTTCTTCGGTGTGCAGGACGACAACCAGTTCTACTGCACGCCCGCCCTGGCCGCCACAGACCCCATGTGCACTGGCACAACGGTCAACCACACCGTCAACGCCCAGTCCATCGCCGATCAGCTGACCGCGGCCGGCAAGTCCTGGAAGGGCTACTTCCAGAGCCTTCCCGCGATCGTCGGACCCGTCATCGCAACCGGCCCTAACGCCAACGGGCCGTACACCTTCAAGTCCCCGAGCGCTGCCAACGCCCTGTACGCCTCGAAGCACAACCCGTTTGTCAACTTCACCGGGACACAGGGTGCGCTGGCCAAGATGGTCCCCGACACCCAGCTCGCGAAGGATCTGGCACGTGGCCGTCTGGCGAACTACAGCTTGATCGTGCCGAACCAATGCAACGACATGCACGGCACGGGTGGATGCGGAACCACCTCGCTCATCACACTCGGCGACTCGTACGTCGGGTCCACTGTCAAAACGATCATGTCCTCGAAAGTGTGGAAGGACGGCAACAACGCCATCGTGATCACGTGGGACGAGGACGATTTCTCGGACGCGGGTAAGCCCGGAACGGGCTGCTGCGGCGCCAACCCGGGTGGCGGTCACGTGGCCACCATCGTGATCAGAAATCACGGTTCTTCTGGTGAGGGAAGAGGCGACGACGGCAGCAACGGAACTCACATCGTGGACAACACCCCCTACAACCACTACTCGCTGCTGCGCACCATGGAAGCGGCTTTCCGACTTCCCTGCCTGGCGCACGCCTGCGACAGCGTCGTGCCGACAATGGCCCCGCTATTCGGGGGGTCTCAAGACTGAAGGCTGGACTCCAGCCACCCCGACGCGCAAGATTGACGACGGGGTAGCCGAAGAGGGCCCGCGGAGTGCGGGCCCTCTTGCTTGTTGGTGGTCAGTCACGGTCCTGGCTGTTCGATGGAGGGGTTCGCAAGGTTCCAGACCCTAAAGCCGTTTAAGTAGATGGCAACCCCAGCGGAGCAAGGCCTCGCCCTTCCCCCACAACTAGAGAGGCCTTCGTTCAACCGCCCCGGCGAGCCCCTTCCCGACGTGCTCGCCGGGCTCCGGTGGGGGGTTGCATCCGTTACTAGGTCGTCGCGCCGCCCATCACTGCGACCGAACCGGCTGACGATGCAGCCGCGTCGCGCGCGAACAGGACGAGCAGGTACCACCCCAACACCACGAGCAACGGCACGTCAGGTGACGCAATTGCTTCTGGCTCGATCTCGACCTGCCCCTCCAGCTTGAACAGCCCCTGACGGCTCTTGAAATGGACGAGAGGCTTGTCCGCTGCGTCCAACCAATCCCACTGCGAGCGCCAAAAGTTCGCCGAGCCAAACCGAAGTTGTTGTCGCCCCACGAGGTCAAGCGTGCCGCCGCCGCCCCAGTTGGGACTGAACAGCGCGACGTTGTCCTCTGAACCGGCCAATCGAACCGTGACCCTTGGGTGCCAGAAACCCTCTCGCTTGAGGGTCCAGCTGCCGTCGGCCGTCTCGCCCGTAGCCAGAGACATGCGCGCCCAAACCAACGTGCCGACCACCTCGTCGCCCGAGTGCAGCTCAAAAGCCTGCTTCGTCCGAGCGGGCTGAACCCAGTCCAGCTCGCCACTCGCAACGTCCTTAATCGATTTCATGACCAAAGGGTAAGCCTCCCTACTGACCTACCAACCGGATCGTCCAGAAGTCCGACGACAGGCCGGGCTGGATCAGGTACGAGTACGGGAGCGTGCAGTAGCCCTTCATTCCCCAGGCCGCGCCCCAGGAGTTGCGCACGATGAACCACTGGTTCGCGTCGTCGTAGCCAACCGCCATCACCGCGTGCCCGCCCACCGGCCGCTCACCCCACCCCGGCATCGGGGCGTGGCCCGTTCGCGCGACCGTCGGGCTCTCGAAGCTCTGGTAGACCGTAAACCCGAAAACGAACGGATAGCCTGACGCGAGGCATCCCTTCATCTGGTTGATGTCCTGCACGAGGCTCTGGTACGAAACCGCGCGGTCGAGCGTGGCGTCCGTGTAAGCCCGGGCCGGCGGCTTGCTCGCGAACTTCGCGATGCGATACGGCCATTCAGGCTCGGGACACACACCGAGGCTTGCCACCGACTTGATCCCGTCCCGAAGCATGGCGCCGCTGTCTGAGCGCACCGTCCCCTCGATGACGCGCTCGTTGTAGTAGATGAAAAGGCGCGAGGGCACGAAGTCCGAGAGCTTCTGCTTCAAGCGGTCGAACTCGATCGCCCCCGCGATCGCGTTCGCGGTGCAGCTGCCGAGCTGGCCCTGGTTGTAGACCGCCGGACACCGCCGCCGCAGGTCGGCGCTGGGCGGCAGCGCAAGGAGAAATTGGGCCGGCGCCGCGTACAGGTGGTCGCGCTGGTCGGGCTGGTCGGGAATCCACCCGTAGCGGGCGATCTTGCGTGGCCTCGTCATTTATTCACTCCCTCGCGATGTGGCACGTACTCTCCAGCCGGATTATCGCCGGGGAATGCTAGGCTGGGCATCCATGAAACCCATGGTCAAGACACTGAGAACCCTGGGCATCTTCATCGGCGTTGCGTTTGTCGTTCTTTTCGTGTGGGTCGTGCTGATCGGGCCGGCCGCCCTTGTCTTGATAACGCCCCGCAGCTAGTTACAGGTAAGCCCAGCTCGCGACGCTCGGCGAGGCGCCGACGTACACGTTCACCTGCGGGATGCGATGTGCCTCGAGCATGATCGCCGTCGCGCGCGTGTGGCCCTCCATGATCACCAGGCGGCTGTCGTCCGGCCTCCGAAGGCAGATGATCTCGGGCAGCACCGGCATCGGATGCGAATCGCAGATCCTCACGGCTAGCGCCAGCACCAGCATGTTGGTCTGGTCACCGGTGAACACGTGTCCCACGTTGGAGGCGCCCTCCGCAACCTTGCGCGTCACCGGCGCCAGTGCGGCCCACGCCGGGTGCCCGCTCGCGTAGAGCATCTCGCCGATCTCGTGGCTCGTCACCCGCGCGCGGCGCCACTGGATGTCGTTCGCGAGGCCTTCGAAGCTCTTGATGCCGAGCCCGAAACCGTGCGTCTTCACGACGATCTTGCGGCGCAGCTCGTTCTGGTCCCCGTCCCGAAGGTTCGGCGAGCGCGCGGCCCTCAAAGCCGACGCGAGATAGACCGGGTTAGGAGGTTCGCCCGCCAGGTATTGCTGAAACACCACGGACTCGATCTCGGCCTGCAGCCAGGCCAGGATCACCTGGTTTTCGCTCGCGATCCCGAGGTCATCCATCGCCCGAAAGACTATCCTCCCCGCTCGCCGGGGAGGTGGCGCGCGACGCGCGACGGTGGGGGGAACCGAGCTTGTAGGCGTACGGACTCCGGGTTGCGCGAGAATTGTCCGGTCTATGGCCGCTCACAAATGGGTCTACCAGTTCAGCGAGGGGTCCGCGAAAATGCGCGACCTACTCGGTGGAAAAGGCGCCGGCGCCGCCGAGATGACCCGCGCGGGCATGCCCGTCCCGCCCGGCTTCACCATCACCACCGAGGCTTGCCGCGAGTACTACGCCCGCGGCCGCAAGCTACCCGAGGGCTTGTGGGACCAAGTCCTTGCGAATCTCAAGACCCTCGAGAGAAAGGCCGGCAAGCACTTCGGCGACCCGAAGGACCCGCTGCTCGTGAGCGTCCGCTCCGGCGCCAAGTTCTCGATGCCGGGAATGATGGACACGGTCTTGAACCTCGGCCTCAACGAGGAAACGGCTCGGGGCTTGACCGCGATCACAAAGAACGAGCGTTTTGTGCTCGATGCAAGGCGTCGGTTGATTCAGATGTTCGGCAAGACAGTGAAGGGGATCGACGGCGACAAATTCGAGCACGCGCTGAAACAGGTGAAAAAGAAGGCTCGCGTCAAAACCGACCCCGAGCTCACTGCGCTCTACTTGCGCACACTGGTCGAAAGCTACCTCGCCTTATATAAGGACGCGACACGTCACCAGTTTCCGTCCGATCCCATGATCCAGCTGCGCGAGGCAATCGAAGCGGTCTTCCAATCCTGGTATAGCGATCGCGCCAAAACCTACCGCCGGGTGGAGCGCATCTCAGACGACCTAGGCACGGCCGTCAATGTTCAGATGATGGTGTTCGGCAATATGGGCCGGACGTCCGGCACGGGCGTCGCGTTCACGCGCAACCCGATCTCAGGCAAGAAGGAGCTGTACGGCGATTACCTCGCCAACGCGCAGGGCGAGGACGTGGTCGCGGGAGTGCGCGACACCGAGCCGATCAAGGCGCTGAAGCGCCACATGCCGAAGGTGTACGCGGAGTTCGAGGGCTACGCGCGCAAGCTCGAGAAGCACTACCGAGACGTGCAGGACCTCGAGTTCACCATCGAGCGCGGCAAGCTCTGGATGCTGCAGACGCGGTCCGCCAAGCGGACCGGCGAGGCGGCCGTGAACATCGCCGTCGACATGGTCGGCGAGCGTTTGATCACCAAGAAGGAAGCGGTCGCCCGCATCGAACCCCGCCAGCTCGAGCAGCTGCTGTTCCCGCGCGTCGACCCGAACGCGAAGGTCACGCCGCTCGCGAAGGGCGTGCCGGCGTCACCGGGCGCCGCATCCGGTGGCGCCGTGTTCGACGCGGACACTGCGGTGGAGTGGGGCAAGGCGGGTAAGGCCGTCATCCTGGTCCGCGTCGAAACGAACCCGAACGATGTGCACGGCATGGTCGAGGCGAAGGGAATCCTCACCCAGACCGGCGGCACCGCGAGCCACGCGGCCCTGGTCGCCCGTGGCATGGGCAGGCCGTGCGTCGTGGGCGCGAGCTCGATCGACGTCGACGTGCGCAAGCGCGTGTTCTCCGCCAACGGCACGACGATCAAAGAGGGCGAAGAGATCACGATCGACGGCACCACCGGCGAGGTGTACGTCGGCACCGTGCCGACGATCGAGGCCCAGTCCCTCAACAAGCACCGCGCCGCGAGCGCCATCCTTCGCTGGGCGGACGAGTTCCGCCGCCTACAGGTGTGGGCGAACGCGGACTATCCGCGCGACGCGATCAAGGCGCGCGAGAACGGCGCGCAGGGCGTGGGCCTGTGCCGCACCGAGCACATGTTCATGGAGCAGGAGCGGCTGCCCATCGTCCAGAACATGATCATGGCAACCAAGACCGAGGACCGCGAGAAGTTCCTTGCGGAGCTGCTGCCGATCCAGCGCGGCGACTTCGAAGGCATCTTCGAGGCGATGGAGGGGCTGCCGGTGATCATCCGGCTCATCGACCCGCCGCTGCACGAGTTCCTCCCGAGCCTGGAAGACCTGATCCGCGAGACCACCGAGCTCAAAGCGACGGGCAAGAACGCGGCGCGCCTGAAGAAGCTCGAGAAGATCATGGCCCGCGTCGAGGAGCTGCACGAAGCGAACCCGATGCTCGGCCTGCGCGGCGTGCGCCTTTCGATCCTGTTCCCCGAGATCACCCGTATGCAGGTGCGGGCGATCATGGAAGCGGCCGCCAACCTGCGCAAGAAGAAGATCGACGCGCGGCCGGAGATCATGATCCCACTCGCCGGCACGCTTGCCGAGATGGTTTCCGTAC
>Ga0209118_1001225_pt1 | contig 12301 bp, 8 predicted proteins | sample BlaSpr_A8_Ref_M1_FD_187988 | JGI IMG/M metagenome (GOLD analysis project Ga0209118, IMG submission 187988) | Forest soil microbial communities from Thunder Bay, Ontario, Canada - Black Spruce, Ontario site 2_A8_Ref_M1 (SPAdes) (version 2) | ecosystem: Environmental > Terrestrial > Soil > Boreal...
CTACGCCTTCACGAGGTTCGCGGGCGACTCGGTGTCCCGCCTCAACCTGACCGGCGACCGCGAAAACGCCTTCGTCCTGGCGGGAGTCGCGATTCCGATCGTCGCCCAGGCGCTGATGCTGGCCGGCCCGCTGTTTCTATACCTGATCAGGCCACGCTATCGCGAGCCGCTCGACGGGTTGACGTTCGGCGCCGCGTCCGCGCTCGGGTTCACGCTGATGAGCTCGCTGGTTGCGTTCTGGCCCCTGATCCAGGGCCCGCTGATGGCAACCGGCGCTCCGCTCGATTGGTCGCTCCGGCTGCTGAGCGCGGGCCTCCTCGTGTCCCTGGTCAACGCGAGCACCACCGGTCTTGTCGCCGCAGCCATCTGGCTGCACCGGTACGACCGCCGCCGCGCGGGCTTGCCCTGGACCACGAGCATCCTCGCCACGTCGGTCGTCGCGGTTGGCGCGCAGGTGGTGATCGGGATGCTCGGCTTTGCCCTTTCCGACCTCGTCGCCTCGACGGCGGTGCTGCTGCTCGCGACCCTCGCTCTCCTTCTATATGTGAGGCTCGTCATCCACCAGGCCCTGCTGGTCGAAGGAGCCGAGCACGAGATCGGCCCAGACGCACCCTGTCCGGAGTGTCACCGCATCGTGCCCACGATGGCCTTCTGTCCGGCTTGCGGGGCCGCCCGAGCTGCCGGCACGAAGCAAGGCCGGAGCCGCGCCGGTGGCGTGGCTTAGATGGCGGCGCACGTACGTTATTGCGGACGCTGCGGAGCGCCGGTGCCGTCCGGCGCAACGTTCTGCGGGCGCTGCGGCGCGCCTCAGGCCGCAGCGGTGGCGGCGGCCGCGCCCGTCTACAGCTACCCGGTCGCGCCGCGCGTGCGCTATCGGACGGCGCCCCGGTGGAGGGGCTCGCAGGTTGCGATCGCGGGTGGGTTGCTCGCGATCCTCGCCATCGTGACGGTGGGGATCACCATCTTCGCCGTCTCACACGCCCTCGGAGGAACCCATAACCCCTGCACCCAAAACTGCGCTCCGAAGTTCGTCACCCCGCTACCGGAATCGGCCACCTTCCACAGCTCGGCATTCGGATTCGAGGTCGACTACAACTCGGGATGGACGGTGCGCAGCCAGGACGCGAACGGGATCTCGCTCGGCACCAGGCTCGGCCTGGTCACGGTCGTGGGAACCCAGGGCGGCCAGCCTCTCACCTCGGTGCTCCAGTCCACGGTGTCCGCTCTTCCCACGGCGCAATGGCAGGACGTGGCGCAGGTCTCGGACCTGAAGGGCGCGCAAGTCGGCGGTCAGGATGGCATCGGCGCGGTGTACTCGGCCAACCTGATCGGGACCAACTCCACCTCCGCGCAGGTGCGCTTCGCCGTCATCGTGGCCGCGCGCGGAGGAGTCACGGTCGTCTTCTTCGCCGCGGACCCCGCCGACACCAAGAACTCGCCCAACGGCATACCCGAAGGCCAGTCGTTCGACTACATGTGCTCGGAGTTTCGCTGGGCGGGAAGCGTCTGAGGCGCGGTCGAAAACCTCCGGCGAGAGATTCGGCGATCCAGGTGGCCCAGATCCGGGTGAAGCGACGAGCAGCGGAGCGAGCGCATCGTGTATGCGTGAGCGAGCAGCGCAGTCGCTGAACCCGGAGATGGGCCGCATGGGCGCCGAAGCTCCGTCGGCGGTTTTTCGGCCGCGCCTCTAGGCACTCGCATCGGGAGACGCGGACTTGATGAGCTCCCAGGTCGCGCGCACGTCTTCCAGCGTCGTGCGCAGGTTGCCGATCGCGATGCGCAGCGCATAAACACCTCGCACATCGGTGTGCGAGATCAGCGCCTGACCCGAGCCATTGACCTCATCGTGAATGCGCTCGTTGGGGGCGTCTCCGGCGCGATGGCGGAACACAACCGTTGAGAACGGCGACGGAGCGAGCAGCTCAAACTTCTGATCCGCTTCGATCCAGGCTCGCAGCTCCTGGGCCATAGCGATCTGAGCCGCAATGCGGCGCCGCGCTCCATCGATGCCGAAGGCGCGGAGCACGAACCAGAGCTTGAGCCCTCGAAAACGGCGGCCCAGCGAGGACCCGTAGTCCATCAGGTTCCGCACCTGGTCAGCCTCGGAGGTCTTGAGATAAGCCGGGGTGAGGCTGAACGCGCTCTTCAGAAGCTCCTCGCGCCTGCAGTAGAGAACGCTGCAGTCCATGGGCGTGAAGAGCCACTTGTGCGGATTGACCACCACCGAATCGGCGTGCTCGCATCCGGCGAGCACCCACCGGTGGCTGTCGAGGACGGCGGCCGCCCCGCCGTAGGCCGCGTCGACATGCAGCCACAGGCGCTCGGCCTGACACACCGCGGCGATTTCCGGAACAGGATCGACCGCCGTCACCGATGTGGTGCCGGCTGTGGCCACGACGGCGAACGGGATGTGGCCCTCGCGGCGATCGCGCTCGATCGCCCTCCTCAGCTCGCTCGGGTCCATGCGAAATGCTGAATCGGTCCGGATCTTGACGACGTTCTCCTGGCCGACCCCGAGGACCATGCCCGCCTTCTCCACCGATGAATGCGCTTCCTCCGAGGTGTACATCCGAAGCCGCGCAGCGGGCATTCCGCGGCGGCGAATCTCGGCGTCAGGTATGGCCTCTCGGGCGGCGGCCAGCGCGTAGAGGGTGCTCGAGGATGCGGTGTCGTTGATGACACCGGAAAAACCCTCGGGCAGCCCGATCGCCTGGCGCAGCCAATCGCATGCGACCTCCTCCACCTCAGTCGCCGCCGGCGACGTCCGCCACAGCATTCCGTTCACGTTGAGCGCGGCAATGAGCAGCTCGGCCAGGATGCCGGGCGCTGACCCGGTGATCCCGAAGTATCCGAAAAACCGCGGATGGTTCCAGTGCGTGATTCCCGGCAGCACGAGACGCTCGAAGTCCTCGAAGATGGCCTCCAACGCCTCGCCCTGTTCGGGAGGCATAGCAGGCAGGCTCCGGCGGATGTCCCCGGGCGAGACCTGCGACATGACAGGTCGTTCGCGGATCGTGTCGAGGTAATCGCCGGCCCATTCGACAGCCCGATGCGCGGCCGCTCGGAATTCCTGCGTGTCGATGTCGCCCAGCGGAATGGCGGAGATCTCGGATCGGTTCACGTCAGCTCCGGCAAATCAAAGGTGATGTCGTAGACGCCACCGCTGAGCTTGGCGTGGTGAATCCAGCCCATCTTCCTGAGCAGCCCGAGCATCTGCTGATTCTCAGGGAGGACGATCAGTGTGAAGGTCTTGATGCCGTGCTCGCGTGCCGCACGCGCGAGGATGGCGAGGAGCGCTCCCCCAAGACCTCGATGCTGAAATTCGTCCACCACCGCCACCGCGACCTCGGCCACGTCTGTGCCTGGCACCCGGTCGTAGCGCGCCACGCCGAGGATGCGCTCCTTCCCGGTCGGTTTGTGACTGGTCGCAACGAGGGCAAACCGATCCTTTTGGTCCACCACGGCGAGCCGGTGAGCGAGCGCCTCCGGGAGTCGCTTCAGCGGCGAGAAGAACCTGAAGTAGACGCTGCGCTCCGACATCGCGGCGACCGCCTCGTGCAGGAGCGGCTCGTCCTCAGGCGCGATGGGCCTGATGTGAACCTTGGTCCCGTCTTCCAGGTCGAGGGCCCGTGGCTCGAAATGTTGTGCCGGCACCTTTACAAGGTAGTCGCTGCATAGGCCGGATTTATTCCGGCCGTCCCCAACGCCTCTTAGCCCCTGGCACGGCGCGTGCGTCAGCCTCTTTCGAACATCCCATCCTTAAAGGGAAAGTGAGCAGGCACGTTGGCGAAGCCAACCTGCCGATGAATTCAGTAGGTCCCATCCTGCTCGCCGCTCTGCGCGCAGCGGAAACCCGCGGTTTCCGCTCATACTCGCTCAGAGGCCTATAGCATCCGGGATGCATGACGGGCTCCCTCGAGCAGCGATGGCGCAACCTCGGCATGGCCGCCGGCGCCGTGACCGCGGGGTTGTTCGCGGTGTTCGACCTCTATCAGTGGGCCCTGGCTTACGCCGGGGACAGGTTCCACAACGACTTCACCTTTTACTACGCTGCGGCCCGCATCGGGCTCGCGCACGGCTGGGCCTCCATCTACGACCTGAATCTTCAGCAGGCTGAGCTCGACGCCATCGGTTCCGGCATCAAGATCGCGGAGCTCGCTCGCTACATCAGCCCGCCGCCTGTGGCCTGGTCCTCGCTCCCGCTCACGCTGCTTCCTTACACCGCCGCCTACTGGACGTGGAGCGCGCTGCTCGTCATCGCTCTCGCTGTCACGTGGCGCCTCGCCTCGCCGGGCCATAGGCCATGGCGGCTCGTGCAGCTCGCGGCCGCGGTCGGTTGGCTTCCCGTCATCTACGGGCTGCAGCTCGGCCAGCCGGGCATCTTCGTGGCGCTCGGGGTCGCGGCCTGCTACGCGCTGCTGAGGACCGAGCGCCCCTTTTGGGCCGGCGTCGCGCTGGGTGCTCTCGCCCTCAAGCCGCAGCTTGCGTTCCTGGTCCCGGCCGCGCTGCTGTTGAGCGGGCGCACGCGAGCTTTCTGGGGCAGCGTCGCGGCGCTTGGTGTGCTCGGCGTCGCATCGGCGATTGCGCTCGGCCCGAGCGGCATCGCCGCCTATGAAGCTCGGTTGAGCTTCGCCGCAAGCGTGCCGGTGAACCGTGAGCTCACGCTCGCGCCGCTGATCGGCAGCCTCGCCGTCACGCGGGTGATGCAGGCCGCAATCGCAGTCTGGGCTCTCTTTCTCGTCTACCGACTGCGCCGCCGCGGACACGAGTGGATCTTCATCGCAGCCCTCGTCGGTGGACTTCTCGCCAGCCCCTATCTCCACCTTGACGACCTCGCGATACTCGGTCTCGCCGCCTGGCTCTACCTGCGGACGTCACCTCGCGGATGGACGATGGGATTCACGCTGGCTGTCATCGTCGCCGTCGAAGGGCTCCCCATCTGGGGACCTGTACCCGTCCTCGCCGCCGAGGTGGCCGTGCTCGTGCTCCTTTCGGTCACTCCCCGTGGCGTCCCGCGCCTTCCACAAAACGACGCGCTCCCTGCTGCGCCTCGCCTGACACCAGAACATCAAGTCCGCCCTGATACTCAGCCCGCGCCGCCTCATCGAGGCTGAGGGACCACTGGGTCAGAACGCTGCGGCGGTCGGCTCGGAGTGCGCCCTGCGGGAGCTCGGCGATCTGGCGCGCGAGCTGCTGAGCCTCCTCGAGCGCAGTGCCCGGTTCGACAAGCCGGTCGACCAGGCTGATCTGCAGCGCTTCTATCGCCGAGACGGGGCGGCCGGTGAGGATGAGGTCGAGCGCCCGGCCCTGGCCGATCATGCGCGGCAGCCGGATCGTGCCCAGGTCGATCAGCGGAACTCCGAAGCGCCGGTTGAACACCCCAAGCGTCGCGTTGCTGGCGGCGACGCGAAGGTCGCACCACAGGGCCAGCTCCAACCCGCCGGCGACCGCATAGCCCTCGATCGCGGCGATGACCGGCTTGCTGAGCGCGATCCGCGTTGGGCCCATCGGACCGTCGTCCGGCTCCGGCGGCCGGTTGGACGCGCCGGCGGCAAGCGCCTTCAGGTCATAGCCCGCGCAGAAGTTCCCGCCCCCACCCGTCAGCACGGCGACCGCAAGCGAATCCGTCTTGTCGAACCTTTCGAAAGCAGCTTTCAACGCGGAAGCGGTCTCCGGGTCGACCGCATTTCTAACTTCCGGGCGCGTGATGCTGACCGTCATCACGTCGCCGTCGGTAGTGATCTGGACTTTCTGCGTCGTTCGGCTACTCCGCGTCCATATACGGATAGCGGTGATCGGTGGGCGGCGCGTACGTCTCCTTGATCATGCGGGGGCTGACCCAGCGGATCAGGTTCAAGAACGAGCCCGCCTTGTCATTCGTGCCCGACGCCCTCGCGCCACCAAACGGCTGAAGGCCGACGACCGCACCCGTGGGCTTGTCGTTGATGTAGAAGTTGCCGGCCGCGTTGACGAGAGTCTCGGATGCCTGTCGGATCGCGTGGCGATCCTGCGCGAAGATTGCGCCCGTGAGCCCGTAGGGGCTCGTCCTGTCGCAAAGCTCCAGCGTCTCCTCGAACTTGCCGTCGGCGTACGGGTAGACCGTGAGGATCGGGCCGAAGAGCTCTTCCCGCAGCAGCTTGAAATCAGGGTCGGTGGTTTCGATCACCGTCGGGCGGATGAACCAACCGACCTTGTCGTCGCCTTTGCCGCCCGCAATCACCTTGGTGCTCTCAGCTTTGCGCGCGAAATCGATCGCTTTCATGTGGTTCGCGTAGGCGTTTCCGTCGATCACAGCGCCCATGAAGTTGCGGAAGTCTGCGACATCTCCCTGCGTGATCGCCTCGACCTCTTCCGCCATCTCGGAGCGCATCTCCTTCCACATGGAGTGCGGGATGTAGGCGCGGGAGGCGGCAGAGCATTTCTGACCCTGGTACTCGAACGCACCCCTGATCAAGGCCGTTCGGAGAGCATCCGGGTCGGCCGACTCGTGCGCGAACACGAAGTCCTTGCCGCCTGTCTCGCCAACCAGCCGAGGATACGTTCGGTAGTGATCGACGTTCTGGCCCACGGTCCGCCACATGCCCTGGAACACCTCGGTCGACCCCGTGAAGTGAATCCCGGCAAGCTCCTTGTGCGAGAGAACCTGCTCCGATATCTTTGCGGCGCTGCCACTGACCATGTTGATCACGCCGGGGGGCAGGCCCGCCTCGTTGAGGATCTCCATCAGGAAATGGCTGACCAGAAGCGTCTGCGTCGCGGGCTTGAAGACCACGGTGTTGCCCATCAGCGCGGCCGCCGTGGGCAGGTTGGCGCCGATGGACGTGAAGTTGAAAGGGCTGACCGCGAACACAAAGCCCTCGAGGGGCCTGTACTCCAGGCGGTTCCATGCGGTGCCATCGTTGCTGGGCTGCTGAGTCAGAAGCTGGTCGCCGAAGAACGCGTTGTAGCGCCAGAAGTCGACGGACTCGCAAGCAGCGTCGATCTCTGCCTGGTGGACGGTCTTGGACTGACCGAGCATGGTGGCCGCGTTGACCGTGTCCCGCCACTTTCCGGCCAGCAAGGAGGCAGCGCGAAGGAGCACCGCCGCCCGCTCGTGATAGGAGGTCGCGGCCCAAGCACGGCGGGCTTTGAGGGCGGCGTTGATCGCGTCGGTGAAGTCTTTGTCAGACCCGACCGCGTACTCCGCGATGCTGAGCTCCTTGCGGTGCGGCGATCGGATATCAGCTCTCGACGCGCCCCACCGCCTCTCCCCTCCGATCTGCATCGGAACCTCGGTCCGGGCGTCGGTCAGCTCCGCCAGGCGGGCCTTGAGGGTCTTTCGCTGCGGGTCGCCGGGAGCGTACTGGCGCACCGGCTCGTTGACTGGGGTCGGAACTCTGAAGTGTCCGTCGGCGGTCATTTCGACTCCTCGGTATGGCTGCTTCTGATGCCCAAATCGTAACCCGGGCTCGTATCCCACCAAGTTGGCCGTCAAGACTGTTGCGGGGGGCGCTTTGGTCGGCCTGATACAGGACTCCGCGGTTCGATCCGCCTCCATCGCGGATCGGGTCTGTAAGACCGTCGCGCTGCTCGCGCGCCGCGGCTACGCCCTGGGCCCTGAGCGCGTCGCGCAGGTGTGCATCGGGGGCGCGATCTCACCGCGAGAGGTGAGATGGGCGGTCGCCGCCGCAGGCCGCGATCTTGCAATCGCGGACGATCTCGTGGTCGATCGCGAGGGACTGGCCCGGGTCGACCAGATTCGTTCCCGGGCCCAGGGCCACGGAGACGATGCCGGCGCTTACGTCGAGATGACGGTTCGGTTTGTGCGGTCGCTCGTCGTCCTGGCACCGTTCATCCGCAGCGTCTCGATCGCCGGGTCGCTGGCGAGCGGGGGATTCCGAGCCTCCGACGACGTGGACCTCAACCTCATCGTCGACGACGGCCACCGTCACCTCGCTTACGTTGCAGTGAACGCGCTCGGGCTGGTTCACGCGCTGGCGCACCGGGCGAAGCCGGTCGACGACCTCACGCGACGCCCCATCGCCCCGCGCTTGATGACCGCGAACCTGATCCTCGAGCGTTCGCAGTACCTGCCTCTCCAGCGCCAGGACGAGGACATGGCATTCGAGCTGCTGATGGCCGAGCCGCTCTTCGGCGTCGAGTCGATCCAGGAGCTGATGGGCGCCAACCCCGCCCTGGTCGAGCACTTTCCCCAGCTCGCAAACAAACCTGCAGCTCTGCTCATCGAGCCCACCCCCACCCACCGCTTCCCGTCCGCGCTGTTCCCCCGGTTTCTTGACGGGGCCGCTCGCACGCTCGGCGAACGCGCCTGGCGATACATGCAGTGGACCCGGCGCCACCACCCCGACGCCCTGGAGCGAGTGAGGTACGTGCGCTCGACCATGCGCCCGTACGCCCTGTTCGACCGTTGATCCAGGCCATCGTCCTCGGCATCGTTGGCATCACAAGCGTTCTTCTCTTCGCCTTCGGCCTGAACCTTCTCTACCTGACGTGGCGCGCGACGCGGTTGCGCCCGCGGGCGGAGCCGGCGATCGGCCAGGGCGACGAGCCTCTCGTCTGCGTGCAGGTGCCGGTCTACAACGAGCGATACGTGGCGGAGCGCGTGCTCGACGCCGTATGTGAGATCGAATGGCCGCCCGGGCGCCTCGAGGTCCAGGTTCTCGACGACTCGGACGACGAGACGACGTCGATCGTCGCGCGCCGCGCCGCGGTGTGGCGGCTCAAGGAAATACGGGTCGCGCACGTCAGGCGCGGAACGCGAAAAGGCTACAAAGCGGGCGCGCTGGCTTACGGCCTGACCCTTACCGAAGCTCCGCTGGTCGCGATCTTCGATGCGGATTTCGTTCCACCGCGTGACTTTCTGCGGCGCACCGTGGGCGCTTTCGACGATCCGAAGGTCGGGTTTGTGCAGGCGAGATGGGGTCATCTCGACGAGGGGTACTCATGGTTCACCCGGCTGCAGGCGCTTGCGATCGACTTCCACTTCCTCGTCGAGCAGGCCGTGCGTTCCGCCGACGGTTACTTCACCAACTTCACGGGCACCGCGGGGATCTGGCGGCGCGAAGCGATCGAGGACTCCGGCGGCTGGAGCGCGGATACCTTGACCGAGGACCTCGACCTGAGCTACCGGGCGCAACTTCGCGGATGGCGCGCGGCTTATCTCGAAAACCTCGTCGTGCCCGAGGAGCTGCCTGTCTCGATCGATGCCTATCGACGTCAGCAGTCGAGGTGGGCCACCGGAAGCTTCCAGTCCGCTTTCAAGCTGCTCATCCCGGTTCTGCGCAGCCGCAACCGCTCCGCGGTCAAGCTCCAGGCGACCGTCCACCTGCTGGCATACGGAATCGGCCCGTTGATGCTGCTGCAGCTCATGTGCTACCCGGTGCTCCTTTTCACATTCGGCCGGCGCGGCCTCCCGTGGCCGCTCGCCGATGCCGGGATTCTCATCGTGCCGATCGCGGTGTCGCCATGGTTCGGCTTCATCGTCGCGCAGACTCGGCTCGGGCGCCGCTGGTGGTCCGGCCTGCCGTCTCTGGTCTGCCAGGTCGTCGGCGCCGGCATGTCCCTGACCGCGCTCCTCGCGCTGTTTCGCGCCACGCGACGTGGCGGCAGGTTCGTCCGAACGCCGAAGCACCGGATCGAGAAGCCCGGTCAGGAATGGCGGCACCAGGCGTATGTCCGTGTGGGCGACCCGCAGGCTCTGGGCGAAGCTTTTTTCGGGTTGGGTGCGCTCGCGATCATCCCTGTGGCAGGTGTGCTGCACCAGTGGCTGCTCGTCCTGTACACCAGCATGTTCGCGCTGGGCTTCCTCACGCTAGCCTCCCTCAGCGCCGTCGACGCGCTCGAAGTCCTGGCCTTGCGCAATCTCGGCCGGCGCGCCCTGGCGCGATTCCAGGCGGCGAAGCTCACGCTGGTCCTGCTCGGCGTTTGCGCCGTCCTGCTGCTGTTCGCGGCGCAGATGCCCGAGCCGTTCGAGGACGGCTACGCGCACTGGCTGATCGCGGCGAACCTGGCGTCAACCGGGCATCTCCACGACCCGCTGTTCGGCATGGAGGACACGTGGCTCCCCGCCTATCACGTGCTGGCGGCAGCCGTCTTGCGCACGTTCGGACTGTGGCAGCTGGGAGCGCTGAAGGCGCTCGGAGCTCTGCTTGGGCTGGTCACCCTCTCTTGCGTTTACGCCCTCGCGCCCAATATGCGTCAGGCTCGGCTCGCGGTCGCGCTCCTGGCCCTGAATCCCGTCTTCTTGTTCACGTCGGGATCGGCGGTGGTCGAACCCCTTCTGACCGCGGTCCTCACCGGCGCCGCCCTCGCCGCCGTCCGCGGCCGGATGAAGATCGCGGCGCTACTGGCGGCGATCGCTTGCCTGACCGCGACAAAAGCGTGGATCTGGGTCGCGGCGGTGGCCGGCTTTGCGGCCGTCGAGCTCTTGCGGCGTCGAGCACCGGCCGGCCGGCGCTGGCCGGCCCTGGCGTGGGCGGTTCCGGCGATCGCGGTGCTCGTCTTCCTTCAGCTCGGCTTTGCGCCCGCCACCCACTCGGTCGCTCGCGGCTCGCTCGAGCTCGCCTCGGCCACAACCCGGGGCAGCATTCCGAACGGCGCGCTCGCCCGCGTTGCCGAGCTCGCGCTCACCTACGGCCGCGCGGCCCTGCCCCTGTTCGCTTTCGGGGCCGTGGGCTTGTGGATGGTCGTCCGCCGCTGGTCATCGGGACTCGACCGGGCAACCGTGCGTTTCCTCCACTTCCCAGCGCTCGTCTATCTCGCGGCGGTATTCGGTTTGGTCGCGATCGGTGCCTACACCGGCAGCCACCGCTACCTCTACCCGGCGCTGCCTTCGCTCGCCCTGCTCGCCGCGGCTGCCCTCGAAAGGTACGCTCCCGCGGTCCGGTTGGTCGGGGTGGCAGCGACAGGAATGATCGCCGTCGCGTTCCTGCCGGCCTTCGCGAGCTTCGCCGCCGACAACACGGGCCTGATCGCCGCGGGGCGCGCCGCAGCCGGCGGCTCTGGAGTGCTGATCACCGATTCTCCCGTCGTGGCCTTTTACAGCGGTCGCACTCCCTCCCACATCGATGGGTCGCAGGTGCTTCCCCCCAACCGCCACGACGCGCTCGCGTGGATGGCCTCACATGGCGTGACCGACGTGGTGCTCGAGGACATCAGCTACTACCGCGCCACCGCGCTGTTCCCCGATCTCGCCAGCGGCCATGCCGCCCCGCCCTTCGAGGCGCTTGGTGAGCAGGCGCGCTACCAGGTCGCCGGCGGCAAGCCCGTGTACGCGTACCGGCTCGGAACAGCACTCATGACGCAGTCGATTTACCCGGGAGTCGACGCATGCATCGAAAGTGCGGCCGGCGAGGGCAAGACCGCGCCCCTGGCCAAGGGCATCGTGCTCGAGGTCGCCGGTAACGAAGTGGCCGGAGAGGGTATGGGATTTGGCGTTCCGATCGTCCACTACCCCGACGGATGGGTGTATTCCCGGACCGCGACGACGCTCGACATCTCGACTGGGACCAGCACGGTCTGGAAGCGAACCTACCAGCTCGACGAAATCGGAGGTGACGCGGCACATGGCTATTCGTTCGTACCGATCGCATCACGCGGTGCCATCGAGGTGACGTATACCGTCGACTCGACTGGCGTCGCAATAAATGTCCAGGTGGCGCGGCTCGAGCCTGGATACTCCGAAATCGGAATCCTCAACGAAGAGTCGGCTGCCTTCAACGACTTCGCCGGCGGCGGGAGCCCGACGCTCCTCAATGGACAATTCGGCAGCTGGGAGCCGGTGACCGGGGCCTGGGCAAGGCTTCAATCGAGGAGCCTCGGCGTGCAGTGGTCGGTGCCCTCCATTTCAGGCGCCCAACTTCATGGCGGGCGCGAGCTGACGCCACCGGATTTCAACTGGGCCGGCCTGGACTATCTCTTCCCGTCCAGCTTCACCGGCGCCGGCTACCACATCAACGTGCAGGAGGCGAGATGACGCCCAACGGCAAAGTCGACGTCGTGCTCGTGTATCCGCAGCGCGCTCCGGCCCAGGGACGGCACTGGATCATGCCGTCACTTGGGCTCATGTACCTGAGCGCATCGCTGCGTCAAGCCGGCTACTCCGTACGACACATCGACCACACGTTTTTGGAGCGGCGCGAGGTCCTGGCCGAAATCGAAAGGCTGCAGCCTTCCGTGATCGGCATCTACTGCATGATCACGATGCAGGACGAGGCGCTCTCGCTTGCCGCTCAAGTTCGAGGCAAGGCGCTGACCGTGGTCGGAGGTCCATACCCTTCCGGTGAACCCGAGACCTTCGTCG